>JGI24131J36419_10000092_pt1 | contig 27791 bp, 30 predicted proteins | sample BarGraNGADG00211_2_FD_36419 | JGI IMG/M metagenome (IMG submission 36419) | reverse complement strand
GGGTATAAACGCGTAGCTGTAACAGTCGCGACGTTAGAGGATAGTCGACAATGTCGTGAAATCGAGCGAGAGACAGGCGCCGACGTCATTGTCATTGGAGTTCACGTCACCGGCATGACTGAGGAGGTTGCGCGCGATTTCATTGATACAGTGGATATAACTACAGCGTGCGCCTCTCGCTTCATCAGAGAAGCCATCAGCGGTAAAGCGCTCGCCCAAGTTGGCACTGGCGTGCCACTTTTCGCCTTGTCGCAAAAAGGAAAAGAGTTGTTGCTCGAAAGAGCGAAGGAAGTAACGACACCGATTCTCGTTAATACGATGAAATTGCCGGTGCTACCAGAAGAAAAACAGCCAAAGCCGTTGAGGTGAGGGCGAGTGTGAACTTTGAGTATGGGATTAATACGAAGTTAGTGCACGCAGGCGAACATGCATCTCCTAACGTAACTGCACTTACTTCGCCCATTTATCAAACGTCTAGCTTTGTTATCGACGAGCTACTCCCATCAGGAATTAAACACGGAAAGTATGTCTATTCTCGGGTTTCAAATCCAACTCTAACAGCATTGGAACTAAAAATGGCAGCCCTTGAAGGGGGCGACGCTGCTGTTAGTTTCGCGTCAGGAATGGCGGCGATTTCAGCAACCCTGCTTACTCTCCTCAAATGTGGCGATCATCTAATTGCTGATAGGGTGCTTTACGGCAGCACGTATGAGCTCCTAACCAAAGGAGCGCCACGTCTGGGATTTGAAGTGAGTTTTGTTGACACATCTGATCCCGAGTGCGTAGCTGAAGCTGTAAGAGACAACACAAAGGTTGTTTTTTTTGAAACCCCAGCAAATCCAACACTTAAGCTTGTGGATATACGAAAGGTCTCCGAAGTCGCATCGGAAAACGGCGCAAAAACGATTGTTGACAATACGTTCTTAACCCCTTACTATCAAAACCCTCTCGAACTTGGGGCTGATGTCGTAGTACACAGTGCGACGAAATACCTGAACGGGCACGGCGACGCACTTGGGGGGATAGTTGTCTCATCTTCTGAGGATGCAACTAATATCAGAAAAGGGGTTTTGCGGGATCTTGGAGCAGCGCTCAGCCCTTTCAACGCTTTTCTTATTTTGCGTGGGCTTCGCACTCTTGCCTTGAGGATGGAACGACATACCCAAAACGCAACTCAACTTGCTAGTTTCCTAAAAGCGCAGAAGCTCGTTAAGCGGATTTTATATCCGAAATTTGACAGAAATCTGGAACTAAATCCTAACCTCCGCACACAAATGTCCGGTTACGGAGGGATGCTAGCGTTCGAGATTCGCGGAGGTGCTGACGAAGCGGTCAAGTTCTTGAACAACCTCACGCTTTGCAAAGTTGCTGTGAGTCTTGGCGATCCAGCGACTTTGATTGAGCATCCGGGATTAATGACACACGCTGTCGTTCCTAAGAATGAAAGAGAAAAGCTAGGTATAACGGAAAACCTCATCAGGGTCTCAGTAGGGCTTGAAGACATCAAGGATATTGAGGCAGACATTGAACAGGCACTCGACGCTGCTTAGTCGCCTTGGTTATTGCTTTTAAAGCCCATCCATAGCAGCTTCTTTGAACCGAGCGATTACGAATTCGGGATTTAGTGAGGTTAAAAACCAGCCCGCCCTGGGTCCTGATGTTTTTGCCAGGAGTGAGATATATATTGCTTTGAAGGTGTCTTTCGAGTCGATTCCCTCTTCTTCGCTGATTGTGTAGGCTTCGTTGTGTAACCACTCGGGATCGTTGCTATCAGTTTCAACTGCGATCGCAAGCTTTGCTAATGCTTTTCTTTGTCCGTTGTTGAGCGTTTTGACTTGAACGGGAAGTGAGGGCTGGACTTTAAACTTTACGAATTCGGGTGCAAAACGGTCTAGCCAGTTTCTGACGTTGTACGCCCTTTTTTTAAGCGCTCTGACGTCTGTTGTTTCATAACCGCTTCGTTTAAGAACTTGAATAAGCTCATCGCAATTACTTGCGATTTGAATTGCAGTAACCATGTGCTTAAANGGAACATCACATCTTTGTTCGGAAATCCGTGAGAGTTCAAAAGCGCGACCTGAGCCGTGGTCAAATTCATCAACAAGCGTGAGGAGCCCTAAGCCGGGATCGAAATCGATAAGCTTTTCAGGCTTCGTTTTAATTATCATGTAGCGTAAGACATCGGCAGGCGCGCTCTCCAGCATTTCGCTGATGGTGATTGTTACGCCTTTAGAGCTTGACATCTTACCGCGTCCCTTGAGGTGTATATGGCCGTATGGGACTGGTGTCGGAGGGGCGTATCCATATACTTCCCTTGAGATGCGTTGACCTGTATCATAGGATCCCCCAGAAACTGCGTGATCTTTGCCAAACGGTTCAATGGTGACGCCTAAAATCTTCCATCGTGCCGGCCAGTCGATCCGCCACGCGAGTTTGCCCTGCCCTATAGAATAATCTGCCACGCCTTCGGCGCCACACTGGCATATGTACTTGACGGAGTTCCGCGCGGCCATATGCTCGACAATGTGTGCGGCACTGATTCTTTTGCATTGCTCACAAAGTGGGTTGAAGGGGCTCCACCAAGAAGGTAGCTTTCTTTTTGAAACAGTCTCAATTATCTCAGCAATCGCGTCGCGTTGTTCGAGGGCGACTTTAATTGCGCCTGTATACTGACCACTTTTGTACATCTGGTCTGCGTGGTACACTTCAAGATGAATGTCGAGTTGGCTCAGCGATTCGGAGAAGGGCTTAAGATAATGCTCTGCGTAGCTTGAACAACAGCCAAAAGGATCAGGTATCTCAGATAACGGCATGCCCACGTATTCTTTATATGAGGTGGGCAAGAACGGGTAAACCGTACGTAGCGGGTCGTAAGAATCAGCCACATATATAAGGCGCGCAGCTTTGCCGACATCCTTGATTGCCCGGAATATTGCGTCAGCGGTGACTACTTCCCGCATGTTGCCGACGTGAATGTTGCCGGAGGGGGTGATTCCTGTGGCTATTACTTGCAGTCCTTCCGTGGCACGCGCTATGACGTCTGCCCAGTGAATACGTGTTTCTTCCATCCTAAAATCCCATTTCGTCGTCAGTTTTGCAATTTAAGCTTGTGAAACTCGCTCCTTGCTGCAACGGGTCTTCCAATCTTTAGATCTTTTTAACTGCGGGAGAATGGCGCATATTTAAGCTGGCGACACGTCGGAACAGCATTCCCGCACTTCGCCGTCATTGCGTCTCTTCGCGAATCCAATCAAGATACGGTGGCCATCCGGACGTTATTATGTGGGAGATTATGCACGGGGTTTCGTAGCTATGGAGCTCCTTTACTCTTGCAGTTACCTTGTCAACTAACTCAGTTTTAGTTTTTATTGACAATGCATATTCCTCGTCCTCTTCGATGGTTCCTTGCCAGCTATACATAGACTTGATCGGGTGGATGTTCGCGCAAGCCCCTAACTTTTCTTCAATTATTGCGCGAGCAATACGAGTTGCCTCCTCTAGATTTGATGCAGTTACGTATATGTCAGAGAACATCATGATACCATTTGCGGTGAAAGCCATTTGGATTATTTAACTCTTGCATTAGTTATCTTCGCTGTTTATTGGCTTTTTGTTATTTTTTTGAACAGTCGAGGCATTCTCGAACGATATGGCATAAGCGCTTTCGGCCCTCTTCTAATGGTAAGAACGACNCGAGGGTTGCTTCTGTTAGATAAGCTCGCAAAACCAAAGAAGTTCTGGCGGGTCTTCGCGAATATTGGAATCCCCCTGACCGTTTTAGGGATGTTCTTTATGCTTGCGATATTGTTGATAGGCGACATCAATTTACTAGTGACGCGGCCCGCGCCCACTGCTGCGAACGCGCCGCAAAACTTGCTATTAATACCGGGGATAAACCAGTTCATTCCTTTGACGTGGGGACTTATTGGCTTAATAGTCACGCTGGTGGTTCACGAACTTTCGCACGGGATCTTAAGCAGAGTTGCAGACATAAAAGTTAAATCATTAGGTCTTTTAGTCGCGCTCATACCCTTGGGTGCGTTCGCAGAACCGGATGAAGCGCAGTTGCTAGGAATAGACGCCGCACCGGGCGAAAAAATTGCGACACGACCAGAACGGCTGCGAGTATTCAGTGCAGGTATTACGGCTAACTTCGCGGTTGCATTAATAGCGTTTTTGTTATTCTTTGGGCCTGTTCTATCCTCTATCACGTCAGTCGAAGGATTAGGCATTGTAGGCGTCGTGTCGGGGTCTCCTGCGGAAAAAGCAGGTTTGCAGCCAGGAATGGTAGTTAATCAAATCGATAGCGTCAAGATCTCTAATACGGACGAATTTCAAACGTTTATGAATACGACTTATCAAGGACAGACAATTCACATAATGGCAACAGATCAAGGGGTTTCGAGAACTTTTGTCGTTGTTCTAGACAAAAACCCGAACTATGACAAAGGTTTCCTTGGCATTCAAGGTGGGTCCGCGTCGGAAGTTCTAAGTTTCTTGAAGTCAGTCCCATCTAACCTTAACAACTTCCGAGGATGGGCCGCTCTTGCCGCCCTGCCTTTTATTTTCGGTGGTTTCACCGGAGATATCGCTCACCTTTATCAGCCAGCAGGGTGGGGGGCCTCACTTGGGCCCGCCTTTTTTTGGATAGCTAATACCCTTCTCTGGGTCGGCTGGATCAACTTCTGGGTGGGGCTCTTTAACTGCCTTCCTGCAGTTCCTTTGGATGGTGGACATATCTTCAGGGAGCTCTTCAAGTCGCTAGCTGAAAAATTCCTTCGAAACACAAAAGATCAAGAACGTGTTACGAACGTCTTGGTGACAACGTTAGGAGTGGTTATACTCGCCTCCTTTTTGATTTTAATCGTCGGTCCCTATATTTTCGGAGCGTTGTAAGATCGTTTAGGAACGCTCAAGTCTTGCAGAGCAACACTGTGATTTTGTGTCGTTACCCCTCAAAAAATAAACAGCATTTCTACTATAATAGTATCTGGATCTATGTAGCGATTCTTAAATCCCAGCNAATAAAGTGTGAAGGCACCAGACGTACGGGCAAGATTTTGTTTACTTAAAACGCTCGTAAGCGTCGGCTATTTCCTGTCCCGTTACGAACGCTAGTCCATTTCTATTTCCAAAGTTTATCGAATCTTGCTTAGTTAGGGCTTTGCCGCTTTCTGCGTCAAGCATCTCGCACATGGCCATAGCAGGTGTAATTCCCGCCATCTCAGCTAAGGCTATAGACAGCTCTGTTTGTCCTTTACGTTCTGAAATTAGTCCTTGAGCTGCGCGAAGCAACGGAACGTGACCTGGGGAGCGAAAAGCTTCACTGAAGTTAAGTGCTTGGTTGAGTGCTGTTTTTTCGACAGTCTTGCCAAGCTGGGTAATGGTTAATGCGCGATCAATGTCAGATATTCCGGTCCCAACGCTTCTGTGATTCACGGCGATCGAAAAGGAGGAGCGCGTGTCATACGTAAGATCTCCTGGCTTCTCGCAGACTGAATTGAGTTTCAAACCACATCCATTAGAACTTACGAATTTTAAAATATCTGCCATAAATGGTAGACANAGTATTTCAGCAGCTTCAGGAGAAATGGCGACGCAGATGAGCCCTCCAGCTTCGATTCGCATTCTAGCCACTTGTTTGGGCGTTGTAGAAATGGCCGGAATCACCATATCGGTCTCGCCTTCTCTGTCTTCTGAGTCGTAAAGAAGTATCATCTCTCCCTTCTTTATGGCCCTAATAGCTTCTGTTGCGGTCATATCACCACTATCTTAATCAAATCTCCATTGTCAGTTTTAAGGGTTTTTTTAATCGAAACTGGAGCAATAGTTTCAATAATATCGTTATGATAGTGTGAGCGGTCAGGAACGATTATCGCGCCATCGATCCCTCCAATTGAAGCCACATAGCTTTTGATTCCACCGTAAGTTCGGTTGCTGGTCTTGAAGCTTGAGATATAGACTGGTGGTAAGTTACCTAGCCTCACTCGAGCGGCGGCGCTTTCGTCAGCTAATTTAATGTTTAATGTGCCGGGATACGGGGTAAAGCCAAGCAGCTCTTCAAATTGGTTTGTGTAGCCGCGAATCGACATGTAGTACTTGCCCTCTCCTAAACCTGATACGATCGTCCCTTCTAATTCAATAGATGGTTTTGCTTCAAAAATTGATTTATACGCTAAATATTGCTCCTTTAGTTCGTTGGATCCCTTCTTTGTAATGATAATGGCTTGAGACCTTCCTGAGGGCGTTCGAGCAATTAACCCTCTCTCCTCAAGTTCTTTGAGTCGTCGCGAAGCGGTCATAGGACTCGTTTGGAGCCTTTTAGCAAATTCGATTGCCGAAAGTTGAATTGGCTGCTGTACTGCGTTTATAAGTGCTAGCTCAAGAAGTGGATCTTTCATAGAACCTAAAACATCAGTATTGATATAATGATCAATATTGATTTGCTATTATAAGAAGATATTTACGCAGCCGTTTTTGAAGTGAAAATAAACTTATTAATCGACAGTGGGTCGCCTTCCATATGTTCCAACTTTTGAAAAATCTACGGCGTGTATACATCGAGAAGAGCAGATAAGCAAACAAAGTCGAGCTGTAGAAGAGCTGAGAATGCCTAGTCTCTTTTAGCTCTATCTGTCTTTATGTGAGTTAGTGCGAAGCGAGTTTATAGACTAAGCCTGGTCAACTTAAGAAGTTTGCATACGGATCGTTGTAAAAACTGGGCCACGTAAGTCAATTCGTTTGTTTCGGCTTGTTATATATCTCGTCGCGACGGGGTCTATGGTTAGATTGATGTCATTGGGTGATCTAACTATTTTCACTCGTACATCGAACTCAGTTTTGCCCATCTTTAAGGCTTGCTCTACTGCATGTGCAGCTTCAGCTGCGAAAGCTTCAATATAAGTAATCCCTGTCGAAACTCCTTTGGGTTTTATGGCCCCTATAATACTTCCGTCCTTGACGAAAACCTCGTTAAGAAAAGCTGGTCCGCAAAGCTTCGTATTTTCTTCGGGTTCTATCACACTGACGCGTACAGGCTTGTCAAGCAATTCTCCTTCCCAAGCTAGAACTTCAACAGGACTCTCGTCAGCACCGTGGGTTTTACATGTATTGATAATTGCACGTTGGATCTCTTGTCCTTGCGCGGTTGTTGGGGTTTTTTTCAGCGTGATAAAGTTGACGAGCTGATCGTCGGTCAAAACGAATTCTTCATAAAACTGGGGATAAACAAGGGTTCTGATATCTTTATATCCGTGCATTAGCATGGCGATCCTTTCAACGCCAATGCCGCAGTTNACTACGGGAAATTCGATACCATAGTTGGCGAGTGTGAGCGGGCTGTATAGGCCGAAATCGGCTACTTCGAGCCATCCAGCGTCTTCGCTTCCGTCCTCTTGAAAACCAGGGTGAAATGCGAAAGCTTCAAAGTGCTTGCCAGGGGCATAATAAGTATCCGTGCCTGTTGCAACTTGTCTGAATTGAAAATCTTCAAATCCGAAAGGAAGCAAGAACTCCTTCACTATCCATTTACCAAGGTCAATAGTTACATCCTCATCCATCACGACGCATGAAGCGGAATCGTGCACGCGAAGGTGCGTTGCATCCTCGCGTTGTTCTCTTCTGTAGCGAGGGCCAATCGAAAACAACTTTACTGGAACTCGCGTGTTTTTTTGGATAGAAGCTAGAGTTTCGAACCAAGCAGCAGTCATATGCGATCGAAGCGTAAGATTAGAAGGGATTGGCTTTAAGTCTTTAAACTCTTCAAACACCTTTTCGAAGACCTCTACNGCACAGTCATCGGCAATAGCTAACTCTTCTCCAATCTCTCTGATTAACTCATCGCCTTCGAGTTCACCTGTTTTGAGTTTATGAAGTGTGAGCTGAAGCGCAGCCACTTTTTCTGGAGGCAGGTCGATATTAAAGCTTCTTATCGCTGCTTGTTTCTGCGAACTCAAACCGACGTCAGGCCGCGGTAAAGCCGCTAGATAGTAGCAGCGGTCGAGTATGGCATACGCGGTCGGCCCCCACTGTTTTAGTACGTCCTCTTGTGGAAAAATGGTTTCGTTAATTACCTCATCGAAGCCCAGCTGCAACAGGCGTTGACGCATCATTTCAATGAGATCGTTGAGCTGATGCGGCTTTCCTGGCGAGGCTGCTTCGGCAACTTGTGGTAGATCGTAGGTACTTCTATCATTGAGCAATTCGCCTCCATATTTCCATGCAGCTTCGAAGCTCTTTTGTTTGAGACGGAGGATTTCGTCTATTGGAATCTTTTTCAAGTTGCAGCCCCCAACCACATTCAAGCTGCTTTATTTTGGTTTAGCCTGTATATAGGAGTTATAAACCCCTTAACACGATCCTACTTAAGTTTTTACGTAATGAGAAAACACGTATTGTATCAAGAGGGTTATATTAGGATTTCATTCAAATTATTAACGACCAAATCAGATGAGTTCAAATGCTGAAGTGAAATTGAGTGTTATGGGAACCGGACATAGCAAGGGATGCGAGTTATGTCAACTCGGCGCTAAGATGGTGCTTTTTGTTACCGGTTTATGCTACAGGGGCTGCTACTATTGCCCTTTGTCCGACCATAGGAAGGGAACAGACGCCGTATATGCTAATGAGCGGCTTGTAAGAAACGATGCTGACGTTTTAGAAGAAGCCCGGTCCATGGACGCTCTTGGTACGGGTATCACGGGCGGGGAACCTTTGTTAAAACTCAATCGGGTTCTAGACTACATCAGGCTTTTAAAAAGTGAGTTTGGGTCGGAGCATCACATACATCTTTACAGTGCACTTGCCCCCCCTGACTGCACTCTCGACGTGCTCGCTTGCGCTGGGTTGGATGAAATACGATTTCACCCCCCGCTAGAAGAGTGGGATACCTTTTCATCCTCACGCTATTGCGAAGCGCTCGAATATGCTAAGAAACTCGGTCTGCATGCTGGAGTAGAGATTCCAGCGATTAAGCCGGTTCCTGTGATTGTCGAAGCTCTCAAGAATCTCGGAGGTTTCCTCAATCTAAACGAACTTGAATTTTCAGAGACAAACTACGACGCTATGACCTCTAAAGGGTTTATTCCGCTCAAAACTGGTTATGCAGCNTTCGGCAGCCGAGAGATCGCTTTAGAGATTGTTAGTGATGAACTGCCGATATATTTCTGTTCTTCATCGTCAAAAGACAGAGTTCAGCTCAGAGAGCGACTAAAGCGCAAAGCGCGACGTATAGCTCGCCCATTCGATGAAGTTACCGACGACGGAACCCTCGTTTTTGGCGTTTTGCAGTCTATGCCGAGTATAGAGCATCTTAGAGGCGTTTCGAGCAAGGAATATATGGTTATAAACGGCGAGTTCTTCACTTCATGGCAATTAGCTTTGAAGCTAGCAACAAATCATCCACAGCTAGCAGAGCACGCATGCGTCGTTGAGACTTATCCAGACGGTATGACGGTGGAAACTACACCATTACGCGATTGTTTCAAACCGAAAATGTAAATATCTCGTTGGTGATTTATAATTGCCCNGGATGTGATGGAGCTGAACGACAGGAATGTTGAGGCCCGTTTGAAAAATTATCTTGAAAGAGATGGGTTAGGAGTACGAAGGGCTGTCCTCGGGCTATTCCTAGAAAAGCATATCTTTACTACTGAAGAAGTCTACCAACATTTGAAGGATAACGGATATGAAGTGAGTTATCGCGGAGTTTCNGCAATGGTAGGGCTTATGAATACTAGGTTGGGGATATTTAGGATAGACGTCACCAAGAATCACAACGTCTATACATTGAAGGACACATATGAAGACGTCGTCCGGTCGCTTCTAAGCGAAGAACACGGGTTTATTTCCTTAACTAAGGACATTGTGTTTTAGGGGCATTATGTCGTGGATCAGACAAAACGCTCATAATTCGTTATATAAAGCTTACGAACGGCTGTTGGTCCGAGAAGTCAAGGTGGCCCCCATTCCGCAACATGTCGCCATCATACAGGATGGTAATCGTCGATATGCTGACAAGATTGGCGAACCCCATACAAATGGCCACGTTTACGGCGCTTTGACGACGGAGCGGGTTTTATGGTGGTGTCTTGATCTTGGAATTAAAGAACTTACGCTCTATTCATTTTCAACTGAAAACTGCGGGAGACCCGAGCAAGAGCTCGAGTCCTTATTCTCACTGATCGAACGAAGATTTGAGGATTTGTTTAACGAAAACCAAATCTACAAAAAGGAAGTTCGAGTTCGAATGATCGGGGAACGTGATTTGTTGCCAGACGGGGTTATTCGGTCAGTTGAGCGTGTCGAAGAAGCCACCCGCAATTTTGAGAGGCATTCCTTAAACTTCGCTTTGGCCTACGGGGGAAGAAAGGAGATCGTGGACGTTGTGCGATCTATCGCAACGTTAGTTGAAGACAACGTAATAAATGTTGATGAAATCGATGAAAACGTCCTTGCACATCTTTTTTACAACAACAATGCTCTCGCTGACGTTGACCTTATCATCAGGTCAGGTGGTGAAGAACGAACATCCAATTTCCTGCCTTGGCAGGCGAACGGTAACGAGTGCTGTTCGTATTTCTGTGCTCCTTATTGGCCAGAGTTTCGAAGAATTGANCTTCTAAGAGCTATACGTACTTATCAAAAGCGAGAGCAGGAACGTAGGGTCAATATTGTTCAGCGTGCTTTTCTATTTCTCAACGAAATAGGGAAAGTCGAAGTTGAAGAGGTCTTCAACCTATCAAGAAGAGCCTGCGTTATAACCCACGAAGAGGTTAAAGAGATTCTCCGAGATTTTGTCCCTGGAATTACGGCCCTAAACGATTGATGAGAACTGCGGTAGTCTTGGCGGGAGGCAAAGGTTCCAGATTGAATTATGTTGAGAAAGCGCTGCTTAAACTTCGTGGGAAGCCCATACTGAACCATATTGTCGAAACACTGTCTGAATGCGTTGATGAGATAATTGTTGTNGCTCGAGACGAAGANCAGCAAATGAAGTTGCACCTTGCCGGAGTCAAGGTTGTTCGAGACGAGGTTCAGGGCTTTGGTCCTGTGGCAGGCATCTGCAGTGGACTAGAAGCGTCTAGTTTTGAATATTCGTTCGTTGCTGCATGTGATATGCCTTTCATAAAAGCAGATGTTGTAGACCTGCTTTTTCGTAAGGCGGTGGGATACGATGTAGCCATTCCATATCCGCTGGAACCGTTGCATGCGGTATATCGGCGCGAGACGACTATTCGAGCTGCGAAAGCGGCCATTCGGAGGCGTAAAGGTGCGATTATGTATGTCGTTGATCAGTTGCAGGCTAACTACGTGCCAAAAGAAGAGATTCGTGCCATCGACCCAGAATTGTGCACTTTTATTAACATCAATGACTTTGAAGACGTCGAGTTATTGAATAAAAGGACGATCTGCGACTAATCAACTTGAGTAACTTCAGGTGTAGCTTCTGCTAATGGCGTATCGCTCGCGTGTGGTGGCTTTTTACGCGTCATGAAGAGCAACAAGAATACAAAACCCACGATTCCACAGAAAAACACCGTGCCCGCGACGTCGCCGCCTCCGGCGTAACTGTGCAACCCCGTGCTTACGCTAATATAAGTCTCGAGAAATGGAAGGACATATGCCACACCCAAAAACGTGCAAATCACGGAAATAAATCCAAACGCAGCGATGTAAGCGGCTAGCGATGAACTCCAATTCTGTGTTTTTGCATGTAAGTATATCAAAAAGACAAACCAGGTGATAAGCGACCACGTCTCTTTTGGATCCCAACTCCAGTAGCTCCCCCAGGCGGCTTCGGCCCATATCGCACCGGTTATAATTCCAATAGTGAGAAGGGGAAATCCTACTGCGACGCTTCTATATGCTAGGTCGTCCAACTGGGTCAAACTTAACTTGTCAAGGATGTTTGTATGTTCCTGCGAAAGTGCACGCATTGCTTCCGTGGATCTATTTTTTAGCAGGCGTTTATCCTTCAAAGTACGCTGCTCGCTCAGCTGTTTATCTTTAAATAAAAAGAGAATGCTTGCCACGAACGCGATAAAAAGAGCACAGTAAGACACTACAACGATGGGAACGTGTATAAGAAGCCAGACGCTCTGCAGCGCAGGGATAAGTGGCGTTGGGTTTGAAGGCTGTAATGAAGCGAAACCAAGCGTGGCAAACGAAAGCGGCGCAACGAGCGTTCCGACACTCTTATAGTCAGTTCTAATGTTAAGTACGAGATATGCGCCTACGATGGTCCATGCAAAAAACGACATCACTTCGTAGGTGTTCACCCACGGTGGGTGGCCCGCATAAAACCATCTTGTTATGAGTGCTAAGGTTTGAAACGCGAATCCAAAGGCTGTGAGGGTAAACCCCATATCTGCAAGGCGTCGTTTTTTTGATGACAAATAGAGGATAAAAAGAATCGACGATATGAGGTAAGCTCCAAGTGCAATCTCAAATCCCAAACGCTCAATGGCTGCGATGTCCATAATCATGTTTTGTCAGTTCAATAAAACATCATTACTTATACTAATCGGATCACGTGCTGGGGTTCTTAAGAATGATCTTCGAGCTTTGCACACAAATTATCAATATTTTTTAAGAACCGTACGACGTTTTTGTTGCTTATCGCTCCAAGTGTAATCTGCTCTTTATACAACTTTATCCAAACCCTCTTATGNGATATATAGAGCGACAACATTATTCCAAGAAGCGTGACTGCGGCTCCTGTCCAAACTAGGGTAATTCCAGTATCGTTTTTTATTTGAAATGCGACCCAGCTTGCTTTTCCGGATTCTATCACTCCTTGAGAATCATAACCATATAACAAGAAAGTCAGCCCTTTATAATTAGTTGGCCCATTTATCGTTATGTCGCGAGTTTGCACTTGATTGCCGTCTATTATCGTAACAATCGCTCTGTATTCCCGCACAGCACCGTTATCATAATAGCTCACATTGAAACTATCGAGTCGTAGAACAAAGCNATCAACTTGCTGCGACCCACCAACTGGGATCACTGTAATCGTGTCGTTGTAGGGATTTGTTTGACCAAANGCCGCTCCGATAACAACCCCCAATAAGAGAATTAACACGCCAAAGTGTGCGATATAGGGTCCGAATCTGCCGATTCTTCCTTTTTGAGCAAATACAAAAGTGGTTTCTGAACTAGTTGACTCATACCATTTGAATCCTTTTAAATGGGCTTTGAATTGTGAAATCGCGACTCCTGTAAGCTTTGTGTGGTATGGGAGCTGTTGTAAAAATTGATCGTCGACTTCTAGTTTGGGATGCATAACAGCGCGCCATAAAGGACGGATTCTCGTTAAGCTACAAGTTACGGTAGACAATGCAAGCAGCCCGATGAAGGGAAGGAAAAGCCATGATCCAAAAATAGCGTCACCACCGGGATAAACAGTCCCAAACGCTGCTAGGGCAATTATTACGGCGATTATAACGATAGCGAATTTTGTTGAAGTAAGCAGTTTAATAGCTATATTCATGTTTAGCTTTGAACTTGATGTTTGTGAAGTGCGCTTGGCATTCAAACCATATGCCGGTCAAAGTTGTTTTCGATCAGCGTAGCGCACAATTCGCTTGTTGTGATCAGTGGTGAGGTGATCAGAGCCCGTGCCGCTGTTGTCTTTTTTGATAATCTCGAATAGCCCTAAACAAATCCATTCTCCTGAAATTTGCCCAGTTCACTTCAGTGAAGTATAGTTCTGAATAAACAGCCTGCCATATCAAAAAATCAGTCAGCCGATTTTCACCCGTTCGTATCACCAGTTCAGGCTCCTCTTTGAAGACCAGATTTGAACTTACGGTTTCTTCAGAAATATCTTCAGCTCGCAGCTCTTTATCCTTGACTTTCTGTGCTATTGATCTAATGGCATCGACGAGCTCTTTCTTACCGCCATATCCAATAGAGATACTCACTGCGGGTGCTTGGTCGCTGCTTACAAGGGTTTGCCCGTCTGGTGAGTAAATGGTGGCAGCGACTGCAGTAGATTGAAGGCAGTCCGATATTCTCTGGACTACTTGAGATCGCAACTTTTGGTTAACCTCTTCCCCCAGATGCAGCATGTTTATGTAGACCGTGACGCGACTTATCCCAATATCGAGGCACCATGAGATGAAGGCTCCTAGCTTTTTATACGCTTCAACAGTATTGAGGTCTTTTTCAGCGACGACAAGCACAACGTGTCGCGGCACTTCTTGAATCTGATCGAGCAGCCTTCGTTCGTAAACGTTAGAAATCATGTGTCATTTGGCCTAGCGTTAACCACTCTAGAGACCGCAGCCTTCACAAACGTAAAGTACTTCGAGCTTGAACTAGAATGTGATTAGCGTGAATGTTGTTACAGCTCGTAGGCTGATAATTCGCGCGAGTTTTGGTTTGGTCGCATTCGTCCTTCCTTTTTTAGGAAGTACGGGCTCACTTTTTTTCTTTTTATTTTTGTCTTTATTGATTGCGCTTGTAAACCCTAAGATGAACATTTTCATGCTAGTGGCGACTGTTGCGGACCGAAAATCCGAAGTGCTCGTAAAACCGCTGGCTCTAACGTTTTCTTTAACTGCGCTTTGCATCTTTAGCGTGGTCTCTGGTTTACCGTTGTATATAGTCAGTGTCGCGCTTATAATTGTAACGTTGGCAGAGGTTCTCGCCGTTTTGTTTGAGTCATATGGTAGCTTCACCAGCAGCTTGATTTTCGTGTTGTCTGGAGGTTTCTTCGGATTTCTGGTCGGAGGAGCAGCTGCAACTTTTACTAACGTGAGCACTTCAGCTGACTTTCTGCTTTTTGTTGCAATGATTGGCGCGCTTGTGGGTGCGTTGTTGAGGAATATTTTGCGTGAAGTTGAGGAGAATGTCGTCGTGCCGCTCGGTATTGGCTTAGCTATGTGGTTATTCGACGGCTTGTCTTACTCAGTGCCGGTGGTCCGACTTCTTTTAACGCTCCTCTTCATGATCTTTTTAGGGTATACCCTTGGGAGGGCCAAACTAGCAGACATTTCAGGCGTTATTAGCGGCATCTTAATGGGCCTCTTGATCGTTTCGTTCACAGACTTTCGTTGGTTCGTCCTCATCCTCTCATTTTTCGTCATTGGGGGCATTTTTACGAAATATAAGTACGACTACAAACGAGCGATTGGTATTGCAGAAGGAGCGGGTGGTGCGAGGGGTTATAGGAATGTCTTCGGAAATGGACTTGTTGCTCTAGTTTGTGCCATCGCTTTCGGTATTACAGGCAACGTTTTGCTAATTACAGCTTATGTCGGTGCGATAGCAACAGCCACTGGCGATACCTTAGCGAGTGAAATTGGACAGACTTACAGAAAGCTTCCACGATTGATTACTGACCTAAAGGTCGTCCCAACCGGTGCAGATGGGGGGATAACCACGCTTGGTGAGGTCTCTGCGCTAGCAGGCGCTGGAGCTATAGCAATCATAGCGGCCTTATTGGGACTAGGAGCGCTCAGCATGATTGTTCCAGTCGTTCTAGGCGGTTTGTTCGGGGTTAATATTGACAGCGTTCTGGGGGCGGTGTTAGAGCGAAGGCATTACTTAACAAACAGCACAGTAAATCTACTCGCAACTGCTTTTGGTGCATTAGCGGCGGTCGTCATATTTTTGCTGCTCCAGTGAGATCAGAGTTTTACGTTTTGACTAGCAATACTATTCCTCTTGCGTCAGACTTGGTAACTATGCCTTCGTAATTACCGTAGAGTCACGTTTTCGCTCAAAAGTCGAAGAACGATTGCTTCTCTTAGATTGTTTACGGAGTCAAATGGTGAGCCNTCTGATCTAAAGATAAGTGAAAACGTAACCCCTTGTTCATCAGTTTTTGATACNACAACGTTAATCGTGCNTTGTTCGACCTCAGCGGCTTTCTGTGCTTCTTGTTGGATAATTTGTTTTGTCAAGCCCAAATCNGAATCATAAGAGACGCGAATATCTAAGCGGGCNNCTATGTTANGATCTGAGTGGTTAAACACCACCTCGTTTGTAATCGCTGAATTCGGTACGATCATGTGAGCATCGAGTATACGAATGACCGTATGTCTAAAAGTGATATCCTCGACAAAACCCGATTCGCCGCGTACGGTTACAAAATCACCAACGCCAAAGGGTTTGAATACGACAATTGCTATACCTGCGATGACATTTGAAATGGTGCTTTGAGCAGCAATACCGACGATGATGCCGATAATGCTGACACTTGTAAAAATGGCGATAGAGAGCGATTGCAACTGTGGCGTTGAATAGATAAGTATGATGACGCCCGTTACATAGACGCCAGCAACAACAAGCCGCCGAAGCACGAGATATTTTGTGGGGCTTACTTTTAACCGTATCGACGCTTGTCGCAAGTATCGTTCGAGTAATCTCTCTATCACCTGTGCTATGATGATGGTGACAACTGCAAAGAGTAAAACTCGCAATAAGAGACCCGCAGTCGAGTTCAAATCGTACAGGTCATTTGGAAATGTCATACACTTGTGCAACCTCTAGAGCTCTAAAGGCTTGGACTACTGCTCTGGGTAGTAGTACTCTCCTTCGTCGCGTTGCTTCCGGTCCAACTTGGAACCTGTTTTATTAACTCGTGGACGGTGGCTGTCTTCATCCCGCCTGAAAGTTATTCCAATGTGTTTCAAAAAGCGATTCATTCCGGTGTGCATATCAAAGGGACCTTCAGCTTTTCCGTTTTCGCCGGGTTTCCCTGTAAAAACCATTAATCGCTCACTTGCGAGATCGATCATATAGATATCATGGTCGACGAGGAGTGTACCTACCTTTTTATTTTCGGTGAAGCGTCTGATAAGGCTTGTAGCCAAAGCCCTTTGTTCTACATCAAGGTGTGCGCTTGGTTCATCAAGCATAAAAAGGTCTGCATTGCGGCTCAGGCAAGCAGCGATGGCTACACGCTGGAGCTCGCCCCCACTTAGCGTCTCAAGTGGCCGGTCTAGCATACGTTCAAGCTGCAATGGTCTTAGGATTTCTGTTCGGTAGTAGCTTGAATCATAAAAGTCTGTAACTGATTTTAGGAACGAGCCGACGCTTTCATCTGTATTCTCGTTTCGTGTCAAGTACTGCGGCTTATAAGAAGTTTTTACCTCAACGTCGACACTACCTTCGTCAGGTTTGATAACGCCTGCGAGTAATTTGACAAACGTTGTTTTCCCAGTACCGTTTGCGCCCATAACGCCGATCACACCTTTGGTAAGGTCACCACCCGCTGCTTCGAATTTGAACGAATTGTAACTCTTCTTTAGGTGTTCTACGTGTGCCAAGGTACGCGTATCTATATCAAAGCGCGGGGCATGGAGTTCAAATTTAATAGAATCTCCTCTAATTCGAACATTCTCTTCTTTTAGATACCCTGTGAGATACTCATTTATCCCCACTCTAACCGCTTTTGGATTGGTTATAACGCCGTAAGTCCCCGGCTCACCGTAAGCAATATGCACAACATCTGCGAGCAAATCAAGTATGGCGAGATCGTGCTCGACGACGAGGACAGTCTTTCGCTTTGCGAGTTCTCTAATTAAGTGGGCAACGTTAACACGTTGATATATGTCGAGGTAGGGAGTAAGTTCGTCGAAAAAGTAGAAATCTACGTCACGAGCGATGGTAGCTGCAATCGCTAGGCGCTGTAATTCTCCTCCGCTTAAGTGTCTTACCTCCCGCTCTTCGACGTTATCCAGCTCAAGTCGATCGAACAGCGTACTTCGTATTCCACGTTCGTCGGCCTTTTCTATAAGATCGATTACCTTGCCGGTGTACGCGCGAGGGATGAGGTCGACGTATTGTGGCTTGCTCGCAGTTCTGAGTTTGCCGTCATAAACATTTTTCAAATAATCATGGACGTCTGTACCTGAGTAGTATTCAAGAACATCTTCTTCGCTAACGTTTTCTCGACCAAAGTTAGGTTTAGTCTCCCCTGTTAAGATGTTGATTAAAGTGGTTTTGCCTATGCCGTTCGGGCCCAAAATACCTGTAACGCGGCCACTGCGCGGAATCGGCAATCCATACAGGGCATAACTGTTAACGCCATAGCGGTGGGTGGGTTGCTCAAGTTCTTCAGGTAAACTGACTATCGTTATTGCACCAAATGGACATTTCTTTATACAGATCCCACACCCGACGCAAAGCTCTTCTGAAATGACTGGTTTACCGTTTTCTCCGATAACGATCGTTTCGTCGCCTGTTCTGACCGGGGGACAAAAACGCAGACACTCTGTGCCGCATTTCTTGCTGCGACAATTGTCTTTTTTTAGTACTGCAATTCTCATCGGAATGTGCCCGTTTTAGCTTGGTCACGCTGGATTAAGCAATATCGTCCAAGTGACAAACCAGAACGCGACGGTCATGAACACAAGGAAAAACCAGTCCGTAGCGCGAAATTCTTTCGCATCAACACCGATACGAGGTAGGATGACCCTTTGGCTGTATACGATTACAATAAGGATGAAAAGGCTGTAAGCTGACAGGTAAAACGAAGCCACCCCTCCGATAATACCCAACAGCGATGAAAGTATTGTCTTTTTGATGCCTTCAACATGTTTGACTTGTCTATCTGGCTCTTGCTTTTCATCTGCTTTTACCAAACCCTTTTGTTCAGCCTTTCGCGAGGCACCTTTTTTTTCAGTTTTAGGGGCGGGTTTACCTTTGGTTTTTGCCATGCTTTGACATCAACTAACAAGCAACTGTGCTTATATGTTTTGCGGCTTCACAACGGTAAAACTAGACTCGTTAAAGTCAAACGTAAACCAGCNTCTTAATTAATATTGTAAAAAGGCCGTAGATACGTTAGGCAGAGACTTTCTGTAAAAAGGGAGGTTTAATATCAAAGTCAAACGACGCGTGATAGGATTCGGTCTGATTAGCACACGAGCAGCGAAGCGAGGGGTGATCGCTTGAAGACGGTAATGACGAGCGTTGACGTTGCAGCGCTATTGCCAGAACTTGACAGCCTGATCGGAGCAAAACTGGAAAAGGCATACCAACTTACACCCGTCGAACTTCGCTTAAAGCTTGTGACGAATACAGGGAAACGAGATCTTATAATTGAGGCCGGAAAGCGGTTACACCTCACCAATGCTCCCACTGCAGCACCCGCTCTGCCGCCAAGCTTTCCGATGCTNCTTAGAAAAGAACTCAAAGGTGGACGGATCAGCACAATCGAGCAGCATGATTTTGATCGGGTTGTCGAAATACGTTTTGTTCGTAGCGACGATGAACGTTACTTGATATGTGAGTTCTTTTCAAAAGGGAACGTCATCCTTACTGACGAATCTAAGCGTATCATATTGCCCTTGCGAGGCGTGAGGTCAGCTTCGCGACAGGTCATAAGGGGGCAACAGTACGAGTACCCCTCGGCGCAACTCAGCCCCGTTGANCTATCCTACAATGAGTTTGAAGCGGTCATAACTTCCATCACTCGTGATGTCGTTAGAACGCTCGCGACGCGTTTCAACATGGGTGGTTTATACGCAGAAGAAGTTTGTTTGAGAGCCGAAGTCGAAAAAAAAAGCGAGAGCCTTACCCCAGAAGAGGTTCAACGGCTCTACGCAGCGTTGAGAGAAGTTTTTGAACCGTTGCGATCGAATACGTTAAGACCTCATATTGTATATGAAAGTGAATCAGCGCCAATCGGCGTCCTCCCATTTGAGTTGGTACAGTTCGACAAATGTAAAAAACGCTTTTTTTCAAGTTTTAACGAAGCGCTCGACGAATATTACGGGCTAAAAATTGATGAATCACGCCCCACTCCGGTAACTAAAACGCGACTCCAGAAGATTATTGATAGGCAAACGGTGGCAATTCAACAGTTCAAGACACAAGAACGTGAGTATCAGTCGAAAGGGGATTTGCTGTTTGAAAAGTATCATGAGATCGATCNTGTAATTAAATCAGTAAGAGAGGCGCGGAGGTTAAAAACTTGGGCTGAGGTTAACCATGAGTTAAGCTCTTTCTCGTTTTTCAAGGAGATCGATCCAAGCACAGGAACGATTANTTTAGAAGTTAGCGGTGTTTTGATCGATATCGTTGTGGATGAAGATGTCCCCCAAAACGCTCAGAAGTACTATCATAAGGCGAAAGTGATGAAAGCCAAGGCCGANGGTGCGGAACGTGCGTTGGCTCTCTCATTGAAAAAACTAAAAGAAGAACAAGGAAATGAATTAAAACAGGCGGGTCCTGAAAAACGTCGTGCCAAGAAAAAGCGACCTCGCTGGTACGAGCGATATCGTTGGTTTTTTTCTTCAGAGGGTATTTTGGTAATCGGGGGCAGAGATGCAGATACAAATGAGGAATTGGTGAAGAAGTATTTAGAACCTCGAGACCTATTCCTTCACGCTGACGTTCACGGAGCGCCGGCCGTGATTGTGAAATCGCAAGGCAAGGAAGTATCAGAGGTAACCTTAAACGAGGCCGCTCAATTCGCTGTTTCTTATTCTTCGATTTGGAAACAGGGTCTTAGTTCCGGTCGTTGCTACTGGGTGTATCCCAACCAAGTGTCGAAAACCCCTGAATCTGGAGAATATTTGCCCAAAGGAGCTTTTATTATCAGGGGTGAGCGGCATTATCTCGAATCAGCGGCCCTACTCGCCATCGGCGTCCACGACGAAAAAATCGTGGGTGGACCTGCATCAGTTATAACAAAGATTGCTCATCCCTTTGTTGTGATTGAGCCTGGAAAGTATAACTCAAGTGATTTAGCAAAGATGATCTCACGGGAACTTCTCGACACGGTTAGAGATGACCAGAAGAAGGGCTTAAGAAAGATCATTGCTGTTGATGAGGTTGCTAAGTTCCTGCCGTCTGGATATTCTGAAATAAGCAGGGTTGAATCCCGATGAGACAGCCTTAACGAAGCCAATTAGTTCTTCGGTCTCGCGCCATCGAAAAAGCATTTATACCTAACCATATAAAATGAGGACACCAACAGGATATCGCAAGCGGCTATTGATGAGAATACGCTTGGTCGATACAGCTTTTTGGGTTCCTATTAGAGCACCTATATCGATGAATGATGACAGGATTCGCTATTGCGTTCGGATCCTGAAAGAGGTATGTGAGTATGGCAAAACCAATGTTTGTGAAATTTGACACTCCAGACGAGATCGAAAACAAGTCGTTAGAAGCCTTAGAGAGCGCCCGTGATACAGGGAAAATAAAGAAGGGTACGAACGAAGTCACGAAAGCGATAGAACGCGGAATCGTTCAACTCGTATTAATTAGTATAGATGTCCAACCTGAAGAAATCCTCGCACACATTCCCCCCCTTTGCGACGAGAAGGGGATATCGTACGTATATGTAAAACGACAGAGCGATCTCGGAGCTGCGGCAGGACTTGACGTTGGCTCAGCAGCAGCTGCAATCATCGATGCTGGGAAGAGTAAAGCCCTCGTCGACGAAGTCGTCGAGCAAATCAAAACGATTCGCTCAGGCTAGTCTCGTAGGACAAATCACGGAGGGTATACGGTGGCAGAATATAACGACGCAACGCCTGCAGAGATAATCGAAATAGTGGGGAACACCGGAATGCACGGAGAGGCGAAACAGGTAAAGTGCCGCGTCCTCGAAGGCCAAAACAAGGGAAGAATAATCACGCGAAATTGTGTCGGCCCCGTTCAAATCGGAGACATACTTATGCTTCGCGAAACGTCACACGAAGCCAAGAAACTGATGACACGGTGAGATGATGGAAAAGCGAACGTGCGTCTTTTGCGGAAGCGCTATCGAACTTGGCACCGGCAAGATGTTCGTGAAGCGAGATGGGACGGTACATAATTTTTGCTCGTCTAAATGTGAGAAGAACTTCAAGCTTGGCCGTCTTGCGCGACGAGTTGCGTGGACGGAAGCCGGTCGATCAGCGCGCAAGAAAGCGTGAGGGGGCCTAAATGGAGTCTGAAGATCACATTGAATCTACTTTCGTTATGATTAAGCCAGACGGGGTAAAAAGGGGACTTGTTGGCGAGATCATTTCACGGCTTGAGGAGAAAGGACTGGAACTTCGAGCCATGAAATTTAAGAATTTAGACATTGAGACGGCCAAAAAACACTATGCAGAACACGTTGACAAGCCATTTTACGAACATCTAGTCTACTACGTCACCTCTGGACCAATCATTATAATGGCGGTAGAGGGATTCAACGCAGTACGAGCGGTTCGTCAACTTGTTGGATCCACAAACCCTATTGAAGCGATGCCCGGGAGTCTGCGCGGAGACTTTTGTCTCGAGCAAGTGAGAAACTTGGTACACGCTGCCGATTCGTTAGAGGCTGCTTCGCGCGAGTTGGCACTCCATTTTAATAAGGATGATTTTGTCAGTGAGCTGCCGGTAGACGAGAAAATCGAGTAATTCTTCGGAAACACTGGCTAAATGCCTCAAATCTTTATCGATCAGGAAAAGTGCACTGGCACAGGAAAATGTGTGAGGATTTGTCCAAAGGGGCAGCGAGTTTACGGCGTTAAAGTCATTGACGGCAAGAGAAAATGCTTCGTTAAGGATGCCAATTATTGTCTTGGCTGCACGACGTGCATAGGAAGCTGTCCAACGGGTGCCATTCGGATCGACTTTTCCGTGCCAAAAAAGAAGCGTTAACGTTCTTCGCAGATTTTAACAAAGTTCAGCAGTAGCGNGTTTCCCGATTCTGTTTGTGCCACTTCAGGATGCCACTGAACGCCATAAATAGGCTTGTTGAGGTGTTTCATTGCTTCCACTTCACAAATCTCAGAACGCGCAAGCAGCGCAAAATCCTTCGGCAGTCGATTTACTTCGTCTGCATGTGATGCCCACGTGTTAATTATCGGCCCTATATCAACGAGAATATCATCTGGTTCGATGATTTCAACAACAATATGCGCGTATCCACCCGAGGCGCCTTTACTGACGGTGCCACCAAAAGTCTCGGCTATAAGCTGATGGCCTAAGCAAATCCCTAGGATAGGCAAGTCAATCTCTTTAACGTAAAGCTTGCAGTTTCCGATGCGATCCATGGTAGGACCACCACTTAAAATCAAACCGTCTGGATCTCGTCGGAGTAATTCGTCTACGCCGAGCGTATTTTTCACGAGTTCGCTNTCAACGTTGAGATCACGAACCGCACGATGAATAAGGTGGGCAAATTGGCCGTAGTTATTGATGACTAAGATCGAAGTCAATGCCTCTCCAAAGCGTTCTAAAAAAAGTCGTTCTTAAGCTTCTTTTGCGGAATACACCCGCCAAGTCGTCCCGTGAGAATAGCTCCATTTCTCAATAACGATATTTTCGGAGTTGTCGATTAACATGCTTATATTTGTGCCGACTTCGTTAGTGCTCAAACCTAGCTCACGTGCGATTGATTTACTTTTAAANAACTGTTTACCTAGAGTAACCCCTTTTTTCAGATAATCTAATATCTTAGTTTGGTTTACGTTGGTATTCGACATCTCTACTCTCCATATGTAAATTGACGTCTTTGTTATATATATTCGTTAGATATGCTTTTTAGTATCCATTTCCTGGCCGCGGTTTTGTTTTCTGAGGTCTTTAAGCGTAGTTAGATAAAAAGTGTTGTCCCTTTTCGAGCGGAATTGCTTCAATACCGAGGCGATCGCGAACAAGACCTGCAAATCTCTTTGCATTTCCATGACACGTATANACCAGCTCTGGGTTGCAACGGTCAATAAAGGTCATAAGGTCTTGATAATCAGCATGGTCTGACAATGCAAATGCATAGTCTACACCTCGGTAATATTTGAAACCTCGATTAATCGCCCACCCNGAAACTGCAAGTGTTCTCTTTATTCCACGTGGCAGTTCGCTTATGCCACCGATCTGCTTTGCGTTCCCGCTCGAGATGAACACGAACGGCTCTCGTGATTCTTTGACGGATTCTTCGTTTAATAGCTGGTGGTGAAACGTATAGCCAAAATTCTTCAGTTCTTCATTAATCTTGAAAATACTGCTATCAACAAATGGAGTAAAATCTTGAAGAAGCTGTGTTAGCTCTTGGGCTTTTCCAAAAGGGTANGCAAGAACGATCACCGATTCATCGTGCTCTAAACAGGAAGTGACGCATTCTTGAATTTGCGCGCCTATTTTTTTTGTCTCTGGAAAAACATACTGCTCGCTTCCGAATGTGGACTCGACAACTAAAACATCGACATTGACAGGCTGTGCGCCATTTGAAAAGAACTTTTCTTTGGTGCAAAAGTCGCCTGTGTAAAGCATAGTGGCATTGCCTTCTAACAAAAACATGTGCGATCCAATAACGTGCCCTGCATCGAGTGCGGTTACGGAACTGTGACTTAGGATGTCGGCAGTGGCGCTTTTTCTGATTTTTAGCAGCGCCTGTGTGACTTCTGACATCACGATGCTTTTGCCGTTGCAGCGCGTCGGCAAGTGATCGGAGTGTCCGTGTGAGACCAGATTAATTTCGTTTGGCGAGTACGTCCGTGGATCAAGTCTAAACTTTGCCCCGTCGTCAAAGCTCACAGATATACCGTTATTCTGATAAATCATATTGGCGGGAGCTATCTTCTCTTCAGACAGACCGTTGAGCTACGGCAGATTACCTTCCCCACTCAGGCCATGCTGCATTTCCAAATTCATCGCAATCAGGATCTCAAAAATAGCTTTCACCGAGCCAGCGTCTATATTTCGTTCAGTTGCTAGGTCAATCGCCCTGCTGAGCACTCGCTCGTTTTGCTTTTCGTCGTTGATTTGTTTGAAACCGTCCGCTCTTTTTGCAATCAAAACTTGCGAAGCTAAGTCTGTTCTTTGTGCTATTAAAGCGATGATGTCCGCATCGATCGCTTCTATTTGACTTCGCACCTCTTCTATCATCTAGCTTGAATATATCTCTCGCATTAGAAGAATGTTGCCTGCACGTAAGCGAATCTTTAAAAAGCTTTTATCGTTGCCCCCTTGTTAGACGTTTTCGTCTCAATGATGAGCCCCTCAAACTGCGTCCACTCTCTTTTTACGGGTTGTGCCGACGCACGGTCAACGAGCGCTATATATGACGGTCCCGTTCCTGATAGTGTAGCAGCTTTTGCTCCGGCAGCCAAAGCGGATATCATAGGTTCCGTGCTAAAACCAAACGCATTGCAGTAGAGNAGGCCGTTTAAAACCATTGCTTTTTCATACGCTCCGTTGCATGCTAGATCAAACGCTATGTCGACCCACGGAGCGAGAAGTTTTGCTCGTGCTACGTCGGCTTTCGCAGAGTAAGCCTTTTCGCGCGGTAAAAATATCAGTGCGTCGGCATTCCATTCAACACGCTTCAACAGTAGGTCGTGCTCATTGTCGGTAATTACAAGCCCTCCGAAAAACGATGCACAGGCATCATCGAAGGCACCGGTAATTGTCACCCCCGTTCTTCTCGCAGCAAGGACGCCTAGCTTAACGATCTCGATAGGCTCGATTTCAACTTCGAGCGCTTCAGTGAGTCCAAGCACCGTCGCATTGGCCGCTGCACTACTGCTTTTTAGTCCGCTTGCGATTGGTATCTCGCTTCTCGTAGTAATATGAACACCAACATTTGGGGCAAATCGTTCCAGCATTAAGCGCGCACATTCAGCTATAAGCGAGNTATCTGCTGTGGGGTTGTCAGCAATTTCGCATTTTATACCTTTGTCGACGATCTCAACCTCTGAATAAGTCTTTAGGTTTATACCAAATGCAGAGCCTTTGAGCGTTGCGATAGCATTTATGACGGTGCCTGCTCCTTGCGCTGATGCGGTTATCATAGCACGTTCACCATTTCGCGCAAGCTACCCAGATTGGCGACATTTTTCAACAACGCAAATGTCCAATTGAGTGTCACTAACTTCTTCGATATGATTCTCACACGAGACAAGAAGACCCCCCTCAATTCAGCTCACTTCACGATTTTAGTCTTTTCTAAAACGCGAATATTTTGAATCTTTGTCACCGGGTAGTTACCGGTTGCGTCTTTTTCAACGCTTTTAACCATATCCCATATCGTTAACAGGGCTACGCTTACGCCAGTGATCGCTTCCATTTCAACTCCTGTCTGCCCTTCGGACTTAACTTCGACTATTGCTTTAATAGCTGAATCTTCTAGAGAATAATTCACCTGAATGCTCGTCAAAAGGATCGGATGACAAAACGGAATAATTTGCGAGGTCTGCTTGGTTGCAAGCACAGCTGCAACTGTCGCGGTGTTTATCACGTTTCCTTTTTCGATCGAACCTTGCATAATCGCTCTAATCGTTTCTGGTTTGAGCTCTATAGTACCTTCCGCCAGAGCGCGTCTCGAAGCTACCGGTTTATCGGAGATATCCACTTGCTGTGCTTTCCCGTTCTTAATATGTGTGAACTCCATGACTCACCTACCATCACGAAATAAATCTAACGAAGGTTACAACGTCGTTATAAAAAAGGGTGATGTCTACTTTCTACTGATGTCGGTTGACAGCTACTTGAGCGATAGTATACTAACAACGGTAATTTAAATTAGCCATCAATTAGGCCCTTCAAATCAAAGTGTCTTGTATTCTACAAAATGGGAGTTGAATAACTATAAGATTAATCGATTCAAATATCGGCCATCAATCAGTCAGACATCTATCAAAGCCTTTGTTAGTGGCTAAATCGCGAATTTAATGAAAGAAGGTGTTCAAAGCGTGGACAAGTTTTTTTGGTAAGCTGTTAGTAACAGGTTTCTATGGCAATTATCAAGAGATTAGAAGGCAAACGTGTTCTCATATTGTTGGCGTCAGAATTTGATGACTCTGAGTTTCGAGATGTCGCAGGCGCGCTGTTGCTCGAAGGCGCTGAAATAACCGTTGCGAGCATAGTGAAAGATGTGCTCAAAGGGCTGCACGGCGACGAGGCGGTAATTCCCGATGAGCTTGTGCGCGACGTTAACGCTCAAAGTTTTACCGGACTCTATATACCAGGCGGAAAAGCACCGTCAAAAATTAGGGACGATCCGGACGTTAAAAAAGTTGTTAACGAAGCCTACAAGCGAGGATTACAGATAGGCGCGGTTTGTCACGGCCCACAGGTGTTGATATCAGCTGGAATCGTCAAGAATAAGACGATGACGTCGCACCCCAGCGTTGGACGAGAATTGCTAGAGGCGGGCGCTAACTATTCAGGGGGATCCGTGGAGAGAGATGGGAATATAACCACTGCTACCGATCCTCATACTTTAGCAGAGTTTAACACGGTATTTATTAGGGAGCTCGCTTGCTGTGAGCTATTCGGTCCATAACTTTGCACATAGCATGGACGAATTGTTCTTTTTAAATTTAACGGTACAGTTCATCCCCCTTCGCGCGATTGAGCTCGAATACGCTGGTTAGGCAAGTTTTTGGATAGCATCAGCTAATTTTGGGAGCATCTTCATAGGGATGCCAACTATAAGTTCACCTTCGCTCACCTTTGCGTATTTGCGAGAACCCGAGCAGCCGAGCGTGAAGTTTACGGTATCCCTCATAAGGGGCGCAGCGACGGCATCTCCACATATCGATTGAATTCCTGAGAAATCAGCAATATTCCTCGAATGTAGTTCGTAAACGTTAGCTTGCGCGATCATCATCGCTTGATGGGGACTAACAACAAGTACGACCACGTCTGGGTCAAAAGGGGTCTCGGCAAGTGGCGAGTAAGCGGTCGCATAGGTCTTGAAATCGACGTGGGGAATACCTTGCATGGTCTATGTTCTCTGGTATATCGATTACTCCGAGCATTCCGGCGCCGCCCTTGCATGCGTGCTGTTCGACTGTTGCGTAGAATTTAAAACCGCGTCGCGCCTTCTGCACCATTTCGCAATGGCGCAG
>JGI24131J36419_10000074_pt1 | contig 30594 bp, 27 predicted proteins | sample BarGraNGADG00211_2_FD_36419 | JGI IMG/M metagenome (IMG submission 36419) | reverse complement strand
GAGCCACATCAGGTGGGACGAGAGGCGGGTCAGCTCGCACATGATCACGCGCAGGACCTGCGCCCGCTCGGGGATCTCGACTCCCATGAGCTTCTCGACGGCCAGGCAGTAGCCCAGGTTGTTACTGTTGGCCGAGAGGTAGTCCATGCGGTCGGTATAATAACTGAAGTCCTTATAGCGGACCGATTCGCCTTGCTTCTCGAAGCCGGAGTGCAGATAACCCAGGTCCGGATAGATCGCCACGATGCGTTCGCCGTCGAGCTCGACCAGCAGGCGCAATACGCCGTGCGTGGCCGGATGCTGCGGGCCCATGTTGACCAGCATGTGCTGGTTGGTGTCAGCCTGTTTGGGCGGCGCCCAGGGGAAGGATTTTGATTCGAGGATCTGCTTGCCGAAGGACGCGAACTCTTCGTCTTCCCAGGTCATGGAGTAGGGCACTTCTTCGCCCCCCCGTGGCACGTCTTTGCGCAGCGGGTGGTTGGGCCAATCGAACGGCAGGAGCAGGCGCCGCATGTCGGGGTGGCCCTCGAAGCGTATGCCCATCATGTCGTAGACTTCGCGCTCGTACCAGTTGGCAGCCGGCCAGACGCCGGTCAGGCTGGGCACGGATGGGTTGTCACCGCTGGCCAACGGCACCTTGAGGCGCAGACGCTGATCATGGGCCATCGAGTAGAGATGGTATACCGTGGCGAAGCGCGCGGCGCCGGCCATGCCCGGGTATTGGCTGCGGTCGAGTGAGGTGAGGTCGGCCATGTGGTTGAAGCGCAGGTCGGAGTCGTCGCGCAGGAAAGTCGCAAGCGGCAGCAGGTCCTGCGGCCGGATAGTGACCGTATAGTCGCCGCGGAACTCGCTGACCTCCTGGATGGCCTGGGGGAAGCGCTCGCGTAACTTGCGCACGGCGGGCGTGGCCTCGGCGGTCGCCGGCACCAGCGTTACCACGGGCGAGGCGGCCATACCCGAAGGCACTTGCGCCGTATACAGGACCTCACTCATGCGTGCCCCCTCGGGCCGCCTGTAGGGGCGATCCCTCTGCGTTTGCCGATCGATAAACGCGATCCCGGAACTTGTCGTTGGCGATTTTCTTCTGCAGGAGGGTAAGCGCGTAAAGCAACGCCTCGGGACGAGGCGGGCAGCCGGGCACATACACGTCGACAGGAATGATCTTGTCGACACCCTGGACTATCGCGTAATTGTTGAATGGGCCGCCGCTGCTGGCGCAGATGCCCATCGCGATCACCCACTTGGGCTCCTGCATCTGGTCGTAGAGGCGCTTGATAACCGGGCCCATTTTCTGGCTGACGCGCCCTGAAACGATCAGTAGGTCCGCCTGGCGCGGCGAGCCGCGGAACACTTCCGAGCCGAAGCGGCTGATATCATGACGGCTCACGCCGGCGCCGATCTGTTCCATCGCGCAGCAGGCGAGGCCGGCCAACAATGGCCAAACCGAGTACTTACGGGCCCAGTTCACCGCCTGTTCCAGGCCGATCGTGACGGCGGAATCTTCGTTAAGTCGTTCTTCTAGACCCATGGATCACTCCAAACGCTCGTGCATGAAACGTGACCCGCAGAACGTAACGCGTTGCACGCGCACGCTCTCACACTTTACGTTTTGCGTGTTTGCCTATTCCCACTTGAAAGCGTCGTTTTTCCACGCGTAGACAAAGCCAACCAGGAGGATAACCAGGAAGACTGCCATCTCGAGCAGGCCGAAGACACCCATCTGATGAGCGATGGCCGCCCAGGGATAGAGGAGGATGGTTTCGACGTCGAAGAGGATGAACAACACCGCGACCACGTAGAACTGCACCGGGAAGCGCCGGCGTACGTCCCCGTACGCGATCATCCCCGATTCATATGGCTCATCTTTGGCCCGGTTTGGCCGTCGAGGGCCCAGGAGGGTGGGCAAGCCAAGTGCTATGCCTGCGAAACCGGTGGCAATCGCGAGCATGACGAGGATCGGCAGGTAGCCTTCAGGCATGACGAGCCTCCGCAGGAAGTTAAAGCGCGCAACTGGCTGCGCGCCGATATGACGAGCCTGGCAACTTTGTGCGTGACTAAGGTCACTTACTCGCGAAGTCTATCACGAGCCCCGACCCTTGTCAAAACGATTAGTTTACTGTTTGCGCGATAAGTGCAACGATAATGCTCTCGCTTCTCTGATTTGCGTCTTTGCGTTCCCAAAATCCTTGTGTTACAATCAGCACGTAATGCCAGCCAATGTTGCTTCCCACCCATAGGAGGGTAGTTTGCTGTCGCAGTATGCCCTAATTGCCGTCTTGGCGATCATCGCGTTTGCCCTGCCTGTCGTTGGTCTCCTGCTCGCCTGGCTTCTCCGGCCTCACAAACCCAATCCGATGAAGAACTCCACGTATGAATGCGGTATGGAGACCATCGGCGAAACATGGGTACAATTCAAGGCCCAGTATTATTTGTTCGCCCTCGTCTTCGTCGCCTTCGACGTGGAGGCGGTCTTCGTGTTTCCCTGGGCGGTCGCATACGGGAAGCTGGCGCTGTACGGTCTGACCGAAATGATCCTCTTCGTCGCCATCTTGCTGGGCGGGCTCATGTACGCCTGGCGCAAAGGCGCGCTGGAGTGGCAGTGATATATGAACTATCTTCGCGACTTCTTCGTTAATCTCGCCCACAGCTGGACTGCTTGGCTGGCCGGCTTTTTGCCAGGCTGGGCGGTGAGCCTGATCGACTACGTCATCGTGGCCGTGATCCTCGTGATGATGCCGGTCATCGCGACCTTGACCCTGACCTGGATGGAGCGCAAGGTTATCGGCCGCATCCAGAACCGGATCGGGCCCAACCGCGTCGGTCCCTGGGGTATTTTCCAGGCGATCGCGGACGCGGTCAAAATGCTCATCAAGGAAGACATTATCCCGGACCGGGCCGACAAGCCGGTCTTCAATCTCGCTCCGGTGCTGATCGCCGCCGCCGCAATGATGTTATGGGGCGTGATCCCGTTCGGGCGACGCATGATTGGCGCCGACCTCAACATCGGCGCCCTTTACATCGTGGCGATTGGCTCGCTCAGCACGGTCGCGATTATCATGGCCGGCTGGTCCTCCAACAATAAGTTCGCCTTGATCGGCGCTTTCCGGATTGTGGCCCAGCTTCTAAGTTACGAGGTGCCGATGGTGTTGTCCATCGCCACCGTCGTCTTGTTGGTCGGCTCCATGCGCATGGGCCAGATCGTCGAAGCGCAGACCGTGCCCTTCATCCTTGTCTTGCCTGTGGTGTTCATTGTGTATACCCTGTGCGGCATTGCGGAGACGGGGCGCTCGCCGTTCGACTTGCTCGAAGCCGAGTCTGAAATCGTGGCCGGCTATTTCACCGAGTATAGCGGCCTCAAATTCGGTTGGTTTTACATCGCCGAATACGGCAACTTGATGGCAATTTCGGCGATTGTCACGACGCTGTTCCTGGGCGGCTGGCGCGGCCCCGGGGCTGCCTTCGCACCGGTCCTCGGGCCCATCTACTTCGCGATTAAGGTCGTGCTGGTCGTTTTCCTGCTCATGTGGATCCGTGGCACCTGGCCGCGCTTCCGCATCGACCAGATGCTGCAATTCGCCTGGAAGGTCCTGGTACCGGCGGCCCTGGCAAACCTGCTCTGGGTGGCCATCATGCTGAAGCTGCCGGCTCCCGTGGCGGTGCAGTACGTGCTGATGCTTGCGGGCAACCTGGTGATCCTATTCACTGCCTTGACTTTGTTGGGCCGGGCTGCCAAGCGCGTGGTGGCGCAGCAAGAGGCGAAGCAGCAGGCGGAGTCGGGGCTGGTCGCGGCGTAGTAGCTACGAAGCGTTGATTCTCGAACGCAAGGGAGAAGGGATGGAAGCAGTCGCTTTCGCGATCCTCGCGGTCGTCACCCTGGGCGGAGCCATCATGGTTGTGCTGTCGCAGAATCTGATGCGCAGTGCCCTGTGGTTAATCCTGTCCTTTTTTGGCATCGCCGGTTTCTTCGTGTTGTTGCAGGCCGAATTCCTGGCGGTGACGCAGGTCCTGGTCTACATCGGCGCCATCTCCACCCTGATCATCTTCGCGATCATGCTCAGCCGCAATTTCATGGACCCGAGCGAACCGCGCTTCAACGAGCAATGGGGCCTGGTGGGCGGTTTCAGCGCGCTCCTGTTCATCGGCCTCGCGACGGTGGTCACACGCGTGGCCTGGCCTGTGTCGGCCGGACTGCCCCCTGCCGACGCGATCCAACGGCTGGGGATAGATTTTGTGACCGCTTACGCCGTCCCCTTTGAGGTGGCATCGGTGCTGCTGGTCGTTTCGATGATCGGGGCGATCATCATCGCGCGTGATCGGGAATGATGCAGCCACCCATCGCCCTGCCGGGGGTAGATTGATGTCCGTACAGTTATCTTGGTACCTCCTACTCGCCGCCGGCCTGTTTTGTATCGGCGGGTTCGGCGCACTCACACGGCGCAACGCGGTCGCCGTGCTGATGGGTATCGAGCTGATGCTCAATGCCGTTAACATCAACCTGGTGGCCTTCTGGCGCTACACAAATGTAGCGCAGATGACCGGCCAGGTCTTTGCCGTCTTCGTGATCACCGTCGCTGCCGCCGAGGCCGCCGTTGGCCTGGCGCTGATTATTGCCATTTACCGGCAGCGGAGAACGGTGAACGTCGAAGAGATGAATACGATGAAGGGATAGGACGTAAAATAAGGGGTCGTGCATGTCCATTTTCAACTTGACCGCCATATTGCCCTTGCTGCCCTTCTTGGCCTTTGTGCTGATCCTGTTGTGGGCCAATCACGACAAGAAGCTCAGCGCGGGGCTGGCCCTGGGCGGGATTGGGCTGGCCTGGATCTTGGGCTGGGCCATTGCTTTCACGACTTTCGGCATTGAAGGCTTTGGCAGCCGGCCCTTCCGCCTGGCCTGGGACTGGTTGCCCACCGGGCGGACCTGGCAGGCTTTCGGCTTTGCGTTGGACCCACTGGCCGCGGCAATGCTCTTCATGGTGCCCTTCGTCTGCTTCCTGATCTTCGTCTATTCCGTCGGCTACATGGGCGTGGGCAAGCCCGAGAACCCGGACGACGAGCGCGGCAAGCCAGCGACACCGGGTTTCGTGGACCCATTGGCCAGCCGATTCTTCGCCTACATCGCCTTGTTCGCCACCGGCATGGTGGGATTGATCCTGTCCGACAACCTGATCATGCTGCTGGTGTTCTGGGAGATCATGGGCTTGTGCTCCTACCTGTTGATCGGCTTCTGGTTCGCGCGCAAATACCCGGATGCCAAGCAGATCACGCCGAAAGAGGCCGGGCTTAAGGCCTTCCTGACAACCCGCATCGGCGACAGCTTCATGCTGGCCGGGATCCTGTTACTGTGGAATCGAACCGGTTCCTTGAGTTTTGTCGATATCTTCAAGCCCGACATGCTGCACACGCTCGCCACCACCACCGCCAATCTGCCGTTGGTCGGGCCTACCCCGTGGGCGACGCTGATCGCCATCCTGATCTTCATGGGCGCCGTCGGCAAGAGCGCCCAGTTCCCCCTACACGTCTGGCTGCCCGATGCCATGGAAGGCCCGACCCCTGTCTCGGCGCTGATCCATGCCGCAACCATGGTCTCGGCCGGCGTTTACCTGGTCATCCGCACTTATCCACTCATGGCGGCAGTCGAACATGGCCCTGCCCTGCAATTCATTGCCTTCATCGGCACTTTCACGGCGTTTTTCGCGGCCACTATCGCCCTGACGCAGAACGACATCAAAAAGGTGTTGGCCTATTCCACCATCTCGCAGTTGGGCTTTATGTTTGCCGCCCTCGGCATCGGCGCCTATGTGGCCGCCGTCTTTCACTTGCTGACACACGCCTTCTTCAAGGCGCTCCTGTTCCTTGGTTCGGGCAGCGTGATTCATGGCATGGAGCATGGGGAGCATGAGGCGCACGCAGGAGCCGGGCATGCAGCCAGGGGCGCCGCGGTGAATGGGCATGCCTCTGCTCACGCAGCCGGTCATGCGCCCGCGCCCGAAATCAACCTGCAAGACATGCGCAACATGGGTGGCCTGTTGGCGAAGATGCCGCGCACTGCCTGGACCTTCATCATCGGCGGGCTGGCGCTGAGCGGCTTCCCGATCCTCACCGCAGGCTTCTGGAGCAAGGATGAGATTCTGGCCGATGCCTACGCCAACAATCACCGGATTGTCTTCGTGGTGCTGGCGCTCTCGGCCTTGCTGACCGCCTTCTATACCGCTCGGCAGATCAGCATGGTGTTCCTGGGCAAACCTCACAGCCAGGCCGCCCAGCATGCCGGCGAGCATGACGCGATCTTCGCCTGGATGACGTATCCGTTGATGGTTCTGGGCTTCTTTGCCGTGGTCGGCGGCTGGATTGGCATTCCCCGGAGCTTCCCGCTGCTGGGCGCCATCTCCAGCAACCCGTTTCAGCACTTCATCGGCGGGCTGGCCGAGGCGCTGCACATCGAAGCCGCCGAGCTTCCCTTCAGCGCCACACCCTTGCTGACGTCGTTGGTGGTCGCGCTGGGCGGGCTGGCCGCCGGCTGGGCCGTTTATCGCAGCTTCAGCCAGAGCGCAAACCGCGCGCGGACCGACCCATTGGTCCCGGTACTGGGCAGGCTTTACACCCTGTTGCAGAACAAGTACTACTTTGACGAGGTCTATTACAGCGTGTTCGTCAAGGGCACACAGCGTCTGTCAGGCTGGCTCTACCGCTTTGACGACCTGTGGATCATCGATCCGATCGTGGACGGCGTCGGCAAGCTGGGGCGGCAGGTTTCGGAATTCGGGCGCTGGATCGATACCCACATAGTGGACGCCCTCGTCAACGGGGTGGCAGCCGTGGTCGGTGCTGCCGGCGGCGCGGTGCGGGTCATTCAGACCGGCCGGGTGCAAAATTACCTGCTGGTTGGCCTGGTCGCAATATCGATGCTCCTGGGCGTATTCCTTCTGATGCCGAAATAAGCGGAGGAATTTTTACATGAATAGTTGGATCCTGTCCGTTATCACTTTCTTGCCCCTGCTGGCCTCGATCCTGGTGTTGCTGCCGTGGGCCAGGCTGTTCGGTTGGGAGAAAGCGCGTGAGGAGTTCGTGATCAAGCGGGGGTCGACGCTGTTGAGCGTAGTGCCGCTTGTGTTGGCGGCGGTGCTGTGGATCACTTATGACAAGACCGCCGGTGGCTTCCAATTCGAGGTCAACGTGCCGTGGATCTCAGCACTCGGGATCAACTACCACATCGCGGTGGACGGTTTGAGCATCCCCATGATCTTCCTCACCACCTTGTTGACCACGCTTGGCCTGTGGTACTCGTCGAGCACCATCAAATACCGGGTGCGCGAGTTCTTCTTTCTGTTCTCGCTGCTCGAGATGGGCATGCTCGGCGTTTTCATGTCGCTGGACCTGGTCCTCTTCTACTTTTTCTGGGAAGTGGGCCTGGTGCCGATGTACTTCTTGATCGGCATCTGGGGTCAGCCGAAGGACCGTCCGCAGTACTCGGCCATCAAGTTCTTTCTCTACACCCTGGCCGGCTCGGTCTTCATGCTCCTGGCCATCCTGGGCATTTACTTCAACGTTGGCACTTTCGACATGATTAAGGCGGCCGCGGCACACCCGTTTGCCGGCGATGTGTTGCTGTCGAGCCTGGCGTTTTTCGCCTTTTTCATCGCCTTCGCCATCAAGGTGCCATGCTGGCCGTTCCACACCTGGCTGCCTGATGCGCACACGGCTGCGCCCACCGCCGGCTCGGTTATTCTGGCGGGTGTCCTGTTGAAGTTGGGGGCCTACGGGATCATTCGCATTATCCTGCCCATCTTTCCGGAAGCGTTCAAGCGCTACGCCCTGGTGGTTGTCGCCCTCGGCGTCATCTCCATAATCTACGGCGCCTTTGTCTCGATGGCGCAATGGGATCTGAAGCGGCTGATCGCCTATTCGTCCGTGAGCCATATGGGCTACGTGCTGCTGGGCATCGGCGCGGCGGCCTTCGCGATCGGCACGCCCGCCTGGGTCGATGCGAGCGCGATGGCGCTAAACGGCGCGGCGCTGCAGATGTTCAACCACGGCATCATCACCGGCGGCTTGTTCTTTCTGGTTGGCATGATCTACGAGCGCGTGCACCTGCGTGATCTGAAGATGTTCGGCGGGTTCAGCTCCAAGCTGCCGTACTACTATGGCCTGTTCGCGGTGACGGCCTTTGCCTCGCTGGGCCTGCCCGGCCTGGCCGGCTTCTGGAGCGAATTCTTCGTCTTCCGGGGCGCTTTCGCCATCGTCAGCCTGTGGGCCGCGGTGGGCGTCTTGGGCGTGGTGTTGACCGCGGCTTATATCCTGTGGAAGATCGTCCAGTTCGTGTTCCTCGGCGAGTTTGACCCGCACAAGATCGACCATTGGACCAACGTGGAGACTGGCGTCGTCTCGCATGAGCCGAGCGATGTAGCCATGTTCGAGAAAGTCACTCTATGGCCGTTGGTGGCGATCATGGTCTTCTTCGGCGTTTACCCGACACCGATCCTCAGCTTCTTCAATAAGGCATTTACGGACCTGATGACTAAGCTGGCGGGGGGCTGAGCGTGATGCGGCCCGGAGGCGCAACTTGAGTTTATCTGATCTCACTTATTTGCTACCCGAGCTTATCCTGCTCGCATCCGCGGCGCTGGTGTTTCTGCTCGACATCGTTTGGATACGGCGCGCGCGGGCCGAGGCGACCGGCGTGTATCCGCAAGCGCGCTTTCTACCCTACGTAGCTCTGGCCGGCCTGGCAGCCGCGTTGGTTGGCTTGATCCCCAGCCTGGGCGGCACGCATCAGGTGGCGACCCTGCTGGCCGTCGACCCGTTCTCTGTGTTCTTCAAGGCATTCGCGATTTGCGCGGTAGCCATTGTCACCCTGACGGCCGTTTCGTATATGCCCGGCCGCACCCGCTATGGCGGCGAGTTTTACGCTCTGTTGCTGGTGACCGGGCTGGCCATCTGCCTGGCGGTGAGCGCAAGCAACCTGGTGATGATCTACTTGAGTATGGAATTCCTCAGCATCACCAGTTACGTGCTGGTCGGCTATATTCGTAACGACCGCAAGTCGGGCGAGGCCGCCATCAAATACTTCCTGTTTGGCGCGAGCGCCTCGGCGGTCATGCTCTATGGCATGTCCCTGCTCTACGGGGCCACCGGCACCACTGACCTGGGCGAGTTGGCCGCGGCATTTTCCGCCAAGGCGCCCGCCGACCTGGTGTGGTTGGGGTTTCCGGCCATCATTCTCTTGTTGGCAGGTTTCGGCTTCAAGGCCAGCCTGGTTCCTTTCCATCAATGGGCGCCTGATACGTATGAAGGCGCGCCGACCCCGGTGACGACCTTCTTGTCGACAGCTTCCAAGGCTACCGGATTTGCCATCCTGATCCGGGTCTTCGTGGTCGCACTCGGCCAGATGCAAGGCGAGTGGGGCGCCCTCCTGATGGCGGTGTCTATGCTCACCATGACGATCGGCAACCTGACAGCCCTGCGCCAGACTAACATCAAGCGCCTCTTGGCGTATTCCTCCATCGCGCAGGCGGGTTACATTCTGATGGGTGCGGCTGCCATCAGCCTGAACCCGGGCTTGACCTTCAGTGGTATCAACGGAGTGCTGATATACCTGTTCGCATATCTGTTCACCAATGCGGGCGCTTTTGCGGTAATCATTGCCATCGAGCAGGCCACCGGCAAGACCGACGTCAAGGACTACGCCGGCCTTGTCCAACGCGCGCCCTGGCTGGCGGGGTTGCTTTTCATCTTCCTGGCCTCGTTGGCCGGCATACCACCGACCGGTGGTTTTATGGGCAAGTTTTTCGTCTTCGGTGCGGTCGTCCAGCGACAACTGTGGATTCTGGCTGCGGTGGGCGCCGTCAACAGCGTCGTTGCAGCGTTCTATTATCTGAACGTGGTTCGTTTGATGTTTTTCACACCTGCCGAAGAGGTCGGGCCGGTGAGGGTGGCGCCATCTTTGCAGACTGCATTGATCGTCACCGCCATTGTTACTCTTGTGCTTGGCCTGGCGCCTGGGCCATTGATCGCGTGGGCCACCAACTCGGTTCAGTTATTGGCCCTCAGGTAGACACTGCCCTGCAACCGGCCGGTTATGGCAAAGGAGCCGGCCGTTGCAGAGTTAGCAGATGGCGACGTTTGACGTTTGACGTAAGACGTAAGAGGAGGATCTTGGTGATCGAGCAATCAGTAGAGCCGAATCCGGTTGCGCCAGAGCAGCCCTCGGCACAAGAACAGAGGAGTTTCCGGCGTCATCGCCACCGGCCGCCTGAGAGCGGGTTCCGCCTGTTGGTCCGCAGGTTTAACTTTGAGATCGTATGGTTTCTGGTCGTTACACTCGGTGTCATCCTGGTAGTGGTGGATCCCGGCAGCCTCAAGACGGCATTGTGGCGCTGGGCCAACAGCCTGGCGGACGGCCTGGTGGCGGGGGCTGACGGTTTCTTCGGCCTGACCGCGCGGCTCAGCCTGGCGGACATGATTGGCGGGCTGCTGATCGTGCTCGCGATAGCCGCGCTTCTGATCCGCATTCGCTGGCAAATCATGCACGCGCCGTCTCTCACCACCAGTAGTTGCCCGGACTGTGGCGGCGAGATACATCGCGTTCACCGGCACGCGCTCGATCGCTGGATCAGCTTCTACGTGCCCGTGCATCGCTATCGCTGCTCCAACCGGGAATGCGAATGGGCCGGTTTACGCGTTGTCTCCAGCGGAAAGTCGAAGCAGCGGCACTAAGAACGTGTGCCAGGCACATTCGTGTGCTGAGCACAATAGAGAAGGGGCCCATGCAGCTTGCCCAATTGCTGGCCGATCTGCCCCGCGTTCTGGCGGTCAGCGGCCTGACGGCAACTGATATTACGCGCATTGTCTCCGATTCGCGCCAGGTTACCCCTGGCGCATTGTTTGTTGCCTATCAGGGCGTTGGCCTTGACGGCCATCGTTTCATCCTGGATGCCATCGTGCGCGGCGCGGCTGCGATCGTCGGCGAGCAGACCGACGACCGTCTCCCCGTGCCATATATCCAGGTAACCGATGGCCGGGAAGCCCTGGGTTGGCTGATGGCGGCCTGGTACGGCCATCCGAGCCGGGCAATGGCGCTGGTGGGAGTGACAGGCACTGACGGCAAGACGACGACAACGAACCTGCTTTTTAGCATTCTGCGCGCCGCAGGTCGCCGTGCGGGATTGGTCAGTACGATCAATGCCGTGATCGGCGGTGAGGTTGTCGACACCGGGTTGCACACGACCACGCCCGACGCCCCTGACGTGCAGCGCTACCTGGCAAGGATGCGCGACGCTTTGGCGGACGTGGCGGTTCTGGAGGTCACTTCTCACGGACTGGCCCAGCAACGGGTAGCGGGCTGTGCTTTCGACGTGGCGGTCGTCACAAACATCACTCACGAGCACCTGGACTTTCACGGCTCGTACGAGGAGTATCGCGACGCCAAGGCGATGTTGTTCCGTTCGCTGACCGCGAGGCGCGTGACACCCTGTTTCTCTGCGTCCGCAGGCCCCAAACCTGGCTTCCCAGGGCTGGCGAAGACGGCGGTGCTCAACCGGGATGATAGTTCCTACGGCTTTCTGGCAGCAATTCCTGTTGAACGCACGATCACGTACGGGTTGCGGGCGCCCCAAGCGGGAGCACAGGCGACGCATCTGACTGCCACGAACATCCGGCGCCTGCCCGGCGGCAGCGAGTTCGAGGTCCAGGTAGATGCGGAAGGCGGCTGGCCTGGGATTTCTAACTTGCAGCTTGCGACGTCGCTGCTGGGTGACTTCAACGTGTCGAACATCCTGGCGGCAAGTGGCGCGGCCCTCGCGCTGGGGCTCGGCGCTGCTGAGATCCGCGCAGGCGTGCAGGCTGTGACGGGGATTCCCGGGCGCATGGAGCGCATTCACGAAGGCCAGCCCTTCACGGCCATTGTCGACTTCGCGCATACGCCCAATGCCCTCGAGCGCGCATTGGAGACCTTGCGCAGGCTGGCCGGCAGCGCACGGCTGATCGTGGTTTTTGGCTGCGCCGGGCAGCGCGATTGTGAGAAACGCCGTCTCATGGGCGCGGTCGCCGCTCGCCTGGCTGACTACACGGTCATCACTGCTGAAGACCCGCGCACCGAGGACCTGGACTCCATCATGGCCGAGACGGCGGCGGCCTGCGTTGCTGCCGGGCGAGTGGAAGGCACGGATTTCCTGCGAGTGGCCGACCGGCAGCGAGCCATCGCGCATGCAGTCGAGCAGGCGCACGCTGGAGACGTCATGGTGGTGTGCGGGAAGGGCCACGAAGAATCGATGTGTTTTGGTCGGATTGAGTATCCGTGGCGCGATCAGGACGCGCTGCGCTGGGCGCTGGCCAGGCTGCAGGGCGCCGCAGATGCCAACCCGCCCTTTGTGCTTCCCACGTGGGGAAGCACTGTCGCCCCGGACTGACCGAACGCAGCCTTGGCGGCTGCGCGATGAACTGAAGGCCGATGTGCGTGCTGCACGGCGCGATCAATTTGACACCGCCGACCAGGGGAGTAGAATCTCTTTTAGTAGCGGACCATCCTCCCTGTCACACTCGGGTCCGCCCGGTCATAGAACCTAGGGGTATTTGAAACCAAGTAAGCCGATGTCAACTGAAACTGTACCTGGTAGTACCTTCCCGGCCGAGGGCCGGGCAACCAAAAACAGCAGAAGCTGGCTAGTTGCCGGCTCGACTGCCTAGCTCCCTCCGCAGAACCCTCCGGTACTCAGCTGCCGCCGGGTCACCTGAAGGGATCGAGCCCATCCTCAAGGACGGGCGCCATCCCGGAGGCTGAGCCGGCAACGCGAGCCCCTTTTGCTCTCATACCTGCTATCATATTCGTAAGGGGGGTGACCTATGCCTTACGTCAGTGACCTGCTGGGCAAACCCGTCGCAGACCTGGACGGCGAACGCCTGGGCACCCTTCAGGACATCGTGGCCTCTGCCTTCGGCGAGATGCCCCATCCCCGCGTCGTGGCGATCCAGGTGAAACGCGCGCGCGGCACCCTGCTCGTTCCTTATACAGACGTGGTCGTGCTGATCGCTCCGGCGATCCCGCTGACGCGCCGTCTCGCCGATATTGTCCCCTACCAACCGCAAGAGCGCGATTTGTTCCTGGTGCGTGATGTGCTCGACAAGCAGATTATCGACACAGACGGAGTGCGGGTGGTGCGCGTCAACGACCTGGAGCTCGCGCGGGTCGACGGACACGTATACGTGGCCAATGTGGATATCGGCGGCCTGGGTTTGCTACGCCGCCTGGGATGGGCCAAGGCCGCCCAGAGAGTGGCAGGGCGTCTGGGACGTCCTCTGCCGGCCGGCATCATCTCCTGGGATGACGTCGAATTGTTGCCCGGCGGCCAGCCGATGCGCCTGAAGGTGCCGGGGCAGGCGCTTGCCGAGTTGCACCCCGCCGACCTCGCCGAGATTATCAGCGACCTGAGCCGGTCAGAAAGCGATCGGGTGCTGGCGTCGTTGGACGTGCAGGCGGTGGCCGACACTCTGGAGGAAGTCGAGCCGGACTTTCAGGCCAGCCTGGTCGAGTCCATGTCCGACGAGCGCGTTGCCGACGTCCTGGAAGAAATGGCGCCCGACGAAGCCGCCGATCTGCTGGCCGAACTGCCGGAGCAGCGCAGCCAGGACTTACTCAACTTGATGGAGAGTGACGAGGCTGAGGACGTCCGCAAGCTGCTGGCTTACCCTGAGGATTCGGCGGGCGGCATCATGACTACGGAGTATGTCGCGGTCGGTCCAGACCTGAGCACTGAAGAAGTCATGTCGCATCTGCGGCAAAACGCCGAGGAAGCCGAAACCATTTTCTACATTTACGTCACCAATAGCACGAACTGCCTTGTAGGCGTTTTCTCGCTGCGCGACCTGGTCCTGGCGCTACCCGGCACCCTCGTCTCCGAGTTTATGGAGCGTCGCACGGTAACGGTCAATGTGGCGGACAGCCAGGATGCCGTGGCCCAGGCGATCTCCAAGTATAATCTGTTGGCCGTGCCGGTCGTCGACGACGAGCAACACATGCACGGCATCGTCACTGCCGACGACGCGCTCGACAAGATCATCCCGACCGCCTGGAAGCGGCGCCTGCCGAGGCTCTACCGCTGACNAATTGCACGAGGACTGAGAACTTATGACTTTTGTGCAACGTATCAGACCGTTCCGCACACGCTTGATGGTCATGCTGGCAGTGNTCGGNCCGGGCATCATCACTGCCAACGTGGACAATGACGCCGGCGGCATCACNACCTATTCGGTGGCCGGGGCGCACTATGGCTACACTCTGCTCTGGATGCTGCCGCTGGTCGCGATTGCGCTGATCGTCGTACAGGAAATGAGCGCCCGGCTGGGCGTGGTCACGGGTAAAGGGCTGGCCGACCTGATCCGCGAGTCGATGGGCGTGAAGATCACCGCGCTGATCATCGGTATCGTGCTGATTGCCAACCTGGCTAATACGGTCAGCGAGTTCGCCGGCGTGGCGGCCAGTATGGAGATATTCGGTATCCCCAAATACGCCTCGGTCCCCGTGGTTGCCGTGCTCGTGTGGCTGCTCATCGTCAAAGGCAGTTATGGGCGGGTCGAGAAAATCTTCCTGGTCGCCAGCGCCATCTACCTGGCCTACGTCGCCTCGGGCGTCATCGCGCACCCGGACTGGGGCGCGGTTGCTAAGGCGACCGTGACGCCCACTTTCCACTTTGAGGCCGGTTACGTTACGATCTTTGTGACTGCCATCGGCACGACGATTGCCCCGTGGATGCAGTTTTACCAGCAGGCGTCCATCGTCGACAAGGGCCTTAAGGTGGCCGACTACGCTTATGAGCGGCTGGATGTCATTGTCGGTTCGCTATTCGCGGTCTTCGTGGCGGGTTTCATCATCGTTGCCTGCGCTGCGACGCTGAACGTGGCCGGCGCACGCATCGATACCGCCCAGGAAGCGGCTGCGGCCCTGCGACCGCTGGCCGGTGCGTATGCTTCCACTCTCTTTGCGCTCGGCCTGCTCAATGCCTCGGTGTTCTCAGCGGCCATCTTACCCCTATCGACGGCCTACGTGGTCTGCGAGGCGTTCGGCTGGGAGTTGGGGGTGGATCGGAGTCTGAAGGAGGCGCCGGCGTTTTTCACTATCTACACGCTGCTCATCGTCCTGGGAGCGGCCATCATTTTGCTGCCAATCAGGTCGCTGGTGCAGGCGATGCTGGCCAGCCAGACGCTGAACGGGGTCCTGCTGCCGGTTGTCCTCATCGTCATGTTGCGCCTGATCAATGACAAACGCTGGATGGGGAAATACGTCAACGGGCGGATCTTCAACGTCATCGCCTGGGGGATCGTGGGTCTGTTGATCCTGCTGACGGTGATCCTGATCGTGGTCAGCGTGTTCCCCGGCCTGCTTGGATGAAACGCCCGCTCCGTCGTTAGCGTGTCACCCGCTCATCCAGCGCTGCCAGGCGGCGTTGAATCAGTGTCAGGCCCTGGCGGGCCGCTTGCTGCACCGCGGGGCGCGCGTTCTCGAGGTGCATGGTGTAAGCCTTCTCGGCCCATGCAAGTGTGCGGCGCCACTCCTCTAGCATGTGCGGCTCGGCCAACTGCCAGTCTTCGTTGAACCTCCTGCTGGATTCGATCGAGCCCGTGAACATGGCCAGGCGAGCGCTATCGCTGCCAGGGTCGGGCGCGGTCCGGGCAGTCGTGCGCGGCGCCAGGGTATAAATGATGCCATTGGAGGCGTGGGTATACAGGACCGGCGCGGCAAAGCTGTAATCATTGGGGTGCATTACGGCTAGCATATTGCGGGCATAGGTGATGGCCACGTCGACCTGGCCCGCGTTCTCGCCCGTGCAGAGCTGGCGGTAGAAGGCGCGCGCGAACGTCAGCGCCGCGGCATCGGTCAGGGGGTATTGCATGGCGACCACCGCCGGGACGCCGGAGCGCACTATCTGCGGCGCCAGCCCGCGAAAAGCGGCGCCGGCATCCACCCGTCCCGTGCTGCAGGAGTTCAGCAGGAGCAGTTTGATCGAGCGCTGATTGCCGAGCAACCGCACGAGCGCACGCGCATCTACCCAATCCGGGCTGCCGTCGGGCTGGTTCAGCCCGATGTAGCCCACGCCGTCTTCAAAAGCGCCGTGGCCGGTCAAGTGCACGATATCGTAGGGCACCGCCAGCAGAGCATCAGAGAGCATGCTGCGGGTGACCGATCCCTCGAGCACGTGCAGACGGACGACGTTTTGCAGTGGGCGAATTGCCTCCTCGATCAAGGCCCGTTCTTGCGCCAGGTTTAGATCCGGCACCTGTGGCAACACGAGCAACATGTGTAGGGGTAGTTCGGCGAGTTGCTCCGCCAGGGCGCCAAAGAAGCTGGTCTGATCCAAAAAGCGCACCAGCAACGTAGAAGCGACAATGGCGAAACAATGATCGCGCTGCGGGTCGTTCAGTAACTCCCAGGGCAGAGCGGCGATCTCGGGGGGATCGATGCTGAGCCGAAGACGAAGGCCATGGCCGGCGCGTGCGGCGCGATCCCAGGCCAGGCGCAGTTGTGATTCGAGAGGACCGGCCATTAGCCAGCGAAAGAGCGCGCTCCCGGCGTTCGTCGCCACGTCCGCCCCACCGCCAGTTTCGGCCTGCCCGGCCACCTGGGCGAGCAAGCCGGCTAATGTGCCATCGACCGGCGGCAAGATATAAGAAACCCGGCCCAGGGCCTGGGCCACCGCGGAGACCGGATAACCGGCGCCTTGCGAATCGGCGATCGTCAGCGCAAAATCGTTGTACAGCACCACGGCCTCCCGCTCTGTCAATTATTTGCTATAATATATCATACTTTAGGCGAAAGGTGCAATGCCTCGGGTCGCGGGGCCGCGCTTCGTCCCGCTGCGACGCGCTTCGTCCCGCGCCGCGCTACTCTGCGCCTTCCGCTTTGACAAAGGCCCGCGACGCCGCTAGAATGGCGACATTCTGTCTGATACCGGAGTAACTTTGATGACCCTGGTCGACTACCGTGATCGGGCCAGTGTGCTGGTGTGGGTGGTGCTGGTTGGGCTGGTGGCCCAAAGACTGTTGATTCTGCCCGTCCGCACCTTCTCGACCACGGTGCTGGGTTCCCCTATTACCCTGACATTGACCGGAACCACTCTACTGGGCGCATTGTTGACCGGCCTCATTGCCACGGGCACTGAGGCTGTCGTGCGGGCCCATCCGCGCGGCCGGTATTCTCTGGTCGACCGGAGGGTCACCCGCCGGGCTCCGCTGAGGAATCACTGGGTCTACTGGGCGATCCCGATTGCCCTGGTGATTGTGGCGGTCCTCTTGCTGCCCATCGCGCCCTCGCGCCTCTACTGGTTTGCCGGCCTGGTGCTGACGGGGATGCTGTTGGGTCTCAGCCTGGCCGGCATCTACTATACCGTCGATCCCTTTGCCACCGGCTACTGGCGGGCCCGCCTGGGCCTCAACGCGCTGACCTATGCGATCACGCTGGTGCTCTTCCTTGTCGTCTATCGCACCCGCGTGCGCAGCATCGTCTCGGCGACCGAGGTCACCCTGTTGAGTTCATTGCTGGCCCTGGAGCTTCTGCGCGGGAGCGAGCGCCCGGTATCGCAGGTCGCTCTGTACGCCGTGATCACCGGGTTGGTGTTGGGCGAGGCGACCTGGGCGCTCAACTACTGGCGCCTGGGCAGTCTGACCGGCGGCCTGCTGCTGCTGTTGTTGTTCTACAACGTCGTGGGGCTGGCGCATCATGCTCTGCAAGGCCACATCGGGCGCCGCGTGCTGCTCGAGTTTGGCTTCATCACACTCTCGACTCTGGCGCTCATATGGGAGTTCGCGCCGTAACTCACTCCCCCGGCCGCAATATCAACACCGCTCCCAGGATCAACAGCGCGCCGATCCATTGACCGGCGCCGAGCCTCTCTCCAAAAAAGACGTAGCCAAAGAAGGTCGCCACGGCTAGCTCCAGTGTCGCGAGGATGCTCGCGATGCTTACCGGCACCCACTGCACACCTGTGGCGAAAGCCAGGCTTGCCAGCAGAGTGGGTACGATCGCCATGCCGATCACCAGCGCGACCGAGCCGGGAGTCGCCCAGCCTTTGACCAAATCTCCCTTGGGCGCCAGCGCCAGCAGAACCAGCCCCCCGATCAGGAATCCATAAATCTGCACCACCCACGGCCGGTAACGCCTGACCAGCACTTTGTTGAATACGCTGTAGAGCCCATAAGTCAGTCCTGCCCCGAGCCCGGCCACCACCCCCAACCAGTTCAGGCGTAGTTGACTGGGGTCGTAAACCCGCGCAACGAGCGCGGCGCCCAGCAGGGCCAGGCAGAGAGCGGCGATGCCGCGCCCGCTCAGCCGTTCGCCGAGCCAGCGCCAGGAGATCAACGCCACCCAGGCGGGCGAAGTGTACATCAGCACCGCTGCCATCGCGACCCCGGTCAGGTTGATCGCGTTGACGTAGACGATGAAAAACAAGGCTACCCCGAAGACACCGTAAGCGAGGAAAGTCAGCCAGTCGCGACGCCGAACGCGCAGATCGACGCGCAAGAGCAGCAGGCACAGGAGCAAGATCAGGCCGCCGGATGTCGCACGCAACGTCGCCGCTGCCAGCGGCGTGAGCCCGAATCCGGCGATCAGGAATTTGTAGAAAACGCCGATGGAGGCCCAGAGTGTGGCTGCCAGGACGACCAGGAGATAACCCTGAAGGTGTTTTCCCGCCTCCGGCTCGGCCGGCTCAGGCAGCGCGCCCGCCAGGCCGCCGGGCGGCTCAATATTCACACCGATGGATTCACCCTGGTCCATGGACCGCCTTATCTGCGGCGCGCCCGTAGCACGGCCCCGTTATGATGATGATTAATCTCATCGACTGTCCTCGCTCATGACGCTAGATACCGGTAGATTATAACTGCTTTCGGATGGCAGAACAATCCATTTTCCGCTACTGCTTCGAAGTTCCCGCGGCGGGGTTGCCTAGTTCCCCAAACTACCGGTTTCGCGCTACAATGCGCTCTGCCAGTCTGTTTCAGGCCTTTACCGGCCCACTCGATTTCGATATTCGCAAAGGAGCGTGCGATGTCCGAGCACAAAATCCTCTACCTGTCTCGTGCCGACGTTGAAGCCACCGGCGTCAGCATGGCCGACATCATCAATGCCCTCGAAAGCGCCTTCCGCGAGCTAGGCGAGGGACGCGTTGAGATGCCTCCCAAGCCCGGCGTGCATTCGCAGCCGGATGCCTTCATCCATGCCATGCCGGCCTATATCCCGGCGCTGCAGGCGATCGGCGTCAAGTGGGTAAGCGGCTACCCGGAGAACTACAAGCGAGGTCTTCCCTACATCACGGGCCTGCTCATTTTGAACGACGTTGAAACCGGGATGCCGCTGGCGGTGATGGACTGTACCTGGATCACCGCCAAGCGGACGGGCGCAGCAACCGCAGTCGCCGCGCGTTACCTGGCAAGGCCGGAGTCGCGGTCAGTCGGCATCCTGGGTTGCGGTGTGCAAGGGCGCAGCAACCTGGAGGCGCTCAGGGTCCTGTTCCCCATCCGCCGCGTGGTCNCTTATGACGTCGTAGAGGANGCCCGGGACGCTTTTGTGAAGGAGATCAGCGCCGGGAGCGATCTCGAAGTCATCAAGGCCGNGCAGCCGCGCGAAGCGGTCGAGGGCTGCGATATGGTGGTGACGGCCGGACCGATCCTGCGCGCGCCACATGCGACGATTAAGGCCGGTTGGCTGGCCGAGGGCGCGTTCGCTTCACTCGTCGATTTCGATTCGTTCTGGGATGGTCCGGCAATGAAAGAGGCCAATAAGTTTTGCACCGACGATGTGCCTCAACTCGAGCATTATCGAGAAGTGGGCTATTTCCAGGACATCCCGCCCATCTACGCGAGCGTGGGGGAGCTGGTGGCGGGCAAGAAGGCCGGGCGCGAGTCGGCGCGCGAGCGCACTATGACCTGTAACCTGGGCCTTGCCCTGGACGATATGGCTACTGCTCCCATCGTTTACCGCCAGGCATTGGAGCGCGGCATCGGGACCTGGTTGCCGCTGTAAGGGCGCTGATCCACGGTGTCGCTGAAGACGCTGCTGCGCGCCAGGGCGACGTGCTCGCCCGGCTGATCGAGCATGGGGCGGAGTTTTGCACGCAAGGACGCGAACTCCGCCCCTCAGGCGGAATTCCAGCGGGTTGGGCGGGCGAAGGGCATGCCGTTTTGTGAGAGGCGAGGGCCCGCTTCTACTGCTTTTCTGCCTTCAGTTCTCGCCGCAGCACCTTGCCGACCATGGTCTTGGGGAGTGTCGCGCGGAATTCGACGTAACGCGGGACTTTGTAGCCTACCCGCCTTTCTTTGCAGAAAGCGCGTATATCTTCATAAGCGTGCAGTTGCGCAGCCGCAATGTAGAGCGAGCGGCGCGTGCCAAGCGCAGCCTTGGCCGAGCCCGTTGTGCCGCCGGTGAAAAGCAAAAGGGCGGGATCTTGCGGACTGATGCTTGCCTTGACGGCCTGGCCGGCGTAGTGGCGCAGCAGATCGCCCAGCCATTGGTCTCCCGGCTGCAGCGTGATCCGATGGCCTTCTTTTTTTCTCTTTGAGTAGCGTGAAGAGAACACGGAGATGGGCGGGGATATATTCCTTCTGCGGGCAGTTGGGCAGAAGCGTGGCCAGCCGATCGCCCTTCTGAACGCCTTGGGCTGCCAGGGCCGCAGCCAGGGCATGGCTGAGGCGGGCGACTTCTCCGTAGGTCATCGACGCGCCCTTGAAGATGAGGAGGCGCTGCTCTGGGCGCTGGCGCACGGTCTCGCCGACGACGTCGAGCAGGGTGCAGTCGGGGTATGGCTCCAGCGTATGCGGCACGCCGGGGTCGTAGAATTTAAACCAGGGCCTGTCTTCCATAGAGCACCCCCTCCTGGAGTAATCCTGCGTTACTGCTCGCCGAGATAAGCCTTACGAACGCGTTCGTCCGCGAGCAGTTGGCCGGCCGGACCGGCAAGGACGATGTTGCCCGTTTCAAGGACGTAGCCCTTGTGCGCCAGGCGGAGCGCGGCGCGCGCGTTCTGCTCCACGAGCAGGATCGCGACTCCCGAAGCGTTGATTTGCTTCACTGTATCGAAAATCGCGCGCACTAAAAGTGGGGCCAGACCCAAAGAAGGCTCGTCGAGTAACAGCACTTTCGGGTCGGCCATCAGCGCACGGCCGATGGCCAGCATTTGTTGCTCGCCGCCCGAGAGCGTGCCGGCCAGCTGGTTGCGGCGCTCGCGCAGCCGAGGGAAGAGGGCGAAGACCCTTTCGCGATGCTGCTCGATGCGTGCCCGCTGGCTGCCCAGGCTATAGGCGCCCATGTTCAGATTCTCATTCACCGAGAGGGTCGAGAAGATCTTGCGTCCCTCGGGCGCGTGCGAGACGCCCATGTAGACGACCTGGTGCGCCTGCATGCCGCGGATCGACTGTCCCCCTATGCGGACCTCGCCCTGGCGCGGCCGCAGCAGCCCACTGACCGTGCGCAGCACCGTAGTCTTGCCCGCTCCGTTCGCGCCGATCAGAGCGACAATCTCGCCCTGGTTTACGCTGAGTGAGATGCCCCTCAGAGCATGGACGTGGCCGTAGTAGGCCTGTACGTCCTGAATGTCGAGGATCGCATCAGACATTGGGCCACATCTCCTGTTCCTCCTCGCGGCCCAGGTAGGCCTCGATCACGCGTGGATTGGCCTGCACGGCCTGGGGCGTACCCTCGGCAATCTTCATCCCATTGTCCAGCACCACAATCTGGTCGGAGACGCCCATCACCACCTTCATGTCATGCTCGATCAGCCAGATGGTGATGCCGAAGTCCCGGATCTGCCGGATAAGGGCCATGAGCTCGCCGCTCTCATGTTCGTTCAGCCCGGCGGCAGGCTCATCCAGGACAAGCAACTTGGGATCGGTTGCCAGGGCGCGGGCCACTTCGACCCGGCGTTGGTCACCATATGGCAGGTTCTTGGCCAGCTCGTGCCTGAACTGCCAGATATTCATAAAGCGCAGGTGACGCTCGGCCTGCGCGCGAATGTCGCGTTCCTCCCGGCGCTGCCTGGGCGGGCGGAAGATCGCCCCCATGATCCCCGCCTGGCTGCGGCAATCACGCCCCGACATAACGTTTTCGAGAACGGTCAGATTGGGGAAGAGGCGGATTGTCTGAAACGTGCGGGCGACCCCGGCCGCGGCAATCGCGTGTGGGCGCATGCCGATCAGGCTACGCCCGTCGAACTGCACCGTGCCCCGGTCGGGTGTGTAGATGCCGGTCACCAGGTTGAAGACGGTCGTCTTGCCCGCACCGTTGGGCCCGATCATGCCTAAGATCGTGCTCGGCTCGATGCTAACGTCCACGTCCTTGACGGCCATCAGGCCGCCGAAGGTCTTGGTTAACCCGGAGATACTCAGTAAAGGCATAGATTGTTTCCTGTCACGTCGGCGAAGCCATTTCCGCACCCGCCACAACCGCTTCCTCTCCCGCGATCTCCAGCGCGACCCGCCGGCTGGGCCAAAGGCCGGTGGGGCGGAAGATCATCATCAGGACCATCGCCAGGCCGACAAAGCCGTCACGCCAGTCCCTCACAAAGCGGAGGATTTCAGGCAGAACGATCATGCCGAGGGTGCCGACGAGGACGCCGGGGATTGAGCCTGTGCCACCCAGGACGACGATACAGAACATGATGACCGATTCGAGGAAGGCGCCCAGGTCGGGCGAGATGACGCTGATCTTGCCGGCGTAGAGCACTCCGGCCAGGGCGGCGCCCGCCGAGCCGAGGAAAAAGGCGAGCGCTTTGACCTGCACAGTGTTAACGCCCATCGCCTCAGCGGCCAACTCGTCCTCGCGCACGTACATCCAGGCCCGCCCCAGGCGTGAATCCTCCAGCCGNCGCGACGCAAAAATGTACAGGGCTGCAAAGAACAGCACCAGGTAGTAGTTGCGCAGGGTGCTGTTGAATGTGAAGCCGAACAACTCCGGCGCATCGATGCCGAAGAGACCGTTGGCGCCGCCCGTGACGCCGCCAATGTTGTTGACCAGCAACATGCGCACAACTTCACCGAAAGCGATGGTGACGATCGCCAGGTAGTCGCCGCGCAGGTGCAGGATCGGCCGGCTGATCATGTAACCGACCGCCCCGGCCAGGACGACTGCGACGGGCAGGCCCAGCAGGATGGGCACGTGTAAGCGCAGGTTGAGCAGGGCAACGATATACGCACCGAGGGCATAGAACGCCGCGTGGCCGAGTTGGAATAAGCCGGCGTAACCGACGATAATGTTCAGGCTCAAACCCAAGAGGAAGTAGACGCCGACGAGCCACAGCACGCTGCGAATGTAATCATTGAGCGGCAGCGGCAGAACGACGGCAACTGCCAATGCGAGGAACCACCAATAGGCAGCCCGGACCCCGCGGGCTCGCGCTAGAATATCGGTCATGCTGCCTCCGGCAGACGAATCAGCTTCCGCTCTACAGCTTTTCTGCGACGCGCTCGCCCAGCAGACCGGTCGGCCGGACGATCAGGATCAGCGCCAACAACATATAAGCGACGACGTCTTTCCATTGCGACCCGAGATAAACCGCACTCATGCTCTCGACGATGCCCAGAATGATGCCGCCGAGCATGGCGCCCGGCAGATTGCCGATGCCGCCCAAAATGGCGGCGATAAAGGCTTTGAGGCCAAAGGTCCAGCCGAGCGTGAAGTCAAACGAGCCATAGTGCAGAGCCACCAGGCTGCCGGCTGCGCCGCCCAGCGCAGGGCCGATCAGGAAGACGATGGCGATGATACGATTGACGTCGATGCCCATCAGGCGCGAGGTGTCGTGATCGAGCGAAACGGCGCGCATGGCCGTGCCCACCCGAGTGTAGTTCACGAACAGGTACAGCGCAGCCATCAGAATCAGCGCCGCCACCAGGGCCACGATCTGCGTGACACTGACAGTCACTGAGCCGGTGAGGTTGAACCGGCCGGCGATCGCGACGGCCTTCGGGAAAATCTGGTAGCTGGCGCCATACAGGTTCCGGGCCCCGCTCTCGAGGATGAAGGCTATCCCCAGGGCTGAGATGATCGGCGGCAGGCGGCCGGTTCCCCGCAGCGGACGGTAGGCGATGCGCTCGATCAACACGCCTAGCAGGGCGGCAGTCACCATCACCAGTATGATCGTGGGCACCATTGCCCAGGGGCTCAACCGGAGACCCAGGAAGGCAAAGAAAGTGACTGCAGTCCAGCCGAGATAGGCTCCCCACATGAAAATGTCGCCGTGTGCAAAGTTGATCAGTTTGAGCACGCCGTAGACCATGGTATACCCCAGCGCGACCAGGGCGTAAAACGCGCCGATGGTCAGACCGTTGAGCAGGTTCTGAACCAATAATTCCATGGATGCCTCGCATGAGAGCGGGGTGCAGTGGGCGCAGCCAGGCGCGCCACACCCGGCGAGAGAATTACGGGCCTATGCCGCGCTGTCCGAGAATGCTGCCTTATCGAGAAGCCCCGTTGGGGAAAGCTGCTTCCTCGGAAGCCCGCCATAGGCCCGTGCTGTTACGCGCCGGATATCACGTTACTGCAGCGATGGCTGCTTCGCATTGGGAACAATCTCACCTGTGTCGGTGATGACATATGCTTTGTAGACGGCGCCGATGCGGTCCCCCTTGGCGTCAAAGCCTTTGATGGGACCGGTGATGCCTGGGAAGTCCTTGAAGCTGTTGTGCAGGTACTCGGCCACCACCTTAGGATCGCTCGACTTCGACTGCTTCATGGCCTCAGCGATGACGCGGTACGCATCTGCCGCCATGACCCACCACACGCTCTCGGGCGGCTTGTTATACTTGGCCGTGTAGTCGGTTACGAACTTCTTGGCCTCAGGGAACTCCAGGTCTTTGGGCAGAGGCTCGGTGGTGAACATCGCGCCCTTCGCCGCGTCCACGCCGGCAATCTTGATCAGCTCAGGGTTGTTGGAGGCGTTGCCCATCACCCACTGGATCTTCATGTTCATGTCATGGGCCTGCTTCAGCAGCAGACCGGCCTGCGGATGGTAACCGGTGAAGTAGACACTTTCGGCGCCGGCCCCATTCAGCTTGGTCAGCACCGGCGTGAAGTCCTGATCCTTAGGGTTGATGGCATCATAGAAGACGACCTGCATGCCGAGCTGCTCGGCGGACTTCTTGGTTTCTTCTGCAAGCCCCTGGGCGTAGGTCGAGTTGTCGTGCAGGATGGCAATCTTGGTGTTGCCCAGTACCTCTTTCATCAGCCTGGCCGCAAAGGGCGCCTGCATGTTGTCGAGATAGCAGACGCGGAAGAATCGCTGGTAGCCCTGCGCGCTCAGGTCGACGCGCGTGGATGACGGTGTGATCTGGAGAATGCCGGCCTTGTTGTAAATAGCCGACGCCGGGGCGGTGGCGCCCGAGTTGTAAGCGCCAACGACGGCCTTCACACCATTCGAGACCATACGATCGGCGACCAACGATGCTTCCTTGGGGTCACCCTTGTCGTCTTCGACGAGCAACTGGACCTGCTGGCCGTTGATGCCTCCGGCGGCGTTGGTCTGGTCGACTAACAACTGGACGGAGTTCTGCATGCCTTTGCCTTCATAGGCGTAGTCACCGGTCAACGGGGCTTCAAGACCGATCTTGATCGTGCTGCTCTGTTGCGCGGCGGGCGCGCAGCCGGCGATGACCGTTAAGACAATGACGAGGAACAGCGGGGCGAAAACGCGCTTGACCACGGGATTCTCCTCCTGACGTGGATGGGTCCCTATGCCAGGGACCGAATATGGCAGAGAACGGGATCGATGGTTGCGCTGACAGTACCGAAGAATGTTAGCAATTCTTGAAGCTTCACCTCCTTTCGCGTATTAAGAAAGCCCGCCTGGCGGGCGGCGATGCACGGGCAAATTATACATTAGGAGAGAATGGCCGTCAATGTCAAAAATCTAGATACCTGCCAGGGCAGCCAGGACCTCCGGCCGCCCCCGGCAATCGGCCCAAGAGGCATCACCGCACGAGAGCGCGCTCAGAAGATCAGTGAGAGCGCTGTTGACGGGGGCCGGTATGTGCAATTGCCGGGCGTGACGCGCCACCGCGCCGTTCAGCCAGTTCACTTCGGAGGGTTTACCACCGCTCAGCGCGATCTGCAGCGACGGCATCTTGCTGCCCCGGCCACCGGACACGAACCCTCGCAGCGCGCGTGCCAACCAGGAGGCGGGGACGCGCCGTGCTACGGGCAGCAAGATTGGGAAGGGGTAGCCGGCCAATGGGACTGGGCGCACGCCCAGGTCCGCGATCACGGCTAAAGCCTCTTGCCAGGCGCAGGCCTCAAGCCGAGCCGTAACCGGGTCCTCCATTACCTGCGCCGGGGTCCAGTCCAGGATGGCGCAGGAGGCGTTGGCGAGCATGTTCATCAGCAGTTTGGTCCACTTGAGGCCGCGGTGGTCGGGGAAGAGGTCTACCTGGAACCCCGCCCCGCCCAGCAGCGCCTGCACTCCCGCCAGTGGAATGGCCGGCGCGGCCCGGCCCACCGGCGCCAGGCCGATCTTGTAGCGTGCGCGATGCACTCGCACCCGGCCAGGCGCGGGCAGAGAGACGGGGGTATCGATCGCGCCCGATAGCACCCGTCCTTCGCCAAAGCGCTCGGCCAATGACTCTTCATTGCCGACGCCGTTCTGCATGGTCAAGAGCGGAGGCAGGGCAGGGTGTTGCGCCAGTTCGGCCGCTACTGCGTCCGTATCGTAAGCTTTGACGGTTACAAACGCCAGGTCGTACGGTTCGTTAGCTGACAAGGCCGAGGCGATGCTATTGGCCGCGGCGACGTTGAACGCCTGCCGAACCCCATCCGGCTCCTCCAGCGCCAACCCGCCGCCTCGCACCGCCTCAACCATGCGCTCGCGGCCGATCAGCGTGACCGCGTGCCCGGCCAGCGCCAGGCGCGCGCCCAGGAAGCAGCCGACAGCCCCGGCGCCGACGACCATGATTTTCAAAGTGGTCTCAAACCGTAGGCATCCGCCAGCACCTGCAGCGTGTGTACGACCCGTACACCTGTGCTCGCGGCGATGTTCCAACGACAGGTTTCGTTGTCGCAGATCGCCAGGTCNGCGCCGCTGCTCTGGATCCGACGGAAAAGGGGGCGGCCAACTGCCTGGGCGATCTCGTATTTCTCGTGCTTGTAGCCGTATGTGCCCGTGATGCCACAACAATCGAAGCCCAATTCCTCGACCCTGAGGCCGGGCACGAGAGCCAGCAGGTCGAGGGCCGGCCGGCCGATACGGTGTAGCTTCTGGTGGCAAGACGTGTGGCAGGGGATGTAGCGTTCCCTGGCCGAAAAATCGGTCTTGAGCCGCCCGGCTTCGTGTTCCAGCCAAAGGAACTCGTTGATATCGTACACGTTCTGGGCCAGCGTGCGCGCCTCTTCGCTGCGGATGCCCAGGATCTCGGCGTAATCCGCCTTGAGCTCCTGGCCGCAACTGCTGCCGCCGACGAGGATCGGGATGCCCTGTTCGGCATAAGGCAGAAGCTTGCGGATATTGTTCTCCGCGCAGACGCGTGCCCCTGCGAAGTCGCCGTTTGACTGCATCGGCAGGCCGCAGCAATTCTGCGGGGGCGCCAGCACCTCAAAACCGTTGTGTTCCAGGACGGCGACAATGGCTTTGCCCACTTCGGGTTCGTAGTAGTTGGCCGCACAGCCGTGGAAATATACGACAGGACGCACCTCGCCCGCACGAGCGCCGGCCTGGCTCGTCCGCGCGGCCTTTTCCTTGCGATGCGGGTCGTAGAACCACTGACGGAAGGTCCTGAGCTGAAACTCGGGGTAGGGCGCGTGGCGGTCGATACCCAGTGTCTTCTCCATCAGCACGCGCACCGGCGGCAGGCCCATGACGAGATTTGCCAGCGGGGCGACCGGGCCCCCGATCTTCCCCAATAGCTGGTTGCGCCCGAGCAGCCAGTTGCGTGCCAGGTGCGGGTCGAGGGGATGCTGGTGCAATTCGCGTTCGCGCAATTCGGCTTTGGCGACGGTGTTAATCTCCATCACCCGGACGCCATGCGGACAGACCAGGGTGCAGATGCCACAGCCAGAACAATAGTCCAGCGAATGGTCCGGCGAGGGCATATCCGGATCGCGGAAACGCTGCGCCTGCGGACCCACATATTTGGGACCGGGGAACAGATCCGTCACCGGGACAACCGGACAGGCGCTCGTGCAAATATTGCATTTCACGCACAGGTCAGCCGTGCGCCTGACGTCTTCGAGCAGCTCAGGAGTGTATGACGTAGACATAATGCGTACCTTAACTCGCGGCGCGGTAGGCGGTTGCCAGCCAGGCGCCCTCGGTCGATCCCTCTGAGAGCGGGCTGTAGTCGCCAAGCAGCCGGCCCGCAATCCGCACGTTCTCCAACAGAACCTGGCCGGCAGCGTCCACCGGCTGCAAAGCCTGGTTGGCGCGCAACCCGGCCCGGTGAATGGCGTGATCGGCGCTGCCGATGAAGCGATCGTCGAACCACTCGCTCATGTTGTCCGGCGCCATGACCGGCAGGCCGAAGACTGTCTCGCGTAAGCAGCCCCGGTAATCGCTGACGATCCCGCCACCGTACAGCCCGCCCGTGGCCAGGATAATCCTTTCCGCCCCGAAGATCATCTCACGCACCGAACCCGGCACCGCCGCGCCGCGCGCCCGGTGATCTTCAACCAGCCCGTGGGTGACCGTCATATCGAGCAGAATCTGGACACCGGCCCGCTCCAGCGCGGTTTTGAAGGCATTGTAGAGCCGCATGCCGGGCACGCTGGGCGGGAGCGTCGGGATCTCGAACACGGGCACGCTGAGCCGGTCTTGCAGNTCGTGCCAGGCTTCGTNGCTATGCTCGAGGCCGAGAATGGCCGGCAAGCCGACGCGGCTGGCGCCGGCAAGTTGCGGCCTGATCAGGGCCGCGCTTCGCTCACGGACTCCCGGCTGGTCAAACAGCCGGGCCAGGCCGGCCGGCGTTGGGTCGAACTGCCCGGCGTGCATCTCCGGCAGGTCGAATGAGATCGCGCGCGCCGGGATCCCTTGGCGAGCCAGGTTCTCGGCGCACAGGGCAGGGTAGAAGTCGCGCCAGCCGGCAGGCCCGGCAATCAGGATCTCGCCGGGTTGGCGCAGGTCGCCGCTTGCGAAGGTCTCGGGAACCAGCGCTGCCTGTTTGACGGCTCCCAGCGCGGTTGGTAGCCTGAAATTCGACTGCAGATCGCCCAGGTAGTTTATGCCCGCCGGGGCGCATACTTCACGCAAGGCGGCAATGCCGCCGCGCAATGCCTCCACTCCGACCAGGGCATACGGGTGCGCAGGGTGGCGCAGGATCCACCCNTCCAACGCCGCCTGCAGATCGCCATCCGTATCCAGGATACTCAGCCAGCCGGGCGAAACGTGCGTGGTACCGATCCCCGTGGNTAACAGGCGCACCCGGGCCTGCGTTCGTCGTGCCACCCAGGCCGCCAAAAGCCCCGCCGGACCGGCGCCGATGACCAGAACATCGTCCATTTATACCTCAGACAACGTTGTTTGCGGTTCGTCACCAGGTGGGTTGTCACCCAAGGCGCCGTCGTTCGTCACCGGACGGAGGGGTGTGCTGCGCAGGGGCACGTCGAGCTCCGCGAGACCGAGCACCCCACGGTAGATCTGTTCATCCAGCAGGGCCTGGCGCAGGTTCTGACCCCACAAGAGCGGACGTTGGCCCTTCCAGCGGCGTTGCGCAAAGTCGGCCAGCGCCTGGGTTGCCTGGGTNGCGTCGGCGGCGCCCATCGCATTCAAGACACCGGCTGCCCGGTAGTTGCAGAAACCGGCCTGGCACGGGCCCATGCCCAGCCGCAGGTCACGGCGCAGATCGTCCAGGATCCAGTGCGCCTGGCCGCCGCCATGCGCGCGCGCTGACTGCTCTATCTGTGCACGCGTGACCAGCTCGCACTCGCAGATGAGCGAATCCGCCGCCTGGCTTTCTTCTACCGCGGCCAGGCGATGGGGGAGGACGTGATACGTGCGGGGTGCCGTAGGCTGCGTGCTATCTGAGCCGCCGTCTGCCGTGCTCACGTTTGCCGTTTTCCGGTGGGCGATCGGCGGTACGGGATCGGGCAGAACAAATTCCTTCGTCCGGCACGGTTTATCAACGCCCAGGTCCTGGCAGACAATGTCTGCGGCCCTCTCGGCCATCAGCCGATAGGTGGTGAGTTTGCCGCCAACGACNGTCACCAGGCCTGCCACGCCATCACGACTTGCATGGTCCAACACGGCNAAGGTGCGCTTAGCTTCGCGCCCCAGGGCCGCCCCGCCCTCTTCATACAACGGGCGCACCCCTGCCCAGGCGCGCAGGGCGCGCGCCTGGCTGAAACCGGGCACCAGTTTCTCGCCCTCCTCCAGCAATTTCTGCACTTCCCAGGCCTGCACCCCGGTCTCGTTGGGGTCTTCAGCCGGNACGGAAGTGGTGCCGATAACGGCTACGGTGCCTANGGGNACGAGGATNTCCCCGTCACCCGGGCGATGGCAGCGATTGAGGACGGTGTTGACGAAGCGATAGGCCATCGCNACCAGCGTGCCCTTGCTCGGCCGCACAATGACGGGGCAGCCGGCCATGCGCGCGATCTCGCCCGCCCAGGCGCCGGCCGCGTTCACGATTGTGGCCGCGCCC
>JGI24131J36419_10000072_pt1 | contig 30631 bp, 26 predicted proteins | sample BarGraNGADG00211_2_FD_36419 | JGI IMG/M metagenome (IMG submission 36419) | reverse complement strand
GAGCCAATCGCCCAGCCCGGACAGATCCTCGGTGGGCAAGTAGTGCCCGGCATGCGCGTCAAAGAGGATGCGCGCCCGGGCCTGGAACTCTTCGTCCCCTTCCCAGAGCAGGACGGCCAGCTCCAGGCGGGGGAGGGCCTGGAAACGGAAACTGGCATCGGCCAGGTCAAGGGGTTGGCCGCCCAGGGCGGCCGCAGCCGCGCGGAACGCAGCCAGGTCCTGGCCATAACGCTGGGCGAGCACTGCCTCTTCATGGCCGGCGAACGCCTGAGCATAGAAAAGACCGTCCGGCAGCTCACGGAAGGTCACCCAGCGGTCGGCGGCGGGTGTGCCATCGGCAGTCAGCAAGTAATGAATGAGCGCGATCGCCACCGATGGATGGGCTGGTTTAGCGGCCGCCAACGCAGCGCTCATATCGGCGGGCGTGTCCGGGCCGAGAAAGAGCACATCACCCGCCGGGTGGGTGACCAGGTGCCAGGCGCGGAAAAAAGGCAAGACGATGCCCTGCGGGCTGAGCACGCAACCGGACAGCCCGGCGGACAGCCCAGGGTCGGCGGCCGCCCAGTCAGCGCGGGCACGTTCAAGAGCGATCTGGAAGCGACGGTGTGGATCGGGTTGGGTCATGGTGGGGTTAGTGCGTCAGGTGGGCCGCGTGCTGCGTGAGGGATGGTAGGACAGGGTCGTTGTCAACAACCAACCCTCACGCAGCACGCAGCGGACTTACTGCTTGTACTCTTCGCCGATCAGCTCACGTGCGATGATCATGCGCATGATGTTCATGGCGCCCTCGGCGCCAATGGAGTAGGAGCGCACGCCTCGGATGCCCATTTCGATGGGATACTCTTTGGTATAGCCCATCGCGCCCAGCCAGTTGGCCACCTCGTTCAAGGTCTCAAAGGCCATCACGGGCGCCCGCAGCTTGGCCATAGCCGCCGCCAGGGCCACTTCCTTATGCTTGTAGGCATTGCGGGTATACATTTCGTCGGCCATCCAGGCCGCTTTGTAGGTCAGCAGGCGGGCGGTCTCGATATCGGTCGAGCGTTCGGCGGCCGGGAATGAGATGCCCTGGTAAGAAGCCAGCGGATGGCCGAAGGACTGGCGTTGCTTGATGTAACTCACGCCCATCTGCAGCCCGGCATCCGCGGCCCCGACGCAGGTCGCGCCGATGAGGATGCGGGCGAAGGTGAAGCCCTCCATAGCATAGTAGAAGCCGCGGTTAGCCTCGCCGATGCGGTTTTTGTCCGAGAGCTGCAGGTTTTCCATGTTGAAGCCACCGGTCGAGATACCCTGGCGTCCCCAATCTTCAACCAGCGTGGTGGTAACAAACGGATTATCTTTGAGCGGTACCGCAAAGAAAGTGAAACCACGGTGCGCCGCGCTGGGATCGGTGCGTACGAGAGTCATGTGACAACCGCCCATTTTGAGTTCTTCGCGGATGCCGCTGATATACATTTTCTCGCCGTTGAGGAGCCAACCACCGTCCTTCTGCTCGGCTTTACAGCGCGTGGCGCCGGAAATGTCGGAGCCGCCGCCCGGCTCGGTCGCCGCAATGCCCAGGAAAGACTTGCCGGCGGTGACCCCAGGCAAGATTTCCTTCTTCAGCTCCGGCGAGGCGTAGCGATCGAAAATGAAACCCCAGGCGGCCTCGACGAGGTATAGCACCGGCAAGGCCAGGCTGATCTCGGCCCGCCCCAGTTCTTCGGCGGCGATGGCGGCCATCGTCACACCCATGCCCATACCGCCGTATTCCTCAGAGACCGTCGGCGCCAAGAGCCCCATCTCGGCCAGGTCGTGAATGGTCTCATCCGGGATGTGGCCGGTGCTGTCGATCTCCCGCGAGCGAGGCGTGATCTTCTTCTGCGCGAAATCCCGCACAGTGCGGCGCCACATCTGTTCTTCTTTGCTCCAACCGAAGTTCATGTACTTCCTCCTTGAAGTGGGATAGGGACGTGATGCGTCTCAGGTGTCGCTGTTTTCGTCACTTACCAGGGCGCGCGCCAGGTCGCAGGTCGTGATGATGCCCACCAGCGCGTGCTCTTCGATCACGGGCGCGTTCTGGATGTTAGTGTTAGCAAAGAATTGGGCGATGAACGGCAATCGCAAGTTAGGGTTGACCACGATTAGCGGCTTGACCATGATGTCGCCGACACGTACGCGCATGGGCTCCAGTGACTTGGTCATAACCCGGTAGGCAACTTCCTGGTACGTAAGAATGCCGTAAGCATCGCTCTCGTCCGCGCGGTCCACAATGACCACCTGGCAGCCGTGCCCAATCATCTTCTGCACGGCCTCATAGACTGTCGACAGCGGCGAAACCATGACGATGTCGGGATTCATGATCTCACGCGCTCGCAGTGAATAGATGCGATGGCTTTCCACAGATCACGCTCCGGGTCACATCGGCAAAACCTGGCGGATAGACCTAGCTGGGCCACAACCTCGGCCTACGCCTTATTCTACCATAAATCGGGATGCCAGCGGCAAACCTGGGCATGGGTGATCACCCGGAAGCCAAGTTTCCCGAGGATCGGACGACTCAGGTCGCCGGCATCCACCGTCAGCAAACGAAAGTCACGCCGGATGACTTCATCTACATCCGCTTCGCCCAGGTTGGACCAGATGATGCAGCCGTCCCCTTTTTGCCCAGGCGCCGGCGCCTGGCGCATGACGCCGGTCTCAATCTCGCGGACCAATCCGAAATACTCGACTTCACGCCGTTGCTGCCAATCGAACAGCTCGAGGAGTTCCTCGACATTCATGCCTCAGCAACCCTTCTCGAAAGATGCCGCAGATGCCGCCCTCTTGCCGATGGACAGCAGTACGCAGGACACCGGCCTACCTCCAGACAGCACGAAACCCGAAGGGCGCCGGTCACCCTTCGGATCCGCAAACCTTAGGCCAGACGAATCAAGGTAATGAGCGAGGATGCCTATCAGACACCCTTGCCGCCGAGCAGGTTCTCCAGCGGCGTGCCGTTGATGAACACCTGCACCTTCTGCACCGACGAGAACTGGTGGCCGAGCGCGTCGAACTGCGCGGCAACACGCGGATCATCGCACTCGCCGCCCAGGCTAAGCTTCCCGGTCAGCTTGATTGTCGCCAAACCGTTGTTGATCGTCACGCTCTGCACGGCCAGGTTGGTATTGTAGAGCGGGTCATAGAGGCCCGATTGGCCATAGAACCGGTCATGGATTGAGAGCAACTGCTGGACGGCTGCGGTCAGCGGCGCGATCGTCGCCGATACATTACGGGTCACCATCACCACTGTGTCGCCACAGCCCAGGGGACCGTTGGTACTCATAGCAATCAGAGGGACCTGCACTCTGGTGAAGCTCGGCGGCCCGGGTGGCGTAGGCGGCTCCGGCGTGACGGGCAGCTTGATGACCTGTCCCGGGTAAATACGGTTAGGGTTCCCGATGAGCGGGTTAGCCTTCATCAGCGCCGCGACGGTCGTGTGGAACCGGTACGCAATCGTTCCCAGCGTATCGCCGCGCTTGACTACGTACGTGGCCGGTCCGGGAGCCGGAGGCGGCGGCGGCGTGCCGCCCGGGATGTTAAGCCTCTGGCCGGCGAATATGCGGTTCGGGTTGGTGATGCCCGGGTTGGAGTCCAACAGCGCCAGGATGGTAATGCCGCAGCGCATCGCGATTGTGTTCAGCGAATCGCCCCATTTAACCGTGTAAACGGGACCACAGTCCGTGGGCGCCATAGAAGCAGGCGCTAGAGAAGCGGGAACCGGGCCAGCGGGCGTTGAGGACGCGATTGCCGGGGCGGCGCCCAGTGTCAGGAGCATGATGCCGACGACGAGCAAGATACGTAGTTGCTTCACGGTGCTCTCCCTCCTGGTCTATCAAAGAGACCTGCCAGAGAATATAGCATATCACTTAATGGGCCTGCATCAATAGCCGTTTTGGGCGACCACATAGTTCCGCGGACATTCAGCGGAATCAGCGATGAGTCTAGCATTAATAAGAGAACGGGCGCCACTCAGCCAAGGGCGCCCGTTCGATCTTTCCTGATATTCGTTCGAAGCCGGTCAGGCGAGCGAAGATGGACTCGGCGAAGGTCAGACCACCGGTCGCGGGAACAGACCCAGGTTCTTGACCACCTGCGGGACGGCATCCGGCCAGTTCACAGCCATGACGTGCAGGCCGCGGACGCCTTCAATCTCGCGCACCTGGTTGGCGACCTCGCAGCACAGGTCCAATCCGGCCTTGGCCTGATCTTCTTTCGAGAGCGGGCTCAGCCGGTCAATGATTGACTGCGGAATCTCGACGCCTGCCACTTCGTTGGCCATGAACTCGGCCACTTTCAGCGACTTGATCGGGCCCACGCCGGCCAGGATCGCCACCTGCTCGTGCAGACCCAGGTCCACGACGCGCTTCATGAACTCGCGGAAGCGGTCCACATTGAAGATGAGTTGCGTCTGGATGAACTGGGCCCCGGCGACGATCTTCTTCGCCACCCGCATTGGCCGGTATTCGAAAGGCGGAGCGAATGGATTCTCGACTGCGCCAATGAAGAAGTCGGGCGCAAGCTTCGGGATGTTCTTGCCGTTCTCGAAAACCCGCCAGTCGCGCATCATGCGCGCCATGCGGATCAGGTTAACGGAGTCCATGTCATAGACGCTTTTGCACTGTGGGTGATCGCCCCAAATGGGATGGTCACCGGTCAGGCAGAGTATGTGGTTGATGCCGAAGGCTGCCGCGCCGAGCATGTCGGCCTGCAGACCCAGGCGATTGCGGTCGCGGCAGGTGAATTGCACGATCGGTTCCAGGCCGGCCTGCTTGAGCATGATGCTGACCGCCAGGCTGGACATGTGCACGGTCGCCGACTGGTTATCAGTCACGTTGTAGGCGTCGCCGTAGCCTTTGAGCAGGTTAATCTGTTTCTGCACAGCTTCAGCGTTGGGACCAACCGGCGGCGAGACCTCGACGCAGACTGCAAAGTGGCCGGCAGCCAGCACCTTCGCCAGATTAGCATTGGCTCCGGTCAAGCCGGTGTTGACGGGCGGCGCGGGAGGAACGGGAGTCGGGATAACGCCGTTCATTTCTCCTCCTTCGGCGCCGCGGGAGCCGGTTTTCTGCCCGTTCTTACGGCTTCAGTGGCGTAGCGGATGCCGTTCTCAGCGCCCGTCGTGATCTGGTCGCGCCCCATGGCGAACGTCACCCAGGAAGCCAGGCCATCCAGACGCCAGTCGACCGGCGGGTTGAGCCGGTAGAATTCGTGAGCGTATCGAGTTTTGCGCGAGCGCTCGTAGCCTTTGACCCACACGCAGTCCATCTCCGGCTTGACCTCGCACTTGCCGTTCAGACGCACCCCGCCACACGGACCGTTACGCAACTGCTTGGGACAGTTCATCGGGCAGGTCATGCCATTGTAATGCAGGATGCACTGGGCACAATCCTGGCAATTGAAGATCGAGCCTTTGAAGATTTCCTCGGGCAACTTCACGATGGCGGACGACCGCTCCATCCCCAGGCGTTCGAACAGAGGCCGCATACGCGGTAGTATTTTCTCGGCGAGTTGCCAGGCCCAAACGAGAGGTGCGGGATGGTCCTGTAGATATGTACGTATTGACATGGGTTTCGTCCTTCGTCTATTTAGTCGCCCTCAAGCGCGCTCGTGCTGCAGCTTGAACGCGTGCAAGGTGTTCGCCAGCAGCATGGCGATGGTCATAGGTCCGACGCCGCCGGGAACAGGAGTGATTGCGCCAGCGACTTGCACGACTTCGCTGAAGCAGACATCACCGACCAGGTGGTAGCCGCGCTTGGCGGATGGATCTTCAACGCGGTTGATGCCCACGTCGATGACCGCGGCGCCTGGCTTGATCCAATCTCCGCGCACGTATTCGGGCTTGCCGATAGCCGCCACAAGGATGTCGGCCCGGCGTACAACCTCGGCTATGTTCGGCGTGCGGCTATGGCAGATCGTGACGGTCGCATCGCGATTGTTCAGTAGGGCCGCGACGGGAATGCCGACGATGTTGCTGCGCCCGAGCACGACTGCCGTGGCTCCGGCGATCGGCACGCCACTGCGCTCCAGTAAGATGATGCAGCCGGCAGGGGTGCAAGGCACAAACAGAGGCACACGCCCCTTCATGACCAGCCGGCCGATATTAATGGGATGGAAGCCGTCCACATCTTTATCGAGGCTGATCCCGTTCAGCACCGCTTCCTCGTTCAATCCTTTGGGAAGCGGCAACTGCACCAGGATGCCGTTGACGTGCGGGTCGGCGTTCAGCGACGCGACAAGATGCTCGACCTCAGCCTGGCTGGCGGTCGCGAGCAGGCGATGCGTGACCGAATCCATACCGGCTTGAGTGCAGGCTTTGCCCTTCGAGCTTACATAGCTCTGGGAGCCCGGGTCATCGCCCACCAGCACGACCGACAGGTTGGGCACGATGCCGCCCTGCGCTTTGAGCGCAGCCACTTGCTCTGTCACCTCGCGGCGCACATCGGCGCCAATTGCAGTGCCGTCGATCAGCTTGGCAGTCATAGCACGTCACCTCATCCGTTCAGCAAATACTCGTAGGCGTTGAGCGCTGCCTTAGCGCCTTCGCCGATGGCAATCAGCACCTGCTCCGCAGGGAGGTGAGTGATGTCGCCGGCGGCGAAGAGGCCAGGGACGCTGGTTTCGGTGCCGCAACTGGTGACGATACGCTTCTGCTCGTCCAGCTCCAGCCAACCCTCGACCAACCCGGTACGCGGAACCAGGCCGAGCTCGACAAAAACGGCATCGACGTCCAGCGTACACTGCTCCGCAGAGGGTGAACTGATCACGAGTTGGCGCACTTCGCTATCGCCGGCCACCGATTCGGGCTGCCAGCCCTCATAGAGCGTGACACGCTTGGAGGCAAGCACACGGCGTCCCAGATTGGAGTCCAGTTCGCCATGATCGGGGGCGATCAGGTGCACTTTGGACGCGATCTGCGCCAGTTCCGCGGCGCCGCGCAGCGCCATGCCGTTAGAGCCGACCACGGCCACCTGCTTATCCATATACAGAGGAGCATAGCTCACGGTCGAATAGGCCACGCCGCGCATGAAGTAACTGTCGGCCCCGGGCACGTTCAAGCGGACGGGGTCGGCGCCCATCGACAGGATGACGGACTTGGCCTCAAATTGGCGGCCGCTGTCAGTGGTGAGGGCGAAATGATCGCCGGCCTTTTCCAGATGGGTGACTTTCTCCAATAGCCGCGCGAATTCCAGGTATTCCAACTCGCCCCGAAAGCGGCGCACGATGTCCGAACCGTTGATCACCTGGTAGGTTGTGCCTCCCTCGATGACCATGCGCAGATTGGCCTTGCCGCCCAGATCCGGGCTGATCAGCAAGCAGTTCATGCGTTTACGGATTGCGTAGATCGCAGCAGTCAACCCAGCCGGGCCGCCACCGATGATAATGAGATCGTACATAGTAGCGCCTCACTTTCTTTGTGATTACTACTGGCAATGCTTCAGTTTTCTCAATCGGCCGGGGGTTGCTCGATGAACCCCTGTTCCATCATCGCCTCGGTGATATGCCGGGAACGGTGGATCATGTCGGCGGCATGGCGGTACAACTCGTCGGCCGATAACGCCAGCCCGGCGATCCCCTGCTCCTGCGCCTTCATCCCCACCGCCACCGCCTCCCGGGCGAACACTTCCCATTCGGTCATCACCGGCAGGATGCATTGCGGGTCCAGACCCCTGTCCGGCGCCGAGCCCGCCAGCGCTTCCGCCGCCGCGATGCACATCTCGTCCGTGATCGTCTTGGCCCGCACGTCCAACGTCCCACGGAAGATCCCCGGGAAACCCAGCGAGTTGTTCACCTGGTTCGGAAAGTCAGACCGCCCCGTTGCCACGATCGCCGCCCCGGCCGCCTCCGCTTCCCACGGCCAGATCTCCGGCACCGGGTTGGCGCAGGCGAACACGATCGCATCGTGCGCCATCGCGCTCACCCACTCCGGCTTGATCGTCCCAGGCCCCGGCCGGCTGCAGGCCATGCACACATCCGCCCCCACCAGGGCTTCCGCAATCCCACCCTGCCGCCCCTCGGCGTTCGTGATCTCGCACAGCCGCCACTTGTCCACGTACTCCGCCCGCCGCTGGTAGATGTCCTCCCGTCCCCGCCCCAGGATCCCCTTCGAATCCACCATCAGCGCCTTCGCCGGGTCCACCCCCGCCTTGAAGCACAGCCGGCTGATCGCCACGTTCGCGGCCCCCGACCCGATGAACACCATCCGCACCTCGTTCACGGGCTTGCCTACGATCTTCAACGCATTCAGCAGCCCCGCCACCGTCACGCACGCCGTCCCCTGCTGGTCGTCGTGCCAGATCGGGATCTCCGCCTTCTCCCGCAACGTGTCCAGCACCCGAAAACACTTCGGCTGCGAGATGTCCTCCAGGTTCACACCCCCGAACCCCGGCTGCAACATCAGCACCGTGTGGATGATCTCATCCGGATCCTTCGTGTCGAGCATCAGCGGCACCGCATCCACCCCACCCAGGTACTTGAACAGCAGCGCCTTCCCCTCCATCACCGGTAGCCCGGCCTTCGGCCCAATGTCCCCCAAACCGAGCACCCGTGTCCCGTCCGAGACCACCGCCACCGTGTTCCACTTGCTCGTGTGCTCGTACACCAGCGCCGGGTCCCGCTGGATCGCCCGGCACGACGCCGCCACCCCGGGCGTGTACCAGATCGCAAAATCGTCCACCGAGCGGATCGCGACCTTGATCCCCGTCTCGATCTTGCCCCGGTAGAACGGGTGCAGCTTCATCGCATCCGCTGACGGCTTCTGCGCTTTGGCCAGACGGGTTTCAATGTCAGGTTGCGTCTTGGGAATGTTCATGCCACATCTCCTTTTCGGTTTTGTGGGCGGCAGCGGTTTTCGCAAAACCAGAAGAGATCCTAGACTCGCAGATATGAATCTGCGTATATCACCTTGTTCAGCAGAATCTGAACCGTTTTCCAGATGGCCAGTTGGTCAGGGTCACTGAAGTCGACGGCGTCCTGGCTCAATTCTTCGCCGGCCGCGACTGCATCATACAGATTGAGGAGCAATTGCCCCAGCGAGGTGCTGCAGTCGCGCTGCTCCACGATGCGGATGAACTGATTCTGCTGATGGTCCAACGGATCACCGATCATGGTATTCAGGCCCGCACCCATCAGCATGACGCAATAGACCCGGTTGATCAGGGGGCGCATCTCGTTCGGCACTGCATTAGAAACGTTACTCAGGCCAACCTGCACGCCGGGCGGCGGATCACCGGCAACCTGGAGGATCCGCACGGCTTCGATGCATTCGGGCACGTATTGCTGGCAGCCGCTCACTGTGAGCACCAGGGGGTCGATGAGGACGTCGGTGATGGGCAGACCGACTTCTTCGGCACGCGGCAACAGTTTTTCCAGCGCAATATTGACGCGTGCTTCGGCGCTGACCGGGATGCCCTCGGCCTCCATGGTCAGGGCGATCAGGCGGGTGTTGTACTTCTTGGCGATCAGCGGCACCCGCTCCAGGCGCTCGGCCTCAGCCGAGGTGGAGTTGATGATCGGCTGGTGCTTGCAGACCTTGCACGCTTCCTCGATAGCTGCCAGATTGGTCGTGTCCAGGCTGAGCGGGACATCGACTACTTCCTGCACCGCCTGCACCAGCCACGGCAAGATCTCGGTTCCCGCCTTCTTCTGCGGGCCAATGTTCAGGTCCAATGCCCAGGCGCCCGCCTCGACCTGCCGGACAGCCGACTCCTGGAAGAACTTCTTGTCGCGGGCGGCAACGGCTTCCTTCACCTTCGGGGACATGATGTGAATGTTTTCGCCGATGATCTTCATAAGGGATTCCTCCTTTGGACTGCTCTCAGTATACTTTATATCGGTGGGTCCGTGCCAACGTTGTCCAGACGTGGTTGACCAGACCGATTTTGCCAGACCTATTTGCCTAGCAAGGTCTGCGCGATCGCTTCTACGGCACGGCTGACAGGCGCGTCGGCGGGCAAGTCGACCAGCGGGCGGCCTTCGCCGTCGAACTCGACCAGCTGAGCATCGTAAGGCACGATGGCCAGCAGTGGGACACCCATCGCGTCGATGCGGGCTCTGAAGCTATCGGACAGCTGGCCCAGCACGCGGTTGACAATCAGGTAGCGCTGCCTGACGTTGATATCCAGCTCTTTGCTGAGAGCGACCATCGCCTCGGCAGCAGCCAACCCGCGCTGGCTGGCATCGGTGACCAGCAACAGATGGTCAACGTCGCGCGTGGTGCGCCGGCTCAAGTGCTCCATGCCGGCCTCGTTATCCATCACAATATAGTCGTAGCCCGCGCCGATGCCGTCGACTACCGAACGCAGCATATGATTGGCCGCGCAATAACAGCCCTGTCCCTCGGGGCGCCCCATCGCCAACAGGTCGCAATCGTCGCCCTCCTCGACGGCCATACGCACCGCATAGCTCAGCCAATCCTGGCGCGACATCCCGGCAGTCACACCTTCGCGCGCTTCCTCGCGTATGTCGCCTACAGTCTGGTTCAAAGGCAGGCCCAACACCAGGTGCAGGTTGCTGCTCGGATCCGCGTCGATCGCGAGGACCTTGCCCGCCTCGCGCTGGACCAGGTAACGCACCAGCAGCCCGGAAAGCGTTGTCTTGCCGGTTCCGCCCTTTCCGGCTACGGCGATAGTAACAGTCATTAAAACTCCTTAGAATTCATCGGCAGAACGCTTTAGGTAATTAACGAGCATGATCATGTCCAACGTGTCTCCGTCAGGGGTCATGAACATGTCTTTGAGCGCTGCCACCCGTTCGAAACCCACATCTTCAAAGGCGTGGATCACCTGGGGCTGGTTCTCGACGATTTCGGCAATAAGCTGGCGCAGTCCCACGCGGCGGGCGATCTCAATCTGCGATTTGAGCATGGCCTTGCCGATACCGCAGCGCCGAAACTCTTTGGCGAGGAAAATGCGGATCTCGGACACATGCCGGGTATAGTCTTGGCCCAGGTGCAGCGTCGAGTTGCCGACGATGCGATCGCCGACCACCGCGACTAAGGGGAAGATGCGCGTGTAGTCCACGTTCTCCGCCCAGGCGGCCACGAGGGCTGGGTTGGCCACCGCGCTGCGGAAGTACGAAATCTCCTCCGCGGGCAGGGTGGTGAACAGGGCCACGAGGGCATCCCGGTCTTTTGGTATGAGCGGCCGGAGCAGTACACGCATCCCGTTCTGCAAAGTGATCAGGCGGCGATAAAGGGCCAGTTGCTCGGCGGTCTCCACAGCCATATTCTTCCTCCTATGTACCAGCAGCCTGCAGCGCATCAGCGCGCGCGGCCAGCGTTGCCTCCACCGACGGGAAACGGCTCATGTCGGTGTGAGGCAGGAACAGGGCAGAGGTGAAGGCATCGTAAAAGCTATTGTCTGCCGAGAGCTCGAGATAAGTCATCTTGCCGACAATATCGGTCAGGCGCGCACGCGCGTCGCGGCGCAACAGGGCCATGTAAGCACCGCGGATGGCGGTGTTACCCATGAAGTGGAAGCGATCCCAAGGGGATGCGCTGCCGGGCGGGGCCGGCAAGTCGGGCAGCAGGCCAATTTGCACCGCCTTCTCAACGTTGATATACTGGCCAAAGGAGCCGCCGATCAACATCTGTGAGACATCAGCGAGATCCACGCCCACACTCTGGGCCATCATGTTGAACCCGGCGTAGATGGCGGCCTTGGCCCGCATCAGGTTGTCGATATCAATCTTCGATAGCACGATGTCACGGCCATGCGCACTTTCCTCACCCCAGGCCACGACGTATTCCGGGCCATGCGCGCCCTCGCGCACTCGGCGGCGGCCATCCGGCCCCGGGGGGAGATCCAGGTTCAGGTTACCGCGCTTGTCCATCACACCGGTGATGAACAACTCGGCCAGCAACGAAAGCAGGCCGGAACCGCAGATGCCGCGCGGCCGCTCGCCCAGGCGCCCGATAACGCGATAGGTCGGCTCGCCGTCGCCGGAATTGACCCATACCTCTTCGATCGCGCCGGTGGTAGCGCGCATGCCGTGCTCGACACCCGCGCCCTCGAAGGCAGGACCCGCGGAGCAGGCACAGGTAATCAGCCAGTCGTGCGTGCCTAGGACGGTCTCGCCGTTGGTGCCGATATCGATGAACAGCGTCAGGTCTTCCGCCTCGTCCATCTGTGTGCTCAACACACCGGCGCTGATGTCGGCGCCCACGTAGCTGGCGACGCCGGGCAGGCAATCCACCACCGCCTGTGGGTGCGCGACCAGGCCCAGGTCCGCGGCGGTCAGCACCGGCGCCTGGTTGACGGCCGGCACGTAGGGCGCCAGGCGGATTGCCTCGGGCGGGATGGCGAGCAACAGGTGAATCATCGTGGTGTTGCCGGCAATGGCGACCTTAAAGACCTGATCAGGCGCTGTGCCTGCCTGGGTGCAGGCAGCCTCGAGCAGCCGATTGATCGTGCCGACGACCAAGGCCTGCATCTCAGCCAGGTTGTTACCCTTGCCGGCATAGATGATGCGCGAGATGACGTCCTCGCCGCGCACGATCTGACCGTTGTAATCAGCCGCCTGGCCCGCTACCTCTCCACGGAGCAGATCCACCACCCAGACGGTGACGGTAGTCGTGCCGATATCGACAGCCGCGCCGTAACTGCAATCAGATTGGTCCCCGGGCAACAGGGCCAGCAGTCGGGCCGGGCCCTGCGGGTAGTCCCAACTATCGAGGGACACGATTGCGGTCACGTGCCAGTCGGCGTCGCGCAAGGTCCGGCCAATGCCTTGCAGTACGGGCAGAGCGGCCGAGATTTCTTGCACACCTTCGCCCGCGAGGGCGCGAGAGATGCGCGACCAATCGTCGGTCTGGTCGGCCAGGCTGGGTGAGTCGAGCCAGAGGAAATAACGCCGCACCGACTGGTGTCGGGCGACGTCGTAATCAAAGGGAAGCTCGATTCGCCGGGCCGCCTTCTGCGTGACGAGCCGGCGTTCGATCGTCTCCTGCTCAGGGACCTCAACCCAGGCATCGCCCTCGATCACGGTCTGGCAGGCCAGGGCATAGCCGGCAGCCACATCCTCCTTGGACAGGCGCAAGGTAGAGCGGCGCCGGATAGCGCTACGCGCGTCGTCGATCCGGACAGCACATCGGCCACAGCGACCCTGTCCACCGCAAGGCTGGTTCAGAGAGAAGCCGGCCTGCAGCGCAGCATCGGCCAACAGGCTCCCGCTGGGGACCTGCACGCTGATGTCGCCGGGGGTGAAGTGGATCGTATGATTGGCCAGAGTTGGCCTCCAGAATTATGTCAAAGTCAAAAGCTCACCGTCTCACCAGGCCGAATCGCCCTGCAAGAAGTGATCGATATCGGCCGCGGCGCGTTTGCCGGCCCCCATGGCGCTGATCACAGTGGCTGCGCCGGTCACGACGTCACCGCCGGCCCAGACCTTCGGCATAGTAGTACGGCCTGAATCCTGGTCCGCCACCACGGTCCCGTGGCGCGTCCGCTGCAGGCCCTCTGCGTCCACGAATACCAGCGGGTTCGGGCTCGTACCCAGGGCCATGATGACGGTATCTACGTCCATGTCGAATTCCGAGCCGGGGATCGGTACCGGCGAGCGGCGGCCCGACGCGTCAGGCTCGCCTAGTTGCTGGCGGATACAACGCATGCCGCGCACATTACCGCGCTCGTCGCCGAAGATCTCGATCGGGTTGGTCAGGAAGTCAAAGATGATCCCTTCCTCTTCGGCATGATGCACTTCTTCCAGGCGGGCCGGCACCTCATCGCGCGAGCGGCGGTACACGACGTGCACCTCACCCGGCTGCTGGCCGTTAAGCCGGGCATGCTGAGTCTGCAGGCGCAGGCTGCAGCGTGCGGCGTCCATGGCTACGTTGCCCGCGCCGACCACAGCCACCTTCCGCCCTATCTTGACCGGGGTATCGTACTGAGGGAACTGATAGCCCTTCATCAGGTTAACCCGGGTCAGAAACTCATTGGCCGACAGAACGCCGTTAAAGTTGATACCGGGGATACGCATAAAGGAAGGCAGGCCCGCCCCGGTCCCCATAAACACGGCATCGTATTCCTGTAGCAACTCGCCAATCGTCAGGGTGCGCCCGATCACGTAGTCGGTGCGGATGTCAATTTCCAGGCAGCCCGCAGCAAACTCAATCTCGGCGTTGATGACGGCCTTGGGCAAGCGGAACTCGGGAATGCCGTACACCAGGACGCCACCCGGGTTCTGCAGGGATTCGAAGATGGTCACACTGTGACCCAGGCGAGCCAGGTCCACTGCACAGGTCAGGCCAGACGGGCCAGAACCTACCACGGCCACTTTCTTGCCGGTGCTGGCTCCCCGGGTAGGAGGACAGCTGCGCNNGCGCAGCTCAAAATCGCCGACGAAGCGCTCCAGGCGTCCAATGGCCACCGGTTGATTCTTGNGGCCGACCAGGCAGCGTGACTCGCACTGCACTTCCTGAGGGCAAACGCGCCCGCAGATAGCAGGCAGGTTGTTCTTGGCCTTCATCGCTTGCACAGCCGCGACCATATCGCCATCGCGCAGGGCTTTGATAAACTCGGGAATCTGCACTCCCACCGGACAGCCGTCGACACATTGCGGACGAGCGCACTGTAAGCAGCGCTCCGCCTCCATGCGGGCCAATTCCAGCGTGAACCCCAAGGCAACTTCATCAAAATTGCCCGCGCGCACGTCGGCTTCCTGAACCGGCATGTCCTGACGGGCGATCTTCATGCGTTCTTTAGCAGCAAGCGGAGCCATCAAGCCACCTCCCCGCCAGGGACCTGTTCGAGATTGCAGACGTGCTGCCAGTGCTCGACGGCCTGCCTTTCTTCGTCTCGGTAGAAGGCCAGGCGAGACATAAGGCTGTTCCAGTCCACCTTGTGGCCGTCAAACTCCGGACCGTCCACGCACACGAATTGCGCACCGTCTTGCAGCACCACGCGGCAGCCGCCACACATGCCGGTGCCGTCGATCATGACCGTGTTGAGGCTGACGATGGTCGGCACATTGTACGGCCTGGTGGTCTGAGCCACGAACTTCATCATGATCGCCGGCCCGATGGCCCAGATGCGATTGATGCGCCCCGGGCGCGCTTCCAGCAACTCCTTTAGCGGTTCGGTCACTAACGCCTTACGCCCGTACGAGCCGTCGTCAGTGCAAACCACCAACTCATCCGAAACCGAGCGCATGCGCTCTTCCCAGAAGAGCAGGCTGCGGTTGCGTGCGCCGATGATGGAAATAACGGTGTTGCCGGCTTCCTTAAGGGCCCGCGCGATGGGGAAGACGGGGGCAATGCCGACCCCGCCGCCGACACATATCACCGTGCCATAGTTTTCGATCTCGGTCGGGTGGCCCAACGGCCCGGCGATGGTCGCGAACGAATCGCTCGCCTTGAGCTTGCCCATCTGCATAGTGGACTTCCCCACTTCTTGCACCACCAGCGTGATCGTTCCCGCCTCGCGATTGTAATCGGCGATCGTCAACGGGATGCGCTCCCCATGATCGTCGTTGCGCACGATCACGAACTGACCGGCCCTCGCCTTGCGCGCGACTTGAGGAGCCTCAGCCACGAACAGCTTGACGGCCTCACTCAAATCCTGTTTCTCAAGAATCCTGTACATGATACGCACTTCCTACCTTTATGCGCCTCGTACTCGTTGGCGCTGAGCACGAAGCTTTCTGCTCAGAACCCTATCATCCTAGATTATGTCTCTTTGGCCTCCAGATGCCATGACGCGCGTCATCATGCCAGGATCAAAACCCCGCAACTCAACTGCGCGGGGACCGCCTGACCTGGTCAGGTGGCCCCCGTAATACGGATTTTACCAGTTGGTCTTCAAGTAGCGCGGCAGATCAACCGCCTCGCGCGGGCCGACCTTGATCTCCCAACCCGGCAACTCCTCTTCCAGCTCGCCCATTAGAACGGCGACATGGCCGGGGATGAGGACCTTGCGATGCGAAACCTTGTCCGCAATGCCGGTGTTCTTCACGGTCTTGGCAATCCGATCGGCATCGAACTTGCCGGCCGCCCAGGCAGTCAGGACGCTCATGCCTTCGGCATCGGCCACCAGCAGCCAGGCCGGCTGCCCACTGCTCTCCACCTCGTTGGCGACTGCGAAGTAGGTAATGGAGAAATTGGTCGTGATCAGCACCGGAGAGTCGACGCCCGGCTTGTTGATCGGGTAGATACCCGGCTCAACCTGGATCGGCTTCTGCGGATCGGTAAAGATGTTCTGGCGCAGCACCAAGAGCGGGTAGATCTCGGCAGGGCCAAACCGGCTGAGCACGACAAAACCGGCGTACTTCGCGATCTGCTGAGCAGCCAGGATCGTCTCCATGCAGGGGTCGGACTGGCCCAAGTAAGGGAAAGCGACGGTCGGGTAGCCTACCGCCCTCACGCCCTTCTTCAGCGCCAGCCGGCGGACCTGGGTCAAGACTGCCAGCGAACCATTGAAGCCGCGCGCCACCGGATCGAGGACAAGATCTTCGACGCCGGCAGCGACCAATTTCTCAGTCAGTTCCGCCAGACCGGAGATCGTATCGGCGCGCACGACCAGGGGCGCCTTATGCTCTTTGGCCAGCTTCGCCATAGCTTCCCAATTGGCGGCAGTGGCCGCGCAGATGAGGGGAGTGGCGCCGGTCGTTTTGGCCAGACCGGCAGCCATCACCAGCGGATCTTCGCTGATCAGGACCAGCGGCAGACTGCCCGCCTGGCGGGCGGCAGCCACGGCTGCTGCGAACTTCGAGGCGTCCCCAGAAGTGGCTTCCACCGCGAGACCGTCCAGGTGCAGGCTGATACCCACATAGTCCACTTTATAATCGGCCACAGCCTTGGCGGTCGCGGCCACCTGCTCGGCCGGCAGGCTATCCTGAATGCGTACCAGAAGGCCTGTAGGATGGTAGAAGGTCTTCTCATGCCGGAACAACACGGTCTCGTTGCCCGCCTCGATCTTGTGCCCGTCGGCGGCAATCGTTACCAGGCGAATGGGGGGCGCCGAGGCGGCGGAAAGCTTGGATTTGGACTCTTCGCTCACATAGGGACAGGCTGACAGATCAGCTTGCTTGGCGGCCAGTTTCATGGCGAACGCCAGGCAGGTCGGAAAGCCACATTCCTTGCAGTTAGTTTTCGGAAGAAGTTTATAGATATCCAGACCGGAAATTGCCATGGGGATCCTCCTTTACGCCGTTACGCCGGCATCAGCTCAGCAATCATCTTCTTGATGCGCTCGATGGCGGCCGGGTGGCGCAGGACGATGACATCAGCGCCGGCTTCAACCAACGGAGCGGCGGTGACTACTTCCCAATTGACGGCTCGATCGTCCCAGCTGCCCCAGGCAGCCGGCACGCCTTCACCGGCGCGCGCTTCCTTGGTCCGCCAGGCCTCTTCGCCCGGGGTCACGATCATCGGCTGCTGGGTCATGCCATCGCCCTGGAGAGCAGCCAGGCGCAGGCGCTCCATGACACTATAGCCATATTCCATGCCATAACCCAACGCGCCAGTGGTCGGATCCATCACGATGCGTTCGAGAGGCAGGCCCATGTCGCGGATGAGGATGATCAACTGTTTGGCCAGGTTGACGTCCATGGGGGTTTTGCTGGTCACGAGATGGCCGTGCGCCAACGCCGCCGCGACGATGGTGCGGTAGTTCTTGTCCTCGCAGGGACCAAGAACCAGTCGCTCGCCTACGCATTCTTCGGCTACCGCCACCAGCAACTCGTTGTCCAGTTCAGCCTGGCCGGGACCGACGACGATCAGCGGCAGCCCGGTTGCGCCAAGCACTGAGCGCGCGACCTTACGCGCCGCCGCGGCCGTCATCCGCAGACCGGCATGGTCAGTTGCCGTCAATTGCAGGAGGATGAGATCGGCGCTGGCCGCTTCAGCCGCATGAGCCCACGCCGCGGGATCGCCCACCACCGCCCCCCAGGCGCGCAGGAGGGGTTCAGGCCACTCTTCAGATGGGTTGCCGGTACGCACTTCGACCGCAATCTGCGGACGGTGCGGCATCTTGCCCTCAAAACCCAGGAAGGGCAGGGCGGTCTCGCCGCCAATCGTGACGGTGTGGCTGCGCGTGCCCCCCTCGGCGGCTGTCGCGCCCAGCGTGATCGGGCGGACGCTGCCGGACCACTTTTCGACCGGAATCTCGACATTCACGGGCATNTAACCCTCCTTTGCGCTGGCGACAAATCGAAAGATTAGATCACTACCAGTAGCGTTCTACGTGTATCTGTCCTGGTTCCTTGCGTGTGTGCTCGCGATAGCCCTCGGCGCAGAGCATTTCCTCGGTCTGGTCGATCATTGCCGGGCTGCCGCATAGAAAAATGTGCGTGTCGGTCGGACTGGGCTCAAAGCCCCAGGCTTCCGCGATCACTCCCCGCCGCCACAGATCCTGCACGTGGCCGCCGAACCCCGTCCATCGCACGGGCTCGTCGCTGGGACGGCTGATGATCGGCACATAGGCGAAGTTACTGCAGAGGTGCATCAGGTTTTCCAGCTCTGCACGATAGCCCAGTTCCCAGGAATGGCGCGCGCCGTGTAACACGGCAATGTGCCGCTGCTGCGGGCCACAGGTCAGGTGCGTGGTGAGCATGCTCATATAGGGCGCCAGGCCGGTGCCGGTGGCGATCATGACTATGTTCGCTTCGTCCGGAACCTGGTCCATCGTGAACATACCGGCGATTTTCGGACCAAGCCACAGATGGTCACCCATACCCAGGGCAAACAGCCGCGGCGTGAGCGAGCCCGAGCCAACCAGATTGAGATAAAAGTCCATATACTCGCGAGCCAGGGACGAAGATGCGATCGAATATGCCCGCCGGATAAGCTTATCCGCCTCCGGCGCATCCTCCTCCGGATCAGACAACGGGTGACGCGGGGCCGAACCGGGCAGACCGAGGACTGCGAACTGACCGGGCCGGAACTCGGGCAGCGCCCAGCCGTCCGGACTGACCCGCAAGATGATCAACCAGGGCGTGATTTCGATCCGTTGGGTAACGACGGCATTGAGATCGAGTTCAAGCAAAGTAATACTCCTTAAGACGCGACGAATAATAAGTCATTACTCCTCACTTGCTACTCGTTACGTCTTGCATATTACTTTTTGATTCATGATTAATCCGTCGTTAACCTCCGGCTAACCCTTCTTTAAACCGTAGCGTTGCCGGAACAGATCCATCGGCGTGGGCCGCGGCGCGCCGGTACCCTGGTTCCGTATGTATTCAGGGCCCGCCAGGGCCCGTACCGCATCGCGCAGTTCCAGGACCGCCGAGGGCCAGGCCATCCCGGCCGCCCGGTGCAGATAGAAGAGATGATCAACTCGCGCGTCCGCCATGATTTGCACCGCCGCGGTCAAAGGGATATCGGCCGGAGACTCCGGAATATCTTCATCCATTATATCCGCAGCGGTCAAGTCGGGCGAGAATGGACCATCCTCTGCGGCTCCCGCAGCTTTGCCGGCGCGCGCAAAAGCGGCGGCCAGGTGGCGCTCGCCAATCCAGCCCCGGCTGTCCCCCTCTTCATCTATTACTATGAGTGCCGTGCAATTCTGTTCCAACATCTGCACGGCCACTGCCTGAACAGGAATGTCCTGCTTGCACGTCGGTACGCCGATGCGCATCACGTCGCGAACCAAGAGTGTTTCGGCCATGAATCTCCCCTGGTGGCCGGCGCCCGGCCGGGCGCCGGCCATCAAGTTTTTTCATCAGAAGATCGGATCCATCATCAGCGCCGGGTGGCCGCTTCCCTCGAGGAAGGCCACCAACTCCATCGGATCGGTGCAGACCGTCTCGTCGGCGATCTTGCTGATCAGATCGGGGTCGCCCTCGCGCTCGGCCACGGTCTGGAGCTCGGCAGCCATCGTCTGCTTGAGGATGCTCGACATCCAGACCACGCGTTTGAAGCCGCCGTCACCCGAGATGAATTTGGGGCTGGTCAGATAGTATTTGCCCACGCCCATCACGCCCTCGGTCTGCAGACCGCCGCCGGCCATGCCGGCCAGGGTGCTGAAGGTCATGCCGGCGGGCGTCATGCTCGGGTCCTCGCGGCTGACCACCATCACGCCGTTGGCCTCGGGCACCAGCATGACGATGCACTCGAAGCAGCCGCAGGCCGTCATCGGTTTGGTCATGATCGAATACATGGCCACTTCTTGCACCGAGCCCTGCGAGTTCTTGACTGCGATCTCATTGAGACCGGTGTAGAAGCCCTTGACGGGATCGAGAACAGCTCCCTTGCGTACAGGCTGGTTGGGCCCGGTCGGGTTGATCTCGTAGCTCGCCTTGCAGTCCAACCAGTTATAGGCGCCGCACAGCCCCAGGCGCTGCGGGCTGACCAGGCAGACATGAGTAGGCGCGAAGCTCTGGCACAAGGTACAGGTGTAGAACTCTTCCACCGTCTCGTCCGTCAGGTTGGCCAGGCGCCGGTTGCGGAAGTCGTACGCCGCGCGGGCCTTCTCCAACCACTCCGCCACCAGGGCCGGGTCGGTGAAGATCGTGACCTGCACCTTGTCCACAATCGCGCCAAAGTCGGCGTGCAAGCGGGCGTGGACGATATCGCCGAAGTGGCGCAGATTGAAACCCTTGCCGTAGGCGGCCTGGCTGATGCGGATCCAGGCGATGTCGCGCTGGCCGATGTGCTGGATACCACTGGCGCCGTTCACGAAGTAGTGGATCTGACGCTCGAGCACCGGCTCGAAGTCGGTCTGCATCTTGCGGCCGGCAACCTTAATCACGATGCCCAGGTCCATGGCGCCACCAACGGCCATGCTCTCGATCGGCGGGCCGATGACCTCGATCTTGCCGTCCTCGACCTTATCCATGTCCACCATGCGCAGGTATTCGAAAGCCCGGCTGTACTTGCCGCCGAACTCGACCCGCATGTCCTTCTTCCGCACCACTTCGCCCTCAAAGGCCGAGCCGTAGGGCACGGGGATGGGCACTTCCGTCATCTTGATCTTGACGCCGCGCACCTCGATCGCCCGCTGAACCAGCTTGGCCGCCTTCTCCTCTTCCGTGGCGGCCCCGATCTCGTTCCAGGGCATGGAGATGACATGCTCGTAGCGGGTGACACCGCTGGGCAGAATTTGCGGGATGACGGTATCGGCAATCGTTGGAAAACCGTAGGAGATAGCGCCCGCGGCAGCCGCGTACTTCAGGTCGTCCACCTCGCCGAGGGCGAGGACGAAGGCGAAAACGCGAAACTTGTTGTAAAGCAGGATATCCCGCCACTGCCCGCCCTTCATGCCGCCGAAGGTGAGGGCGGAACGAGTGGCGAAACCAAGGGCGTAGATGGCGGAGATCGTATCCCGGCCGAAGGGCACGATGAAGGTATCGTAGCCCATTTCGACCCCTTCCTCGCGCAACTGGTCGATGATAGAGCGACCATTAACATTGCCGGAGAGGAAAGTCAGGATGTTGCGGCGTTGAAGCTCGCGCACGATCGCGACGGCGGCCGCGTTTGTACGCGCCGCGCCGACGATGGCGGCGAAGCCGGGCATGCGTCCGTCAACCAACTGGATACCCCAGGAGCGAAGCTGGATGTCGTCGATCGGCCCGTTCAGGTGACCGCCGCCGTTTTCGCTCTCGAACTCCGGGCTGGTGAAAGAAGTTCCACCGGCGAGATGGAAACCCGGGTACGGTTCAGGCTGCTGCCCCAGCGTGAAACGGACGCCTTCGATGGTCTCCGCCGCCAGCAGCGTCGCCATGCCGCTGTCCAGCGTTTCGCCAAGGTAAGGCACCCACAGGTTGTCGTCGGGCGCCGGGTGCAAAAGCTTATGGGCGTGCTCCATAACCGGGCGAAGATCGCCCAGCGTCTTCACCTCGTGGCCTAGCATTCCGAAGGCCACCGGCAGATAGTAGGCGGTGTTGGGGAAGGCCACCGGTGTGCCGGCGCCCCGCTCGGCGATTGTCTTCGCGAGCATAACCTCGGCTTCAGCCACCAGGGCATTCGCCCCGCGGGCGGCGCGTGTAGCAATATAACGAGACATGTGGCTATACCTCCCTTATCTGGCCGGGGCCCCGTAGACCGCTTCGATGCGTTCTTCGAGGGGAAGCGCAATCAGTTCCGGCATGCGTGCGTCACCGCTCTTGCCCCACTTGCTCGCGTCATATTTCGGCAGATTCAGGGCAGCCCGCTTCTTGTCGATGTGCTGCATGGCGCGGCGCACGATCTCCGCGCCCTCGGCGATAAACTCCAGCTTGCCGCCGACCTTCTTCTCCCAGGTCTCGCTCATCAGGCGCAGGATATTCTCGCTGCCCGACACCGGGCCATCGGTCCCACCCATAATGACGTAGCAACCTGAGGCAACCGCATAAACCGCGATCGCCAGTGCCTTCTCGCTCATCCATTCAGGCGCGATACCGACCGCGGGAATGTCGCTGATATCGTTCCCCAGGCCGCCCTCGCTGGCCATCTGGGTCAAGACGGTCAGGATGCGGGAATTATCGACACAGGACCCCATATGCAGCACAGGCGGCATGCCGATCGCTTCGCAGACCTCGCGCAGTCCCGGTCCCGCCACTTCCAGCGCAGCCTGGGGCGTCATATAACCCTGCTTGGCACTTGCAATGGCGCCGCACCCGGTCTCGACCACCAGCACATCATTCTTGAGGAACTCAGTCACCACGTAGCGGTGAAGCGAGTCATGGGATACGCGCGGGTTGTTGCAGCCGATGTTGGCCACCACGCCGCGGATTCGGCCTTGCATGATGGCATCGTTCAGCGGGCGGAAGGAAGCCCGGTAGACACCACCCAGGGCATAGTCGATGTACTCATGCGAAAAGCCGGGGACGACTGGGCTCTTGATATCGGGAATGAAGGTTTCGCCGCGCATGGCGAAGCGATCGATGGCCACGCGCACGATCTGCTTGGCCGTCGCCAGCGCGTGGTGCTCGTCGAACTCAATGCGCATCGAGCCGGGGATCGCGGCCTTCGGCGAGGTGCTGATGAGCGCCGTGTGGAAGCGGGCGGCGACGGGATTGAGGCCTTCCATGATGCACTGCACGTCGACGACCATCGCGTCGACTGCGCCGGTGATCAAGGCCAGTTCCTGCTGCAAGAAATTGCCCGCCAGCTTGACACCTTGGCGGAGCAATGCCTCGTTCGCGGTGCAACACAGGCCGGCCAGGTTGATGCCTTTGGCGCCTTTGCTCTGGGCATAAGCGATCAATTCGGGATCTTGCACCGCGGCGACGATCATCTCCGACAGGGTTGGCTCATGGCCGTGTACGACCAGGTTGACCATGTCCGCTTCCAGCACGCCCAGGTTGGCTTCCGCCAGCACCGGCGCGGGAGTGCCGAAAAGCACGTCGGTGAGATCGGTGCCGAGCATCGAACCACCCCAACCATCGGCCAGCGCGCAGCGCATGGCCTGATCGAGGATGTGCTCCGGGTCTTGATCGTTGCCGATGTTGGTGCGATGCATGGTCTCGACCACTTCCCGGTCGATGTTGCGCGGGGCGATGTGATTCTCTTTCCAGATTTGCTGGCGCTTGGCGGGGGCGCGCTTGAGGTAGGTCAACTCGCCCTGTGGCTTGCCGAACTCGCCCAACGCGGCCAGCGCCACATCCTTGGCGATCTCGACGGTCGTGCGCCCGTCAGTCTTGATGCCGAGGTAGCCGGCGACCTCTTTGAGCTTGTGGGGATCACGGACGCGAAAATCCGGGGCATCGCCTTCAGCAGCCGCAAGCAGAGTGTAGGCCAGGCCGCGCGCGTGGTCGGAGTGGGCTGCGCTACCCGAGGCAACAGAGCGGGTAAAGTTGCGGGCAACAATGGTATCCGCGGTAGCGCCACAAACGCCGCGCAGTGTATTGCCTACCAGGCGGCAAGGACCGGCGGCGCAGTTCTTGCAGCACAAGCCCTGGGCGCCGATATTGCAGGGGATTATGTTGTCCGCTCTGCGGAAGGCGGTGTCGATATCCAGGAAGATCGCGCGATCCAGCATCTGGACTGCAGCCGGGTCCTCGCTGCTCTCTTGGGCGGTGCGTACCTTCTTTGCCATTTGTGTCACTCTCTCCTAGTAGCGTCGGAACTCGCCCGACATTTCCACGTCGGCCCGATTGGTCCTGGTTACCCGTGCACCCAACAGTTCCCACTTGGGATCGCGCATGTGTTCGCCGGGTGCAGTCATCACGGGAATCTGCCCATCCTCGACCGGGTAACCCGCCTGGTCCAGCGCGAGTTCAAGTGCTGCGCTATTGGTCTTGGCAGGGTCAAATACCACCAGGGCCTGCTTCCAGGCTGAACTGGCGTACACGCTTCCCACACCATCCAGGTGGACCAGCACATCACGCACGTTGAGGACGTGATGATCCGCCCACATACTGGGGATACTCAGTTGCAGCTTTTCCATTGCTGGCGCTCCTCCCTCAATCTTGGTATGCGCTTCCGCGCGTCCGTTTCGTGTCAAACTGGCAATCTCGCGCCGGTGCTCGATGTAAAGGATGCAGAAATCGCAGGTGATGTGGACCGGCGCGCAACAAGTGGGACAGCCGTTGCGCTGCTCCCAACAAGAGGAATCGCTGGCATATACCGGGCAGTCGGCACATTGCGTGCGCCACCCGTCCGCACGGCCATTTTTCTCGCCCGACGCGCCCGTTGCAGACACCGCCTGGTTGGCGCGACCGGCCGGGCCAGGGTTCTGGCCGCCGGTCGGACCATCCGGGTATCCCGCCCTGATCTGCCAGCAAGTTCTCACTGTACGGATCCTTCGCGACCCTGGGTCACGGGTTCTCGACCTGCCATTAAGGTCACGCCGCCTCGGTGCCCGGCATCGGGGTGCGCTCGAAGGCGGCAAACAAAAAAACGCCTGTCCGTCGCGCGAGACTAAACGGACAGGCGATCACCACCTGTGCCACCCTCAGGCCCACTTCAGCCTGAAGGCTTAGCTTACTTTTAGCACACTAACCGGGCACAAACCATGATCCGCGTCATATATGAGAGGCAAAGCCACGCAGCCAGTGGCTGCAGCCTATAGCATCTGGTCGGCCATGATGATCGCCTCGGCCACCTGCGCCAATCGGCGATTGGTGTTTTGGCTCTGGCGCTGCAGGCGCTGAAATGCTTCGTCCTCGCTCAGATCCAGCCGGCGCATCAGGATACCCTTGGCGCGCTCGATGAACTTGCGTGCCTCCAGCGCTTCGCGCAGGTCGGCGACTTCTCGTCGTAGGGCCTGGAACTGGCGAAAACGAATCAAGGCCAGGGTGATGGCAGGCAGCAGATCTTCTTCCGAAACCGGCTTCATGAGGTAAGCCGCTATGTTGGCCTGCGCTGCGCGCTCGACCAACTGCGCCTCGCTATAGGCGGTGAGCAGGATGATGGGGATGGGCCGTGCCTCGGTGATCCGCTGGGCAGCCTCGATACCGTCGGCGACCGGCATGCGAATATCGATGATGGCCAGGTCAGGCTGAGTGCTGGCGGCCAGTACCACCGCCTCCTCGCCGTTTGAGGCCTCGGCGACTACGATGTGGCCCAGCGCGGCCAATTGAGCGCGCAGGCTCAAAAGACGTATGCTCTCATCGTCGGCGATCAAGATGCGCAGGGATTCCATGGTATCTACCGATAGAAGGTAACTGTAGCACAGCTCCCGGCCGGCAGTCGCTCGAGACGCAACGTGCCGTCCAGGTCTTTCTCGACCAGCGTGCGGACGATCTGCAAACCGAGACCGCTGTTCTTGGTAAGGTCAAATCCCGGCGGCAAACCATGTCCGCCGTCGACGATGGTCAGCGAGATGCGCGGCCCATCCTGCTGAAGCCCGACCAGGATCAGGCCGGAGAGCCCGCCGGAGAAGCCGTGCTCCAATGCGTTCGCAATCAGCTCGTTCATGACCAGCGCGAGCGCGGTAGCTTGCTTTGACGGCAGATAGATGGGCGGCCCGGTCACTTCCGCCTGGACTTCCTGGCCCGGTCGCGTCAGGTGACCCAGCGCGATCTCGCTGACCTGGCGGGCCAGCTCGGTGATGTCGGTCAGCCGCAATTGCTCGGATGACAGCAACCGGTGCACGGCGGCAATGCTCTTGATGCGGTTGATGCTGTCGTGCAGGCTACGGCGCGCTTCCGGACTGGTGCTGTTCAGCATTTCAAGGCTGAGAAGATCGGCTACGGTCTGCAGGTTATTCTTGATCCGGTGATGCATCTCCGCGATCACAGCCGATAGAGCCTCGGCTCGACGCGCCTCCTCACGCAGGCGCATATTTTCCATCGCGAAGCCGATCTGCGCCGCTGCGGATCGCAAGAGCGCTATTTCCGCGGAACTGAGGGTCGTGCCCTGGCGTGTGACAACATGCAGCACGCCCAACACGCGGTCTTTGGCTAACAGAGGCACCGACGCGCAGCTATGCTGCGTGTAGCGCCGGCAGTCCGGGCGGATGACGCGCCGGTCATCGCCAGCATCGACAGCCACCAGGGGTTCGCCGCCGTTCGCGGCCAGGCCGCATAAGCACTCGCCCGGACGGATCGTCGCCTCGTCAGGGTCCAGGAAGAGAGGATTGCCCGCCGCAGCTACCAGGGCCAATTGCTGCGTCTTGTCGTCAAGCAGATAGATGCGCCCGCTTTCGAGAGCCATCACCTGCAGGACGCGGCTGAGAGCCTGAGACAGGGCCTGCTCTTCGTCCAACGCCTGGTTCATGGCCGCTGAGACGGCGTACAGGGCCGCCAGCTCCTGAGTGCGGCGCCCTTCCTCCCCCACCTGCGGGTCACCCGCGTCAGGCAAGAGCCCTCCATGTGACTGCTAACGAGGCATAACGTAAAACGCAACCATCTGGGAACGCAACGCCGTCCCAGAAGCTTGCGTTTTACGAATTACGCTATGCGTTTGGCGCTCTGTCTCTTACGCGGGCTTTTCCGTGTTCGTGCTATCCGCGCCTTCGGCAGGGTCAGCCTTCTTCGCTTCATTGCCGCCCGAGTTCTGGCGGAATTCGCGGATACTCTTACCCAGCGCGCCACCGATCTCCGGCAGACGCCCCACGCCGAACACAATGAGTACGATCACCAGGATGATGATCAGCTCGGTCGGACCAAGGTTGAACATTTCCTAACTCCTCACAGAAAGTATGCCTCAGGCCGCCAAGCGCCCGGGCAGGTGTGTGAACGCATCCGCGGCCACCGAATTACGACAGCGCCCGTGCGACCGCTCGGATTCGGGCATCACCCCGCTGGCAAGTGTGGGGCAAAGAGGGGCTCAATTTGACGGCGATGCAGGCCGGCGCGGGTCATAACCGCTGCGCAGATTAGCAATCGCCACATCCAGTCCCTGTCCTATCAGCCGGTTCACGAACAAGTTCTCGGCCGGCGCGCCATCCGCAAGCCGGCGGGCAGCCTGGCGCGCCAGGACAACCGCCTCGGGTTGGAACGCCAGGGCCAGCCAACGGGCCATCCCGGCAAGCCGTCGCTGGTATAGGTTAACCAGCTCAGGCCCAAAGTGCGTTGCAGCCAGCTCCCTCACCTGGGCGCTGCGCGCCGCGAGGGTGTGCCGGCGGCCGAGCCGCCGGGCCGCGTCATAGAGCTCGGGAGCCTGCCAGAACCACGTCGCAAAGGCGGGATGGTCGAGGAGGCCCGCAGTACAGGCATCAGAAGCCGCTGCAAGCGGCGAAGCGCCGGGCACTTCGCCGCCCGGCGGCGCCTCCTCGGCTGCTAGCTTCTGCTCTCCTTCTCCGCCGCTCAATTCCTCAATCGGCACTTCCCAGATCAGCGCGTTTAAGAGCCAGTACTCCATGGGCGGCGCGTGGCCACTGGCCCAGTTGAGCTCCAGGGCCTCACGCACCACCTGCCGTCCGGCCTCGAAAGGCACCTCGAGCAGAATAATCGGGGGCGCGTCCTCGGCCTGCCTCATCACATATGTCCCACCAAGCGCCTGCACCGGTGGCAACTCCTCGACAGGCACGTCCAGCGAACCAAAGCTGGCGACAATCCCTCCGGTATCCTTGCAAAGAATGCTGAACAGAACGCCGTGCACGCCGGCGTCAACACTACCGTCTCCGCCCTCCGCATTGCGAGCGCCGACAAACCAGACCACTTGCGCGCCCGCCCCATCGACGGGTGACAGCAGAGCCCTCCAGTTACCCGGTTGACGGCTCGGCTGCTCCAGGCGATCGGACACCCCGCTCATGCGTAGTTTGCGCACACTGCGAGCCGCAACGGCGGCTTGCGCCGGAGGCAAGTTCGCGCCCAGGCTCAACAACGCCTGGACGGCCTCGGGCGAACGAGTACGGCTCAACTGCTCCAGGGCCGCCTGGGCCAACACCTTGTTCTCGCCCTGGGCGAACATCCGCAAGAGTGTGATGAGATGTGGGCTGGCCGGCTGGTCCGGGATGGCATCGATAACGGTGCGGGCCACATCGGGAGGCTGTTCCGCCAGTTGGTCAAGGTATTCTATCACCACAAACTGGTTGCGCCCCATCTCGTGCACCAGCTCGCGCAATGACTGAGCGGCAACTGTATCCGGGTCCTGTAACCCGGCCAGCAAGGCCTCCTCGACGGGCTGATGAAGAAAACGATCCAGGATCATCAGGGCCGTCAGGCGCGCCTGATCGCTGCGTTCACGGGCACGAGCCGCCCCGCGCAAGGCTGGCACGATTTGTTCGGGATCGAGGCGGGCGGCCACATGTCCCAGACCACCCCGCAGTTGAGGATCGGCAGTATCGAGCAGCGAGAGCAAAACTGGGATGGCAGCGCTGCCGCGCTGAACGATAGCCTCAGCCCGCTCAACCAATTGGTCGAGACTCGTGGTCTCGCTCAGGGCTGCAAACGCAGTCTCGAGTGCCCTGCGCTCCATCAACCCGGTGAGAACCCTTGCACTACTGCTCATGAAATTGGATTATAACACACGTTCAAACTCATCACAAACTGACCGCGCGGGATGGAGCGGGATGGAATGGAAGGCGCGAGCCGCGAATCGCGGCCTAATTAGAGGTGTTTTGCAAAGATTAAGTTGCCCCGCCTGTGGCGAATGTGGTAAACTAAGTCCTACACGATTCGTCCGTTCAGGGGGCTAAATGGCCGGACAGGCCTTGTACCGCAAGTGGCGCTCGCAAACATTCGAAGAGGTGGTGGGACAGGAACACGTGGCGCTCACGCTGCGAAACGCGCTGCGCGACGGGCGCCTGTCACACGCGTACCTCTTCACCGGGCCGCGCGGCACCGGCAAGACAAGCACGGCGCGCATCCTGGCGAAAGCGATTAACTGCCTGGCCGAAGACCCGGCCGCCCGCCCGTGCAACCATTGCCGGATCTGCGTAGGTATCACCGAAGGGCGCCAACTTGACCTGATCGAGATCGACGCGGCCTCGAACCGGGGTATTGACGAGATCCGTGACCTGCGTGAGAAGATCGGCTTCCGGCCGAATGAAGCGCGCTACAAAGTGTACATCATCGACGAAGTACACATGCTCACCAAGGAAGCCTTTAACGCGCTCCTAAAAACGCTCGAAGAGCCTCCGCCGCATGCGATCTTCGTGCTTGCGACCACCGAGCCCGATCGGGTGCCCGAGACCGTGCGCTCGCGCTGCCAGCGCTTCGATTTCCGGCGAGTGCCGACAGTCAAGATCGCCGGGCACCTGAAGGAAATCCTGGACGCGGAAGGTGCGCGCGCGGCCCCGGAGGCCCTCCAGGCAATCGCCCGCCGGTCAACAGGCAGCATGCGCGACGCCATCAGCCTTGTGGACCAGCTATTGGCATACGGCGACGAAGTGATCGGCCTCGCGCGCGTCGAGAACGTGCTGGGATTGGTCGATGCCAGCACCATCGGGCGATTGATCGATCACATGGCCGCCCATGATGCCGCGGGCGGGCTACAACTGATCAACCAATTGGTGGCCGACGGGGTTGAGTTGGGTGAGTTGGTCGACCAGATCCTGGGTTACCTGCGCGCGATCCTGTTCGCCCAGGTGGTGCACGCCACGGACGGCCTGGATTTGCCCGAAGAGGCTGCGGCTGCGGTTATGCGCCAGGCTGAAGCGCTCACCCCGGCCGCAACCTTGAGCGCGCTGCGTGAGTACAGCGAGGCACGCGGGCTGTTGCGGGACCAGGTGCCGGGCGCGCCCCAGTTGCCGATCGAAATGGCCTTTCTGCGGACGGCGTTGGCGCCAGGCGCTGCACCGGGCGCCCAGGTAGGTAGCAATGCAGCCACTGCCCCAGCGCTGCCCCATCAGGCCTCGGCCGGCGTAGGGGCCAGCGGGGCAGCCGCGACGCCGGCTGCTCGGCCCGAAGCAGCGCCATCACAGAAGGCCGTGCCGCCCGAGCCGGCCGGCGGCGGTTCGGCAGGGGCACGCGCCAGGCAGCCGGAAGGGCCCGCTCCATCCAATCAAAAGGCGAGCGCCGAGCCCGCGCCCACTGCCCCATCTGACGCCGAACTGCTGGCTGCCGTGCGAGACAATTGGGAGCGCATCCTCGAGCTGACAAAACAGCGTGCCAGTCCGCTCATCAAGGCCGCGCTGCAGACCGTTCGCCAATTGGAGGCGTCCGGCGGCACGCTGGTATTGCAGTTCGAGCACGAGACGGCGCGCGGCCAGGTGGACCGGACTGAGAACCGGCAGAAAGTCGAAAGCCTCATGGAAGAGGTCATTAACCGGCCCGTACACGTTCGCTGTACGCTTGTCGAAGGGAAGAACCCGCCGACGAACCGCCCCGCCGCCCGACCGGGGACCGACAAGAGCGGGACCGACGACGA
>JGI24131J36419_10000069_pt1 | contig 31114 bp, 27 predicted proteins | sample BarGraNGADG00211_2_FD_36419 | JGI IMG/M metagenome (IMG submission 36419) | reverse complement strand
AATGATCGGCAGGTCGACGGTAGCGGCGATATCGTACACGCAGCGCACGCTGAGCGGCTTGATCGCGGCGCCGCTCAGCCAGCCGTAGCCGTTGTCGCCTCCCAGCAGGGGAAAGCCGGTTTCCACATCCAGGCCGAAGGTAGGACCGAAAGAGTTGGTAGCGACGATTCCGTCGGCGCCGGCATCCTTGGCCGCCTGAGCTGCGGCACGCATCTCGCGGCCCAGCGGGCTCATCTTGACGAAAACCGGGCCGTGGAAACTTTGCTTGGCCGCGTCGATCGCTTCGATCATCGGCGTCGCGTCCTCGCCCAGATAATGNGTGCTCAACTCCAGGGCATCNGCCCAACGGTTCATCTTCGGCGCCAACTGGGCGATCTCCTGGCCGGTGTAGCCTAACGAACAGATCAGTGGGATGCCCGCCTCGTCGGCGGCCGCGCGACAGATGGCGAATTCCGTTGCCAGCCAGCGCTCGGGCGGCATCTCCGACCACAGCTCGGTGTTGATGAAGCCGCCGCGTACCTCGGCCATATGTGGCATGGGGACCGGCGCGGCGTCGACTGAGATGGTCTTGCTCAGGGCCGCGCCACAGCCGCCGTGAACTGCCTCGAGTACGCGGATCCCATCGCGCACATTGGGCCCGGCGGCCGGGATAACCGGGTTGCGAAAGGTCAGCCCGTGGATTTGCACGCTCAGATCAGCCATGGTTCATCACGCTCACGCCGGCAAAGGTTAGCGGACGAGCACCGTCCGCCTCGAACTCGGAGAGGGCCAGCTCTACCAGTCCTTCCCGGCCACCGGCCAGGCGCAACCGGTAGCGGTTCTGGCCTGCCAGCAGTCGATCACGCAGCATCTGCGCCGCTGCGCCCGCTTCAACGATGCCGCCCCAGGCGCCGGGCGCCCTATCCGCCCAGACGACAGCAGTCACATCGATCGCGGACCCCTCGCCCTCAGCAGGCAGGAGTTGCCCGCGCGGGCGTACTGTAAGTGTCATGTCAGACCTCGTTCAAAAACCGCGCCCAGACAGCGGGAGCCAGCTCGCGCGCCCGGGCCATGATCGCCGCTTCGTCCAGGGTGCACAACTGCCGGTCCCGCATCAGCACCTTGCCGCTGGCAATCGTATGCGTCACATTCGCCCCGTCAATGCCGAAAATGATGTGCCAGGGCAAGTTGCCCGGATTCAAGTCGGTGGGTGGGTCGTAATCCAGGAAGACAATATCGGCGAAGGCGCCGGGGCTCAGCTCGCCCACCGGCTTCGGGAAAAAGCGGCCGGCTACGACGGCATTGTTGGCGTAAGCCATCTGCATCACGGCATCACCGGGCATCGTGCGCGGGTCGCCGTTCTTCAGCTTGTGCGCCATGTAGGCGGCTTTCATCTCGCTGAACATNTCGTTGGAGAAACCATCATTGCCCAGCCCCACCGTGATGCCGCGCTGCATCAGCCCGGCCACGTCCGGCAGCCCGACCGCGTTATTCATGTTCGAGCGCGGCTGGTGCGTGACCAGGGTGCGTGTCTCGGCCAGCATGACCTTCTCGCGCGTGTCCAGGTGCACGCAGTGAATGGCGAGCGTCTGCGGACCGAGAATGCCGAACTTGTTCAGGCGTTCTACCACCCGCATGTTGTACAGGCGCAGGCTCTCGGTCTCGTCCGCGGTGCCCTCGGCAACGTGAATATGGAAGCCGCTGCCCAGGGCCCGGCCCGCCTCGCTGCAGGCCGCCAGGGTCTCGTCGGATAGGGTCAGCGCTGCGTGGAGGCCGAAGGAAGCGCCGAGTTGCGGGTCCTGCTCCTGTTGTGTGCGCTTGATGAAGCGCACGTTCTCCGCAATGCCCGCCTGGGCCCCATCCTTGCCGTTGCGGTCGGTCACTTCGTAGCACAGGCTTGCCCGCAGCCCTGCTTGTTTCACCGTCTCGGCGATGATATCCAGGCTGCCCTCGATGGCGTTCGGGCTGGCATGATGATCGATCAACGTCGTGCAGCCGTGGCGGATGGCATCCACCAGGGGCACCAACGCGCTGTAGCGCACGTCCTCAGGCAGCAGGGCTCGGTCAAGCCGCCACCAGAGCTTCTCCAGGATCTCCACGAAGTTGCTGGCCGGCGCTCCGGGGATGTCCATTCCCCGAGAGAAGGTGCTGTAGAAGTGCGTGTGACCGCAGATCGAGCCCGGCAGTACGACTTTGCCCCGGGCATCCAATTGCTCGCCGTCCGGGTGCCGGGCGGTCAGCTCTGCGCTGTCCCCGATCTCGACGATCGTGTCGCCCTCGATGTAGACTGCCCCATCCGGGATCAGCGCGTTACGCCCGCCCAGGGTGAATACCCGGCCGTGCGTAATCAGGAGACCGGAGCGCTCTTGCGTCGAAGCCATGTTTACCCCTTTGCAGATTCAGTTGGCGCGGCTGCCGGCTGCTGTTCGTCCGGCTTAACGAGGCAGTGCTCGTCCAGCCAGCCGATCATGAACGCGAGCACCTCGTCCTTTTGAAACTCGTTGTGGGTCTCGTGATACAGTCCATCCCACAGCTTCAAGGTACAATCGGCCGCCACCTTGCCGGCAAATTCCTGGCTGCCGGACGGCGCCGTCAAGCGGTCGGCGCCGCCATGGAAGATCAGCAACGGCAATGTGAACTCGGCCGCATGGTCCAGTGCCCACTGCCCGGCCGCGAGCATGCTCAACGCCATCCTGGCCGTTATGCGGTCATGAATCAGCGCATCACTTTCATAGGCCCGGATGACCTGCGGATCGTGTGACAACCCGGATCGGTCCAGCCCGTTGGACTGGCTGAAGGTCGGCCAGATCCGGTCCAGCACCCGGCCGATCGCCAACTGCACGGCAGGCGGCTCGAAGGCCAGGCGCAATGCCGGGCCGCTGGCGACCACACCGGCGATCGCCGGGCGGCGGCGAAGAGCGTGATTCAGAACCAGGTTGCCGCCCAGGCTATGCCCGTAAAGAAAACGCGGCAGGCCGGGATAGCGCTCGGCGGCCTTGTCCAGCAGGGTTCCGATATCNTCCATCAATGCGTCGTAGGAGGGCGTGTGGCCGCGCTGGCCNCCGGACCTGCCATGGCCGCGCAGGTCAAAGCCCAGCAGGGCGTAGCCGGCTTGCGCGAGAGCCGCCCCAACGTGCGCGTAACGCCCGCAGTGCTCGCCGATGCCGTGTACGAGGCAAATGACCGCCCTGGTCTCGCCTTCCGGCTGCCAGCCCTCGAAGCACAGCTGCACTCCATCGCTCGCCTGGCAGTTAAACTGGATGTGCTCCATTGCCGATCTCCCCTTGCAATTGACTCTCGGTGGCTTCCATTCTACCACCACTTGGGCCAATATGGAACTAAAGTTGCACACCACCGGGTAGCATAAAGGGTGATACACCCGGTTGTGCATCACCCCTGTGAGCGAACCCCGGCGCGGCGCGCCAGAGTCACGTCTTAAATCAGGCCGACCTGGCCGTTGAATTCTGCGATCAGCGCGTCAATCGCGTCGACCTGCTCGTGCACGCAGCTCCAGTAATCTTTCTGGTACCACTGGGCCTGGATCTCATCGTAGGTCTTGCCCTGCTGCTCGACCCAGGTGTAGTACTTCAGGTTGTGCACCCGCTTGCGCGCCGGGTAGGTCAGCTCCTCGACGTTGTCGGTGCTCTGGCCCATCAGGTACTGATGGTAGGCTACGGCGGCGTCGCGCGCGCTGAATTCGCCGCGCTCGGCCGTCAGCTCACGCAGGCGGCTGCCGTACAGTTCCATCGAGTCGGTCAGGACGGTGACGACCGCGTCGCCCTCGCCCCATTCGTACCACTTGGCCATCTTGATCGCCGACAGGATGTTCGCCGCGCCGGAGATGCCGATCCAGGATAGCTTTTCGATCAGGTCTGCCTGGACGCCCATCTGGGCCAGGTATTTCTGCCCTTCCGGCTCGTTGAACAGGCGGATCATCTGCATCGGCGCCTCGTCGTCGATCGCTATTACCATGTCGGTGTTCCGCACATTATGGATCCACGGCACGTGCTTGTCGCCGATGCCCTCGATGCGGTGCGAGCCGAAGCCGTTGAGCAGCAGCGTCGGGCACTGGAGCGCTTCGCTGGCCGCCAGCTTGCTCTCCGGGAAGACTTCCTTGAGGTAATCGCCCGCCGCAATGGTGCCGGCAGATCCGGTGGTGAAGACCGAGCCGCGCAGGGTCTCGCCAGGCCGCAGTGCCTTCTGCAGCACNTCTTCCATCGCATGACCGGTCACGTCATAGTGCCACAGGTGATTACCGAACTCTTCGAACTGGTTAAAGATCATCAGGTCTTGACCCGAGCGGCGCAGCTCCCAGCACTTGTCGAAGATTTCCTTGACATTGCTCTCGGTGCCCGGCGTGGCGATCACCTCGCCGGCAATCTTCGCCAGCCATTCGAAGCGTTCCTTGCTCATGCCTTCGGGCAGGATGGCGATGGATTGGCAGGCCAGCAGGGCCGAGTCGTAAGCGCCGCCCCGGCAGTAGTTGCCGGTCGAGGGCCAGACGGCCTTCTGGGTCGTCGGGTCGAACTGGCCGGTGACCAGGCGGGGCACCAGGCAGCCGAAGGCCGCGCCGACCTTGTGGGCGCCGGTGGGGAACCACTTGCCGACCAGGACGAAGATGCGGGCATCGACGCCGGTGAGGGCCTTGGGCAGCTCCAGGTAGTTGACGCCGCCGAACCCGCCGCCGCTCGCCACCGGCTCGTTGTGCCAGTTGATGCGGAACAGGTTGACGGGATTGAGGTCCCACAGGCCGACGCCCTTCAACTGCGCCTTCACGCTGGCCGGGATGAGGGCCGGGTTTTTCATCTGTTTGTAAGTCGGGATGACGATTTTGCGCTCGCGCGCGCGCTGCACTGCACGCTGCAGCCGATCAGGATGGATAGTCAGGTCGATCATGTTTCTTTACCTCGTAAGGATAAGCAGAGCCAGGTCCAAGAACCTGATGCCGGCGGCCCCAAGAAGCGTACCGGTTACGTTGAGTATCAAATCGTCGATGTCGGTCACCCGGCCGGGTACTGCCAACTGGGCCAGCTCGATGCCCAGGCTCAGGCAGAAGCCGGCGGCAAAGATCCTGAGCCACCAACGTCTACCGTGCCGACCCGCCGGCGTCCGCTGCTCCCCCGGTAGCGTGGCAACGGCGAGCGCCGCCCCGTATGGGACGAACACGGCCAGATTGCCCAGCAAGTCGATCGCGACGATAGAGCGAGCCGCCCGGTACCAGGAACAGCCGGCGGCCAGGCAGACGATGGCCGGCCATTTCTCGCGGAAAGGCACAAGGTTGATGTGATCGGTCGCGCGGCCCGGCCACAACGTCATGCTGAGCAGCCAGGCCACGACAAGCGCCACCACCAACCAGGCTACCACGGCCAGCCTTGGGAAGCGGGGGAGTGGACGCGCCGGCGAAGGTCGGGGTGCAGGCTTCGCCATGGCCTCGTTCTCCCGTTCTCCCACTCGCCCGTTCTCCGGTCCTACCATCCTGCGGCGATCTGCTTGACCGCGCTCAGGTTCGCGTCCACGACGTAGGGCTCGCCGGCGGATTTACGGGCCGAGGCAATGTCCTTCAAGCCGCTGCCCGTGATCATCAACACGATGCGTTCCTGCGGGTCGATCTGGCCTTCGGCCACAGCCTTGCACAGGCCGGCATAGGCGGCAGCCGCGGCGGGCTCGGCAAACACGCCGGTCAAGCGGGCCAGCACCGGGATCGCAGCCAGGATCTCCTCGTCGGTCACCTTGACGTAAGCCCCGCCGGTCTCGCGCACGGCCGCCAGTCCCTTGATACGGTCGGCCGGCAGCCCGGCCGAGATGCTGTCCGCGATCGTTTGCGCATCGATCGGTTTCATCGCCATCGCGTCGATGCCTGTGCGCCAGGCCTCGTACAGCGCCGCCGAGCCTGCCGCCTGCACGCCCATCAGCTTGGGCATGCGCTTTATCCAGCCCAGGGCCAGCATGTCTTTAAGGCCCTTGTGCAGGCCGCCGATCACGCAGCCGTCGCCGACTGACACGAAGATGCGGTCGGGCGGGTCCCAGTACATCTGCTCGCAGATTTCCAGGGTCGCGGTTTTCTTGCCTTCGGTCATGTATGGGTTGTAGCCCGTATTGCGGTTATACCAGCCGAATTCCTTGGCGGCCTGCAGGCATAGCTCGAAAGCATCGTCGTAGGTGCCGCGCACCAGCATGACGGTGCTGCCGAACACCAGCAACTGCGCGATCTTTGCCGGCGGCGCAGTCTGGGGAGCGAAGATCACATTGCGCTGCCCCACGCTGGCGCACAGCCCGGCCAGGGCTGCGCCCGCATTGCCGGTGCTGGCCGTGGTGATGACCTCGGCTTTGCGCTCCCGGCCCTTCACCACCGCGATGGCGCTGGCGCGGTCCTTGAAGGATGCCGTCGGCTGCCGGCCATCGTCTTTCACCCACAGGTTCTTGAGCCCCAGGCCGGCGGCCAGCCGGTCGGTCCGGTACAGCGGCGTCCAGCCCACGGAGAGGGGCGGAACGGGGCTGTCCGGTTCGATCGGCAGCAGCGGGCGGTAGCGCCAGATGGTATAATCGCGGTTCTCGGCCAGCGTCGCTGGGCTGATCCGGCCGGCGATGAGATCGTAGTCGTACTGGACGTCCACGATCCCTTCGTCGCCGTGGTGCGGGCAGACGTACTCTATCTCGTTCGGCGAGTACTCCCGGCCGCAGATCAGACACTTCAATGACTTAACGTGGTCCAATGGAATGCTCCGTCTCCGCTCCCCCGTCGCTCAATCGTGTACGATCCAGGTGCCTGTCTTGCCGTCCAGGGCGTCTACGATGTGCGGCGGGTCGGTGATCAGGCCTTTGCCGGTCGGGTTGGCTTCCATGAAGGCGATCATGGCCTCAATCTTGGGGCCCATGCTGCCCGAGAGGAAGTGGCCGTCCTTGTAGTATTGCTTGGCCTGGCTCAGCGTGAGCTGGTCCAGCCATTGCTGGTTCGGCTTGTTGAAGTTGATGGCGACCTTCTCGACTGCAGTGGAGATCAGGAACACGTCCACCTTCAGCTCGGCCGCAATTAGGGCGCTCGCGCGGTCCTTGTCGATCACCGCGAACACGCCCTTCAACTGGCCCTGTTCGTCTTCGACCACCGGGATGCCGCCGCCGCCCACGCCCACGACGATGAAGCTGTTCTGGATCAAGGTCTTGATCGCAGGAAGCTCCACAATCTTAAGCGGGATGGGCGAGGCGATCATGCGGCGCCAGCCGCGGCCGGCGTCTTCCTTCACCATCCAGCCTTCGTCGGCGAACTTCTGCGCATTCTCCCTGGTCGTGAAGCCGCCGATGCCCTTGGTCGGGTTTTTGAAGCCGGGATCGTTGCGATCGACCACCACCTGGGTCACGACTGCGGCCACCGAACGCTGGATGCCGCGCCGGGTGAACTCGTTGTCGAGCGCCCGGGCAAGCATGTAGCCGATCGCTCCCTGCGTGTCCGCACCGATCACGTCCAGCGGGGTGCTGTGCACCTCACCGGCGGCCAGCTCGTTGCGGCGCAGGATGAAGCCGACCTGCGGGCCGTTGCCGTGGGTGACGATCACATTCCAGCCGCGCTGGATCATGTCGGCGATGTGCTTGCTCGTTTCCTCGACTGCCACGACCTGAGAAGCGACGTCCTCATGTTGCTTGTCCAGGATCAAGGCGTTGCCGCCGACGGCGACGACCGCCGTTCCGATGGCTTGTACGGACATGGTGGACATGGTCCTCAACCTCCCTACATCGTCAAGGCCATGACGGCCTTCTGCGCGTGCAACCGGTTCTCGGCTTCGTCGTAGACCACGGACTGCGGGCCGTCCATTACGCCGTCCGTAACCTCGATATTGCGGTCTGCCGGCAGTGGGTGCATGTAGATCGCATCGGGCTTGGCAAGCGCCATCCGGCGCTTGTCGGTGATCCAGCTTTCGTACTTCTTGATGATGGCGGCGCCCTCGTTGGCATCGGGCGTGTGGACCATCGCACCCCAGGACTTGGCGTAGATGATGTCGGCGTCTTTGAAGGCCGCGTCCATGTCGTCCACGACCTCAAAGCCGGCGCCGAACTTGCGCGCCTGCTCGCGGGCCTGGTCCATGATCTCGGGCATCAGCCGGAATTCCGGCGGATGTGCCAGCACTACGTCCATGCCGAAGCGCGGCATCTGCAACACCAGGGACTGAGGCACCGACATAGGCTTCTGGTAGGAAGCCGCGTAGGCCCAGGACACCACCATCTTCTTGCGGCGTAGGTCACGGCCCTTCTTTTCGATGATGGTCATCAGGTCGGCCAGGCACTGGAAGGGGTGGTAAATGTCGCACTGCATGTTCAGGACGGGCACGCGCGAGGCCTTAGCTACCGCGTTGAGGTAGCCGTTGCCGATGCCCCAGTCCACGTGGCGGATGGCGATGCCGTCGAAGTAGCGGCCGAAGATCTCGCCGATCTCTTTCGGTGTATCGCCGTGAGAGATCTGCGTGGTCTTGCTCTCGATGAAGGCGCCGTGGCCGCCCAATTGGGCCATGCCCGCTTCAAAGGAGCCGCGCGTGCGGGTGCTGCTGAAGAAGAACAGCATCGCCAGCACCTTGTCGCGCAGGTACGGGTGGGCAATACCCAGCGCGCGCTGGCGCTTCAGGTCGAAAGCCACGTCCAGGACGGTTTCGACCTCTTCCTTGCTGAAATCCAGGTCCCCGATCAGGTCACGATTGTGAAGAAAAGTCTGCATGAGTTAGCCTCCTCGTAGCCAACCAAAGGGCTCACCGCCGTAATCTACGACTATTCGACGCCGCCCAGAACCAGGGCCAGCAAAGCCATGCGCATGACGACGCCGTTGAAGGCCTCTTGCCAGTAGCGCGACCAGCGGGTGATGTCCACATCGGGCGGGATCTCGTCCATGCGGGGCAGCGAGTGCAGCAGGATAGCATCGGACTTCGCCTTGGTGCTCAGTAGCTCGCGCGTGATCTTGTAATTGTCGGGGGTCATGCCGTGCTCGCCGGCTTCCTGGCGGGACTTAGTGTAATCGGGCTGCACCACGGGCTCGACGAGGATCACGTCGGCGTCGGCGATACACTGCTCGATATGCTCGGCTTCCTTGAAGTTCAGGCTGTAGGCCGCCAGCTCTTCCTTGAATTCGGGCTTGAGGTTCATTTCGGGCGGGGCCACGAAGGTGATCGGGCAGTCGAACTGAGTGAGGGCGTAGGCTAGCGAGTGCATCGTGCGCATGCGCATGTCGCCGACGGCCACCCACTTCAGGCCGTCGATGCGGCCCTTTTCGCGCAGGACGGTGTACAGGTCGGTCAGGATCTGGGTCGGGTGCTCGCCCCAGCCGTCACCGCCGTTGATGATCGGGACTGACGCCCACTTGGCTGCTTCCATGGGCGCGCCTTGCTGGAAGTGACGCATAACGATCACGTCGCCATAGAACTCGAGCATCTTGACGGTGTCCTTGATGCTCTCCTGGTACCAGTCGCCGGCGCGGGTCATCTTCGCGTCCGAGAAGCCGGTCACGTGCCCACCCAGGCGGTGCATGGCGGCCTCGTGGGCCAGGCGGGTGCGGGTCGACGGCTGGTAGAAAGCCGTCACCATCGTCTTTTCCTTGAGCATGTCGACGTTGCGGCGATTGCGGGCGATCGGTTCCAGTTGTTCCGCAATCTCGAAGACCCGGAAGAACTCCTGGCGTTCGAAATCTTTCAGTGACAGGATGTCACGTCCCATAAAGCTGCGCATGTGTAGAATCCTCCCTGAAGGTTGAGTAGATGGTTAAGATCGGTCTGGCCGGGTCTATCCGACCCGCCTGACTACATGAAATCGGAAGTAACCGGGCACGAAGTAGCTTAGCGAATAGTCTACGACGCGCCCGTCCTGCGCGTAGAGGTGCGCTTCCAGCTTGAGCAGGGGTGCGCCCCGCTGGAGATGCAGCCAGCGCGCCACGTCGCCGTCGGCAGCTTCGGCCGCCAGCTCGGTGCGCGAGTGCGCCAGCTGCGGCCAGCCGCGCTGCAGGAAAAGGTCGAGCACGGAACCGTGAAAACCCTCTCCCAACTCGGCCGCCCGCAACTGGTCCTGCGGCACCACGTCGGTCAGGAAGGCGACGCGCTGGCCATCGGCCACGATCACGCGCGTGACGACAGTCACGCCCGTGACCGCGGTCACCCCCGTGACCGCCGTCACCCCCGACGCCTGCGATCCTGCCCGCACGGTCTCTGCCGGAGCGCTGTCGGCAGCCAGAGCGCGCAGCTCGGTCGGCGTGGCGGCCCGTTCCACGATCGACGCCTCCGCCATGCGAGTGCTCAGCCCGCGCCGCTCGGCCATGCGCTCGATGCTCTCCAGCACTTCCAGCCCGCCCTCGATGACCGGAACCGGCTGCGCGACGAAGGTCCCCACGCCATGCCGGCGCAGGATAGTGCCTTCTTCCTCGAGCATGTGCAGCGCTTCGCGCAGGGTGGGGCGGGAGATACCGAGGCGCTCCGATAGTTTGATCTCAGACGGCAGCCGCTCGCCGGGCGCATAACCGCCGCTGCGCACCAGTTGCCTGAGTGCGTCTCTGGCCTGCACGTACAGCGGGCGTTGATCGGCCCGCAGGCGGCTGTTGTGGTGCGCGCGCGAGGCACTTGCCGGCCGATCGACTTCTAAGGCGCCGTTCGTCATCCTAGTCAATCCTAGTCACCGCTAATAATTCACACAACCACAAGTTGTAAGAGGTCTGACAACTGGGGTTCTAAAAAATGGGCCCTTGCACTCGACCCAGCGCTATTATAGGCCAAATCGCCCTACCGTCCAAATTCGCAGACTCAAAATATGAATGGAATGAAGAGCTTGCTGCGCTGCCGGTAGGCCGCAAACTCCGGGTAGCGGGCCAGCGAGCGGTCCTTGCGCCGCATGTTCGGCAGCCAGTAGGCGGCGACGAACAGAGCCAGGATGACCAATGGCAGCCAGTGCCGGGCCAGCAGAGCGAAGGCCANGTAGATCAGCAACTCGCCGAAGTAGTTCATGTTACGCGTGCGGGCCATGAGGCCACCGGTAACCAGGCGCCCTGGCTGAATTTGCAGCGAGACATACTTCTGCATGTCGGCCGCGTAATGAAAAAAGATGCCGAAAGCGTAAAGGCTGACGCACAGCCCCAGGTACCACGGCGGAGCCTGCACGCCGCGCGACATAAGCAGCCAGGGCGCGATCCAGTAGAGGGTCAGCCCGCCCCAGATCACCAAACCGTAGCCCCAATTTGCCCGCGCTTTCCAGGACTTATCCGGGAAGATGCGGCTCTTGAGCACCCACAGGATGCCGTAAGTGCCGTGCAGCGCCAAGTAGATCCAGGCGGTGGTATTCTGCCATTGCCCGAAGATGGCCATCATCAGCAGGACGACGAGCCCGGTTGCCGCTTTGTGCGAATCGATGAAGTATTTCTGTTTCAACGGTCTGCCTTCTCCGGTTCGGCAAAAATGTTCTCCCATTGTACTGGAGGATGCCCGCAAACAAAAAAAGCTTCCGAAGGCACGGGCGGAATTCCGCCCGTGCCTTCGGAAGCCCATCGTTCAGCAGCTCCGGGTGACCCGGTCATCGGGTCATCCGGTCACCGGGTTACCAGTTTACCTTGTACCCGGTCAGCGCCTTCATGTAGTTGGCGCGTTCGAAGGCTCCGGGCTCGGCAACGCAAGCCTGGCTGAGCGCGCCCTTCATCTGGCCGACCGACTCGTACTCGTGTTGCTCCATCCAGGTCTCCAGGCCCTTGACCAGGTCGGCGATCTTGCTTGGGCCCTCATGCAACAGCAACGAGCAGACGTTGGCGACGTCGGCGCCAGCCATGATGGCCTTGACGACGTCTTCCGGCGTGTGGATGCCGGTGGTCAGCGCCATGGAAGCTTTGACGTGCCCGTACAGGATCGCGATCCAGCGTAGCGGCAGCCGCAGCTCAGCCGAGGTGCTCAGCAGCAGATTCGGCTCCACCGACAGCTCTTCCAGGTTGAAGTCGGGCTGGTAGAAGCGGTTGAACAGCACCAGGCCATCCGCTCCGGCCTCGTCCAGCTTGTGGGCCATGTTCGGCATGGCGCTGAAGAAGGGACTGAGCTTGACCGCCACCGGGATGTGCACGTAGCTCTTGACCTCCTTCAGAATGGCCAGGTAGAGCCGCTCGACCTCGTTGCAGTCCATGTCGGCGCGTGTCGGCAGGAAGTAAACGTTCAGCTCCAGCGCGTCGGCGCCGGCCTGCTCGATCTTGCGCGCATATTCGACCCAACCGCCCGGCGTGACGCCGTTCAGGNTGCCGATGACCGGCACCTGCACGGCCTCCTTGGCCTTGTGGATCAGCTCCAGGTAGCCATCCGGGCCGCGATTGTAGTCGGCGGTTTGCGGGTAGTACGCCGTGGCCTCGGCCGAGACAAACGTGGCCTGCTCGATGAAGTGATGCAGCGACAACGCTTCCATGTCGATCTGCTCTTCAAAGAGCGAGTACATCGTGATGGCCGCAGCCCCGCTATCTTCCATCTGGCGGATATCGCTAATCTTCTTCGACAGCGGCGATGCGGACGGGACCACGGGATGTTTCAGGCTCAAGCCCATATAAGTAGTTGTCAGATCCATCTGGGTCATCCTTTCCAGTCTCTGCTCAGGCGGTCTTCGCCTCGCCATTGGCCGCCGCTAACTGCTCGTATTGCTTCCAGCGGTTCAACACGTCCTGCTGGGCCAGCGCTAACAGCATTTCGGCCCGTTCCTCGTCGACGCGCGCCAGCGAGCTGTAACGCGTCTCGTTGTACACGTAATCCTTAAGCGGGATCTTCGCTGCCTTTGAGTCGAGGGTCAGCGGGTTCTTGCCCTGGCCGGCCAGGTCCGGGTTGAAGCGGTAAAGGGGCCAGGCGGCGCTGTCGACCGCCAGCTTCTGCTCGGTCAGGCCCGTTACGGTGTCGATGCCCTGTTGGATGCAGTGGCTGTAGGCGATGACCAGGCTGGGGCCGTCATAGGCCTCGGCCTCCAGGATGGCGCGCACGGTCTGGCCGTCATTAGCGCCCATGGCCACCTGGGCCACGTAGATGTTGCCGTAGGTCATGGCGATCATGCCCAGGTCTTTCTTGGGCAAGCCCTTGCCGGCGGCGGCGAAGCGCGCTACGGCAGCACGCGGGGTCGCCTTAGAGGCCTGGCCGCCGGTGTTCGAGTAGACTTGAGTGTCGAGGACCAGGATGTTGACGTTGCGTCCGGAGGCCAGCACGTGGTCCAGGCCGCCGTAGCCGATGTCATAGGCCCAGCCGTCGCCGCCCATGATCCACACGCTGCGCTTGACCAGCATATCGGCGACGCTGAGGAGATGTCGCGCCCAGCCCTCGCTGTTGCCGGCCAACCGGCTCTTCAGCTCGGCCACGCGCGCCCGCTGCTCGGCGATGCCCTTCTCATTGCTCTGGTCGGCGGCCAGGAGAGCGTTGGCCAGCTCGTCGCCCACCACGTCCCGGTGAGCCTGGATCATCTCACGCGCGAACTCGTTCTGCTTGTCGATCGTCAGCCGGAAGCCCAGGCCGAACTCGGCATTGTCCTCGAACAGGCTGTTGGACCAGCTCGGACCGCGCCCATCCTTGTTCACGGACCAGGGCGTGGTCGGCAGGTTGCCGCCGTAGATCGAAGAGCAGCCGGTCGCATTCGCCACCACTGCCCGGTCGCCAAAGAGCTGGCTGACCAGCTTCACATACGGCGTCTCGCCACAGCCGGCGCACGCGCCCGAGAACTCGAACAGCGGTTGGAGCAACTGCGAATTCTTGACGTTGCTCAACGGGATGATCGTGCGATCGAGCTCGGGCAGGTCCAGGAAGAAAGCGAAGTTTTCCCGCTCTTGGACCCTCAGCGGGGGCTGAGGCGCCATGTTGATCGCCTTGAGGCGCGGCTCGCTCTTATTCTTGGCCGGGCAGGCTTCGATGCACAGCCCGCAGCCGGTACAGTCCTCGGCGGCTATCTGAATGGTGTACTTCCTGCCGGGCAGGGCGCGGTCTTTGTAGTCCGTGAATTTGAAGGTCGCCGGCGCCTTTTCCAGGTAGCTGGGGTCATAGACTTTGGTGCGGATCGCGGCGTGCGGGCAAACCAGGGCGCACTTGTTGCACTGGATGCAGACGACGGAATCCCAGACCGGGATCTCCAGCGCGAGGTTGCGCTTTTCCCACTGGGTGGTGCCGGTCGGAAAAGTGCCGTCGGCCGGGAAGAGCGAGACAGGCATGCTGTCGCCCTTGCCGGAGATGATCGGCGCGGTTACCGACTGCACGAACGCCGGCGCGTCGACGGACACGACGGGCGGCAATTGAATGTCGCCGGTCACGTGGTCCGGATACTGCACCTGATACAAATGAGCCAGGGTGTGATCTACCGCCGCAAAGTTCTGTTGCACGACAATGTCGCCGCGGCGGCCGTAGGTCTTGCGGATCGCTTCCTTGATCTTCGCAATGGCTTCATCCTTGGGCAGGATGCCCGAGATGGCGAAGAAGCAGGTCTGCATGATGGTGTTGATGCGCACGCCCATGCCGGTCGCCTTGGCGACCGCGTAGGCGTCGATCACGTACATCCTCAGTCGTTTTGCGAGGATCTGCTCTTGTACCTTGCACGGCAGGTGGTCCCACACCTCGTCGGGGCCATAGATGCTATTGATCAGGAAGGTTGCCCCATCGGCGGCGTTGGCCAGCATGTCGTAGCGTTCCAGGAACACCCACTGGTGGCAGGCCACGAAGTTGGCCGAGTCGATCAGGTAGCTGGAGCGCATAGGCTTGGGGCCAAAGCGCAGGTGCGAGATGGTGAGGGTGCCCGACTTCTTAGAGTCGTAGAAGAAGTAGCCCTGGGCGTAATTCGGGGTTTCCTCGCCGATGATGCGGATCGAGTTGTGGTTGGCGCCCACAGTGCCGTCTGCGCCCAACCCGTAGAACATGCAGCGCACGACGTCGGAGCCTTCAACGCGGAAGGTCGGGTCGAAGTCCAGGCTGGTCATGCTGACGTCGTCGTTGATGCCGACGGTGAAGTGGTTCTTCGGCGTGGCGGCGGCCATGTTATCGAACACGGCCCTAACCATGGCCGGCGTGAACTCTTTGCTGGCCAGGCCGTAGCGGCCGCCCAGCACGCGGATGCTCCGACCGGCCTCAACCATGGCCGTCACGCAGTCCTGGTACAGCGGCTCGCCGATTGCGCCTGGTTCCTTGGTGCGGTCGAGCGCCGCAATCACCTTGACGGTTGCCGGCAGCGCAGCCACAAAATGCTCGACGCTGAAGGGGCGGTACAGGTGCACTTTGAGCAGGCCGATTTTCTCGCCTTGGGCCAGCATGTAATCGACCGTCTCGTGAGCCACATCGGCCCCCGAGCCCATGACCACGATCACGCGCTCGGCGTCCGGCGCGCCTACGTAGTCGAACAAGTGGTACTCGCGCCCGACAATCTGGGCAAACTTGTCCATTTGGGCCTGGACCATAGCGGGCACGGCCACGTAGTAGGGATTGGCGGCTTCGCGGGCCTGGAAGAAGACGTCAGGATTCTGGGCTGTGCCGCGCATGATGGGATGTTCGGGGTTGAGAGCGCGCGCCCGGTGCTCGAGCACCAGGTCGTCGTCGATCATCGCGCGAATATCCTCGTCGGCCAGCTCCTCGATCTTGCGGATCTCGTGGCTGGTGCGGAGGCCGTCAAAGAAGTGGACGAAGGGGACGCGCGACTGCAGCGTGGCGGCCTGCGCGATCAGCGCCATGTCCATCACTTCCTGCGGGTTGTTGCTGCACAGCATCGCCCAACCGGTCGAGCGCACGGCCATCACGTCGCTGTGATCGCCAAAGATCGAGAGCGCATGGGTGGCCAGGCAGCGGGCCGCGATATGGAACACGGTCGAAGTCAGCTCGCCGGCGATCTTAAACATATTCGGGATCATCAGCAGCAGGCCCTGCGACGCCGTGAAGGTGGTCGTCAGAGACCCTGTCTGCAATGCGCCGTGCACGGCGCCTGCGGCGCCGCCTTCTGATTGCATTTCGACGACGAGTGGAACGGTACCCCAGATGTTCTTCTGGCCCTTAGCACTCCAGGCATCGGCCCACTCGCCCATATTGCTAGACGGTGTGATCGGGTAAATGGCGATCACTTCGTTAGTTTTGTGTGCAACGTGGGCCGCGGCCTCGTTGCCGTCAATGGTAACAAAGTGTCGTTCAGGCATGGGAACTCCTTCGAACGCTAGATCGGCGCGCCTCAGTGAAAACCGCAACTATGCCGGGGCAATTTGGCACGGCAAATTGCCACGCACTAAACGGCAAAACCGGACCCAATGGTCGCATTGGGTCCGGTGCTGGCATGATTCACATGCACAGGTCCCTTACGCTTGAGGCCAGGCGCCCTGGTGCCAAACAAAGCAAGTATAGCATATGGAAAGGGGGAATAGGTATGACAGACATCATAGTAAGCTATAAGCCGATTGGCCCGTTTTCGAGCGGGGTAATCGACCTGTTTGGCTGTCCCGCGCTGTGCGCGCCTGCCGGCCGCGTCAAGCGACTGGCAGCACGCTCCGCCGGCCGGCCTCGAAAGCTTGCCGGTTGACCTGGACGTATTTCGCCGGCACCCTTTCGCTGATGATCGCCAGCCAGGTCGCGGGATGCGCATCGACCAAACCCTCGCGTTCCATCAGCGCCGATAAGGCGCCCAGCAGCACGACGTTGGCCGCGCGCGCGTTCCCCAACGACTCGGCGATGGCTGCACCATCCACATAGGCAGCACGCTCCGTCACCTGCTCGACCGCCGCGTGCAACCACTCATCGCTCGGGTAGAGCTGCCCGCCCGAGGTGACCGTGACCGGCTGGATGGCTTCCAGGTTTATCACTGCCAGTGCGCCCGCGCGCAGTTGCTGCAGGCTGCGCAGCGCCTCCACCTTCTCAAAGGCCAGGAAAACGTCCACCTCGCCGGCTCCGACCAGGGGCGAATATACCAGATTGCCCCAACGCACGTGGCTGGTCACGCTGCCGCCGCGCTGCGACATGCCGTGTACTTCGGCCTGCTTGGCCTGGAAACCGAGTGCCAGCCCCACATTCACGAGCACGTCGCTGGCCAGAATGGTGCCCTGCCCGCCCACGCCGGCGAGGAGGAAGTTGATGCTGTCTCTCATGCTTGTCCTCGTTATCCCTACAAAGCGCAAGACCTGATTACGCGCGCTAGTTCTCCGCCGGCCTGAACTCAATCGCTTCGCGCGGGCATATCTGCGCGCATACCTCGCAGCCGGTGCATAGCGCCGCATCGATCAGGGCCTTTGGGCGCTGCGTGCGCTCGTCGAACTCGGCGCTCTTCAGGATGGCCGGGCAGCCGACCCGGAAGCAGAGGGTGCAGCCGTTGCACCTGGCAGCGATCACTGCCAGCGGCAGCCAGCGCTTGCGCCCTTCGGGCAGCAGCGCGCACGGTTCGCGCGTGATCAATACCGACGGCTCGTCCAGCTTGAGGTATTCCTTGAGGGTCTTCTCGACCTGGTCTACCTCGAACGCGGGCACGGTCTTGACATGTTTGATGCCCAGGGCGCGCACCAGGGGCTCGATCTCGATCATAGTTGTCTGCTGCCCCTGCAGCGTGCGCCCAGTGCTCGGGTTGTCCTGGTGGCCGGTCATGCCGGTCACGCGGTTATCCATGATCACGGTCACCACCGGGCTCTGGTTGTAGACCGTGTTGATCAGGGCCGGGATGCCGCTGTGAAAGAAGGTTGAATCGCCCAGCACGGCTACGTGACGCTCCGGGCTGCCGGCCTTGGCCGCGCCGTGCGCCACGCCGATGCTCGCGCCCATGCAGCCGCAGCTATGGATTGCGCTCAGCGGCGGGATCAAACCCAGCGTATAACAGCCGATGTCGCCATTGACCGGCACCTTGAGCTTGTTGAGCACATAGAACGTGCCCCTGTGCGGGCAGCCGGGACAAAGCACCGGGGGGCGCGCCGGCAGCGGGCCAACGTTGACCTCAGGCAGGGGGACACGGGTCGAATCCGGGAGCAGCCCGGCACGCAGCGCACTCTCGCGTACCACGCGTGGGTCGAACTCGCCGGTGAGCGGGAATATGCTCTTGCCCTCGGCCGGGATGCCCAGCAGCCGCACGGCCTCCTCGATAAAGGGGTCCAACTCCTCGATGACGATCAGCCGCTCCACGCCGGCCGCGAACTCGCGCAACATGCGTTCCGGCAAGGGCCAGGTCATGCCCAGGCGCAGAATGGAAGCCTGCGGGAAGACCTCTTTGGCGTACTGGTAGGCGACGCCCGCGGTGATGATACCGAGAGAACGCTCACCTGGTTCGATGCGGTTGTAGGGGAAGCTCTCGGCCAGCTCGGCCACGTCGCGCATGCGCTGCTCGATCACCGGGTGGCGCTTAACGGCATTGCCGGGGACCATCACGTACTTGGCCGGATTGCGGGGGAATTTCTTGGCGGTTGCCGTCGCGTCCGGAACGATTTGCTCGCCCAGCTCGACCGCGCTGGTCGAGTGGCAAATGCGCGTCGTCAGGCGCAGCAGGACCGGCGTATCGAAGCGCTCGCTGAGACCGAAGGCCGCGATGGTCAGGTCTTTGGCCTCCTGGCTGTCGCTGGGCTCCAGGCAGGGCACGCGCGCGAATTTGGCGAAAGTGCGATTGTCTTGCTCGTTCTGGCTGGAATGCATCGCCGGGTCATCCGCGGAGACGATGACCAACCCGGCCTCGATGCCGGTCATTGAGGCGTACATCAGGGCGTCTGCGGCTACGTTCAGGCCGACGTGTTTCATTGTGGCCAGTGCGCGTCGCCCGGCGTACGCGGCGCCGATCGCCACATCTACGGCCACTTTCTCATTCGGCGCCCATTCGGCATAGACCCCCGGAAAATGGGCGAAGCTCTCGAGAATCTCAGTGCTGGGCGTGCCGGGGTAGGCGGACGCGACGGCCACTCCGGCTTCCCAGGCGCCACGGGCTACGGCTTCATCGCCGGACAGCAGTTTGATCACGACTTAACCTCCCTTGGTCAATTCAATTAGCCTTATCTTGTGCGCGGTTAGTTCATAAGTCAGTGCTTCTTCAGTGCTTCTGCACGAACCTCAGCACGTGCGCATTGTACGCGTCGGGATTCCCCAGGTGGATCGCGTGCGCAGCGCCCGGGATCAGCGCGCGGGTTGTGTCCGGCAGGCAGCGGGCCAGTTCATCCACGATCAGGTGGAACAGCGGCGGGCTCAACTCGCCTTCCAGTAAGAGCGCCGGCCGGCGGATGCTTGCGGCATCACTGCACGTGAACGGGGTAAAGTACTCGCTGGACTCCGTCTCAACCTGCAGGGCCGGAGCATTATCCAGCAACGCCAGGCGCGTGGAGGGCGACAGGTGTGCGAAGGCATCCCTTCCCATGACGGCGTTCAAGAAGGACCTCACGCCTTGCTCCGGCTCGCCACGCCGGAAGGCAGCGCGCGCCGGCAGCCAGCCATCGGCCAGGAACGCGTCGGCCAGCCGCTTGCCGTCTGGGGTGTTCAGCAACCAGGGCATGAGCGGCGGCTCGGCCAGCACCAGGCTGCGGACCAGCGCCGGATGCCGGACGGCCAGGCACAGGGCGGCGTAACCGCCGAAGGACGAGCAAACCAGGTGGGCGGGGGCAATGGCCAGGCGTTCGAGCAGACCGGCCAGGTCCTCNGCGTGCTGGCCGGCCGAATACTCCGGCCTCGACCCAAACGCAGCATTGGGGTAGTGATAGCGCCGGCTGTAGGCGAAGACGTGGTAACGCTGCGCGAAGGGCTTCATCTGCAGACGCCAGGAGCGGAGATCCTCGAGGCTGCCGTGCACGAAAACCAGGGGATCGCCGGTTCCTTGCTCGCTGTATGTTAAGCCTGCCCCGTTCACTTCGATGGACGGCATAGATCTCGTAACGCGCAATGCCAGGGCGCGTGCCGCCTGGCGTTCGCTGCCCGGCGTGCCGCGCTCAAACTGCTAACGTCTTGATGGCGTCCAGTTGCTCGCCGGCCAGTTTCTGCAACTCAGTCCACAGGCCCCGTTCGGCGTCGTCCGTGGCGACCGCCGCCCGAGCGGAATACAGGGCTGCCGCGTGCACGGTCGATACACGCAAGAACTGCCAGCGAGACCAGAGATCCAGGCATGTCAGGGCCTGAGTGAGCGCCCTCCCGTCCGGCTCGACCTTGGCCGGGGGCTCGCCGGCCCGCCTCAGCGCTCCCGCCAGCAAGTAGATCATCTCTTGCTCGCTGTCCGCCAGCGCCCGCAAAAGCGCCTCGAAGTCGGGCTTGGGGTTCTGGCGCAGGTACTCCTCGTAAACGGCGAGGTAGCCGCGCCGGGCACCGAGGCCCGACCGCAGCGCTTCAGTGGTGTCCGGCTCGCCGGCCGGCTCCGGCAGTTTGTCTGTGGCGTCTTCCAGGCCTGCCAGCAGGTCGTCATCCACGCCTTCGGGCAGGGGATCACGCGCGGCCACCAGGACGAAGTACTCGTTTTCGGCCTGCATCTTGCGCAGGTCGGCCGGCATGAAGACGAAAGCGCCCTGCGGGTTGTGTTGCGAGCGATGGCAATCCCAGGCCGCCAGCCGGCGCGGCGCCCAGGCTTCAACGTGCATGGTCACGTCGATCGCGTCGTCGGGCGTGGGGACGAACGGGAGCAATTGCCCGTTCAACTCCACCCGCGCGGCTGCAAACTCGGGCGCCTGGTCAAAGTAGCGCTGCGGCAATGCACGCGTGTACAGGCGCGCGGTCGCCCACGGTTTGCCCGCCTGCGGGTATTGGCTCAGGTCGGCGGCCGCATCATAGGCTGCGCGCACGATCTCCCACACAGCCAGGTGGTCGGGATGCGGATAAAGCCCGTTTTCAGGATGAGTGAGCAGGACGTCGGGCCGAATCTCGCGGATGAGAGACACGATCTGGCCGATCGCCCGCTCGCGCGGCAGGCTTGGCATGCCTCCGTCGGGCCAGCCGAGCCAGCGTAGTTGGCCGATCCCGATGTTGTGCACCGCGCATGCCAACTCGTGCGTGCGCACGTCGGCCAGGGTGTCGGTTGTGGCGCAGTCCTCGCAATAGATGGTTGCCGCCTCGCCGCGGCTGGCGCAGGCCAGGACGGTGAAGACCCCCGCGTCGCTGTAGTGAGCCAGGGAGGAACCCACGCCGATCTCGTCATCGGGGTGAGCGAAAATAGCCAGGATTGTCAGCGGCAGATCGCGCATGTCAGTGCTTGCTCCGAGTTGCCTTTCGGCGTCCCAATATCCGCATCGCAGGTGCATTTGCGGCGAGGAGCATTATAGTGGTTGGGATCGGGAAAGGCAATTCTCCGGCCGTTTTCTGCGCCAGAAATGATTGCCACAAGCAGAAGCGCCCCGGCAACTTGCGGGGCGCTTGTATCCCAAACGACCGGCGGATACGGCCGCTGCTACAGCCCGGCTGCCGGGGTGCGCCGCACGGAGAATTCGGCGCGCGCCTGCGGCTGGATCAGAAACCAGATGATCAGCCCGCCGATGATGGTGCCCACCGGGAAATTGATCAGCCGGATAACGCTCAGTACAATCGCCGTCAGGCGTCCCCACTCGCGTCGTTGCCAGAGGCCCCAGCCCGCGGCAAAGTTGGCGGCTGCCAGTAGCAAGAAGATGCCGCCCCCCAGCAGGCCGATCACGGCGATGACGGCCGCCGCGGTCCCATCGTCCTGGGACGAAGACCCGGCCACGCCAAGGCCGACGATCAGCGGCACAAACAGGAACAGGCAGACGAAGAGCAGGTTCCCCAGCCCGCAGATGAAATGGTATACCGCGATCAAGGTTAGAGTTTCGGAACGTTCTTCCATGTGGGCCTCCAATGCTGAACCGGTCGATGAGCCGGCTGGTTGGTTCTGCCTTACGGCGCGACCTGGGTGAACTCCCCGCCCTTGACTTGAAAGATGTAGATCTGTGGATTGCGCAGGTCCCCGTCGTCCTGGTACTGGACCTGGCCCAGCGCCGTCTTGACATCCAGTTGGCGGATGGCTGCCTCGACTTTGTCCGCGCTCAGCGTGCCGGCCTTCTGAACTCCGTCCACCAGCACCTGCATAGCGCTGTAGCCGTTGATCGAGTAGGTGTCGGGGTTGCGATAGTTAACGGCCTGATAGGCCTGGATCCAGTTCTGGTCCACCACAGACTTGGGACTGGGGGCGAAGCTCGTCACGTACATGCCCTCGGCCGTCCCGTCCGAGTTGTCGATAGTTGCTCCCAAGAAACAGCCGTCGGACGCCATGAACGTCAGCTTGTCCAGGCCGGCATCGCGCAGGTCCGCCCGCAAGTAGGGGCACTCCACTTCGTAACCGGCGTAGTAGATCGCGTCCACGCCTGCCGCCGCGATCTGCTTCACCTCGTTCGGGAAGCGGTTCTGCTCGACCTTTACCTGCTGCGAAAGCGCAACCTGTGCTCCCAGCTTGCTCAGCTCGCTGGCGACCAGCTTGCTCAGATCGACGCCGTACGGATCGTCGTTGTAGAGCACGGCGACCTTCTTGGCTCCCAGTTTCTGCACCAGGTATTCGGCGCCCACCTTTGCCTGGACGTCGTTGCTGGCGTTGATGCGGAAGAAGTTGCGGTAGCCTTGCTTGGTCAGCGCGACTTCCGATGCCGTGGGGGTGATGACGATGATCGGCAAGTCCTTGTAAATCGCCATCGCGGCCGCCGTCTGGCCCGAGTTCGGATGGCCGATGACGCCTATCACCCGGTCACCCTTCTGGATGGCCTGCTTCACCTGTTCCGCCACCTGTGTTGCCACGTCGGAGTCGGCCTCGTCGTCCAGGGTCACCACCTTCACCCGGTAACCGAGCAGTCCGCCACTGCGGTTGAGTTGCTCGGCCAGCAGCTTCACGCCGCCCGCCACCGTCTGGCCGGTGTTGGCCTGCGATCCGGAAAGAGGGCCGACCACGAAAACGGTCACATCTCCCTTCGTCGGCGCGCCGCCGGAAGAGCAGCCCGCCAGGAGGACCGCGAGCAATAACACTGGAATCAGGTATCGTTTCATGCACTTACCCTCACCCGGTAATCTTACTTTGCCGCCTGTTCGCGGCGGGCAGTCTGTCCGGCCAAGACCGCCGCCTGGCCGGACATGGTGTCCGAGTTGTAGCTATAGACCTCATTCAGCGACTGGACCAGGTCTTGCAGCGCCCCGACCTCATTGCGGATGTCGCCACGCAGGCGTTCGGCGCGATCNGAATCGACATCTGAGGTGCCCACCAACAGCATCTGCGAGTAGACTGTCCCCAGGGCAGCCAGCGAGTGATCGAGCTGCAGGTCGGCCCGTTCCATGCGCGCGGCTAGCTCGTTCAGGTTGGCGAAGAGTTGCTGCGTCGAGGCCAGGTTCGCGCTGATCTGCTCCCGAAGCTGCGGATTCGGCTCCCGGCTCAAACGGCGTGTCAGATCATCTACTTCCCCCGGCACTGCCTTCAGGTCTCGCTGGATAACCTGATCGCTGCGGTATGAGTCGATGCGTTGGGCCAGGCGCACCATGTTAGCAATCCAGTCGTAAACCTGACCCGCCGTCTCTTGCAGCCGGTCCCGTAGGATGCCGCTCTTCTGTTGCTCGACCACCTGGCGGATGCGCTGATGGTACTGCTCGGCTTCGCTCAGCTTGGTCCGAAGCTTAGGGTCGTGGATGCCGCCCGTGCTGTACTGTGTACGGAACAACCCTTCCACGATCCGCTGTTGCTCGGCCTTGTCCGTCAGGCTCGACCAGACGAGAAGGATCTCGGCCAGCAAGCCCAACGCGAGCCAACCCCACCAGGGCCAGATGGGGAATGGCTGCCGGTAGAAGACGCTCAACAAGATGGTGCCCGAGACCGTGACCGCACTCTCCCAGCGGAAGAGGGCGTTCTGGAGCATCGCCTTTTGGGCTGCCTGTTGCATGCGCTCATAAATGGAAGAGTCGTTGGACATGAAGCGCCTTTAGAAGTACTGCGACAATATCTTGTACAGATTCTGGATCGTTTCGGGTGTCCCGTCTCGCACCTGGCCGCCGGTAGCATCGGCCAGCGCGCCGAGCATATCATGATCGGCATCGCTGCCATAAGCGACGCAGAACACCATCACCGGCACGCGTTGGTTGCCCTTCTGTATCTGGCTGACCAACTCGCTTTGCGAAATACCGGATGCGTTTTCCAGCCCGTCGGTCATGACCACCACGGCGTTGATACGCGCCGGATCGCCCTGCTCTTGCAGGCGGTTATAGGCTGTGGCCACGGCATCCAACAACGCCGTGTTGCCGTTGGCCTGCATCCGGTCGATGTTCCGGTTTAATGCCGCGCGGTTCTTGGCCAATGTATCGAGTTCTACGATGTTCGTCACCCCGGTGTTGAACTCGACCATGCCCACCCGTTCCTGGTCGCTCGGTATCTGGGTGATGAACGTGTGCAGCGCGGCCCGCATGTTGTCCAGCTTGGTGCCGCGCATCGAGCCCGAGGTATCCACGACCAGCATAACGTTGGCCTGGCGCTTGGCCAGCGCCCAGGTGGCCTGCACCACCGAGACCACGTCGGCCGGCGGCAACTGCAGCGTCGTCTGCGGTTCTTTTGGGTTCACGCCATTGGCCGCGGTCAAAGGCGTGCCGGGGCCATCGAGCGGGATNTTGAGGTCGACCGGCCGGTACCCCGCTTTTAGCACCGTCTGTTGCGTATCTGGCTGCGCCAGGAACTCGCGCAGCGCCTGGAAAGTGCGCCTCTGGTTGGCGGTCAGCGACGGCGTTTCGAGCAAGGCCAATGGGTGATCCGCCCACAGGGTGCCTTCGGCCGGGTAAAGGGCCACCAGCCGGGCCGGCGGCGTGCCGAACGTGCCCATGTTATAGGCAACGACCAGTTGCTCCGAGATGACGAAGGCATCCAGCGAGCCAGGTCCTTCCTTAGCCACGCGCTGGATCGTCGGCAGCTCGCCCTCACCGTAGTGCCGCACGGTCTTTTCGACAGCCGTCACAAACTCCACCGTCTTGGGCGCCTGCGCCATCTCGGCGGTCAGGCCGCGTTGCACGCCTGCGCCGGCGTAGAACTCTGCCAGCGTGGCCAGCAGGCCGCTGGCATAAGCGGTGCTCGGGTGGCTCCACTTGAAATTCGCATCGCTCTGCGCCCGTGCCTGCAGCGATTGCCAGCTGACGGCTTTGTCGGGCCAGCCCAGGTCGCGGGCCGTCTTCTCCCAGGCCGCGATCACGATGGGCGTGATCGCGTAGCGTACAGGATCGCCGGCCAAGCGAGGCGCGATATCGCCGGGGTTGGTCTGCTGGCTTTGCGCCCAGCGCCGGTTCAGTTGGTCGAGCCAGAGAGACGAGTCCGGGCTGAGGGCCTGAAAGTCGGCCCCACNCAGGGCCTGATTGACCATGTCTTCCGGCGTCAGCTCGACCAGTGCGACCTGCATGCGCTGGCCGTCGGGAGTGCGCAGGTTCTTTGCATTGAACTTATCGGCCAGGCTCTTGATCAGCGCCGCCTTCTCAGGAGAGTAGGCGATCGTCAGGTTGGCACTGCGCGGGTCGACGACTACCGACCCGCTGCCGCTCGCGGCCGGCTTGGTGGACGGCGCGCGACTGACCACCCACCCGACCAACGAGACAGCGCAGCACAGGAGAAGGACGCCGCCGAGCACGATCCCGAGTGCGGTGACCGAGCGCCGGTTAGACTGCTTTGTTCTTCTCATAGCTTACCTCTATGATCCGTGGATGTGATCCGCGGACAATGATCGGCGGATCAGAATCCGCAGGCTACTTGGCCACATTCAGATCATACCAGCGCAGCAGTGACAACAGGACGTCCCGTCCCGGCGAGGCCATGCGCGCTGTGCGTGGGACGACCGCTTCTACGCCCTGGTCCTTGTAGCGCGTGAACAGTGTATCGCCCGCCGTCACACTCACATCGTTGTTCACCGGGCGCAGTCCTTCCGCCACTGCCTCTTTCTGAACGTCGGGCGTGAGCAGGTACTGTTCGAACTGCAGGGCCGCGTTCTTCTCGGCCGCGGTCGTCTCGGGACCCATCCAGATAGAGAACGGGAAGTCGAACCAGGTCACGTACTTCGGGTAGCGAATGACCAACGGATCGGCCCAGCGCGTCTTGATGCCCTGCATGTTGGTCAGCAGGTCGCTCTCCAGCAACTGGCCGCCATCGCCCTCGGAGTAACCGAACAGTGCGAAGTCCTCGACCGTGTAGGCGCTCCCGCCGCTCAGGCTGGTGGCGGAGCTCATCAGCTCACCCAGCCATTGCTGGAACTTGGGATCGTTCACGTCGGCCACCGAGATGTTGGTCCGGTCGTAGTACTCACCGGCGGCCGCGATCATCGCGGCCAGGCCGCCCGCGTTCTTGCGCGGGTTCGGCACGACCAGCTTGAAGTAGTTCCAGCTGGGATCGCCACCCAGCTCAGCCCAACCGCCTTTGGCGATGGCCGCATCGTGAATGTTCTTCCAGGTCACCTGGCCGNACTTCTGTTCGAGCACTTTGTCCCGGCTCTGATAGATGCCCCAGGCGAACAGNGAGATCACCGTAGGCCGGGCGCGGTACTCGCCGTCGGTNAGGAACACGTCTCGCCCCAGCCGCGCCTTGTANGCGGCGTTNGAGAGCTCCACCAGGTAGCGGCTGTCAGGGATCCAGGCGGTCGGGAAATTCGTTTCCAGATTCTTCAGTTCATCAGGGCTCGCCTGGTCGCGGGTCTTGTCGCCCAGGCTGCCAAAGCTATCTTGATCGAATTTGCCCAGCGCCGTCAGGCCGTCCATGGCGATGATCTGGACGTCGATCGGCTGCCCGTCCTGCTTGTAGTTGCCCTTGTTGAACTTGTCCGCGGCCTGGCGCACCCAGGGCTCGACCGGCAGCGCGGTCAGAATGCGCACCTGCACGGGACCCGTGGGCGCGGCCACCAGCGGCTGCGGATTGCCGGGGCCCAGCTTCTGCCAGGCCAACCCGCCGGTCACCACCAGCAGCACCAGGCCCAGGATGGTAAAGAATACGGCCTGAGTGCGACGCCCGCCTGCCGCAACCCAGAAGTAGATTGATAGGCCGATGGCTAACAGGCCGCCGGCCAACGTCCCGATGATCGGAGCGAGTTCCATAACGTCTCCTCCAGTCGCCCGTCTACAATCCTAAGCGCGCTTTCCGCGCTTCCAACTGGCTCTCCAACTCCTTACGTTTGAGAGCCTCCGGGGTTTCGCCGTGGGCCAAACCGCGCTGCTCCAGCGCCTGCATCTTAGCCGTGGCCTCGGCCAGCCGCTGGCGGATGGAATCCACCACACGTGCCGAGTCCCGGTCGCCCGTGCCGGCCAGGTCTTCCAACGACTGCGCCGTGGCCGCCGTGGCTTCCTTGGCCCGTGCCAGGCTCACCAGGTTCCCCACCTCCGGCTCGGTCTGTTGCAGCGCGGTCACGCGCGCATCCAGGCGCGCCCTGCCCTCCGCCAGTTGGGCATACTGGGCTTCCAACCGCTCGACCTGCTCCGTCAGCTTCGCCGCGCTCAGCCGCGCCTGNTTGAGCCTGTCTTGCGCGGCCAACGCGTCCTCTTGCAGGCCGGCGCGCAGCAGGCCGTCGACATCCTGGTCTTGTTGGACGACCAGCGACTGCTGCTCGTCGCTGCGACGCCGCATGAGCGCGATATCCGCACTCGCCCCGGCCAGTTGATCGCCCAACTGCTCCTGCAAACTCTGCAGCTCGCGGATATGATGCTGAAACACCGCCGGCTCGTTAGACTGCAAGGCGCTGTCTACTAGCCGGCTCAGATCCGCCGAGATCAAGATCTGGACCTTTTCTAAGAGAGATGCCATAGTATTAGCCCTCTTTGGCCAGCCCCAGCCGGGCCTTCCGGGCCGACAGTTGAGCGTCCAATTGGTCGCGCTCCAGGACATCGTCCATCTGCTTGTCCAGAGAGGCGGCCCGCATTTCACTTTCGGCCGAGGCACGATCCAGCCGTCCGCGGATCGATTCGGCAATGCGTGCCACGTCAGCGTCACCGACCCCCGCCAGGTCGTCCAGTGACTTCATAGTCTTGGCCGCGATCTCTTTCGACTTGGCCAGGTCCAGCAGCGCCTGTAGCTCTTCCTTCTCCTGCTTGATGGTCGTCAGCTTGGCTTCCAGTTTCAGCCGGGCATCCATCAGGCTCTGGTACTCGCGCTGCATCTGTTCCAACTGAGTACTGTAGGTGGTCACGAGGCGCTGTGTCGAGTTGAGTTTGCTCTGCGCCGCCATGGCCAGGTCCTCGCGCCCTTCTTTCAGGAACAGGTCAATGTTCCGGTCGAGCTCGTCGGCCTTGGCCTGGGCATCGTCATGCTGGCGCTTGAGGGTTTTCACCTGCCCGCCGACGGTCGCCACCGCGTTTTGCAGATCTTCCAGATTGTCTTCAACTTCGCGGATGTATTGATTGATTACGGCGATCGAGTTTGTCTTGAGCGCCTGGTCAACCATCCAGTGCAGGTTGGCGGAGACCAAAGTTTGTACTTTCTCCAACAGCGACGCCATGGATATCCCTCCTGTGATGTGGATGCAATGATGCTAAGCATGATAGTCGCGCAGCCACGCGGCTGCATGACGGGGAGCGGACGTGAATCTGACAGTGAGGCCTGGCATGCTCTAGCCCTGCACCAGTTTGTAGCCCCGGCCGCGTACCGTGACCAGGTAGCGAGGATTGGCCGCGTCCGGCTCGATGCGCTGGCGCAGGCGGCTGATGAGTTTTTCGATGCGAGCATCGTCCACGTCGTCGATGTATTCTTCGCCCCAAACGGCGGCGACGACCTCATACTTGGTGCAGATCTTGCCCAGGCGGCCATACAGCAGCAGCTGTAGACGGTATTCCAGGTTGGTCAGCTCAGGAACGCGCGTCCCGTCCACCCAGACCTCGCCGCTTTCCGGGTCCACCTGGATGCCGCTGCGCGTGACACCATGGGCGATATGCCGGCGCTGCACGAAGTCGGCGAATGCGCGCGCGAAGACCCGCCGCTCGACGCCGCTGCCGATCACCAGATGCTTCGCCACCACCGCCTCCATCTCCGCCGGTTGCTTGTCTTCGCCGGTTGACTGGAACAGCGACATAAGCGCTTCTTGTTCGCCGGTGCACAGATCGTTCCAGAGCTTGCGACACTCGGCCTCGATGTTGATGTCGTGCGCCAGGATTTCAGCCGCCCGCCGCTGAATGATCCAATCCTGCGATGGGTCACGCATGGGCCGGCCCGTAAGGATGCCGAGGACGCGGCAGGTGCCCTCCAGCAGACCCGGATGCCCGCCTGCCCATTGCCGGATGAAGGCCAGGTTCTCCTCACTGTACGTGATGCCTTCCTCGGTTGCGAACTGCGCCGCGTAGCCGGCGATCTCGTCGTCCGTGAGCAGCGACATGTAGTGGGTATGATGGGCGAAAAGCTCCGCGAATTCCGCCACATCGTGATCATCCGGTCGTACACCCGCCTGGCAGACCTGTCCGAGCCGGCGGTTGGTGGCGGTGATGTAGCTCAACCCTTGCCAGTGCCCGTCTTTCAGGGCTCGCAGGTTGAGGAAGACCCGGCCGTCAATGTTCTGAAGCGGCTCGTCGATCTCGTCGAAAAGCAGGACAACTTGTTGCGGCAGGAGATCGCCTATCGCGGCCATGCCTTGCGAGAAGCGCAGGGGGATCTCAAACGCGCTTGCCGGGGCCACCAGGCCGGTGTAGGCCGCTTCGACGCGCCGCGTCGCTTCGCCGTCGGCCTGGCAGCGGCGCAGGGCATCCAGCGCGCAGCGTAAGACCAGTTCGTAGAAGGCTTGCTCGCTCATCTCCAACATCTGGTTGAAGTCGATGTAGATAAACAGATAGTCGGCCGCTTGTTCCCCCAGGTATTGCGCCTGTACGGTAGGGTTGGTCATCGCCCGCAGCAACGCCGACTTTCCCAGGTTACTGACCCCAACGACCGAAACGCAGTGCATATCGCGGACAGCCTCAAACAGGGCTGTGAGATCCGCACTGCGCGGCAGTATCTCTCTCTTGGGCAGCGCGTGATTCATAATCTGCAGGTGCTCCTTCAACTTTGTTCGCCGTTACTATACATCGGCTCGCGGAATTGTAAAGTAGAATGTGCTGCCCCGTCCCGGCTCGCTGCTGACCCCGACCTGTCCATGGTGGGCCTCCACAAGGCGTTTGACGATGGCCAGGCCCAGGCCCGTGCCGCCAAAGCGGCGGGTCGTCGTTCCGTCCACCTGGTAGAAGCGCTCCCAGACGCGGTCCAGTTGATCCGTCGGCATCCTTATGCCCTGGTCGGTGACCTCTGCTCGTATGCTGGCGTCTTCCGCCCGCAAGCTTACCCAGATCTTGCCGCGGTCTCCTAGCGGGTGCCGGCCAGTTGCCGGCAAGAGAGGGCCTTCAGCCTGCCATAGCCCTTTACCCAGTCGAAAAGCACCAGGCCCGCTTGCTCAATATCCAGCGCCTGTGCCAGCTCCGTCACCGTGTTTTTCAGAACTGCCGAGAGGTCCAGGGAAGCGCTGAGGTTGCTGGAGATGCGGTTCACCATTGCCAGCTCGTGGCTGCGTTGTTCGGCGATCCGCAGGTGGTGCTGGGTCTGTTGGAACAAGCGCATGTGCTCCAGCGCGGCCGTTGCCTGCTCGCTGTACAGGTGGACCAGTAAACCGAGCTGGCTGGCGAAGAGTCCGAGCAGGTGAACCTCCTCCTCGGAGAAGGCGCGGCCGTCTCGCCTATCGGCCAGCCGGAGAATGCCGGTCGTTTTACCGTCCGCCCTCAGCAATGCTAGCCACACGGCGCGCTCAACCGGCTCTCCTGACTGCGTCGCCTCGGCGGCAGCCAGGTATTGGTCCATGAGCAAGCGCAGTACGCCGTGCTCTGGCCAAGTAGCCAGCAAGCGCTCGATGTGGTCGGCAGGGATCGAGGAGAGGCGCAGCAACCCGGCTTCGTCGACGTCGACGCCCACTCCGGGTCGCTGGGCACTGAATATTCCAGAGGCGGCGTCGTACAAAAGCACGGCGCATTCTGAGACGCCAAAGAAAGCGGCTGCCTCGTCCACAGCTTGTTTGCACAGCCGCAGTGGATCGCGCTCGACGCTCAGCGCGCGCAGGATGGTTTGCATGGCGTCCAGCGCGGCCGGCCCGCTAGAGGGCCGGATAGCAGGTAGGTTCGGCGTGCTCACACATTCGTCCTTGAACGAGACGGTCCCTGGTTTAGCGACGGTGGGCTGGCTTTCCCTTGCTCGCCTTTTTGCTGCCGCCGGCCGTGACGGCCGCGGCCGCTGGTTGTGGCTTGGAGGCCGCCCGTGCTCCGTCCGCGCTACCTGCCGGCGCCGGCTC
>JGI24131J36419_10000061_pt1 | contig 34076 bp, 32 predicted proteins | sample BarGraNGADG00211_2_FD_36419 | JGI IMG/M metagenome (IMG submission 36419) | reverse complement strand
GAGGCAGTGACTTAAATAAAAAGAGGCGACGATGGGATTCGGACCCATGATGAGGGTTTTGCAGACCCTTGCCTTACTACTTGGCCACGTCGCCTTAATAAAAAACTGATATCTACCGGTATCAGTTTTTCAAGAGCGGGCGATGAGGCTCGAACTCACGACCTCCTCCTTGGCAAGGAGGCGTTCTACCAATTGAACTACACCCGCATTTTAAATCTAACCGTGTTCCCGGTCAGGAGATGGGATTTTAGCATAACGGTTTCCAATTGTCAATTAGAAAATGGCTCCTTTTTTTGGTATGAATTATTGACTTCCAGCTATAAAAAACCCAGTTCTTCCAGTAAAGTTTTTATGAATCATCTTCCTTCAGCAGTAAGACTGAAAGTGGTCTCAAGCAACTTGAGTAGCCTGCCAGGATGTGTGAACTTGCCCAGGAACAACGATTGGACCGGGAATAAACGTTTAGTGGTACCTATGAACCGACGGCTGCGGCAGCTTCTTTCACGCGCCTCAACTGGCGGGTATTAATCTGCCCCTGGATGGTGCAATCCGCGCCCAGGATCACCTTGCGGCTACCCAGTTGCTGCTTGACCTTATAAATATGGGCTTTCAGGGCTTCCGTGTCGCCATCAAAAAGCACGCCCTTGGTATTGTCAAAGCCGCCCAAAATGGCGCTATCCGGGAAGTGCTTGCTACCTTCTTTCAAACTGGGGTTGCTGGGAATGTTTGAGCCCCAATTGACCACGGCCGCCTCAAGCCCAGAAAATCGGTAAAGATTGAGGTCATCCTTGCACATGTGCAAAAAATTGTATTTAAAGGCCTGGTTGGCATAATCGAGAATCTTTTGATCCCAGGGGCGCACCCATTCGGTGTATTCCGCGTCGGAAATCAGGTAGCGTTCTCCGCCCAATGCTGAGTAGTAAATACCATCCACACCCGTGCTGCTCACGCTGTCAATCAGGCGGCACATAGTTTTGGCGATCATCTCAAAAATATAGGTCATGGCTTTTGGGTCTTCCCGTAAAAGCCTGGCAAGGAAACCCGAGCCCTCACTGTAGCCCTCGCCCCCGCCCCTGGCATGCCAGGTCGAAGCCCAGGTGCCATGCAGGGTTAGCAGGGTAAAGGCTTTTCCGCCCAATCCGTCCACCACCCGTTGGGTAATCTCAGTTTGTTTTTTGATGAATTCAGGGTGTTTGCCCAACGGTTTGACCTTGAGGAAATCCCTGGCGTTTTCGATTTTCTGCGTGAATGGGAAGAGGTTCTCATTCATCACCTTCAGAATGTCCACATCGGTTTCCTGGTGAAAGCGCAAGTGGTTTTCAACCATTGCTTCAACACTGCCAAAGGTTCTGGGGTCAAAATGGTACCAAAACCCGGTTGGCAACTGGTCAACTTCTTGTCCTTCAATGGCCGCGATCACGCGTTCTTTACTGTTCATGCGTACTCCTTCAAATTGCCTTAATCACGGCTATACGATAATCGAAATTGACGTCAAGCGGAAATGCAAGGCTTCTACGCGCCGAGGTATGCTCTGCGCACTTCCTCGTTCACCAGCAGGCTCTGCCCGGTTCCTTCCAAACTGATTTTGCCATTCTCAAGCACATAACCGCGATCGGCCACTGAAAGCGCCATGGAGGCGTTTTGCTCAACCAGAAGGATGGTGATGCCATCCTCGCGGATTTGAGTGATAAGCTCAAAAATATTCTCAATGATATTAGGTGCCAGGCCAAGCGAAGGCTCATCCAGGATAAGCAGCTTGGGCTCCATCATCAGGCCGCGCCCAATGGCCAGCATTTGCTGTTCGCCGCCTGAGAGCGTGCCGCCACCCTGATTCAGACGTTCCTTGAGACGCGGGAAGAGCGTATATACCCGATCTCTCATCTCAAGCGATCTACCCTTATCGTAGCGTGGGTTGGCGATCGTACCTACCCTCAGGTTCTCGTCCACCGTTAATTCCGGGAAGATCTTGCGTCCTTCCGGTACGTGCGAAATCCCGAGGCGGGCAATATTGTGAGGCTTCATGGCACTGATATCCTGCCCCAAAAAGGTGATCTTACCCTCTGCTTTTTTAAGCATGCCCGAAATGGACATCAGCGAAGTGGTTTTACCCGCCCCATTAGAACCAATCAGGGTGATAATCTCGCCTTCATCCACATGAAAGTTGATGCCCAGCAAAGCATGGATGTAGCCGTAATTGACGACCAAATTTTCAACTGACAGCATGCTCATACCGCCACCGCTTTCCGCCCAACCAGCAGCCCCTTGCCAAAATAGGCTTCGTTCACGCCCTTGTCTTCACGCACTTCCTCGGGGGTGCCCTCGCAGATCTTTTGGCCAAAGTTGAGCACCAATATGCGGTTGCAGGAATTCATTACAAATCTCATATCATGCTCGATCAGCGCGATGGTGTAGCCCTTTTTGTTGAGGTCGATCACGAAGCGCATCAATTCCTGCTTTTCCTGCTGGTTCATGCCGGCTGCGGGTTCGTCCAGCAGCAGTAATTTGGGCCCCAAAGCCAGCGCGCGGGCGATTTCAACCTTGCGCTGCATACCGTAAGAAAGGTTGCCGGCTTTGGTGTCTTTGAAGGGCAGCAGGCCCAGGGAGTCCAGCACTTTCAGGCCTTCTTCGCGGATCAGGCGTTCATCGTCTTTGTAAGTGGCAGTGTGCAGAATGGCATCTGTCAGCTCGGTCCTGGTTTTGGTTTGGAAGCCGATAAAAATGTTATCCAGCACGCTCATGTACTTGAAGAGGCGAATGTTCTGGAAGGTGCGTGCCATACCCAGGCGGGCGATCTGTTCAGGTTTTTGCCCAACCAGGGAATGGTCGTCGAAAGTAATTTCACCGTGGGTGGGTTTATAAACGCCCGAACAGATGTTGAAAAAGGTGGTTTTGCCAGCGCCGTTGGGGCCGATAATACCGAAGATGTCACCCTCTTGAATGGTCATATCCACGCCGTCGACCGCTTTAAGGCCACCGAAGTGCTTGCTGACGTTTTTGGCGATCAGGAGCGCGCTCATGCTGTTTTCCTCTTCTTGAATCCCAGACGTTCAAGAAGATCCAGGCCGGTGCGATTATTCGCCAGCATCGAGTCAGATGCCCCGATGAGGCCTTGCGGCCTGATCCACATCATCACCACGATCAGCAGGCCGTAGACTACCAGGCGGTAAGCGCTGACCGGCCGCAGAAGTTCATTAAGGATGTTGACCACAAAGGATCCTAAGACGGGTCCGCCAAGAGTTCCCATGCCGCCGATGATGGCCATGGAAAGGATGTTAAAGCCCTCATCCAGCGTAAAGGTGTTCGAGTCCACGTAGTTGATGTAGGGTGCGTAAATCGCCCCCGCGAGACCCGCCCAGAAGGCGCCGTAAGCAAAGTTCATGGCTTTGTATTTAACCAGCTCCACGCCCAGCGATTGGGCAGCCTGCTGGTCTTCGCGGATGGACATCCAGGCCCGACCGATACGGGATTTTAAGACCCGCGCGGTAATCAGCAGGAAAAGCACGGCAAAAAGAAGGAAGATGTAATAGTAGTCGCCGGCTCTGCGAACATTCATACCCAGGAATTGCGGGGCAGGAATGCCCTTGATGCCCAGGGGTCCGCCGGTGAGTCCGGTCCAGTTGAGAGCAACCAGGCGGATAATCTCAGAGAAACCGAGCGTGACGATGGAAAGGTAAATACCGGTCATGCGGAAGGTAGGTAAAGCTACCAGCAGTCCGATGATGGCCGTAAGGATGCCAGCGATGGGCAGGGTAAACCAGAAATTCCATCCGTAATGGCTTGAGAGAACCGCTGTGGTGTAGCATCCAACGGCGAAAAAGCCAGCGTGGCCAATGGAAAATTGACCGGTGTAGCCGTTGATGACGTTTAGGGAACCAGCCAGGGTGCAGTAAAGCAGAATGCGGCATACGATGCCCATGATGTAGCTGGAGGTCAGGAAGCGAGGTACCAGCAAGACCAAAACAATCAGCAGCGCGGCAATCAGGATTCTGAGGGCCTTCGGAAGACCCATAAACCAGGCCTTGAGTTTTTGCGTCATAGCTTGATACCTCCTTTCTTCGAAAATCCTTGGGGCTTAAGAATCAGGATCAGGATCAGGAAGATGAAGGCGAAGATATCGCGGAAGCTGGCTGAGCTGACCGCAATGCCAAAGTTTTCAATAATACCCAGGAACAAGCCTCCCAGGGCAGCAAAGCGAGAATCGGTCAACCCACCCAGCACAGAAGCACTGAAGGCTTTCATGCCCAAAGGGCCGCCCATGGTGGCCTGGAAGGCCTGGTAATAAACCGAAATGAGCATGCCGGCAACCCCTGCCAGGCCGCAGCCGATGATGTTGCCGAGCAGCACATTAGCATTGACATTCAAGCCCATCAGGCTGGCAGCGGTCTTATCCTGGCTGACGGCGCGCATGGCCACGCCATATTTTGTTTTGGAAAAGAAGAGGGAGAGGCCAAGTGCCAGGATCAGTACGATGGCCAAAATCACCAGTTGCAGTACGGAGAGTTGTACTGGTCCAATTTTAACCAATTGGTTTTTAACAATGCCCATCATTGGTTTTTGGTTGGGGCCAAAGACAATTTGGGCTAAATTCTTAATCATCATGCTGGCGCCAATCGTGCAGATCAGGGCAATATGGCGGGGAGCAGCTAAAAAGCGTTCATAACAAACTTTATAAATAATGATTCCTAAAATGCCGCAAACAATAAAACTTCCCACCGCGCCGATCAATATGTTATTGCCAAAGAGTTCAAAAACGTAAAAGGAAGCAAAAGCTCCCATCATGATTACTTCCCCATGCGTAAAGGTCACCAGGCCGGTAATCCCGACAATGACTGAATAACCCAGCGCCATCAGTGCATAAATGGACCCTTGTACGATGCCGTTCACAAAAATGGAGATGGCATAATCCACTTTTCTCTCCTTCTTTCCTGCCCAAGATCAATCAAAAAATGGACCGTTTTAGTATTCAGGAGAATTGAATGTCTAAAACGGTCCTTAGGTAAGAACTAAAGCTTACTTAGATGTTGAGTAGTCATAACCAGCAGCCAGGAACCACTTGCCGTCCTTGACTTGCCCAATGACGTACTTGCGTGAAACATCGCCGGCTGGTTGGAATTTGATTGGGCCAGCCAGGCCGGTGTATTCGGTGGTAGCCAGTTGCTTGGCGATTTCCTCGCGAGTGATCGTGCCATCAATTTTATTGATGGCCGCAACGAGAAGATAAAGGGCATCATATGCCACTACCGGGTGCACAGTAGGCTCAAAACCAGCCTTTTCGGCAAAAGCTTTCTTGAAAGCCATCGCCGGGGCGTCTGAGTCGTTAAAGAAGAATGGAGTGGAGGTGATCAGGCCTTCGGAATTTCCCTTGGTCAGATCAATCAGTTGTTGGGAAGCACCAGGTCCTAAAGTGGCCAATTTGACGTCTGTCCATCCGGAAGTGCGGATCTGATTAACCACCTGGGCAACCGCACCCTGATCGAGAATCAGAACGGTGTCGGGGTTGGCTGCTTTAACCTTGGTAATGACCGAAGTGAAGTCGGTTTCGCCAGCAACGTAATTGGCTTCGGCAACCAGCTCAATGCCATCAACCTTCATTTGGTCGGTGACAGCTTTGAAGGAGGATAAGCCCCAGTCACTGTTGATGTAGATGATGCCAACCTTCTTTGCCTGCATATACTTACCCAAAATGTAGGTGGAGAAGAAGGGGCCTTCATCTGATTGACGCCCCATAATGCTGAACGCATAATCGCTCATCGAAGCATAGCTGGGGTTGGAAGCGGTTGGTGAGAGCAGGGTTATTTTGGCTTCATCAATGATCGGCACATCGGCCATGGAAGCTGAGCTGGTGAAGTCGCCAATGATGGCCATAACTTCTTTGTTCTCAACCAGTTGGCGTGCCAAGTCAGAACTTTCCTTGGGGTCGCCCTTGGAATCCATGACAATCAACTTGATTTGCATGCCCTTGACGCCGCCTTTTGCATTGATTTCATCTGCGGCCATCTGTGTGGCAACCTGGAAGCCTTTGCCGTATTCGGCATTGGTACCGGTGAGGGGTGCAAGAACACCAAAGGTGATCGTTTTGCTCTCAGCGGGTGTGGCAGTAGTGCCAGCGGTGCAGGCAACTGCCCCAAGCAGCATGGCAATAACTAAAACAAGACTAAATACTTTTACTTTCATTTTTCCTCCGAAATTTTTTTATCGACGTGAACCAGTTGGCTCATCAATGTTGAGCAGCTTAATATTATACTATTCAGGTAATATTAAAAAAATATTTTATAAAGCTGACATGATTGTATAGTCTCCTTATACGATTATGGAATTTCTGCTTGCAGGGTTCCACAAAGTTCTTTTCCATCAAACGGGTTTTAGCAAAAAACACATCTAGTAGCTTTCTGTTGATAAGCAATTTCCAATTAATCCATATTTCGCTTCGGTCCACTCGGCAATATTTCCCCAAAATTGGTGTTAACCTTCTAGCAGTAGTTTTGATTTATACTTGTTTTATCAAAAATATTTAACGGAGAAAACACATGTCCCAAACCTTAGATGATCTCAAGAACGCCTTTGCTGGTGAGAGCCAGGCTTACCAAAAGTACACGAACTTCGCCAAAAAGGCAGCTGCCCAAGGTTTTACCAACGTAGCCAAGCTTTTCGAAACCACTGCCGAAGCTGAGCACATCCACGCTTCCGGCCACATGCGCGCCATGAAATTAGTGCAGGACACTGTGGAAAACCTTCAGGCTGCTATTGACGGCGAAACCTATGAATTCACCAAAATGTACCCACCCATGCTGGATGAAGCGGTAAAGGAAAACCATGCTGCCAAATTGATGTTTGGCTATGCGGTGAACGCCGAAGAAGTTCACGCCCGTCTCTATACCAAAGCCCTCGAAGCAGTCAAGCAAGGCAAAGACCTGGACGTAACTGAATTTTATCTTTGCCCGGTTTGCGGATATATCGAACTCGGCAAGCGCCCCGAGGTCTGCCCCATTTGCGCTACTTTGGGTGAAAAATTCCTGCTTTACAGCACCAAATAATCGAAAATTTTTAAATTAAAAATACTTCACGCGCATACGTGAAGTATTTTTATTTAACAAGATTATTGATGATGAATGCCAACCAAAAGCGTATTAACCGGCAACCTGTGGGATGCCTGCCTTCCGGCCGTCTTTTCTATGCACCGTCAGAATATTAATCTTGGTGGAGTGGTTGTATGGAGCAGGCTCTGCGGGTGCTTTCTCATGGATTGTGTCAGGAAAACCAGTGCAATCTTCAGGCACAGGGATAATGCTATCCATTTCTACGTAACCGCCGTGGAACAAGCTCTCAATTTGGGTTTGAATTTCAGCACCCGTGGCAAAAAGGGCGTTATTGATGGCCACCAGCTTTCCGCCATCCGCCACCAGAGGCCGGGCTTTGTTAATCAACCCGACCCAGTCTGCCAATAGGTCCACTCGGCCGGCTTTGGTGGTAGAGAAAAATGGTGGGTCCAGGATGACGATATCAAACAACTCCCCGCTGGTCTTCATGCGGCTAACCACCTTGAAGAAGTCCAGTGGGAGGACTTTCATCTCCCCTGGGTAGCGTGCCAGTTTTGCAGACTTTCTCGCCAGTTCCAGGAAGGATGCACTCACGTCGGTTTGCAGAACCCTGCGTGCCTGGCCGGCCAAGGCTGCAATGCCAAGCGTGCCAGAATAAGCGAAACAGTTGAGCACGCTTTTACCCTGGCTTTGCTCTTTCAGCCAATGCCGCAGCAAGCGCGTATCCAGAAAGAAGCTTTCATCCTGGTTCAGACGCAAGTCAATGGCATAGCGCACGCCATTCTCCTCAATCCAGCCAGGCAGTTTTTTGCCATGAAGCAAGATGCCAGTACGTTCCTCTGGATTGGTACTTGCGCGCCGCTTGAGCAAAATTGACTCTAACCAGGGGTATTTATCCTGAAGAATGCGCGTAATCAGAACCAGGAATGGATTTTGAGTTGGTGAATCCACTTTATCGTGATCTGAAATCACCGCGGTGCGGGCATAAAGGTCGACGATCAACCCCTTGTAGCCTTCGTAGAAGCCGTTAAACAAGCGCAAAGCACTTTCATGCTGAGCGTCCAGCATCCCTGAGCGCAACTGCAGGCAATGTGTAAATTGATTTTCAAATTGTGCTAACTTGGTTTCATCTAATTCACTCAAGGGTAACCTCACTTTTGGTCCAGGTCTGATATAGCGCTAAATTGCCTTCTCCACCATCAGAGTAGAAGGTACCGTCCTGGGTTAAGCCCGCGGCCTTGCCCAGACCATTCATTTCATCATCACGAAATTCGTGCACGTAACGCAACCCCGGTTTTTGGGAGTCTTGTCCGCGCCAATCCATCAACAAATCCCCTGGTTCAAGGTCTTCCGCGGTTAACCCAACCGTCGACCAATCCAGAATGTGCCTGGTCAGGCGCTGAGAATTGCGTATTTGCCAGCAGGAAAGCATCAATCGCCCCCCCGGTTCCAGCAACTGGGCTGCGCTTTTAAAAAAATGCAAGTGGCTGGTGTGCGAAGGCAGGTGCTGCAGCGTGGCAAAGCAGGTGATAAGCGGAAAGCGCCTCCCCGCTAGGTTGGCTGCCAGAGCCTCGTCAAGCAAATCTGCAAAGTGAAAATATGCCTTCATTAAGGGGTATGGCTGCAACCGTTCCACTGCGAAACCCAATAATGATTGGCTGCCATCGAGGCCAATGTATTGGCCTTCATAATTCGAAAGGGCCAGGGCTTCAGCCAGCGTGCCATTCCCACAGCCCAGGTCAAGGATTTCAGGCTGTCCTAACATTTCCGGAAGCAGCTTTTTCACTCCGGGCTGAATTTGGGCGCGTGTTACAGAAAAGGAGGGTCCAAGCGCATTGTAAAAGGTGCGATTGAGTTGGCGCAGGAGGGAAACAGTCTCGTTTTTCATCAAACTTGATTCTACCCGATAGCCATCGGCCTTGAGTATGAGCTTTTCTTTTACACCGGCACCAGTTAAGGTTAGAATTCTTCTCGAAAAGGTGATTTTATGATTTCATTTCTGAATTCGCTTTCCCCCGTTCTGCAGGCATTGGCAGGTACAACCTTTACCTGGTTGATGACCGCGCTTGGCGCGGCTGGTGTTTTTATCGGCAAACAAATCAGCAAAAAAGTACTTAATGGCATGCTGGGTTTTGCTTCAGGTGTCATGATCGCTGCCAGTTATTTTTCTCTACTGGCTCCTGCCATCGAGATGTCTGCTGGCGGAAAAACGCCAGCCTGGGTGCCTGCCGTGACAGGCTTTCTGTTTGGAGGGATTTTTCTGCTCTCAATTGATAAAATACTGCCTCATCTGCATCCCGGGGATAAAACCCCTGAAGGACCTAAGAGTTCCTGGCAACGCAGCGTATTATTAGTGCTGGCAATCACACTGCACAATATACCCGAAGGGCTTGCCGTTGGGGTCGCTTTTGGAGCCGCAGCCAGTGGATTTGGCAGCGCCAGTGTCAGTTCAGCCATAGCGCTGGCACTCGGTATCGGTATCCAGAACTTCCCGGAGGGGTTGGCTGTGTCAGTACCGCTGAGGCGGGAAGGCATGAGCAAATGGAAAGCTTTTAATGTGGGCCAACTATCGGGGATTGTCGAACCAATTGCTGCCATGGTCGGAGCTGCCGCGGTTTCTACCATGCGGGGTTTGCTGCCTTATGCTTTAGCATTTGCTGCTGGCGCGATGATTTATGTGGTCGTGGAGGAGCTTATCCCTGAGTCCAAACGTGAATCAGAGGACCATTCCGACATCCCAACGATCGGAGTCATGCTCGGTTTTGCCGTTATGATGCTGCTGGATGTTGCCCTCGGCTAAATCATGAAACACGACGCCATTGCCTGGAAGAAAAAACGGGAATATAGCCCGGAAGAATTTGCCATAGCTGATTTAATTTTGGCTGAGATTATTGCAGGTAAGGCGATTCAGCCAGCACTGCGGGCTCATCCCCTGCCAGCTGGCCGGGGTTTCCTGGCAAAGCACGCGCTTGTGGCGGCCTATTATCAGGGTGTCGCAAAAGGCGATTTGATGGCCGCCCCTGAATTGCTGGCCCGCATCCGCATGAAACCCATCCGCACACTTTCGGGTGTGGCCACCATTACCGTGCTCACCAAACCTGCCCCTTGCCCCGGAGAGTGCATTTTCTGCCCTACTGAAGAAAACATGCCCCAATCCTATCTCTCGGACGAGCCCGGTGCCCGCCGCGGGGTGGAAAACAACTTTGACCCTTACCGACAGGTTGCCTCCCGACTGAAGGGGCTGCACGAAGTGGGTCATCCCACTGACAAAATTGAGCTGCTAATCCTGGGAGGGTCCTGGACGGCCTATCCCAAAGATTATCAGGAATGGTTTGTGCGCCGCTGTTTGGAAGCCATGAACGAGGAAAACCCGGAAGATAACGCGCCTGAAGGCGGCCTGCTGGGTGTCCAAATTCGCAATACAATGGCCCAGCATCGCAATGTGGGTATGGTCATCGAAACCCGTCCGGACCTGGTAAACCGTGAGGAGCTGGTCTTCTACCGCAAATTAGGGGTTACAAAATTGCAAATCGGCGTGCAAAGCCTAGACGACAGCATCCTAGTCTTGAACAAGCGCGGCCATACCGTCCAGGAAATGGTGGCCGCCATCCAGATGATTCGGCTGGCTGGTTTCAAGATTGTGGCGCATTGGATGCCCAATTTATTGGGAGCCACACCGCAATCTGACCGCCTCGATTACGCCCGCTTATGGCGCGATGGCTCCGTACAACCGGACGAGCTCAAGATCTACCCCTGCCAACTGCTCAAGCAAGCCGAACTTTACGAGTATTGGAAGCGCGGTGAATATAAGCCCTACACTGAGGATGAATTAACTGACCTGCTGGCTGATATCAAACCAACCACCCCCCGTTACTGCCGCATTAATCGCGTCATCCGCGATATTCCCTCCAACCACGTGGTTGAGGGCAACCGCAACACCAGCTTACGNCAGGATCTGGCAGCGCNCATGCAGGCCAAAGGCCAGAAATGCCAATGCATTCGCTGCCGTGAAGTGCGCAGCAAAGACATGGATGTNGAAACGCTGGAAATGCACGACCTGGTTTACGATACCNGTCAGACAGTGGAACACTTTATCAGCTTTGATACCGCCACGGACGAATTGGCTGGTTTTTTAAGGCTCTCACTGCCCAAGGCTAACAACCCGTTGGCCATTGCTGAACTGGATAGTGCGGCCATGATCCGTGAGGTGCACGTTTTTGGTCAGTCGCTGGAAATCGGCGCGGATATCAAGGGTGCGGCTCAGCATCTTGGCCTCGGGAAAAAGCTAATCGAGCAGGCCAGCCTTATCAGCCTGCAAGCGGGGTTCACACACCTGGCTGTTATTTCAGCCATCGGAACCCGCGAGTATTACCGCAAGCGCGGTTTCACGGAGGGGGAACTGTATATGCAAAAGGCTCTTGCCTGAAACAAGTTAATCTTACAGGTTTGTCTGAATCGGGTGCGTATCTTCCTCAGTGATGGCGGCAGGTGCTGCTTCTGGGTGCATGGTGGGTTCCACGTTGTTGCGTTGTTCAAGTCGGGTAATCATATCCAGCCGGCGTTGATGGCGTTCACCTTCGAAATTGGCGTTTACCCAGCCTTCGACCAACAGGGTAGCTAAACCTCCAGCGATAACGCGAGCACCTAGGCACAAGACATTGGCATTGTTATGGCGTTTGGAAAAAATGGCTGAAAATGGGTCGCTGCAGGCTGCCGCCCGGATGCCTTTGAATTTATTGGCGGCGATTGACATGCCAATCCCGGTGCCGCAGATCAAGATACCTCGGTCAGCCCCACCGGCCAAAATGGATTTGCAGACTTTCTCCGCGATGCGCGGATAGTCGCAACTATCAGTGGTGTAGGTACCAAGGTCCTCATAAGCAATCTTGCGGCTTTCAAGGTAGGTTTTGATTTCATCTTTTAACGCCACACCAGAGTGGTCCGAACCAATGGCAATTTTCATGAGCACCTCACTTCAAAAGGGAATTATAACGGCTAGCCGCCCGGATTTGAAGGTTGAGCAATAACTAACTGGCGGTTATAACCTGATTTGGCTCCCCAGCGTGGTCTTTACAACTGCCCAGAAATGGTTGAAAAGTTAAATATTATTGAAGAAATGGTTTTATCCTTGTATATTTCATGGCATATTCTTGGTTTGTTGTAGAATCAAAAATATAAACATCTGTAATAATGTGAAAGGTTTTGGATAAATAAGTGATCTTGGTTACTGGAGCTGCCGGCCACATCGGCAATGTTTTAATCCGCGAATTAACAGCTTTGGGAAAAAAAGTACGTGGGCTGGTTTTGCCAGGTGAAAATCTGCGCAGCCTTGAAGGGTTGGACGTAGAACTCATTGAGGGCAACATTCTGGATAAACCTGCCCTTTTACGGGCAATGGAAGGTGTGGACACGGTTTATCACCTTGCCAGCCTGGTTAGTATCACCAACGACAAAATTGACATGATGCGCCTGGTCAACATCAAGGGCACCCAGAATGTGCTCGAAGTTGCCAAGGAATCGGGTGTCAAGAAGTTCATCTATACCAGCTCCATTCACGCGCTGGAACGCCCCGAACATGGCAAAGTGATTGATGAGACCCTCAAATTTGATTCAAAAAATCCGGCTGGTCCATATGATCAGACCAAAGCTGAAGCCTCCATCCTGGCTCAAAAAGCGGCCGCGGAGGGTCTGGACGTTACCATNGTCTGCCCAACCGGTGTGATCGGCCCTTACGANTTCAGCCGTTCGGAGATGGGCGAAATGTTCCTCTCCTGGATGAAAAAGAAGCCATCACTCTCCCTGGATGCCACTTTTGATTTTGTGGATATTCGCGACGTGGCCAAAGGGCACATCCTNGCCGCGGAAAAAGGCCGCAAAGGTGAAACCTACTTGCTTTCAGGGGTGGATATCAAGATCANTCGTCTGCGCGCGATGGTGCAGCAAGCCATGGGNATCAAATCAGTGGAGATAATTTTCCCCTTNTGGTTTGCCAAAGCAATTGCGCCTTTGGCTGAAGTTTGGTACAAAATTACACGCACAAAGCCCCGCCTTACCAGCTACGCCATCGAGACCCTGTTGAGTAATTCGGATATCTCCTGCGGAAAAGCCTGCAAAGAACTTGGTTTTAGTGCCCGGCCGATTGAAGAAACCGTCAAAGACACCGTTCTCTGGTGGAAAGAAAACCTAATCAACACCCATAGCGCATTGCGTTTCGATTCCTTGGTACAGAAGAAGGTGCGGTCTGTACCCCGTGGCNCCTAGCCAGTCATGAAAAGCGCGGAAACGCGCTTTTTTTATGCCATTCCCTTTGTAGCAACCACCACCAAGTCTGAACTGCTCTCCGGGTCAAAACTATCCCCTGCCATGTTTCCGTAGAATCTAACTTCTTCGAAACCAACCCTGGCGATTTCCTCCAGGAGTTGCTCTGATTGGGTTGGATAGAGTAGCGTGGCATCCAACTCCGATTGCCAATCCTGTGATACTCCCCTGGAAAGGGTGAGGATGTTGAATTGAATCAGGCCATTGGGCAGAAAATCGTAGAAGCGGAAGAAGAGGTAATGTTTATTGCTTTCATCAACCGCCTGCGGGTCCATCCAGCGTAGTTTGTATTTGACAACCCGGTCAAAATTACGGCTCTGCAATATCATGATTCCGCCAGGTTTTACAAGTGCACCAAAATCAGACAGCGCTTGCGCCAACTCCTTTTGGGATTGTACATGCGGCAGCGAGTTGCCAAGGCAGAGCACGGCATCAAATTGATCGCCGTTAAAGGCCTTAAACATGTTTCCAAAGCCAACGGTTTTCAGGTTCAGGTTCTGATCCGCTGCAAAGGCATTGGCCTGGGCCTGGCTGACCATCTCAGGGAACAGGTCCGCGCCGCTCATCTGGAAGCCTTCGTTTGCCAGCGCGATGGCATGCCGGCCGGTGCCGCAAGCTGCGTCCAACACCTTCAATTCATGTGGGTTTTCACCTAATCTTGAAATTTCGTTGATGAGGAAAGGAAATTCATAAGCCAGGCGGCTTTTCCAGTTAACAAAATAATCGTAAACCGGAGCAAGATGTTCGTACATGCTATGTGTCCTTCTTTTTTTTAGGTTGACAGTTGGGGCAATAGTGGGTTCCACGTTGGGAGACCGTTGTGCGGACGATCGGCGTGCCGCAAACCTGGCAGGGCTGACCCTTGCGTTGATAAACTTGGAAATAATTCTGAAAATCCCCTCCTCGATAGACCCAATCGATGCTGGCGCCGTTGTGGTCAATCCCAAGTTGGAGGCTTGCTTTGATCTTCTCAAGTAAAAGCGCGGCTTCTGAGTGAGTGAGGCTTCTGCTGCTGCGCGTTGGGTGGATTTTGCTGCCAAAGAGGGCTTCATCTGAGTAGATGTTGCCGATGCCTGCCAGAAAGGTTTGGTCCAGTAAAAGGCTTTTTATTTGGCGGTTCTTGTTTTGCAGCATTGTATAAAAGAGGTCTTCAGTCAGTTCTGTGTCAAACGGATCCGGTCCAAGTTTCATCAGCAGATCACGCGGGTCGGCCACAAACCAAACCCGGCCGAATTTACGGGTGTCATTGAACGCCAGGCCAAATCCGCTTCTAAAGTGCAGGTAGAAACGGTCATGTAACAGGATGGGGTCAGATTCTCTGGGGGCTCCCAGGTTTTCCGCCATACGCAGGTCGCCGCTCATGCGCAGATGGATCACCAGGTGCCTTTCCTTGAAGTCGATCAGCAGGAACTTGCCCCTCCGGGTAAGGCCTTGGACGGGTCGACCTGCCAGGTTCTCACGCAGATCTTGCAGGTTGGTGGTAGCCAATGTTTTTGGCCAAAAGAGGGACGCACCTGCTACAACTTGCCCGAGAATGGAGGGGGTAGCCTCCGAGCCATTTATCAATATCCACCGGATGGTCTCAACTTCGGGAAGTTCAGGCATAACTTTATTATAAGTCAGGCTGGATTAGTTGTTGTCAGTAAAAAAGACTCCCGTTCATTCGGGAGTCCTTTAGATTCATTCAATCGAACATTATTAGCGATCTATTACTCGTTAAACATCGCCCCAACGGATGTACCTTCGTTGGCGCGCTTGATGACCTCGGCCAGCAGTGGGCCGATAGTCAGCACCGTTAAGCGGCCGCCAAACAAAGCTTGGCGGTCTTTGGGGATCGGCACTGTGTTGGTAGTAATAAACTCTTTGACAGGTTCAGCTGCAAGCCGCTCTATAGCATTCTTGGTGAGCAGCGGGTGGACGAAAGCCACATAAACATCCCTGGCTCCGTTCAATTTGGCAACCTGGATGGCCTGCGCCATTGAACCGCCGGTATCGATTTCATCATCTACCAAAATGACATCATGCCCGTTGATATCACCGATCACCGCCATGGCTTCGGTATTTTCCTTATTGTCAATGCGGCGCTTCTCAATGAAGTTCAACGGCAAATTTAGCGACTGGGCATAGCGGCGGCCGCCCTTGGCAAAGCCCAGGTCAACTGTAAGCACGACGGGGTTTTGCATTTCAGGCAGCTTGCTGGCCAGATATGGCTTCAGGATGTGATAGCCTGAAAGCACGTCCCCTGGTATCGAAAAGAAGCCCTGGATTTGCTCGGCGTGCAGGTCCATGGTCATGTAGCGGTCCGCGCCGGCAATTTCAATCATATCGGTCACTAATTTGGCGGTGATGGGCACCCGGGGTTGATCCTTGCGGTCTGAGCGTCCGTAGCACATGTAAGGGAAAACCGCGGTAATACGGCCGGCAGAATCCAGGCGCAAGGTCTGGATAAGGATTAGCAACTCCATAAGATTGCGGTGCACAGGGGATGACGTGGTCTGAATAACGTAGCAGTCCTGCCCCCGAACAGATGCATGCAATTTAACGAATAGATTTTCGTTTGTGAATTCAATAATATCCCGGCCGCAAAGTCCAATCCCCAGTATGTCAGCGACTTCTTGTGCCAGTTCCATGGATGCCGTACCCGCGAACAGGCGGATATTGCCATAGGTCATGCTGTGTGGGCTTGATTTTACAAAACTCATGCTCTAGCCTTCCTTCTCTCGCGCCTGATCCCACTCCTGGCGCAGAATACTCATGCTGTAAACATCCACAAAACGGCCTTCTTGATAGTGGGCCTCGCGGAATGTGCCTTCTTGCTTCATACCCGCTTTTTCATAAGCCCGGATGCCACCTTTGTTGGGGGCATGTACTCGCAACCAAATACGATGCAAGTTGAGATTATGGAAACCGTGCCAGATCAGCGCCTGAACGGCTTCAGTGCCGTAGCCCTTGTTCCACTCGGTTTTATCACCCAGTAACAGACCAATTTCGGAGCTTTGTTCTTTACGGTCAATCGCGTGGAAACCGCCGTTTCCGATGAGCTTCAACCTCGAAGCATCACCATCCTGGATGTAAATGTTCATCGTGCGCTCATCAATGGGGCGCTTAAATTCGTTTTCAAGCCAGGTTTCCTCATCCGCCACCGAATAAGGTACCATGGGAACGCCCAGATTATGGGTTACTTCAGGGTCGCGCATCCATTCCACATAAATTGGAAGCTGGCTCTTATCCAGGGCTTGAAAGGTGAGTCTGCCGTACTTAAAATCAGGCATGCGATTCCTTAGGGCTCCAAGCGATTGGGTCCCCGGAAGAGGTAAACGGCTTCGCGGATGTTGGGCAGGTCAAGCAAGACCATTAACAAACGGCTGAGCCCAAGCCCAAAGCCACCGTGCGGCGGGCATCCATACCGGAAGTAGTTGAGGTAATTCTGAATGGGGGGCAGGGTCAGTCCTTTTTCCAAAGCCTGAGCCGCCAACACATCATAGCGATGCTCGCGCTGGGCACCTGTGGTCACTTCCAAGCCTTTGCCCAGCAGGTCAAAACTCTTGGTAAGCGTTGGGTTATCCGCATAGCGCATGTGGTAGAAAGGCCTCACGGTTGCCGGCCAATCTGTCACGAAGACAAAATCGTTACCGTACTTTTCTTTAACATAGGCACCGAGCGCTCGCTCAGCACCGGGGTCCAGATCACCTTTTTTCTCAGGAGGCAGTTTATAGTCCATGGTTTTGAGCAGCTGGTAGGCCTCGGCCATGGTCAATCGGGGGAATGGCACAGTGGGCACCGTCAATTCCGTGCCCAGAACTGCCTTGATTTCTTCATCGTGTTTGTCTTTGACAGCCTGGAAACTGAAAGCCAGCCAATTTTCCATGAACTTCATCACGTCATCATGATCGTCAATCCAGCTCATTTCCATATCCACGCCAGTAAACTCAGTCATGTGGCGGGAAGTAAAGGACGGGTCAGCGCGGAAAACCGGGCCAATCTCAAAAACGTTTTCGTAGCCAGCTGCCATGGCCATCTGCTTGTAGAATTGGGGCGATTGCGCAAGATAAGCCGTGCGTTCGAAGTATTTAATTTCAAACAACTCCGCGCCGGATTCAGATGGTGTTCCCATGGTTTTTGGGGAGTGCATTTCAATAAAATTATTTTGGATCCAATACTCGCGCATGGCTTCTTCAAGAGTGGTTTGCACCTCAAAGATCAGGCGGTTCCTCTGACGGCGCAGGTCCAAATAGCGCCAATCCAAACGGTAATCCTGGTCTGGCAGTGTGTCCCCGAAAGGTTCGAAAGGCAAGGGTGTTTCTGCGTTGCCTTCAACTTTGAGATCTTCAAGTTGGAGCTCGATGCCGCCCAATTTGACGACCTCGTTTTCAACCACCTTGCCGAACACGGTCAGTGCAGATTCAACCCCCAGGATCGAAATCTTTTCTGCCAGTTCCGGGTTGCCTTTTTTCCACAGTGCAATCTGCACCAACCCGGTGCGGTCGCGCAGAACCAGGAATTGCATGCTTTTTTGGTCACGCAGAATCTGCAACCAGCCCTGGATTTTTACTTGCTGCCCAATTTTCCCCATCAGGTCCTTGATTAGGGTCCGTTCCATAGTTCACACTCCGATACTAAGTTTCTAAAAAAATTATAATGCCATTAGGGCTTGGACTGCCTGGTTAGGTGATATCCGTTTTTCCAACAGGTCATTTAAGATAGCTTGCAGCTTGGTTTTATCTGCGTCTTCAATCCACCTGCGATAGAGAGCCAGGCGTAAATTTCGGGAAACAATCTCGTGCATGGCCAATTCCTTTTTCAATTCCCAAAGGCCATGGTCTTTTAGGAATTTGCCATGTTCAATGATTTTTTCTGCCAATAGGGCAATACCTGTATTTTCGGTCGCAACAGTTTTTAGCACGGGGGGAAACCAATAGTCCTCTTCGACCAGATGTTCCAGCTTTTCCTGGTTTTTTTCAGTGAGGAAGCGGTGGTGATGCACATTCAGGTCCTTGCCGTGACCAGCATTAACCATATTTTGCAGGTTCCGAACTGTACCATCCACACCGGGGCGGTCGGCTTTATTGACCACCAACACATCGGCGATCTCGAGAATTCCAGCCTTGATAGCCTGGATGTCATCACCCATATCGGGTGTATCAACCACGATGACAGTGTGAGCAAGATTAACCACGTCCACTTCGGATTGACCAGCCCCAACAGTCTCAATCAGCACGTAATCATAACCAGCTGCATCAAAAACCTGGGTGAAGGCTTCAGTGCGGTCAGAAAGCCCACCCAAGGCTCCCCGGGTGGCCATCGAGCGGATAAATACGTCCGGGTCGTGCTGAATGTGTAGCATTCGCACCCGGTCCCCCAGCAGAGCGCCCCCAGAAAATGGACTGGTAGGGTCCACAGCGATGACAGCAATTTTGGGTTTGTTGGGGAGGGTACGCAGCTCTTTAACGAGAGCTGCTACAAGAGTGCTTTTGCCTGAACCGGGCGCACCGGTAATGCCAATTTTATGGGCTTTACCGGTATGAGGGTAAATGAGGTCTAAGGCCTGTATGCCTTTAGGGGTTTCAGACTCCACCGCGGTAAGAAGGTGGGTGATGGATAACTTATCGCCCTGGAGGGCTTTCTCTACCAAGGCGGTTGGCATGGCTTATTCGGGGGCTATCGCTTCACGGATATCGCGGCAAACGGTTTGGGTGTTTGTACCCGGCCCGTAAACTTTGGTAACCCCAGCTTCAAGCAGATGGGGAATGTCCGCTTCCGGGATGATGCCACCCAGAAAAACGTACACATTATTTTGGCCGTTTCCGCGTAACTTCTCAATGATTTGGGGAACCAGGGCGTTGTGCGCGCCGGAAAGGATGGAGAGGCCCACGGCATCCACATCTTCCTGAAGGGCTGCCTCCGCGATCATGTCCGGTGTTTGACGCAGACCGGTATAGATCACTTCCATGCCGTCATCGCGCAAGGCGCGGGCAATCACTTTAGCGCCACGGTCGTGGCCATCCAGCCCAGGTTTGGCAATCAGTATACGAATTTTCTTCTCGGACATGGGTTCCTCCGTCAACAAGATTATAACGTGTCCCGGTGCTCTTGGATCTCAATGGCACAAAATTAACCAGCGTATTTATCAATCCCCTCGACGTGGATGATTTCTCCAAAGTAGATGCGATGGAAATCGCGGTCAGGATAATTGTTCAAAATGCTTTTATCGAGGAAATGCGCGGGTTCAAGGTCATCAAAATAGGTCTTTCGGCATTCGATGCTGAGTTCGGCCTGCGTGTAGGTGGGGGAGGCTACTTTTTTTGCGGCTGTTGGTGAAAGGCCGGAAAGTTCCAGCTTTTTCGTGTCCCTGCCGGATTTGGTTCCCAAGAGTGAAAGGTCTTTGCGATAGTCACTGGAAAAGGCCGTTATAGTGAAATCAGGGAATTTCTCCATAAAGTCGAAAGTGTAACGCGTGGGTCTGACGACAACCATGGCGAGTGGCTTGTTCCACATCGTACCGAAGGCTCCCCAGCCGATAGTCATCATGTTGAAATCGCCGGTTTGGAAGTCTCCACTGGTAAGCAACATTGAACGGAATTCCAGGATATCATGCGGCAACAGGCTCAGGTTTCTGGGATTAATCGGGTTTAAGGTCATGGTGGCTCCAACTCTCGAGTTTCTAGTATCTCATCGCCAAGTATAATTAGGCTGTGACCTTATTGCAAACGGAGGGAAAAGCTATTTGAAGACGCTACGCAGCCAAAATTTCCTGCGGGATTTTTTCCTGATCGAAGCAGGCATGTCCGGATGGTTTCTTTACGATAATATCCATTCCAGAGATAAATTTTTCTATGGTTTTGCTGGCATCTTTTTCCTGTGTTTGCTGATGACTGGCTTATTTTCCCTCCGAAAGGGGAAAGAAGACAAGCCTTCCAACCAGCAAAAGACCAATCGTTGGTTATGGCTTATTGGAGGGCTATCAATAACCCTCCTCGTTTTGTTTTTTTTCCTGGGCCAGGGCGGTTTGCTTGCGGGCCGAAGTTTCAGACTCTTTTTACTGATCAGTACGACAGGGCTTTTAGCCTGGCTTTTCGGTTCACTCCTGGGAAAGGGCTCTCCTTATTTCTATTTTGCGGGTCTTTTATTGCTGGGCGGCGTTTTGTATCGTGTGGGGGTTTTTGTGCCGCAGGTCCAGGCTAACCCATTTTCATTAGGTTGGTCGGAGGGCAGTCGGTACTACGGTGCTTCCGCATATTTTGCGCAGGAAATTTATGGGATAAAGATTCCACTTTCTGTATTGGATCCTTCCCGTGGAATTCTGCAGGCTTTTCCATTTTTACTCCGTATACAGGATATCCTTCTGCACCGGTTCTGGTTGGTATTTCTTTGGGTTGGCTTGACTTCCTGGATGGCCTGGCTTTTTGCCAGGCGGTTTTTTTCAAAATTAGGGCTAAAGCAATTTTGGTTATTTCTCTTTTTCTTTCTATTTTTCTTTCAGGGTGCAGTTTACTTTCATCTCATCCCGGTTGTAATATTGGTGCTGCTAGGCTACAGACCAAACCATCCGCTGAGTAACTGGATTTTCCTGATTTTGGCTTCTATCTGGGCAGGGCTTAGCCGCATCAATTGGATGCCTGTACCTGGTTTACTGATGACCGTTCTCTATCTCCTCGACCATCCTGTACGGAAAACTAATTTAGTTCGTTATTTATCTAAACCCCTGCTTTGGACACTCATAGGAACAGCAGTTGCCTATGGTTCCAAACACGTCTATATTGCCCTTTCAGGTGAAAGCCCGGCCTATTTTGATTCAGCTCTTAGTTCCACTTTACTTTGGAATCGCCTTTTACCCAACCCAACTTTCAAGCCGGGGGTCCTTTTGGGGATTTTCTTGCTGTGTTTACCGCTGCTCGCAATCTTCCTCAAAAGCTGGCGGGAGGGTTTAGCCCACCAACTCCACCCGCTCAGATGGGGGGCATTAGTTGCCATATTAACCATGTTTCTCTTGGGAGGTATGGTAGTTTCTACCAAAATTGGCGGTGGGGGAGATTTGCATAATCTGGATGCCTTCATTGTTTTCTTTGCATTGACCTCAGGCAGTCTGCTTGCTGGCTCTTTCACGCCCGAAAACGCGGCTCAAAAAGCAAAACACTCCAACATTCCTGCTTTTTGGTTGCTGGCCGCAGTTTTGATACCGGTATTCTTTGCCTTTCAATCATCTCCGCATTGGGATTTTGAGGTTGGAAAACGAGCACAGCAAAATTTAACCGAACTCAATCAAGCATTAAATTTACTCAAAGATAAGGAAAGTTCGGTCCTTTTCATTTCCAATCGCCAACTCCAAGCTTTCCACGCCGTTCCAGATTTTTTACTTATCCCTGATTACGAAAAAGATTTCTTAATGGAAATGGCGATGAGTAAAAACCAGGAATACCTCCAAAAATTCCGGGCCGATTTGGCTTCAGGGAAGATCAGCGCGGTGCTGGTTGATACCTTGAACACGGAACATCAGGATGCCACTCATTCCTTTGGCGAGGAAAATAACGCCTGGGTGGACGAAGTTTTGCTGCCTCTACTTGAATATTACGAACCTGCCTTCGCGGCTGATAACGGGAATATCAATCTTCTGGTGGCAAAATCCCAGCCCGAACTCATCGCGAATCTCAAGGCGCTATCGGATTAACTTCCGTATCCCGCTATCGGCGGGCTTTCATATATAATTAGCCCAATGGAAGATAAAACGAAAGCAAACATCCTGGCCAATAAGAAGCGCCCGGAGGATCCGATTGATAATGCCCTCCGCCCGACCACTCTTAACGAACTGATTGGCCAAAAACAGGTCAAAGAAAACCTTTCCATCCAAATTTCGGCCGCCAAAAAACGTGGCGAACCGCTGGAGCACGTGCTTTTTTACGGCCCTCCCGGGCTTGGAAAGACCACCCTGGCGCACATTGTGGCTGCCGAAATGGGTCACAGCATCAAAGTCACTTCCGGTCCGGCCATAGAGCGCGCCGGCGATTTGGCTGCCATCCTCACCAACCTGCGGGCTGGCGATGTGCTTTTCATCGACGAAATCCACCGCCTTGGCCGCCAAATTGAAGAAATCCTCTACCCGGCCATGGAAGACTATGCCCTGGATATTATCATCGGCAAAGGTCCCCAGGCCAAATCTGTCCGGCTCAAGCTACCAAGGTTTACGGTTGTGGGTGCCACCACGCGCCTGGCCCTCATTACTGCACCGCTGCGGGCTCGTTTTGGAGCCGTTTACCGCCTGGATTACTATGATGACGACTCTCTGGCCGATGTTATCCGCCGTGGTGCTGGTTTGCTCAAGGTTCCGTGTGACGAAGAAGGCATTCGAGAGATTGCCCGCCGGGCCCGTGGCACGCCCCGCATTGCCCTGCGCATGTTACGCCGCGTACGCGATTTTGCGGAAGTCAAATTCACCGGCCAAATCAATAAAACCATCGCCCGTACCGCTCTGGATATGATGAACGTCGATGCCATGGGCTTGGACGAGATTGACCGCCGGGTGCTCTTGACCATTATCGACAAATACAACGGCGGCCCCGTTGGCCTCAACACCATTGCTGCCTCCATCAGTGAAGAAACTGACACCGTCATGGATGTGATTGAGCCTTATTTGCTACAGCTTGGTTTTCTCGACCGCACGTCTCAGGGCAGGCTTGCTACGGCCCTTGCTTACGAGCACCTCGGCCGCAAAGTCCCTGCCCGGCAAGCCCAAATCGACCTGTTCACTCAGGATCAGTAATTCCCCACATGAAAACTGAAGATTTTGACTACAACCTGCCGGCCGGTTTCATTGCCCAGCAGCCGGTAGAACCCCGCGACCACTCCAAATTGCTAGTCATGCAGCGCTTCACAGGGCAAATGGAACATCGTCATTTCTTTGATCTTCCAGATTGCCTCAAACCAGGCGATTTGCTGGTTGTAAACCAGACCCGGGTTATCCCTGCCCGTTTTTTTGCCACCAAACTGCCCGGAGGCGGCAAGCTTGAACTCCTGCTGCTCAACAAACGTGAGGAACGGCTCTGGGAGTGCCTCATCGGCGGTAAGGTCAGGGACGGTACGCGCATGCAGGTGATTGGTGGCCCGCTTGCCGAGGTAACCACTCTACTTGAAGGCTCGCGCCGGCTGGTCAGCTTTACCGAGCCGATAGAACACTTCTACGAACAAGCCGGCCATATTCCTTTGCCGCCCTACATTCACGACTACCAGGGCGATCCTGAACGTTACCAAACCGTCTACAACCACACTCCCGGTTCCGCGGCTGCTCCAACGGCCGGCTTGCATTTTACACAAGGCCTGATCTCCAGGCTCAAAGATAAGGGCGTGAACTTTGCGGAAATCACGTTGCACGTCGGTCTGGATACCTTCGCCCCCGTCACTGAAGCAGACCCTCGAACCCATCTGATTCATCAGGAATGGTGCGAACTCAATGCAGCGGCGGCAGAATTAATCAACCGCACAAAAAAAGCTGGAGGCCGGGTGATTGCCATCGGTACAACCAGTGTGCGCACGCTCGAAAGTGCCGCGCAAGCCTCTCAAGGGCTACCCATTCAACCCTTCGCAGGTAAAACCAGCCTCTTCATTCTGCCTGGCTTTGAGTTCCGCCTGGTAGATGCCATTGTCACCAATTTTCACCTGCCAAAATCCACTTTATTGATGGTGGTCTCGGCTTTTGCAGGAAAGGAACAAATCCTGCACGCCTATGAAGAAGCCAAAGCCCGTAATTACCGGTTTTTCTCTTTTGGTGATGCCATGTTTTTGCATTAATTTAGAGAAAATATTAATAATTATTTCTTAAAATTAGCAGATACTACAGGGGGCTCAAGCTTTCTATAGAAAGGTAAAGCATATGATGCGATTTGATAAATTTTCAGAGCGTGCCCAGGATGTAGCCAGCCGTGCGGCTGAAATTATTCAGCGCTACGGCCACAGCCAGATTGATTCTGAACATATCCTGCTTGCCCTGATTGAACAACCCGATGGCACGGTCAGCCAAATTCTGGACATCCTCAAAGTGGATCCTGGCCAGGTGGCCGACCGCGTGGATGTTATCCTGCGGACTACCCCGCGCACGAATATTTTCGGGGGTCCCTCCGGCCAAATCTTCCTCACCCCAAGGGTAAAAATGGTGGTGGACCTGGCCAAGAGCGAAGCCTCCCGCATGGGCGACGAGTACATTTCCACCGAGCATATCTTCCTGGCTGTTTTGGCCGAGAAGAATACCCAGCTGGCCCATCTGTTGGAAGAGTTAAATCTCAACCGGCAGAACGTAACTGAGGCCATCCAGGAAATCCACGGCGGAACCAAGGCTACCAGCACAGGCGTCCGCGGCGAAACCCGTTACAAAGTGCTCGAAAGATTCAGCCGCAACCTGACCCAGGCAGCCAAAGAAGGCAAACTGGACCCGGTCTACGGTCGTGAGATGGAAATTATGCGTCTCATCCAGGTACTTTGCCGCCGCACCAAGAACAACCCGGTGCTCATCGGCGAAGCGGGTGTCGGTAAAACCGCCATCGTGGAAGGTTTGGCGCAGAAGATCGCCACTGATGACGTACCCGAGATTCTCTCCGGCAAGCGCGTGGTGGCTCTCGACCTCGGTGCCATGCTGGCAGGTACCCGCTTCCGCGGTGAATTTGAAGAACGCCTCAAAGGCGCCATGGATGAAATTGAGGCTTCCAATGGTGAAGTGATCCTCTTCATTGACGAGCTCCACACCGTCGTCGGTGCCGGAGCTGCCCAGGGCGCCATGGATGCTTCCAACATGCTCAAGCCAGCCCTCTCCAGGGGTGACCTGCAGTGTATTGGCGCCACCACGTTGGACGAATACCACAAACATATTGAAAAAGATGCCGCGCTTGAGCGCCGTTTTGCGCCAATCTTTGTTGAAGAACCCAATATCGAAGATACCATCGATATGCTCAAGAGCCTGCGCGACCGTTACGAAGCGCATCACAAAGTAACCCTTTCCGATGCCGCTCTCACTGCCGCTGCCAAACTCTCTTCGCGCTACATGACCGAGCGCAAGCTGCCAGATAAAGCCATCGACCTGATGGATGAGGCCGCCGCAAAACTGCGCGTAGCCTTATATTCGTTGCCCGATGAACTGCGCGAAAAGAAGCGCCACATCGACCGGCTGACCGCTGAAGAAGAACAGGCCGGCGTGGAACGGGATTACGAGCGCGCGGTAAAGATCAAAGCCGAACGTCTGCGCATCGAACAGGAATTCAACGCCGAACGCCTTAAGTGGGAGTCCGAGAATAAATTGGATGATGAAGTTGATGCCAATGACATCGCGGATGTGATTCACCAATGGACCGGCATACCAATCAGCCAATTGCTGGAGGAAGAATCCGATAAGCTCATTCATATGGAAGAGCGTATTCATGAGCGCGTGGTTGGGCAGGAAGAAGCCATCCACGCTATATCCGACGCCATCCGCCGCGGCCGCTCCGGCCTCAAGGACCCCAAACGTCCCATTGGTTCCTTCATTTTCATTGGGCCTTCGGGTACCGGCAAGACGGAACTGGCCAAGGCTTTAGCAGAGTTCTTGTTTGACGATGAAGACAACCTGGTGCGCGTAGATATGAGTGAATACCGCGAACAGCATTCCGTCAGCCGTCTCTTCGGCGCGCCCCCCGGATACGTAGGCTACGAAGAAGGCGGTCAATTGACCGAAGCCGTCCGTCGGCGTCCATACCGGGTGATCCTGTTTGATGAGATTGAAAAAGCCCATCCTGAAGTCTGGAACGCGCTGCTGCAAATCCTTGATGATGGCCGCTTGACCGATGGTCAGGGCCGGGTGGTGGATTTCCGCAACACCGTGCTCATCATGACCTCCAACCTGGGGACCGAATTCGTCCGCAAGGGTGGCTCACTGGGCTTCCTGGGCGATGATGATGGGGTGGATATCAAGTCCAGCCATGAGAAGATTGAAAAGGCCCTCAAGGCAGCATTCCGGCCGGAGTTCCTTAACCGCATTGATGATATTGTCATGTTTAGCCCGCTCAGCCATGAAAATGTGCTGGATATCGTCGGTCTGCAACTCAAAGAACTGGAAGGTCGTCTGCAAGATAATGGCGTCAAGCTGGAAGTCAGCGAAAAAGCCCGCGGTTGGTTGGCCGATGAAGGCTTCGATCCGCTCTTGGGTGCCAGGCCACTCAAACGTGCTTTGCAAAAATACGTTGAAAGCCCATTGGCAGCCAAATTGCTGGCCGGGGATTTCAAGGATGGCGATACCATGCAGGTCGATAAGTCGGATGCCGATGGTCTTATCTTTACCAGAGTCCCCGGGAAGTCCGAAAAAGCTTCCAAACCCAAGGCTGGCGAAGAGACTCCCCATACTCGGCTGGGCAAAACCCAGGCAATCAAACGTGAGAAAGCCGATAATCCGGAAACCCAAAAACCTCCGGCTGAATAACGACCAGGCAAGGCGGGCAATCCAATTGCCCGCCTTTTTGTTAAGTCATGGATAAGACGCTTTAACTCTTTGTAAAACCCAATTCCAAACCTTAGATAATCTTGGTTTCTATCCAAAATCTGCCTTTAGAATTCAAACCATAATCTAAATTGACAACTATTCGGAGGAAAAATGATTATCACAAATACCAACAACATAGATAACACCATGGTCACTGAATATATCGGACCAGTTTTCGGCGAAGTGATCGAAGGCGTAAACTTCATCAAGGACTTTGCTGCCGGAATACGCAACTTTGTGGGTGGCCGCTCCGGGATGTATGAAGAATCGGTTATCCAGGCTCGTACTGAAGCCATCAACGAAATGGCTATGCGGGCTCAACAGCTGGGGGCGGAAGCCATCCTCGGTCTTAAGGTGGACTACGAAACCCTTGGTGAAGGAGGTAGCATGCTCATGGTCACCGCTTCTGGTACCGCGGTAAAACTTCAGCGCAAGCAGTAATTACAACAATTGGGTCAAACCATTCTAAGTTGACCCAGATTAAAGAGCAGGAATCCAAGCCCGGATTCCTGCTTGCTTTTAAGATTATCCAAAGTTGGTACAACTCTTGAAACCAACCCCTTTATGACTCTTGAAGGCTTACCTGAAACCACGCTTTCGTCCATTGGGCAACTGCTCAAGGGTGTGCCACTCTTCAGCGCGCTTGAGGATGAAGACCTCTCAGAATTGGAAAGCAACCTGAAGCCAGTCAACATCGCCTCCGGGAATCCAATCTTTGAACCCGGCCAAGCCATCCAGGGTCTGCTCATCCTAAAAGCCGGTGTGGCAGACCTTTTATCACCCGCTGGTGAACTGTTGAAGCAGCTGCGTCGGGGTGACCTCCTCGGTGATGAAATTCTGCTGGATTTACCCGCATACCAAACCTCAGCACTTGCCCAAACCAGTTGTGAATTGCTCTTTTACCCGCTCAGCCGCTTTCACGCTGCCCAAAACCGCCTGCCAGGATTGGCTGAAACCAGCCTGGTTATGCGTGAATCGCAAGTATTATCGCTGCGTACACCGCTTGCCTGGCTGCAAAAGGGCGAAACCGTGCAGTTGATGACCCGCAAACATCCCCTCTTTCTGGCACTTGGAGGGTTCTATCCCATCGTTGCTTTCGTGGTGGTCTTACTCCTCACCCAATTCCTGCCCATAATCGATGGCCGCATGCAATTAATCATTCTTGCTATTACCTTTGCCATCTCGGCGATTTGGCTATTCTGGAACCTGCACAACTGGGCCAATGATTATTATCTGATTACCAACAAGCGCATCATCTGGATGGAGCAGCTCTCCGGCCTGTACGACAGCAGGCAGGAAGCGCCGCTGAGCACGTTAATTTCCACAGGGATTGAGACCAGCCGTGAAGGCGCGGTTTTAGGCTTTTCAGATGTTCTGTTGCGTACATACATAGGCGATATCCGCTTCAAAAGGGTTGCGCATGGCGAGATAATCGCCAAAATGGTGGAGGCCTATTGGGTTGGTCGCAAACAAAAAGCCAATGACCTGGATGAGGCCGCCATCCGGGCTGCCTTGCGCAAGAAATTTGGCAAAGCCATCCAGGAAGTAACCCCCGCGGAGTTGGAACAGGAACTTCAGGCCACCCTATTGTCCGAGCCAGCCCGCGACTCCGACTTCAACGATTGGTTGTTTCAGGATTTTCTGAAGGTGCGTTTTGAACTGGGCGATACCATCACTTACCGCAAGCATTGGTGGGTAATGCTGCGCAGCACTTTTTTGCCATTTATCGGCATCCTGACCGCGTTTGGTATCCTGGCAGCCGCTTCTTCCTACCGTATCAACTTTCTGAATCATCAAATGTTGATGATCATCGCCGTATTTCTGCTGCTTTCCATGCTATTTTGGTGGTTCTATGCCTACACGGACTGGAAGAACGATATTTTTGAGATCAACCCCTCCCAGGTCATTGATATCGACCGCAAACCTTTTGGCAAAGAATCCCGACGGGTCGCCCCGCTGGATTCAATCTTGAGTATCCATTATGAAAAACGTGGGCTGCTGCAGGTAATGCTGAATTATGGCACGGTCTTCATCAGCGTTGGTAACCAGCAATTGACCTTCGATGACGTTTACGACCCTTCCACAGTGCAACAGGAACTTTTCGCCCGCATGGGTGACCGCCAGGAAGAGGTTGACCGTTCCCAGGCAGACGCCGAAAAAGACCGCCTGGCTCAATGGTTCCGGCTCTACCACGAAGAAATTACGGCTCCTAATTCGGAAGGGGCTGTTAACTCTGCGTTAGAAAGCCCTGATAAAGCGTCGACGAGACAAAATCCACCCTTCGGATGATGTAAAATAGGGGCACGAAGGAATTGAAATGACGATCTTAAATATCCTGACTTATCCAGACCCCCGTCTGAGAATTAAATCCAAACCGGTCACCAAATTCGATGCTGAATTCCAGCAGTTAGTGGATGACATGCTTGAGACTATGCGCGCTGCCCCCGGCGTTGGCCTGGCGGCGCCTCAAATTGGCGAGCTTCTGCAGCTGGTAGTCATCAAGTATAACGAGGATGAAGAAGATGAGGATGCCAAACCGAAACGCTACATCCTGGCCAACCCCCAATTTACCTGGTATTCCGATGAAAAAGTGACCGATCTTGAAGGATGTCTTTCGGTTCCCGGCTTTACCGGAACAGTGGAACGCTCAGAGGCGGTCAGCCTTAAGGCTCAAAATCGCTTCGGCAAGCCCGTCAAGTTGAACGTGGATGGCTGGTTGGCGCGCATCTTCCAGCACGAGATTGACCATCTGAACGGGGTGCTTTACATCGATAAGGCGGTGGAAGTTCACCGTCCCACCACTGAGGAAGCCGAACAGGTCCTGGAGTAATGCAGCTTACCAGGCTCTCACTGACCAATTTCAGGGTGTTCAACCGCCTGGATTTGGAAGTTCCACCCAAGCTCATCTTGATCAGCGGTGCGAATGCTCAGGGTAAAACCAGCATTCTCGAGGCCATTGTCTATCTGGCCACTTTTTCTTCGTTTCATACCCCGCTTGACCGACAACTTGTTAACTTTAACTTGCCTCCTGAACCGCTGCAAGTTGGGCGCATCATTGCCGAATATGAACGCGCCGGCCGCAAGCACAGCCTTGAAGTGCGCTTGATTTTGGAATTTAATGGCGGTACGATGCCTCGTTACCGCCGTGAATTGCTGCTGGATGGGGTCAAAAAATCGGTCAACGAGCTTTTTGGCCAGTTCAATACAGTTTCCTTTCTGCCTCAGATGGCAAAAATTATTGAAGATGCACCTTCCTATCGCCGCCAGTATCTGGACGACCTGCTTTCACAAATCCATCAAGGTTACGCCCGACATTTGAGTGACTATCAAAAAGCTCTTGGGCAGCGCAATGCTCTGCTTAAAATTCTTCAGGAAACGGGCGGTGAAGCCCGCCAGCTTGAAATTTGGGATGAAATCATCGCCCGGCATGGCGCGGAGTTGATGGCCGCTCGCATCCTGGCTCTACGGGAACTTGAAGAGCTGGCTGCGCCTATACATCAGGGCCTGTCCCGCGGAACAGAATTGTTGCGCTTTGATTATCGCCCGGCTTATGAACCGCTTCCGGACCCAAAAAATCAATTCGCGCTCTTGCAAATGCGACCCGACCGCAGCCAGTTACCGCTGGACGCACTCGAGAACGGTTTCAAGACCGCCTTGCATGCCAGCCACCGTGAAGATATTGCCCGTGGAATGACCACCATCGGACCTCATCGTGACGAGTTGCGTTTTATCGGCAATGGTATCGACCTGGGAGATTTTGGCTCACGAGGGCAAATACGTACCGCCTTGCTGTCCCTCAAGCTGGCAGAACTGAACTGGATGAAACAACGCACCGGTGAATGGCCTGTTTTACTCCTGGATGAAATCACTGCGGAGCTGGATCTCCACCGCCGAGCTGACCTGATGGCCGCCCTGGGTAAGGTGGAACAGGCTTTGCTTACCTGCACCGACCCGCACGTTTTTGGGGAGGAATTCCGCGCAAATGCCTGCAATTGGACCGTGGAAAACGGCATGGTCAACAAGGTGGTTGGATGAGTTCGGTCTTACACACGCGCCGGTGGTACAGGTCTGAAAACCTTGCCAGGCTGTTGATTGCATTGGTGCTTATTTCAAATCTTTACGCCGCTTTGGGCTTCTTTTTTTCTCCGCAAGCCTTCACCGCAGCCTATGAACTGGTTGGTGCCCCGGGGGAAGCCGCGGTGGCCGGCTTTGGTTTGCTTTTTGCCATGTGGCAGGTGCCTTACCTGGTTGCGTTGATCAACCCGCTCAAGCATAAACTTTCACTGGTGGAAGCATTGGCGATGCAAGGCCTGGGTGTAATAGGAGAGACCTTCATCCTGCTGAGGATTCCTGCAATTAACACAATATTAAGATCGGGTATTGCCCGGTTTGTCATCTTCGATTTGGCAGGATTGGTCTTACTGGCAGTGTCTTTACTGATTGTTAATTGGATAATTCCTGAGAATGAGAGCAAAATATGACCTTTAAAGAGCTTGTTGCCCGCACACGCAGTTACCGTCGCTTCGACCAAACTGTCAACATCCCAAGGGAGACTCTGGAGTCCTGGGTGGCCTTAGCCCGATTGGTGCCCAGTTCTGCTAATCATCAACCCCTGAAATTCCTGCTCATCAACGATCCGGAATTGAACGCCAGGGCCTTTAAAAGCATCAGTTTTGCTGGTTATCTCAAGGAATGGGGCGGTCCCAAGGAAGGTGAAAAACCGACCGCGTACGTAGTTATCCTCGGAGATACAACCATCAAGCAAAATTTTGACCTGGATGCCGGTATTGCTGCCCAGACTATCATGCTGGCAGCCAATGAGGATGGTTTTGGTGGGGTGATGATGGGGGCGATCAAGCGCGAGTCTCTGCGGGAAGAAATGCAGATTCCCGTTCATCTCGAGGTGGTACTGCTGCTTGCTCTGGGCAAACCGACTGAACAGGTTGTCGTGGAAGAGACATCAGTTGAACACGGCATTCGTTATTACCGCGATGCCGAAGATGTGCACCACGTGCCCAAGCGTCCGCTCAGTGAGCTGATAATTTGGCCGGAAGATTTGGCCCAGCCCCAAGCTTGATGTTTGAAGGTTTTAATACTTAAAGAGGAAAGAGATTTGTCTCTTTCCTCTTTTGTGATTCTTGCTTTTGTCATCCCGAACTTTTATTGAGGGATCTGTGTTTATTTCTTCTGGTTTTTAGGATTTGCATTCGGCAGCCGTATTCCTACAGGAAGTAGCGGAGCGCTGAGAAGATCTCTGAAGAGAATGGTAGCAATTTGATCTGGCTGGTAAACTTTGAAATTGTCGAATTTGAATGAGCCATTCTTAAGAGAACTGCCATAGATTCCAACCCCGCCATTACTGGTCAAAACTGGATCTGTCAAATCTGAATCTTTCAAATCGATAACATTTGTGCCATTGACATCTAAAGTGAAGCGGCCGGTCTGGCAATTGGCAATCAGGTGGTACACGCCGAGTGGGTCGACTGGGGTGAATTGGCTTTCTTTGTAAAGCAGGGTGGACACATTTTTATCTTTTATTTTTTGGTAGACGCCAACTGAGCCATCTGTGCCGATGCCGATAGTGAAGTAGTTTTCGTAGTCCACGAAGCCGCAAACGATGCCAAAGCTGCCAGCGTCTGAGCTTGTATTCTGCCAGACATCCACTTCGATGCGTGCATCCCCTGTTCCCAAATAGTCTGTGGGGACAATGGGTTGCAAGTAACTATTAGTCACTATGGCATAAGTCCCATCATCCATGTAGCCATATGTACTGTAATCGGTAGAACCTATCGGAAAGCTTGGCTTGATGTTGATGTCTGAGAAGTCATTGCTGTAGGTGTAGGGGGTCGGCTCGGGTACCGGAGTGGCAGTTGGGATCACTGGGGCAATTATTGCGGTTGGGGTAACGGGCGTAGCAGTAGGAGTTACCGGTGTAGTTGTAGCCGTGGCAGTAAAGCGCGGCGTAGAACTGGGTCGGGGTGTAGGTGTATCGGTCTTGGTGGGTGTGATGGTGGGCGTTGGGCTGGGGACGACCAGGCCATAAACCAGTTCCGGCCCAAACAGGTCGCCTCTGGAATTTTGCACCCGCCACTTGCCGATGAAATTACCTGCGATGGAGGGTGAGACCAAATTCAAATTAAGCGTAGCCGTTCCGCCAGTTTCGGTAATTGGAACCGGCAGTGGGGTTGTTGAACCTAACAGTGAGCCGCTGACGAACACAAATTTGTACTTTTCCCATTTACAGGAACCGACGTTTTTTAGCGTCCAGCTCTTGGTGAAAGGCCTGCCGACATCCATTTTGGTTCCTTGAACCAGGCCGCTCTCCGCGACAATTTCAAACAGATCCGTGCAGGGTGTCGGGTTGGGGCCTTTGGTCGGGGTCAACGTTATGGTGGCACTGGCAGCCGGAAGTGAGGTGATGGTTGCGCCGCTTTCGCCCCTGACAACCATGAGCGCAACATCCTCGGTTGCAGTCTGGTCGCCTTTTTTGTTAGTGACCAGTACCCGCAGCATGGTTGCCCCCTCCGAGCTTGGAGTCCAGGTGAAATTCAGTTCCTGATCGTAATTTGCTTCCGCGCCAGGAATGCTTTGCATCAATTGATTGTTAACGTAAAAATTGGCTTTTGACCAACCATTGGAACTGCGTATTCGTGCAACCACGGTCACGGGCTGGTTGAGGAATACGTTTTCCCCCGATTTTGGCCGCACCACGTCCAAAGAAACATTGGCAATCCCACCCATTATGAAAGCCCGCACACCGACAGCGAACATGATCACGATTAATAGCAGCGCTGGGGCTGCCCAAAGCCAAAAGTCGCTTCGTCGCTTTCCCTGTGGGGCAGGGCTTAATGCCGCGAAATCATCAGGGGGCAAGTTGGGGGGCAGGGAGCCGTCGACCAAAATTGGGTCCATAGGTTCAGGAAAAACTGGTGGCGCAACTTCGGCCTGCGGAAGGTTTAGGGGTGGCAGAGGCTCAGGGTTTGAGGGGCTGGCAACAGTGTCCGGGTCCGGAGAGAGTGCGTCCGGGTTGAATTCCGGCAGCGGCGTGGACGAGATTTCTGGGAACAGGTTGCCATCGGTCATGATTTAAGTATAAGCCAAACGCCTCTGGCTTTAGCCTTTGCACGACCTTCTGTCAAGGCTAAATAGAAATGTCCTACTCTGGCTAAATAGAAATGTCCTATTGGGTTGATAAAGTTGTCAGAACAGGTTTGCCATTTATCTTCTTTCCA
>JGI24131J36419_10000057_pt1 | contig 34490 bp, 29 predicted proteins | sample BarGraNGADG00211_2_FD_36419 | JGI IMG/M metagenome (IMG submission 36419) | reverse complement strand
GCAAGTCCTTCTTGGCAAAAAGGGCAGGATTGTCCAAATTGTAAAACCAAACCTGGCCGGGTTGGTTTGCAACGATTAGGGTCGACTTCCTTGGTGATGAGTACCGGTTTCGGCCTGGGCTTGTACTTCTTGCCTGGTGCCTCAACTTTTCTCATGATTTTCCTTGTTCCTGGATAATTAGGCTTTAACCAGGGTGTCCAAAGGCCAGTTGGGCAGTACATCAAAATCGAGGCTGCCGGGCTCGCCATTGGCCATGTGTCGATAAGCAGCAGCAGCAATCATGGCTGCATTATCTGTACAAAGATTGAGCGCAGGAATATGAACCCGGAATTTTGTCTGAGAGCGGAAGGCTTCACGCAGGGCTTTATTGGCGCTGACCCCGCCAGCGACGATAATTTCCTTGGCTCCGAACTCAGTTGCAGCAGTGATCGTTTTATCGTAGAGGGCTGAAACCACGGAAGCCTGGAAGGACGCAGCGATGTCGGCTACAGGCAACGGACGCACATTGGTTTTGAGGTCGTTCACCACCCTCAAAACCGCCGTCTTGACACCACTGAAAGAGAAGTTCCAGGGCAAATCCAATTTAGCTTTGGGAAAGTTGAAAGCCTTGGGATTTCCGTTAACAGCTGCTTTTTGGATGGAGGGGCCACCCGGATAAGCAAGATCCAGAAGGCGGGCCACTTTATCAAAAGCCTCACCTGCAGCATCATCTACGGTGGAACCAAGCAGTTGATATTGCAAGTGACCAGTCATGAGCAAGAGCTCGGTGTGGCCGCCAGAAACCAGCAACGCAACCAGCGGAAACTTGGGCTCAGGGCCAGGTTTTGTATCGGCGGGGCTGCACCAGGCGGCATAGAGATGGCCTTCCAAGTGACTGATGGGGTAGAGCGGCAAATTGGAACCGACTGCCAAGCCTTTGGCAAAATTGACCCCAACAACCAGGGAGCCTGCCAGACCAGGACCACGCGTAACCGCTATGGCATCCAAATCTCGAATTTGCATATGAGCTTGCTGCAAAGCTTCGTTGGTAACTGCGTAAATGGCCTTCACATGTTCGCGTGAGGCCAACTCAGGGTAAACACCGCCGTACTGCGCATGCAGATCGATCTGACTGGCTATTACAGAGGAATGTACCAACCGGCCGGACTCCACCACCGAAGCGGCGGTCTCATCGCATGAACTTTCGATACCCAAGATGCGCAGATTATCTTTTTTCATGGCCTCAGCCTTTCATCGGGACAATCAGGTCCATGGGATAGTCAGCAAACTTATGGAAGGCTCCATTGGCATCGCAATACCAGGTATCTTCCAGGCGGATTCCGTATCCCTTTTGAGGATAGTATAACCCGGGTTCGATGGTAAATACAGAACCAGCCTGCAAATTATTGCTTGGGTCATCCGGGTAACTGGACCACGGTTTTTCATGGACGTCCAGGCCTACACCGTGGCCGATACCGTGTACATAACCGGATTCTATGCGTGGATCCTGGCGGATGGTTGCATGCCCCATGGCTTCGAAGAGGTCACAGGTACGCTGTTGGAGGTAGTTGGGGTTGCGTCCAAATTCAAGCTCACTGATTAGGGTGTCGTAGACCTGCTTGACCTGATTGAAGGTAGCCTGCACCTCATCCGTGGCGAAGCCAAGCGACCAGGTGCGGGTGAAATCGTAAAAATATCCACCGCCTTTTTCACAGGGGAAAATGTCGAACACGATGGTTTTTCCCAGGCACATGGTGTCTTCTGGGTTGCCGATACTGTGCGGGAGGGCGGCATCACGCCCGAGTGCAAAAATGGTGTTTTCAGGGGTTTCAGCCCCGTACTCGGCCAGCCAGAGGTCGATTTGGGCTTTAACTTCTCCCAACTTCAGGGGGCTGCCATCTGATTTAACGAGAATCTCTCCATCCAGTTTGGAGGAAGAGAGCAATTCCTGGGTGTTGCCCACCACCCGGGTGGTGATTTCTCCCATCCGGCGGATGCGTTCAATTTCGTCCGGGCGCTTGAGAGAACGGGCTTCGAGGAGCACCGCATCCTGGTTGTCCCCTTGGAATTCGAGGCGAGGATTGAGGTCATGCAAACCTTGGGTAAGGCTGATCATGGGGCCGACTTCTTTTTGGCCGTAAACGAGCACTTTACCTTCTTCAAGGCCAATATCCTTGAAAATCTGCAGATAACGCAAAGCGTTGGCTTTTGCCCGGTCCCCTCCGGTTTCCTTCAGGAGAGGGCGCAAATCGTAATCACTGTATGAAAGGTGTTTGTAACCAGATTTGGCTGCTTCTTCGCGTTCCATAGGTCCGCAAATAATGACAGGTTGCTTGCCTTTGATGAGAAATAGGTCAGCAACGCTCAAGTGGCAGATACTCGTGAAATAGACCATCGAAGGGTTGTGTTGGGCTGGACCGGTAACCCACAGAGCGTGTGCGCCAGCGGTTTCCATTAAATTTTCTAATCGTTCGAGCATGGTTTTTACCTCTTCAATTTGGCTAAGGATATTTTGAGAGTGTACAGCACTGCTTCTTCTTCATCTGGTTGGATGGTGCGAGGGTCAATGACCAGTTGGCCGTTTTCGATGCGGGCAATAACGGCCGGGGACCCTCCACGGAGAAGCGCAAGCATTTTTTCAGGTTTCAAAGAAAAACCAAGCAAAGTTGTGGGCAAGGTTTCCTCAGGCAGACTGCCGCCACCGACGGTGGAGAAACCGGGAAGCAGTGCGCCTGCTCCAAGTTGATTTTGCAGGTACTGGGCTTGCCGCAGAATTGAATCGACTGAGCGGCTGAGCATTTGCCAAACCGGAATTTCAGCGAGCGCACGCCCGTAAAGGTACTGCGTGAGTGTGGCTTCGAGCGCGATCAGGCAAAGCTTGTCTGCGCGTAAAGGGCGCAGAAGCTGGTGTTTTTTCAGTTTGGCAATCAGGTCCGCGCGGCCGAGGATGATGCCTGATTGCGGCCCGCCCAGGAGTTTATCGCCGGAAAAACAGATCAGGTCAAAACCCGCCGCCAGAGCTTCCTGCACAGTGGGTTCATGAGCAAGGCCAAATTGGCTGGTATCCAATAATGCGCCGGATCCCAAGTCAAAAATGGAAAGTATCCCGGCTGATTTGGCAAGCGCAGCAATTTTTTCCAGCGCGGGAGCTTCGGCAAAACCACTGATCTTGTAATTGGATGGGTGGACAGCCAGCAGGGCTTTGGCGTCAGCGTCAATGGCTTCCTGATAATCCGCCAGCCTGACGCGGTTTGTGGTGCCGACTTCCATCAGTTTGACTCCGGATTGACGGAAAACTTCCGGCATGCGGAAACCGCCGCCGATTTCCACCATCTGTCCACGTGAAATGGCGACTTGTTTGCCTTTTAATAAGGCTGAAAGTGTCAGCATGATAGCGGAGGCATTGTTATTGACAACGAGAGCCGCCTCCGCGGAGGTCAGTTGGGTGAGCAGGACTTCAGCAGATTCGCCGCGTTGGCCGCGCTTACCACTTTCAAGGTCAAACTCCAGCGCCTGGTAGCCATTGACTTGACTGGCGATGGCCTCCAAAGCCGCCTTGCACAACGGAGCACGACCCAGATTGGTATGCAAGATTACACCAGTGGCATTGATAAGCCGAGGAATGCGGGTGGCATCAAATTCTACCAGGCGATTTTCCAATTCGCTCAGAATTGATTCGAGATTGGCAGCGGGAGAAGTGGGAGTTTGGCGAATGAATGATTCAATTTTGCGAATTTGATCAGTGACCAGATCCCGGCCGTAATAAGAGCTAAGTGCTTGAACTTCAGGTTGTTCGAGGACTTTGTTGACAGAAGGTATGGCGCGTAAATCTGACATAATGCACTCAGCGCGGCTTCCAGGTGCTGCGTTCCCAAAGACGGATGAGGAATTCAGCCAGTACAATGGCAATGGCTAAGATCAGCCCAAGGCCAGGTGAAAGCATTCGGCCAATCTGCAGCCAAACCAGGCTGGCAACGAAAACCCCAACAAAGACCGACTCCCGGAGGATGGGGAGGGCTTCCACGGCAGGCATGGACGGGAACCGTTTGTGCAGGAAAAAGATAGGCATCGTCATCAGGCCGGCAATCGCCATGACCAGACAGAAGAAAAAGAGCCAGCGGGGGCCGATTTGAGGAACCATTTTAGTAATGGTATAGAAAAGGCCTGCGCCTCCGGCGAGAAAAAACAAGAGACTGGCAGGTAAAAATTGCCAGAATTTTAGCTGGTTTTCACGCGTTTGCATGCCAGAAATTATACTTGAAAAGGTAACCAAGAAACCTTTGCGCACGCTTAGCCAGAAATGAACAGATTGCCGTGCATTAGTGACTTTCAAGAACCTGGACTTTGGCAAGCTAAGAATTTGTTATAGAATTACGGGACGATGTTTGAATGGAAAACACTTGCTACTGAAGGTAAAGCCCGTGTGGGCGAATTTTTAACGCCTCATGGGATTCTGCAAACGCCGGTGTTTGCCCCAGTGGGTACACAGGCAACCGTAAAAGCCATTACCCCAGCCCAACTTACTGAACTTGGAGCCAGGCTGGTACTGGCGAATACGTATCATTTATTCCTCCGCCCAGGGGATACCCTTGTGGCTAGAATGGGCGGATTGCACGAATTCATGCAATGGCCGGGGCCAATGCTGACGGATTCAGGCGGCTTTCAAGTTTTTTCACTGGCAAAAATCAGAAAAATCGACGAAGAGGGTGTGACCTTCAAATCCCATATTGATGGCTCTATGAAGCGTTTAAGCCCCGAAATTTCCATGGCCATCCAGGAAAACTTGGGAGCGGACATCATTATGGCTTTCGATGAATGTTCCGACCCAACCACACCTGAGGTGAGCCGCGCTGCCATGGAACGCACGCATGCCTGGCTCTTGCGCTGTGTTGAGGCTAAAAAACGGCCTGATCAAGCGTTATTTGGCATCGTGCAAGGGGGCGTGGACCCCCAACTGCGGGAGGAATCAGCTCGATTTGTGAGCGCTTTGGGCTTACCAGGGTCTGCCATCGGTGGGCTCTCAGTCGGTGAGAGTAAACATGACATGTACGGAACCCTGGAAATTGTCAATGAAATTCTGCCCGAAGATAAACCCCGCTACCTGATGGGGGTGGGGACTCCGCAAGATTTGATTGAAGGCGTGAAGCACGGTATGGATATCTTTGATTGCGTCCTGCCGACCCGGTTGGCCCGGCATAACACCGCCATGACCCGTTATAGCCGCATGAATCTTCAAAACGCGCTCTACACCCAGGATCCGAACCCAATTGACCCGGATTGCACCTGTTATACCTGCAGGCATTTTAGCCGGGCATATCTGCGCCACCTGGTCAACGCCAAGGAAATGCTGGCAGCCACCTTGCTTTCCATCCATAATTTACACACGCTCATCAACCTGACAAAAGAAATGCGAGAAGCCATCCTCGAAGGCAAATTTGAACAATATGCCGGGGATGCTTTCAAAAAGATTCACCAAAATCAAAAACCAGAGGTCAGAAAATGACAGTAATCCAAGCCATTATTTTAGGAATTGTGCAGGGTTTGACCGAATTTCTGCCTGTTTCTTCCTCTGCACACCTAGTGCTGGTGCCTTACCTGGCTGGTTGGAATTTGGACCAGGGCTTTGCGTTTGTCTTTGATGTATTAGTTCAATTGGGCACATTAGCAGCGGTGATCTATTATTTCCGCAAAGACCTATGGGAAATTATTAAGGCCTGGATACACGGGATCAAGATGCGCCAACCTTTTGCAGACCAGAATAGCCGCATGGGCTGGTATCTGATCCTGGCGACCATTCCGGCTGGGATTGCGGGTTTGCTTTTGAAGAATAAGGTGGAAGCCGCCTTTGCCAGCCCGATGTTGACGGCTGTATTTTTGTTTGTGACGGCGATTTTACTGACTTCGGCAGAACTTTTTCATCGGCAAGTTGAACGAAGCAAACAGGGTAGACTGCTGAGTGGTTTGAACACTACAGATGCGCTTATGATCGGTTTATTTCAGGCACTTTCCATTTTTCCTGGAATTTCCAGATCTGGCGCTACGATTTCAGGGGGCATTTTTCGTAAGTTTGACCGCCAAGGCGCGGCCAGGTTCGCCTTCCTGATGTCGGTTCCAATTATGCTGGCTGCAGGGATTCTGGGAGTAAAGGATTTGCTGGATGTGCCTAATGTTGGGCAGATGGCAGGCTTGGTACTGATTGGCTTTATCCTGGCGGGGTTGGTTGGTTACCTGGTAATCAAGTGGTTCATAGGCTATTTAAGGGGCAAATCGTTGCTGCCTTTCGCGATTTATTGCGCCATCTTAGCCCTGGTTGTGATCGCCGTCACTTATTTGCGTATCTAAATACAATAAATATTTACTTTGTTGCCAAGAGCAACCCGGTAAATTTCCGGATCTTGATGCCGCCTTCTGCATCAATAAGCCTCTGGAAATAAAGGGTTAGCTCTTGTGGAGAGCAACTGATTTGGGTGGTGAGAAAGCCACCTAAAGATAAAACATAATCCGTTAGCGGCTGGGCTTCCGTTACCCACAAGTCGGAGGGGTAAGTCTTCAGTGTGCAATTTCCAAACGCAGACTTAATCAGGTCCATGCCCTCTTCCAAATTGAAGTGGGAATGGAACGTATGCAGCAGAAGAGCGGAAGGGAATAAACCTTGGACCAGTTGGTCGAGATCCTGCATGTGGCCATGCCCGTTAGTGGCAGCCATCAAACGCCCGCCTGGTTTGAGGAGCCGCTTGATTTCCTTTAAGGCCAGCATGATATCAAGGACATGGTAAAGCATGTGATTGGCAGTAATGCAATTAAAGGTCCCCTCAGGAAGAGCCAAAGCTTGGGCATCCTGGACCGAAAATGAGAAACGGGGGTCATATTTCAGCTCTGAAACGGCTTCTTGCAGCATGCCGAAGGAAAAATCTGCCAGGAAATAACGTAGCGAAACAGGGTAAGCAACGCGGTTGTTCCGGGTTTGGCTGGCATTGCCGCAACCAAGTTCCAGCACAGTATCTCCGGGAGAGAGCTGCAGATTGGAGAGGACAAAACTATCCCAGGATTCAGCCGCGGTTGAATAAAGTTTGTGCAAACGAATGCGCGCGTTGAGGTTAGAGGCAGTTCTGTATTGATCTTTCCGTAAAGCGTCATCGCTGGCAGGTGTAGCGTACATGCCAGGAATTATATGCACCCGTTTGATGGAGAATTAAGGAGCATTAGCGTTCTTTCAAGGCTTTTTCCATCGCGCTGACGGCTTTTTCAAGGTTGGCACGGGGTGTGCCAAAATTCAGGCGAGTAAATTGAGCATATTGCTGCCCAAAAGCAGTGCCGTCATTGAGTCCGACACGTGCTTTTTCAAGGAAAAATTTGTACGGGCTTTCAAGGCCAGTATCACGGCAATCAAGCCACATCAGAAAGGTGGCCTCAGGACATGTAGCTTTGACTCCTGGCAAGTGGGCATGAATATTCTCAACCAACCAGTCGCGATTAGCCTGCAGGTAAGCCAAGCATGCCTGCAGCCACTCAGCTCCGCCTTCATAGGCAGCTTTGGCCGCGGTGAGGGAGAGTAAGTCAGGCGAGCCTACAAATCCAGCACGCGCAACGTTGAATTGCTCCAGCAGAGCTTCATTCTGAATGATGCCTACAGAGGCGTAAAGGCCGGCAACGTTAAAGGTTTTGCTGGGGGCCATAAACGTGAGGGTAGTGTCAGATACTTCTTTGGAGAGGGAAGCAAAGGGAATGTGCTTACGACCATCATAAACCAGGTCGCAATGAATTTCATCTGAACAGGTGAAAACTTCGTGGCGCAGCAGGATTTCGGCCAGCTTTTCAAGTTCTGCGCGAGTCAAGGCACGGCCAGTCGGGTTTTGGGGATCACAATGGATATAGACTTTGACATGGTGGTTGACGATTAAGCGCTCGAAGAGCTCAAAATCAATGCTGTAGCCGCTATCCGGACTTTCGAGCATCGGGCACTCAACGACGTTCAGACTGGAAGATTTGGGGCCGGAGAAAAAGGGTGGGTAAGCTGGGGTAAAGAAGATGACCGAATCACCCGGCTGGCAAAGGGCACGCAGTGCAAGATTGAAACCGGTGACCACGCCAGGGACAAAGCTGAGCTGGGGGTCGGTGACCTGCCAGTTGTAGAGGTTCTGCATGCGCTTAACAAAGACTTCCTTTAGGCCAAAAGGGGGCAGACCATAGCCAAAGATGGCATGGTCTACACGCTCATGGAGGGCTTTAATGACGCATTCAGGGCTTTCAAAATCCATATCTGCCACCCATAGCGGCAGCACATCGTCTGGGTAAATGTGCCAGCGTAAGCTTTCTGTACTGCAGCGATCAATCAAGCGGTCAAAGTCCATAAATACCTCCGGTAATTTGCTAAACGAATTCTAATCGGCTTCTGCTTCAATATCCTGGTTTTGATTCAAATCCGGGTAAGCGCTTGGTATACTTTTCAAGACCATGAAATATTTAATTCACAAATTACTGAGGCTCACTCAAACCGCCACTATATTTTGGCCGGTAGCCTCCAGCATCTGTTTGGGGTGGTTAATCTCATCCAGCCAGCCAATCCTCGCCCGGATGAGCAGCAGCCTGGGCATTTTTTGTCTTGTCATGGCGGTTTTTACCTTTGGATCCATTGAAGACGCGCCACTGGACGCACTGCCAGAAGGAAAAAACCCTGACAACCCTATTTCGAAAGGGCATCTTTCCATACCTGTTGCCTGGAAACTGAGTTTGGTACTGGCTCTTCTTGGGCTATTACTCAGTAGCATTAGCTCCCAAGGTACACTGCTGGTAAACCTGGGTCTGCTGCTTGTGGGAGTTTTTTACTTCCATCATGCCCTGAGACTGCGGCAAAGCTTGTTTTTGGATGCCCTGGGCTTTTCAATCCTCACCAGTTTTTTGCCCTTCCTCAGAGCAGCCAACTTAAGTTCAAATCATTTTGGAAACAGCAGCTTGGTCACAGGCAGCCTGGCATTTTTCCTGACATACGCCGCTTATTACACAATGATCGATTCCCAGGAAAAGAGTCTTGCAGTCGGTATCTCCAGGCCGAAACTTTCCCTTGGGATTATGATTGTGTTGGTCTTAATTGTGATTACAACCCTTTTTACATTTACTTTTTCTGGTTTAGTGCCAGCTTGGGTTTCATTCCTGATACTGGTACTCTTCTTGATAATGGTTTACCCGCAATTCAGCCGGCGCACAACCATCCAAACTGAAACATACATCCAGTTGATATTTGCCATCTACCAACGCGCTTTGGCTATCGCACTGGCAACTTTTTTTCTATCAACGCAAATCTTCAGTATCCTAAGGTAAAAAAATGACAAAACACGATTTTCTTTCCACTATTATTCATCTTTCCGCCCCGCAAGGCTGGGAGGATTACGAGCTTTTGGATAGCGGTAGGGGCAAAGCCCTGGAACGCTTCGGCAAACACATCCTTATCCGCCCTGAGCCACAAGCAGTCTGGGAAAAAACACTCAAGACTGAAGATTGGGACAAAGCTGATGCGATTATGGTCGAAGAAAAAGCAGAATATGGCGCTTCGTGGCGGTTTCTTAAGCCAATCGAAAAATCCTGGGAAATGCGTTATAAAAATCTCCAGTTTCAAGTTCAATTAGCAAATTCACGGCATATTGGTGTGTTCCCTGAAATGGCCAGCAATTGGGATTGGATGCAAAAACGCATCCGCAAAGCAGGCAAACCCTTTAGAGTGTTGAACTTGTTTGGGTATTCGGGTTTGGCCACCCTGGCCTGTGCGGAAGCTGGCGCGGAGGTTACGCATGTGGATGCCTCCAAGCACGCCATCACCTGGGCAAATTACAACTATAAGCTCTCCGGTCTGGAAAGCCAGCCTGTACGCTGGATAGCTGAAGATGCTCTGAAGTTTGCTGAACGGGAAGTACGCCGAGGCAGCAAGTATCAAGGCATCGTGCTGGACCCACCCAAATTCGGCAGGGGTACCTCAGGGGAAGTTTGGGATTTCTTTAAGAAGATACCAGAATTGATGCGGGCGTGCCGCGGTTTGATGGGCAACGATGCAGATTTTTTGGTGATCACCGCTTATGCCATTCGGGCTTCTGCATTGTTAACTGAGCAAGCCGTTGTCGAAGTGATGGGAGAAAGGGGTAAGACGGAAACTGGCGAGTTGGTAACGGTGGATAAATCAGCAGGGCATGTGATTTCGCATGCCATGTACACACGCTGGTCGAAGGATTAGGCTGACGGTTCCTGGTTGTCGGTGGGGGCATCACTGACCATCACACGGTCCACGCGGTGGCCATCCATATCCACGACCTCGAAACGCAGATTATCCCAGATGAAGGACTGACCGATACGCGGGATCGCGCCAAGTTGGTTCATAACAAATCCACTCAGGGTGTGATAGCCAGCTCTGGATTCATCAGGTAAGGCGTCCAAATCCAATTTTTCTTTTAGTTCATCGATTGGTAGAAGGCCATCAAAAAGCCACGAGCCGTCCTCGCGTTGAAAAGCATCCTGCTCAATATCAAGTTCATCATTGGGAATGTCGCCCATAATGGATTCGAGCACGTCGTAGAGCGAGACGATCCCTTGTACACCGCCGTATTCATCAAGAACCAGGGCTTGATGCTTGCCAGTCAGGCGGAATTGGTCGAAAACATGGAGTGCTCTGGTGCTTTCCAGGTCATATAGGGGTTCTTGCGCGTAGCTTTGAAGGTTGAAGTCCGGGGATCCCATGTCCACACCGATTAAGTCTTTCAAATAGACCATACCAACCACCTGGTCCAGACTGCCATGGGCAACCGGAACTCGGGAAAAGGCCGAAGACTTCAGGCTATTGATGATTTCGGATTTCGGGTCATCTAGATCAATCCAGACAATATCTGTGCGAGGGGTCATGATGGCATCCACCCGGCGATCGCCAAACCGAAAGACAGCTGAAACCATGTCTTGCTCTTTGGCTTCAAAAATTCCTTGTTGAGCACCTTCTTCAATCAGGAGCTTAATTTCTTCCGCGGTTACCACCGGTTGGGGTTTTTGCTTGATGCGGAACAGTTTGAGAGAAAAATTGGTGGCGGCGCTGAGGAACCAGACCATCGGGCGGGCAACCTGGGCAAAAACACTCATGATCCCCGAGAAGCGCGCAGCTATGCGTTCAGGATTGCCAAGGGCAATCCTTTTGGGAACCAGTTCTCCGAGCACGAGAGAAAAGAAGGTAACCAGGATGACGATAAAGGTCAGAGCCCATCCTTCGGCGCCGGTACCGAACCAACCCAGGCGCTGAAAGTAAGCGGCCAGGGGTTTGGCGAGTCGGGCACCGCCAAAAGCACCGGAGAGGATACTGATCAAGGTAATAACAAACTGGACGGTTGAAAGGTAGCGGTTTGGAGTGGAAAGCAGTTTGAGCGCGTTCCTGGCGCTTTCATCGCCGGCATCCTCCATTTGTTCAAGGCGGATCTTGCGGGAAGAAACCATGGACATCTCGTACATGGAGAAAAGACCATTTACCAGGATGAGGATGAAAATCAGAAGAATTTCAAGACCAACGAACATGGGTGCCTCAGGTAATGAGTTCGTCTGGCAGGTGGCATATGCGGTTGAGGTAAACCAACTCAATAAAGCGCGGATTATCGACGTTAAAGCGGGTGATGCCACAGTTGTTATAAATCAGGCGGTAGGGCTGATCGGCAGTTCGCAGAATATGCAAGTCCAATTTGAAGAAGGCGCGGAAAAGAATCGCAAAAAAACTGCCATGGGTGATAATACCAATCCGGTCATTTGTACCGGCATGGCGATTCTTCAGGAATTCGATGACTCTGAAAGCCCGTTCCATGCGGGGAGGATAATCTTCCTTTCCACCAGGCCACCAACCCTCCTCGGCAATGGGTGAGACAAATTGCAGATTGGGATAATTCTTGGCAAACCAGGAACGGCCTTTACCGTGAGTGATCTCAATCACTTTGCTGTTATTGACCTCTCTATGGAGGTAAATACCACCACATTCATGCATATCCACATGCGCGACCAGCGGTAAACCAAGGCGGTCAGCAATAATGGCACCAGTGTGTACTGCGCGAACCATCAGCCCGCAGTAGAGGTGAGTAAGGTCAAAAGCTTGTCTATTCTGGAAATCTACATCCCCGTAGGGAGTGTGGGGAATCGGCAATGTTGTATTCCTTAAGGCAAGCGCTTCCGCGGTCAAATGAGCCTGACGCAAGCCTATTGGTGTAAGATCAGGGTCTTCTGAACGATTGCTTGAGCCATTGTCCTCAAAATCGTCGGGGAGAGCATTATTAGTGGATTGGCCGTGGCGGATGAAATATAGCTGCATTCCAACCATTATAACGGGTATTTCCCTGCAAAATGGTTGGCAGCAGAGCGCTTGCCTGCGTGGTATAATCGCCGCCTATCAGGCAGGTAAAAAATGATTGAAAAAATGNAGGCGATCCTTTCGCGCTACCGAGACATCGAAGACAAACTAGCTCAAACGGCAGATGACTATCAAACGATAGTGGACCTTTCCAAGGAAAAGTCCGATCTGGAGCCGATTGTGAAATTAGCCAATGAGTATAAAGATTTACTCAGCAACTTTGATGCAACCAAAGTACTGGCCGAATCAATGGATTTGGACCTGAGAGAAATGGCAAAGGTTGAGTTGCCCGAATTACAGGCACATAAAGCGGAACTTGAAACCAAAATTAAGACTCTGCTGGTGCCCAAAGATCCACGGGATGATCGCAACGTCATCATAGAAATCCGGGCAGGAACCGGTGGGGATGAAGCTTCCTTATTCGTTTCTGATCTGCTCGGCATGTATTTGCATTATGCCGACCTACATCGTTACAAAACAGAAATCGTTACCGGGAACGAAACTGGTTTGGGGGGTTACAAAGAGGTAACCTTTTCAATCAAAGGCAAGGGCGCTTACTCGCGGTTCAAGTTTGAATCCGGGGTGCACCGCGTACAGCGGGTACCCGAAACTGAATCTCAAGGCAGGATTCATACTTCCACGGTGACTGTGGCTGTCCTGGCTGAGGTTGAAGATGTGGAAATCAAGATCCCCGAATCGGATTTGAATATTGATGTGTTCCGCTCGGCTGGTGCCGGCGGTCAGAATGTTCAGAAAAACCAAACAGCTGTCCGCATCACCCACTTGCCAACCGGCATTGTGGTTGCCTGCCAGGATGAACGCTCGCAATTGCAGAACAAAATGCGCGCGATGGGTGTGCTTAGGGCCCGGCTTTACGATCTGGAACTCCAAAAACGGCAGGACGCAGTAGCTGCGTCCCGCAAGTCACAGATTGGTACCGGTGAACGTTCGGAGAAAATAAGAACCTACAACTACCCGCAATCGAGGGTTACCGACCATCGCATCAACGTGTCTTCTTATAACCTAAACGGAGTCATGGCTGGCTACGAGCTTGACACGTTTATCACCGAGCTACAATTAGCAGATGAATCAGAACGGCTTGCCAATTTCGAAGCCAATGGATAGCTACAGCACTGGATCCTTGCTCAGGGAGCAAACCCGTATACTTTCCAATGATGTCGAAAGACCGCATGACCATGCTTTGGTGCTGCTGGCTCACGTCCTGGGCGAATCCAAGAGTTGGGTATTGGCACACCCCGACCTTTATTTATCACAAAGGCAGATTTCGGAACTATCGAACCTCACGGCAAGGCTGGCAAAAGGGGAACCTCTGCCTTACTTGATAGGGGAACAAGCTTTTTTTGGCCTGGATTTCAAAGTCAACCAGGATGTACTCATCCCCCGACCTGAAACTGAACTCATGGTTGAAGAGGCATTAGCCTGGCTGAAATTCCATCCATATGCCAAGCAAGGTATTGATCTGGGGACTGGCAGTGGCTGCGTGGTTGTCAGCCTGGTTTTAAATTGCCCGGATCTGCGCATGTGCGCGGTAGACATCAACGCCAGGAGCCTGAAGGTGGCTATGGAAAACGCAATCGATCTGCACTGCGAAGATCGCATCCGATTTACGCAGTCGGATCTATTTAAGGATGTGACCCGAAGTTACAACCTGGTCTGTGCCAATTTACCTTACATCCCCACGGATGAATTGGCCGCGGTCAACAGCCTGCCTTACGAACCAAGGTTAGCCTTGGACGGTGGCAAGACGGGGTCGGAACTAATTGAACGCGGTATGCTTGAAAGTCGGATCCATTTAATACAGCCGGCCCTTTTACTTTACGAATTTCAGTATGACAAAGCGGCAGAAATTGAGAAATTAGCGGAAAAGTATTTTCCTCAGGCCGACAGAAGGATCCTCAAAGATTTGGCTGGCCTGGACAGAATCATGCGCATTGAAGAGGCTTAATCGAAATGCCTGAAACAATAGTAATCTCAATCGAAGAAAGAAATGCCATCCGGATGGCCAAGAAGGTCATTCAAAGCGGAGGTATTGTTGTGATCCCTACGGATACGCTTTATGGGATAGCCTGCGATCCAAGGAACATTCACGCTCTCAATACCATGTATATTGCAAAAGAAAGGCCAACCTCGAAGGCCATACCCCTTCTTCTGGGTGGCATGGAGCAACTGCGCAAGGTAGTGCGTCTGATCGATCCACGCGTGCTGCGCCTTGCGCATGTCTTTTGGCCTGGAGCCTTAACCTTGGTACTTGAAAAACAGCTTGACTTGCCCAAAGAATTGACCCCATATTCAGGTGTAGCCGTCCGCATGCCCGATCATTCATTTACCATTTCACTCTTGCAGAGGATCGGTCCACTGGCAGTGAGCAGCGCCAACATTTCAGGCCAAGCCAATCCGCGCAATTTGGAAGGCGTGCTGGAACAATTGGATGGACGGGTGGATCTGGTGCTGGATGGCGGTGTGATTCAAGGTGGAAACGGTTCGACGATCGTGCAATGCCTTGACGGCGATATCCGCCTGTTGAGGGGCGGTCCCATTCCGTTTGATCAAGTATTAGGTGCCTGGGAGGGCTGATGCTCAGCCTGGAAAGCAAGGGTCTCCAGCTTGAAGTTGTTCCTGAACGCGGCTCTTACGCGTTACATTTGCTTGAAAATCCTAAAATCTTGATTGATGAAGCCTGGTTGGCGTACCAACTTGAACTGGGAAAGCCGATATATGCGGAATTCCTGGAGCTTAGGGCGGTTAATTCACTGCGTCAAGCCGGACCTGGTGGAACCCAGTTTGCAGGCTTTGACATAAGTTACTTCGACCGATTGCATCAATTGGAATTTACCGTCGAACTAGGGCTGATGCTCGACCAACCCATGCTCCTTGTCCGGGAGCGGTTAGTGAATAGTGGTCAAAATTCTGTCTGGCCGCAAAAGCTCTTTGCAGGCATCATTCATCGAGGAAAATTGAAGTTGGGTGCCGACGAAATGGAACCCACTTTTTACTCAAATGGATGGCAGTCCTGGTCGCCAACCGCTGCTTACAGATTAGGACAAAAACAGGACCGTTCCTGGATGGGGCCACTTGCCAATCCAATGATTGTTAACCCTGGCACCCCCATCACGCATTTACCTAATCATTTTTCTGCCGACATGTTCGCCTGCCTGGGAGATTTAAATACCCAAACTGGCCTGGTGGCTGGGTATTTAGCCCAAAAGGAAACTTTTGGCTCGATTGAAACTCATATTGGCAGAGAATCGGATCTGGCCATGTGGGCTAACTGTGATGGCTTACGCCTTGACCCCAGCAGTCAATTACTAACGGATTGGGCAAGTTTCGGTTTCACGAATTTACAGGCCAAACTGCCCTTCAAACTCTACCTGCAGAGCGTCTCGCGGGAGAATAAAGTGCAAGAGAAAGCCGCGGCTCCGGTAGGCTGGTGTTCCTGGTACTACTACTTCCAAAATGTGACGGAAGAGGACATCCGTGAGAACCTGGAGGAGGTTGACCGTGTTCGGGAAACCATTCCTCTTAAGTTGATTCAGATCGACGACGGCTTCGAAAAAAGCGTGGGGGAATGGATGGCGTTTTCTGAGCGCTTTCCAAATGGCGTCAATCCTTTAGCACATGAAATTGAGTCCAAAGGCTTTATTCCCGGGATTTGGCTGGCACCGTACATAGTAGAAGCCCACTCAGGACTGGTCAAAAAACATCCGGAATGGCTTCTGAGGGATAGATGGGGCCGGTGTGCCAATTCAGGTTTTGTCTGGAATCACCTGGGGAAGGCTCTGGACCTGACCAACCCTGAAGCCATGGCTTACACTGAAGATGTCATCCGCACAGCAGTGCAGGATTGGGGATTCAAATACCTAAAATTGGACTTTCTTTATGCCGCGGCTTTAGCTGGGAGATATCAAAACCCAGTATTTACGCGTGCACAGGTGTTGAGGCAAGGTTTGGAGCGCATACGCGCAGCTGCCGGGGAAGAAACCCAGCTCTTAGGCTGTGGTTGCCCCCTGGGGCCGGCGATTGGGCTTATGGATTACATGCGTATCAGTTCGGACGTGAGCCCGGATTGGGAGCCAACTTACTTTGGGCACAAACGGCTCTTCAAAAACGAAAGGAATATGCCTAGCGCCCTTAATGCCATTCGGAACATCATATCAAGGTCTGAGTTGGATGGTTTCTGGTGGGGGAATGACCCGGACTGCTTATTAGTACGGGAAGACTCAAACCTGGATTTAAATGAAGTGCGTAGCCTGGCAACCACCATCGGTATGACGGGTGGAGCCATCCTGGTATCGGACCGCATGCCCACGCTCAACGACGAACGAAGAAGGATTATACAGGCACTGTTGCCGGTTATTCCCAGCCAACCCCAGGTTCTGGACCGTTTCGAACGCAAAGAACCCTATATGCTCAAACAGGAGTTACATACTGCTGCAGGAGTATGGCCGGTAATTGCGGTTTTCAACTGGGAAGATGTGGCTAAAGACAAGACGGTACGGCCGACTGAATGGGGTTTCGCGGATGGGAAGAACTGGATTGCGCGTGAGTTCTGGAGCGGGGAAATTCACATCTGGCAGGGAGATTTGATGCTTAAAGGAGTGCCGAAACACGGCACAAGATTGATGACACTGCACGAATTGAATGGTGGAAGCCAGTATCTTGGCAGTGATTTCCATTTCAGCCAGGGTTACGAGGTTAAAAGTTGGCGGGAAGATGGCAATTCGTTGACGTTTAAGATCCTGCTTGGAAGGCTTGCAAGCGGCAATATATTCCTATGGCTGCCCAGGGAACCGGAGACTGTTTTGCACGACGGAAAAGAAATTCTTTGGGAATCCACCTCTTCTGAAAATGTGTATTCCTTCCAGACAAGAATTAACGGGGAAGCCCAATTCATTTTGAAACTGAAGGATTAGCCAAACAAGACCACCGCAAGGTGGTCTTGTTGTAGGGTTAGTATCAGTTACTTTTGTTCTGGTTCAGGAGGGGCAGAACCTTGGTTACCTGTGTAAGGCTGCACAGGTTGCGCGTAGTAAAAGGCTTTTTGTTGTTCAACACGGCGTTTAACCCTTGCTTTTAGGATGGCTTTGATGACGAAGTAAGCAATTAGACCCAGCGGGATCAAGAAAGGTAGCCAGGCGATGGCAAACCAAATCAGGAAGGTACCCAAGCCCTCGGCAGCGTTGATGAGGGCTTGCAGCGCTTCGCGGGCAGAGCCTTCAGGTTTCCATCCACCAATCTCAATTGGCTTGAGAGAAGCTTCTGCGACAAACCAAACCGAAACTGCGGAGAGTTGAGAAGATTCTTTTAAGTATTTCATCTGACCTTGCAGCACTTCAATCTGGCCACGGATTTCGGTAAGCTGTTTGAAGATCTCAACCGTGTACTGCAGGTCGGTGGCTTTATCAAGCAGTTCCTGCAATTGTTTTTCGGCAGCTTTCAGGTTGGTTAAGCGTGATTCAGAATCGACATATTCAGAAGTTACATCCTGACCGGAAACGCTTTCAGAAATGATCCCGGTTTTAGCATCGGCTGCCAGTTCCCGAATCTTGGCCATGGCTTCGTCGAGTTTTTCTGCCGGTACGCGGATTGTGATGGAGCTGGTGGTATAGATAACGCCAGCACTGTCACTGTTATTACCAACTTCAGAGTTGACTACATATCCGCCAAAGGTATTGGCCAATGCCTGGACGGCTTGCATGGCTTGAGCGGGATCCGCAACGGAGACTTTCATCGAAGCTGTACGGATAACCATACGTTCCGTTGCTGCAGGTGCGCCTGAACCTGGGGCTTGAGGCGCTAATGATTCCGAGGCAGCATTGGAAACAGATTTTCCATAATCCGCAGAAGCCTGTGGTTGCATTGGTGATGGTGATACCTGGTTGGGGGTTGGGGATTTGGCACACGCACTTAGCGTGACCATCAAGGCAATAAATACTAAGAGCAATTTATTCTTCATTTTTCTCCTGTCCGTTTTGAGAACTGCTTACAAAATCATAACGAAAAATAATCGCAATAGTTCCTTTAAGGCTAGACGCCTCTCTCCAAACGCTCAATGTGCCTTATAGGAAAGCCAAGGTTGCGCATGCGGGCCTGGACTTCGGGCACATTATAAGCGACGCGTCGAAATTGCCAGGTTTCATCCCCATCGTCGAAAATGACATAGGCAGCTTTAGGGTTGCCGTCGCGTGGTTGGCCAACCGAACCCGGATTAAGAATGAAACGATTATCAGAGCGCCACAAATCTCCTTGTTCTGGAAGCAAGAGCCGAATTTTCCGAGGCTTGCTGAGTTCAAAAATGGACGGGATATGGGTGTGGCCGACCATGCAGACTTGCTGAGTAAAAGCAGAAAAATTTTCAAGGGCAATGAAATTGCTGGAAAGGTACTCCCAGATGGGGTTGCGAGGGCTGCCATGTGCCATATGGATTCCGGCAACATCTTTTTCAAGATCAAGCAATTCCAGCCATTCCATACTGGTGGCAGCGAGTATGGAAGCTTGCACGGTGAGGGCTTGTTGGGCATCGTAATTGAAGTTGCCTACTTCGATGATGCCGCTCAGGGCGGCGTCGTGATTGCCCATGACCACTTGCAGTTGAGGCAAGGTACGCAGAAATTTAATACACTCATTGGGATCCGGTCCATAACCGACCACATCGCCAAGGCAAAAGACGCGGTCAAAATTTGCCGCGTCCATGATGACTGCTTCCAGTGCAGTCAGATTAGCGTGGATATCCGAGAGGACGAGAGTCCGCATAATTAATCTTAATAACTTGGCTCTATGAAATTAATAACCGGAACTCCATTGTTCGTGGTGTATTCAGTGTTCGTCCCTGTAATGTTAATCCAGGTATTTCCAGGCTTCAGTGGGAACAGATTTCCCTGGTTGTCAAAGAATTGGATCGGTTTATAAGGATCCGTTACTTTCCAGGTGCCTTCGTAGAGTTTTCCGTCGCGCAGGTATGTGGCTTTAAGGCCTTCGGTATTCCCAAGCACATCGGTGGTGAAGAGATTAATGTCATACCAGCCATAGCTGGCTTGGAGGATGATGACATTGGAAAAAGCCAGCTGTTTTTCAGTCAGGCGATCCGTGAGTGGAATCATCTCGTCGTAGTTGGGGGCGTTGTCAATCCAGCGCAGATATTTACCTGTTGCCTTGTCATAGGTCCAGTCGCTTTTATCGGACGAGCTGAAATTAAAGCTTAGCTTGGGCGTATCGATACCGTCAGCAGGGGCCGCTTGGTTAAAGAGCATGCCGGTCAGGTCATACTTTTGGGGCGCTTCGCCGTTAGCCACTCTGAATTTTGTAATGGCAGCCGAATCGCCGAAGACGGTTGTGACCCAACCGTGCCCATCATCACAAATCCCGGGGCAGAGGCCTTCAAAGACATAACGATTTCCGAGCATCTGGTAGAGCTTGGGGAGGACATTTACATAATCGCCGCCACTGGTGCCAAGGACGCCCTGATAAAGCTGCACAATTTCAGGATCGATAAGCCGGGTCGAACGCACAGGCCCGATTTGGTTGGCATCCTTGCCATAGTAGAGACCAATATAGCGGCTCATCGAACCCGGCATGGCGTAAGCAAACACGATATCCGCGGAAGAAAGCCCCGCATGTGGACGGCCAGATGCTGGGAAGTTGGAGACTTTAATCAGGATTGGACGGCGATTGAGGATGGCAGGGTTTTCCACCTTTTCACCAGTGAGTGGATCAACATCCTCGGGGAAATTGGCTGGTCCAATTGCCAAATTTTCCTTGGTTGGCTCGGCAGTAGGAGTAGGTGTCGGGGTTTCACTGGGTTTGGGGGTCGCGGTTTCGATCGGTGCCTGGCTGGCAGCTGCCGTCAGGGTCATGACAACCATGGTCTGGATGCTGTCATTTGAAGCTGCCGGCACGGGTACGCAAGCAGAAAACACAAGCAATACAGCCAAAGCAAGCAGGAGAAGCGGAGATATCTTTTTCATAATGCACCTCTGAGTTAATTTTACACGTTTAATAGGCCTGGTTTTACAGGCTCTATAGAGAGACGTCACAGCCTATTGAATGGTTCCGTCAGCTTAAAAGTTGATCCACACGGCTAATGCCGACGTTGAAATAGCGAGCTTCCGGGTGGTGAAGAATCATGGCAGCGGTGGACTGTTCCGGAACTAATTGGAATGCACTCGTCAGATGCATCCCAAGGGCTTCGGCCGCTGGCAGAAGCTGGAAAACCTTGGCGTGGTCGGGTAAATCCGGTATGGAAGGATATCCCCAGGAATAGCGTAACCCCTGGCTGGGTTGTAGGCCCAGTTCCCTGCGGATATGGTTGTGCAGGTAATCAGCCGTGGCTTCAGCCATTTGTACTGCCAGCCCATGGGTAAAGTAAGACTCCGAATAGTCATTTTTAGCTTCAAGCTCGGCGATGCGTTTGGCGGCAACATCCGAAACGGTAACCACCTGTAAAGGCAACACATCGAAACGCTTCGAGCCCAGCTCCAGGAAGTAATCAGCCAAGGATAGGTTTTCCCCACCGGCTTGACGAGGCAGGGAAAAGCGGGTCAGCTCTTTTGGGTTTAGACTTGCAATGGTCTGCGGGTCGAAGACAATTAGTTCTTCGCCATCAGCCAGCACTGGCCAGTAACCATAAACAGCCTGAGGTTTCAACCAGCCTTCTTTTTGAGCCTGGGCAAGCATGCAGTCGCGCCGGAGGTCAAATTCCTTCTGCAGGTCCACCCAGGCCTGGCCATGGGTATTCTTTGCACCCCAGGAGAGGCGGTAAAGCTCATTGAGGTTGAGATGCGGGGAAACTGCCTGCAACGGAATGTCTTTAACAACACGGGGACCCCAAATTTTGATTTCGGGAATGAAGTCAGCCGGCTTGATTGTGCTTTGCCGGTTTGTGCCTGGGCGTTTAGCAGCCTGTGAGGCCACACCCAGTTCGTGGTCAGCTTTTCTGCGAGTATCAGCCAGCAGGGCAGTCCGTGATTCCGGACGGCTGAGTTGATCCATCACAGAAAGGCCTTCAAACGCATCCTTGCAGTAAAAAACACCCGGGGCATAAAACTCACCGTCATCGGTTTGCAGGATCCGCCAGCCGAAGCGTGGGTTGATGGCAGCTCCACCGATAAGAACCGGGATCTTTAGTTTGCGGCGTTGCAGTTCGTTAATAATAAAGGGCATTTGCTTGCTTGTGGAAACCAGCAGCGCGGAGAGGCCTATGGCATCGGCTTTTTGGTCCACTGCCGTTTTAATTATTTCTTCGGCGGGTACTTGCTTGCCAAGGTCCACCACCTCATAGCCATTGTTGCTGAGGATGGTTTTGACCAGGTTTTTACCTATATCATGCACATCGCCATAAACCGTGGCCAGCACCAATTTGCCCTTGGATGTGCCGCTGGCCTTATCCAGGAAGTTTTCAAGATAGCCGACTGATTTTTTCATCACCTCAGCACTTTGCAGGACGAACGGCAAAATCAGCTCCCCGGCACCAAAGCGATCGCCCACTTCTTTCATAGCGGGAAGCAGGACTTTATTGAGGACAGCCACGGCCTTTTCACCTACAGGCTTTTCAGGTTCAAGGGCTAGCAATTCATCAATGTCGGCTTCAACGCCTTGCTTATGGCGGGTGAGAACGCGTTTCTTGAGGCGTTCAACAGCACCTAGCCCTTCAAAGGGATCGGCCTTGGCGTCTGTTCCATCATCCTGGGTGGCATGGACATCATAATAAGTAATCAGGTCTACAAGAGCGTGGTCATGCTTGTTGAAAATCAGGGCTTCCACCAGATCTCTCTGTTCCTGCGGAATTTCCCCGTAGGGTTTGATTTGGGCTGCGTTGACGATGGCCATATCCAGACCAGCCTGGGTGCAGTGGTGGAGAAAGATGCTGTTGACGACTTTGCGGGCAGCTGGTGAAAGGCCGAAGGAAACATTACTGACCCCGAGTGAGGTATGCACACCAGGCAAATTCTGCTTGATCAAGGTGAGCCCTTTGAGGGTTTCTACAGCTGAATCAGCATACTCAGCCTCACCGGTGGCCAGGGTAAAGGTGAGATCGTCAAATACCAGGTCTTCCGGCCGTAAACCGAACTCCTTGACAGCCATATCATGCAATCTTTTGGCAATTTCGAGTTTGCGTTCGGCATTTTTGGCCATGCCTTTTTCGTCAATCGTCAGGCAGAGTACCGCGGCCGAATAATCCTTGGCCATCCTGAAGATGCGGCGGCTTTTGGCTTCGCCCGATTCAAAATGGGTGGAATTGATCATCGAGCGGCCAGGAATAATTTGCAATGCGGCTTCAATGACGTCCGGTTCTGTAGAGTCAATAATAAGGGGTACTGGAACTGCCAGGGTCAAGTCTTTAACCAGGCGCGTCATCATTTCTTTTTCATCCGAGCGTTCGGTCACCGCCACACTGATGTCCAGGCCATGCGCGCCGTTATCCACCTGTTCGCGCGCTAATTGAACCATGGCCTCATAATCCTCAGCCATGAGCATTTTTTTGAAATTGCGTGAGCCCTGGGCATTCAAGCGCTCACCAATAATAAAAGGCACAGGAATCTGCTCAAGGGCAACTGCCTGGGTGGAGGAAGCCAGGGATGGGATTGGCTCGACCTGGCGTGGTGTGGGTTGAAGACCCTGAATTTTGGTCACCAGAGCCTGGATATGTTCCGGTCTCGTACCGCAGCAGCCACCGACCACGCGCACGCCATAAGTCTTGACGTAATCTGCCAGAACGTCCGAGAAGGGTCCCGCTTCCATTGGGTAGACCGCTTCGCCATTAACGTTCATGGGCAAGCCGGCATTCGGGATGCAGGAAATGGGCAGACTGGAGTGCTCGGCCAGGTATTCCACTGAGGGACGCATTTGGTCGGGACCGGTGGAACAATTCATGCCGATGACGCTGATGCCGATGCCTTCAAGTATGGAAAGCGCCGCGCTGATGTCGGTGCCAAGTAGCATCTTGCCAGTGAGGTCAAGGGTAACCTGGGCCTGGATGGGGAGGATAGTGTCTTCGTCTTTGAAGGCACGGTGAATACCTTCTATGACGGCTTTAACTTCAAGGATATCCTGCGAGGTTTCAATGAGCAGGAGGTCCACACCTCCTTGGATGAGGCCGCGGGCTTGCTCGCGGAAGATCTCAGCCAACTCGTCGAAGCTGATGTTGGACATCTGGGGGTCATCTGTGGAAATTAACTTGCCTGATGGGCCAATAGATCCGGCTACAAAGCTAGGCCGGTCAGGGGTGGAATATTCATCTGCCACCCGGCGGGCTAACCTGGCGCCAGCCTGGTTTAGTTCGATTGTGCGGTCTTCAAGGTGGTAATCTGCCAGGGTGAGGCGATTGGCGCGGAAAGTGTCCGTCTCCAGGACGTCTGCACCAGCTTGCATAAAAGATCGATGGACTTGCTCAACAGCGCTGGGGAAATTGAGAACCAAAACGTCATTGCAGCCGACGAGGTCTGGGCTGCCAAATTCGGTTGGACCAAGTTTCATTAGTTGCAGCGAAGTGCCCATGGCGCCATCAAAGACAAGAATTCTGTCTTTTAACGCATCCAAATAGGAAGTTTTGATATTGGTCATTGGTCACCTCGGAAATGCTTTTTTAGGGATAAATTTGGTTTAACACTTCGAGTTTATCACAACGCTGGATGGCTGGGAAACTGGGGTGAGTCTGAAATAAAAGAGTGATTAATGCTATAAAATAGTGGCAGCGAAAACCTACCAAGTGATGCCATTAAGTGGGCTGGAAGATATTGATTAAAAAGCCGTCTTTAACAACGAAAAATTCTACTTCCTCAACCAAAACGGTGCTTCTGCGAGGGTTTAGTTTGCTTTTCTTGATAATGGCCATGGTCAGCGGCTTCTTGTTTTACAGGGAATACCAGGTCTACCAGCAAGGCAAGAACGCTTATGCCTCCATTGCCAACACCGTCATTATGGAATCTGAGCGCCCTGAAAGTAAAGACCCCGTTGCCGAGACTGTCAACGAGACCCAGAGAGCATTTACGGCCACGCAATCAGTCAACCAATCCGGGCAAACCTCCGGATCGGGCAGCACTGCAGTTGCTGCAACCCTTTCTGCAGAAAAGTCGGATTACGAGCGCATCCGTAAGGTGCTGAAAATCGATTTTGACCGTCTTATCGGAATAAACCCCGATGCGGTAGGTTGGATTCTGAGTGAGAACACCAAGATCAATTATCCACTTGTCCAGGGCAGGGATAACGCTTACTATCTAAACCATTTGGTCAGCAATGAAGTCAATAAATTAGGCTCCATTTTCGTTGATTACCGCAACAAACGCGATTTCAGCGACGAGCACACCCTAATTTTTGGGCACAACATGAATGATGGTTCGATGTTCAACGACCTTGAAAACTATAAAGACCCTAACTACTACAAAAACCACAAAGCTATTTATCTGCTGACAAAGGATCAGTATTTTCGGGTGGACATTTTTGCAGGGTACCTGACGTCGCCGCAGAAAATTGACCAAATTTACTTTAACTTTGATACCCAGGAAGCCAGGGAGCAATACATCAGTGAGGCAAAACGATTAAGCAACTTCCAAAGTGAAGTTGTACTTTCAGAAGTAGACAAAATAGTTTCTTTTTTCACCTACGATTACGCCACCGAGGATTCCCGCTTTGTGGTAATCGGCAAATTGATACCGCTCAATCCTTAGAATGAACTCATGACCCGCAAGGTATAATTCTTGCAGGTTTATAAAACATGGAAATAAACAGTTATTCCACCTGGTTAGAAATTGACCTGAACGCCATTCATGACAACACTGCCCTGATCAAGCAAATGACCGGGACAGAAGTGATGGCTGTGATAAAAGCGAATGCTTATGGGCACGGTGCAAGACCTTGTGCCCAAGCCGCGATTGCGGGCGGGGCCACCTGGTTGGGGGTTGCCCGAACCGAAGAAGCCCTGGCTCTGCGCCGGGCAGGGATTTCAGCAAAAATCCTGGTATTGGGTTACACACCGCCGGCCAAAATTCCGGAAGCCATTGAACAAAACATCACTGTTTCCCTCATTGATGAAAGCCTGACCAGGCAATACATCGAATACGCCAAAATGCTTGGGGGCATATTGCATGCCCATGTGAAAGTTGAAACGGGTATGGGGCGGCTGGGGATGGAGCCTGAGGATGTAAAACCTTTCCTCAAGACCCTGAAAGATAGTCCCATCAGTGTGGATGGCATCTTCACCCATTTTGCCTGTGCAGATGAACCTGAAAACCCATCCACCCCAAGACAGATTTTCCGGTTTGAGCAGGTGCTGGCAGAACTGGATGCTGAAGGGCTAAAGCCGACCACCGTGCATGCCGCCAATTCAGCCGCGATTTTCAATTTTCCGCAATCCTGGTACAACCTTGTTAGACCAGGCGACGTACTTTATGGCATGGCGCCAGCTGTAAGTATGCAGCTGGATAAAGCCTTTAGGCAAGCGCTTTCCTGGAAGGCACGCATTATTCAAATTCATAAATATCCACCGGGACAAGGCATCAGCTACGGCTCGATCTATACCACCACAAAAAACGAAACCATCGGCGTGATTCCTATCGGATATGGTGACGGATTCCGCAGGGTTAACCACCAGCAGGTGCTGGTTGGGGGCAAGCGAGTCAATGTGGTTGGAAGGGTATGTATGGACCAATGCATGCTGCAGCTCGACCGCGTAAAAGGTGCCAAAGTTGGGGATGAGGTTGTGCTGATTGGCAACCAGGGGAAGCAAGCCATCACCGTGGACGAAGTGGCCAAACGTTGGAAGACGATCAATTACGAAGTAACCTGCGGGCTTGCAGAGCGTTTACCGCGCATATATATTCAATAAATTTCAATTAAATTAAACAGGGATTAAACAATCTCGATCTTGATGAGAGGAAAGCGGCTCTTATCAAATAATTCGCATAGCTTAGTTTTTTGGTCTGCATTCAGACCGTTCAAGACCATGCGTAGAGAAAAATGCCCATTGGCGGAAGTTGTATTAACGGTACGGATGATATTGGCACCCGCGTCACCAACCAGGCTGGCAAAATAAGCCAGGGCACCGGGTCGGTTTGAGTCGACCGAGCCCTCTACTTCCACCGTAGTCCAACCCAGTGAGGTCTGGGAGATGCCTACGAGGTCAAGGGCGTTCTCCAACTCATTGATGTAAATGGAGTCGTCACCAACCGCGGCATAAAGGTCATCCAGGTTGGCACAAGCCAGCAAGCCCAGCAAGGATTCAATTCGGCCAGGCTCGAGCGATTGGACATCTTCCAGATCGAGCAAGCCACGTTTGGCAAGGATGGGGTGAATGATTTTCCGGCCCGCGCGGCTGGCTTTTTTGAGGCCAACCATGGCAAGGACGGTCCGTAATCGCCGGGCGGTAATGCTGTTGCTGTGGTTTAACCAATCCGGAATGGGGGTAATGTGATTGCCTGTAGTGATGACTTCAATGACGTCGCCTGGTTCAAGCGGATCGTAGAGGTTGCGTTCAACCCCATTCACGAGCACAGAATGGATCTTGTCGAGATAAAACTCCTGCACCGCGGCCACACCGTCAAGGACAGTGCTGCCTTCAGGGAGGAAACGCGTGCCCCCGTAAGGCGTTAGCACTTGGATAGGCCGATACTGGGTGATGGGTTTTTGGTTGTTGATGCAGTAAATGACGCCCCAGGTGTTTTCACCTTCAAATTCTTCAGTCGTGATGGCAACTTCGATGGCACCGGCGCCCGGAATCCAACTGGTGACCTGAATGGCACGATACCCCTTTTGGGGGTCTGCGATGTAGTCGTCGAAGCGGTCCTGGTCGATGTTCTTGCCAAAATACTGGTTGACGCGGGAAAGCAATTGATAGCACTTGGCCAGATCCTGGGAACGCACGAGCATACGGAAACTCACCAGGTCATTAAGGGCGGAGAAATTTTCAAGGGATGTGCGTCGGGCTCTGGCCATGCGCTGCAGCTTATCCCAAGATTGCCAATAACCGTTGACAACGACGCGCACCTGGCCGTCAATGGATTCCTTCTGCATTACCTTACCGAGCTCGCCTAGATAGTAGCGAATGAAATCTACATTCAAGCGCGGGTCGCTATCAATTTGGGAGCGTACCCTGGAGTAAGCCTGGGGTTCGGCGTATGGAAAGGCCATATCCTCAATCCAACGCCGCCAGCGGTAACAATTCAGAATGCCGGCCAGTTTGCCGTAAGCACGGATGGCTTCTGTGGCTTTTTGCCACTGCTTGCCAACCGACATGTGCTGCAGGGTCATGAGGTTGTGCGATTTGTCCGCCAACTTGACTATAAATACAGCCGGGTCGCGGAACATGGCAATTTTGCGCAGAGTTTCGATTTCGCGGTTGCTGCCATCCCGAGGGTTGGACATCTTGGTAACGCCGTCAATAATATGCGAAACCTCAAGGCCTAACTGGCCGGGGAAAAGATCGCGGATTTCTTCCAAAGTGCCGCCGCGGTCTTCGATGGCATCATGCAGGAGGGCGGCGATGGTCCAGGATTCGATGTTGACCAATTTATCTACAAAAGCAGCTACCCAACCGCAGTGAGTTTCGAAGTAAGGCTCACCCGAAAGCCGCAATTGACCGGCATGAATCTTTTTGCCCCATTCCCACGCGCGTTGCATGGCCTCAGTCCGAGGTTCAAAAGAACCGACCTGAAACTCATCCGCGATACGCGGCCTAATCTCATAGATTTGCTCTACTTCGACCATAATTCCTAATCAAGTTGATTTTAATTAATTAAGGAATTATATACGATAGACCGTAGATGTGTGCGCATGAAAATTGTTTTTCCTAAAAAGGAATCAGGGGAATCAGGCTATTTTTGGTGAGTAAATTAAGGATAACCAGATGAAGGGTCGCAAAGATGCCGTTAATTGCCCAAAAATTGGAATGCCGGGTCTTATGCCTGAAAACCAACATGCCAACCAAGCCACCCAATGCACCGCCGAAGATGGCAAGCAAGAGCAGCATCTTTTCGGGGATACGCCAGCGGCGGCCAATGGCTTTAATCTTGTCAACGAAGTAAAGCACGGCCACCAATAGATTCAAAACAGCGTAGTAAAGCAGTATGGGTGATTGCGTGATGCTCTCCAGAAAGGGCTGCATCGGGCTGATTGTAGTTTATGATTGCCGCATGGCGAGAAAATTGGAAATCCAAGCACCTGAGGAAAAGTTAGTACCTGCTGGGAGGTCGCAAGCTGAAATCGAGGTTGAGAATTCGCGTTTCATTGCTTCGCTGGCTCCAGTAAATTCAGTCGAAGAGGCCCGCACTTTTATCAAGGAAATCAGTCAGAACTATCCAGACGCAAGCCATCATGTGTCGGCCTTTATCATCGGGCATGGCCGTTCGGTGATTTCACATGCCAGCGACGCCGGAGAACCCGCGGGTACGGCTGGACAACCTGCCCTGCGCATGCTGCAAGGCAGTGGGCTCGGCAATGTGGCAGTAGTAGTAACACGCTATTTTGGTGGCACCAAATTGGGCACAGGCGGCCTGGTAAGAGCCTATACGGAGGCAGTCAAAACCGTTCTGCAAGGTACTAAAAGGGCAAGGCTGGTGCATACCTTGGATTTGCGTTTACAAATGCCCTATAACTTTTTTGATCAGATCCTCAAGTTGACAAGCACCTATGAGGGGGCTGAACTCGAGAAAAGTTTTGCCGAGGAAGTCACGCTGAGTATAAGGCTGCAGAAGGCTAAGTTGAAGGCTTTTGATCGCGACATTCAGGAGATCACCAGCGGGAAAGTAGCATTACAAATTTTGAGTGAGAACCCAGATACAATTTTTCCCATTTAGGCAAGTATGAGGTTAGTTGAGTGTCATGGCTTGGTCGTTGCGTGAAATGATGACCGCGGCACGTTTGCCAATTATTGGCAGGGAAAAGCCCCAGGATTTTTCGAAGGCATTTTGCCCCATCCAGAATAAACCTGAGCTGCGGTCAACCCAGGAGTTTATGAAACCCCAGGGCGTATTGACTTCCCCATTAAAGTGAGAGGGGTCGTAAGCCGCCAGGAGCATGGTGTGGCCTTCCAACCCAGGATGTTCATTGACGTTTTGTGGACTATTCCAGTGGTAGATGGAAGGGACTTTACCTGGCAGCCAATAGATGGTGACCACACAGGCCAGGCTGGGATCGGGGATCAGGTTTTGCAGAACTTGGGTTGAAAGGTGCAGCACCTGGGCACTGATTGGCAGATTTTCACGTCTGGCCAGGTAATTTGTCAGGCAGGCCAGTTGCTGGGGTGTGATCGCCCAGGATGGGATAACCCGGAAGAATCGACCTCGCCACCACAGACGGTTAGTCTCTTCAATCAGACTGCGCGGAGGAATATCGGCCAGGTCATTTTCTGGCAGAGAGCGTAAACTGGCTTTTGGCATAGCACAAGTTTACGTTTAAATCACATAATTGAAAGCAACGTACAAGCAATTTTCCCCATTTAAATTGACGGAGGCACTGGAAAATGGTATCTTATGGGAGCACATTTAAAACAAAACCTGAGGTAACCCGATGCCCGGAAGCCAGGGAGTAAAGACGGAAGTTGGTGAAAGTCCAACACTGTACCGCAACTGTAATTTGAGCCTTTTTATAAGCGCTTAATAGTCAGGAAGTCTGCCTCAGGAACAAATCCATAACCTTCTCGGATAAGGAGGCGGCCATAAAAAGGCTTTACTCCTTAAACCCAATCTGAGATAGGTTGGGTTTGATTTTTTAATGGCGAGGAAACCATGAAAAAATCTTTTTCCGCTTTATTTATCCTTTCAATCCTAATCCTTAGTAGTTGTCAGATTGTTACCCCAATGGCAGTTCAGAATTCGCCTGGTTCTGGCCTTGCGCAGGCGGAGGCTGCAACCGTGACCACTGAAGCAACGGTTGAAACCACCCTTGCTGCCCCTACGGCGGATGTTATCGAAAAGGTTGAAATCAAATATGCCAAGAATTTCACACTTGAATATAGAGAAGGTTACATATTGCTCGGCGTGAAAACGCAAGATAGTCCCACAGCTTTACAATATGCCTTGGTTCCTAAGGGCACTAATCCGACTATTAGAGAGAAAGATGCGGTTGTCATCCAAACTCCAATCGAGAAAATCATCACGCTTTCTTCCACGTATTACCCAATGCTTGAACAAATCAATGAGTTAGGCACGGTGGTGGGCATTGATGACGATACTTATACATACAACGAAACTATTCGAAAAGCCGTGGAAGCTGGTAAGGTTACCGTAGTAGGGGGTGATGGAGCCGGATCACTTTTGAGCCTTGAAAAGGTCATTGAACTGGCTCCGGACCTTTTGATGTCACCTTACATGAATGCACCAATCTTTGAGGACGCGAAATTGAAGGAATCAAAGCAGACACTGGTTCTTAACGCTGATTATCTTGAATACTCACCGCTTGGCAGGGCAGAATGGGGTAAATTTGTAGCGGCTTTCTACAACAAAGAAGTCGAAGCAAGCAAGCTTTTTGACCAATTGGTTGTACGTTACGAGGAAATCGCTAAATTAGCTGCTGGCATGGGCGAAAAGCCCAGCGTTTTAGTTAATACCGCCTACCAGGGAAGTTGGTACATGCCAGGTAACGAAAGTTTTGTAGCAGAATTACTTAATGATGCTGGTGCAAATTACCTTTTCGCGGATAGTGTTACCGGTACGGGTGCTTCACCCTTGGCCTTTGAAGTGGTCTACGAAAAGGCGAAGGATGCAGATTTTTGGCTAAACGTGGGCTTTGCATCAGATATCAAAGGCTTGGTTGCTGAAGATGCGCGTTATGGCGAGTTTAAGGCGGTGGTTGAGGGAAATGTTTACAACAATAATGCGCGCATGAATCCCAATGGGGGCACTGATTTTTACGAGGGTGGGGTGGCTAACCCAGATATTGTTCTCAAAGATCTGGTTAAGATCTTCTATCCTGATCTGCTGCCTGACTATCAGCTGTTCTACTATTCAAGAGTCAACTAGTAACCATGATTAAGCCATCCAATCAAGTAAACGTAAGCGCGGAAACCGTGCGGGAAGTCAAACCCAGACTTTTTTTGGTATGGATGGCTATCCTTTTGTTTGTCTTCGTCTTGGTATTCATTCTTGACCTGAGTTATGGCAGCCTGAAAATTCCGGCCAGCTACATCATCCGCATTCTTAGCGGCGTCCAGACAGATAAACCCATCTGGCATGAGATTGTGCTCAACATTCGCCTGACCAAAGCCATTACGGCCGTGTTGGTTGGTTCCGGATTGGCTATTGCAGGATTGTTAATGCAAACCTTTTTTCGCAACCCACTTGCGGATCCGTTTATCCTGGGCATCAACTCGGGGGCCTCGCTTGGCGTAGCGTTGGCCATCCTCAGTTTGGGGGCGGCTGGCTCGCTGTTTTTAACGCAAATAAACACCCTGGGAGATTTAGGTGTTGCAGCAGCAGCTATTCTGGGGGCAGCCCTGGTATTCGGNTTGGTGCTGCTGGTTTCCAGAAGCGTGAAATCATCAAACACCCTGTTAATCCTGGGTTTGATGTTTGGCTCCGCCACTTCAGCGCTGGTGAGTTTACTGATCTACTTTAGCATTCCTGAGAGAATCCAGGCTTATATGATCTGGACTTACGGATCTTTCGGAGGTGTCACCTGGAACCAACTCAAGGTGATGGCCCCGGTGATGCTGGTGGGTATAGCCATAAGCAGTTTACTTGGCAAGAGTCTCAACGCTCTTTTGCTTGGCGAAGATTATGCCAGGTCGCTTGGCTTGAACATCGGCAGGATTCGCTTTTTAATCCTACTTGGGGCTTCCATTTTGGCAGGAACCGCCACTGCTTTCTGCGGTCCGATTGGTTTTTTAGGTGTGGCAATCCCGCATATCGCTCGAAATCTGCTGCGCACTTCAAACCATAAATTCTTACTGCCAGCGGTGCTGATTTTAGGTGCGATAGCCGCATTGCTTGCGGATGTACTGACCCAGTTACCAGGTACTGCCTTTATCCTGCCAATCAACGTGATTACTTCACTGTTTGGAGCCCCATTCGTGTTATGGATTATCCTGAGGCGAAAAGCAGGATCCGGAGTGAGTGTATGAAAACTAAAGTGCTCACAACCAGCAACCTAAGCATTGGGTATCGCCTGAGTGGTCAGAAAAATAGACTTGTCGCCAGTGGGCTTGAATTAAGCCTGAACGAAGGGGAACTGGTCTGCCTGATTGGACCTAATGGCGCTGGCAAGACGACCCTCTTACGCACTTTGGCTGCTTTACAGAAACCGCTTGATGGTCAGGTTGAATTGGCAGGCAAGATCTTAGGACAGATGCAGGAAAAGGAAATCGCCAAAACCATCAGCCTGGTGCTCACCGAGCCCATAGCAGTTGGGCAAATGCGCGTAGAAGAATTAGTTGGAATGGGCCGCTTCCCCTTCACGAATTTCTTTGACAATCACAAACCATCGGATGAGAGGGCAGTAATGGATGCCATGCGGTCGGCAGACGCTAAGAACCTGGTTGGGCGCTACTTCACGCAACTCAGCGACGGGGAAAGACAGCACGTGATGGTGGCTCGAGCCCTGGCCCAGGAACCCAAGTTACTGATCCTGGATGAACCCACAGCTTTTCTGGACCTGCCTGGACGAGTGAAGATGATGCTGATGCTTCAGAAACTTGCCCATCAGGAAGGCAAGGCGGTTCTATGCTCCACCCATGACCTGGATTTAGCATTGCAGGTAGCGGATTGGGTCTGGCTGATGGATCGCAGTGGCAGCATATCACAAGGTTCACCCGAGGATTTGGTGTTAAGAGGTGAATTTGGTAAGACATTCAACCGCCAAGGTGTGGAATTTGACGCGGCTTCAGGAAAATTCAAGACAGAAACCGAAAACCATCAGAAAGTAATCTTGCATGGCATTGGTATCGAGAAGTTCTGGACCATGCGGGCATTAATTCGAGTTGGTTTTGATGTTTTGGAGGAAGGGGAAAGCAATCTGCCTCTGGTTGAGGCAATGATGGAAAACGGAAAGACCTCCTGGCGTCTAAAACGAAATGGAGGAGTGATCTCTCACGCCTCCATCTACTCTTTGGTCTATGCATTGAGCGAAGATAAGTTAAATCCTACTTCAGGAAAGGCTGCATAAAAAGGACGATTGTGATCCCTAAGATCATCACGGTCATGGCAATGGCAAACACATTCTGAAAAGTCTTATTCGTCCACCTGCCCATGATGGTCCGATTATTGGCAAGAATCAATACCAACACCAGTAGAATCGGCAGCAGAATACCGTTTAAGCTCTGAGAGTAAAGCATGAACTGGAAGAGCGATCCACTCGGAACAAATAGAATCGAAAAGATACTGAGAATGGTGATGACACTGAAGGTAGTGTAGAAAGCCGGAGCCTCCTTCATTGGGCGGTTTAGACCACGCTCAAATCCAAAGGCTTCACACATCGCGTAAGTCGTTGACAGCGGCAGAACTGAAATCGCAAGCAGCGAAGCCCCTAGTAAGCCAACGGCAAAAAGAATTCTGGAAGCGCTACCTGCAAGCGGCTCAAGCGCCAAGGCGGCTTCGGTGGCGTTGGTAACCACAATCCCCTTGGTAAAAAGGGCTGCAGCGGTGGTGATGATGATGAATGCTGAGATAATGTTGCCCCAGGCAGCCCCGAAGCCAACATCAATCTTGGTGAGGCCAAATTTATCCATATCTACACCTTTATCAGCGACCGAGGCCTGCAAATAGAAAATACCCCATGGTGTGATGGTTGTTCCAATCACGGCTAGAATTGCGAGGATGTAATCTTTGCTCATTTCGAGGTGGGGCACAAATGCCCCCTTAGCAACTTCACCCCAATCAGGTTTTAGGATGAAAACTGTCGCGACGTAGGCCAAAGCTGAAAGGCAAAGGAATAACATCACCTTTTCTACTTTGTTATACCCGCCTTTTAGCACCAGCAGCGTGATTAGCAATCCTGCCAATGGAACGGTGATGAAGCGGCTGATGCCAAAAAGTTCTCCAGCGGCAGCGATACCCGCAAACTCGGCAATGGTAGTGCCCAAGTTTGCCAAAAGCAAGCAGAACATGGCAAAAGTGGTCGTTCTGACGCCGAAACGTTCCCGGATAAGATCGGCGGTGCCCTTTCCAGTAACAGCGCCCATACGGGCAGCCATTTCCTGAATCACTACCTCACCAAT
>JGI24131J36419_10000037_pt1 | contig 38403 bp, 62 predicted proteins | sample BarGraNGADG00211_2_FD_36419 | JGI IMG/M metagenome (IMG submission 36419) | reverse complement strand
TTTGCCATGAATAGCAGCGTTTTGTCGCCGCCCGTCGTTTCTTCAATGATCGTCTTTTCCAATTTGTTAAACTTGAAATCGATCTTCATGTCAGCCACCCAACCTGTAATGCGGATCAATCCCTCTTGAATTGTCTGCACAAGCTGTTACCTTAAAAGCGTTTGGCTTGTTTTTTGCAAGGATTTGTGCCGAAGTATTCGGGGATGCGTTTGTTATGGTGTCCGTAGAGCTGTCTAAAATCACAATATCGTCATTGTGCATTGTAAAGAAGTTCGCCCGCACATTTGCGGCTTTTGCCACCCACTTTGCATAAGAAAGATACAAGACCGAGGCAGGGATTCTACACGTGTACGCGCCCGCCATTTGCGAATTAAACCCACTGTTGACCTGTTGCGTTACACACTTAAAAAAACACTTTTCTATTTCGCGCTTGTACCACACGTCGCCCGTACCCGCTGGATTGTCCGCGCCCTTGAGGCAGTTCCAGATAGTGATTGTGTCAACATAGTTCGGATTCACAACAGTCACCTCCGATGTACGTGATACCGCTTCTCAGGTTGACCCCCATTTTCATGAGGATCGTTCCGGACAGGTACTTCTTTGCAATGCCCCGGATTGCCTGCGCCTTTGAAGCGTCAGTGATTCCGGCACTGTTGAAAGTACCGGATTGACCATCGTTTGAGTACGATGTCAGCAAGCCGCCCAATGCCTGATTGAATGTCTTTTCGTAGGTGTACAGATATTCTGCAATCTCGCAAAGACATCCTTTCAGATCAGCCAAAGTCAGCGTGTAAGTCTGGTTCAGAACGATGATCGAGGCGACCGTTGACGCAACCGTAACAGATGGAAGAAGACCGCCGGTCTGACGGCCTAGTTCCCACTCTGCCTGTTTCTCGTAAAACGGAAATTCGGTGTCCGTCATGACCTTCGTTGAACCGGATCGGTAAGCGGTGTAATCCGCCAATATTGCAAAAGCCATGATAGACCTCCTTAAACTTCGTGATGTACTCCGACCACGATTGTTTCACCGTCAATCTTCTTTACCGGGATCTTCTTTACCGGGATCTTTACGATCTTCTCTGTAGATTCACCAGGTATTAGTCCAACTCGTCTCATAATATCTCCTTTCGATTAAACGGCCGGGAGCCTTTCGACCCCCGGTCACTCATTGATTGATCAGGTTGCCTTGTTGTTCAGGTAGATGCCGGCGACCTTGTTGGTGTAAGCATCACACAGAGCATACAGACGATAGCGATATGTCAGAGCATCCGCGTCGAAGTTCTGGTCAGCGCCGGCAACAAGGGAAACCTTGTGCTTTGTGTACTGCAGAACGGACTTCGGATGGATGACCATGAAATTGATATCTTTTCCCGCAACGTCTTTGGCATAACCGCCATCTTCTTCGCCGGCAGTTTTGCCGTCAAGCTGGTCAATGGCCGTGTAAAAACGATCCTGCGGTACAGCGACGATCTTCGAGAAGTTTTTCAAGACCTCTCTGGATTTGGTTGAGTCAAGATCTTCCCATAAGCCAGACAGGGAATCCTCAATATAAAGGATTCTTCCGGATTTCGGAATCTTGTTCGCGTTCATCTGCGTTGTAGCAACGCGAAGCGCAGCGATAACAGCAGCGCCGTCAGCAAGGGTAACATCCGCCGGCCCAAGACCGTGAAGAGATGCATACTTTGCAAAACGGAAAGCGTCAACTTCGGGTACAACTTCTGTTCTCTCGAATTCTCCTGCGAGCATTCCAAAAGCAATCCCCTGTGTCTCTTCATCGTCCATAGCATCAACGGAGAATTTGCCGCCACGATCAAAGTTGTATGTGACAGTGTTGTACTCAAACGTCATGGTTCTGTCGACATATCCGGTATTGCGTCCGTAGTCAGCAAGCCCCTGCAGTGTCATTGTCGGGATAGCGATCTCGTTTGCGTTTGCGCCCGCTTTAGCAAAGGCCATATCGCTGTCAAGATCCGTGGTAAGGGCCTCGACTTCATAAACTTCGTCGATCATTCCGGTATATTTGGTGATCAGATCAATTGTATTAGCCATTTCTTAAATCCTCATTTCTCTTTTTTGGTTGCGGGCAAGCCGAACGCTTTTCGCATTCTTGCATCGTCCGTACCTAACGCGCCGCCGCCATTCGTAGACGCGACGCCTTTCGTAAATGCTGGTTCTTTGGCTTTCAAGCTTGGCATGGCTTTCAGGGCAGCCTCGAGAACGGCTTTGATGTCGTCCTTTTTGGGCTTGCCTGCGTCATCCTTGCCTACCTTTGAAAAGTCCAGTTTGATGTAGGGTAGTTGTGCCAGATCAATTCCAAGATCCTTAGCAACAGATTCAGAACGAGCTTCGATCAAGTCATTGAACCGCTCTGCCTTGACCTTTTCGGTCTCCACTTTGGCGTCCTCTGCCTTTTTCTGCATAGCTGTCAGGTTGCCCTTGTCAGCTTCGTCCTGAGTTGCTTTTTTGGTTTTGTAGTCCTCGAAAGCTTTCTTTGCTTCGTCCTCGGTCATGCCGTTCTGCTGGTACACAGATAGCCGGATAGCATCAGCCTTTTTGGTTGATTTTTCCTCAACCAGTTTGTCGATCTCTGCTTCCGTGTAATTTTTCCCGACCGCTGCCGGTTCTGCTCCGGCTGTTTTTGCCGCCGTGGCTGCTTCCGTTCCGGTACCCGAATTCGCGGCACCGGCTTCTTCTGCAAATAGCTGTAATTTCATCTTGATCATGTAAATACCTCCGTTTTATGGCCGTCGCCTTATTCCGTGAATTAAAGGCCCACGTTACCTTGTTGCCAGATCAAACCTTTAGGGTTCTATCGGGCATGAAAAAAGCAGACCCTTTCGAATCTGCTTTCTGTTCCGGTCTTATGGTACCGGCTTTCCTTGTCAGGCTGGTTTGTCGACCTCTTTCATTATTTGTTCAAGTATCCAGTCAGTCGCTATTCCGATTCCGTCCTCAATCATTTTTCGATCCCCCTAAAATATTTCAGCAAGTCAGGATCAATTCTGCTTCCCTCTCCCTTGATGTATGCCGAAAAACTTTCAGCAACATATTCCAGTTCATTCTTGCAGGCATACCCCGAGATGTTGATATCATAAAGTCCTCTTGACTCGTAGGCTTTCATCATGAGACCACGATCAATCTTAGCGAGCGAGGTAACATGGACATGATGCCCCAGTTCGTGCGTTATGATTCCGTCTACTGATTTACCGTCGACGAGAGATCGACCCGCCTTGATGTACTTCTCTACCGTCTTGAGACTGTCTCCGCTTAATAGACCCACCTTTGACATGACATAATCCCATGATTCGTCTCCTTGTTTTATCAGTGCATCAAGTGTCTTTGCGTCTTTCAACGCGTTGGTGTTGAGGTACAGTCCATTGTATGATGTGTCGTAACTTGCCATACCTCCATTCTTGAATACCGCTTTCCCGAGTTTTGAAGAGTGGGAAACGGCTTGTATCTTTTCGAGTTTTTGCATTTCAAGTGTAGAAAACTTGCTGTTCAGCGATTCGTTTATTTTGTTCGCTATGTCAATGTCTACACCCTTGAATGATATTTCTGATGTTCTACAAAATTGCCTTGCATAATCCTCTGCTTCTTGCAGTGTTTTCGCAGGAACGAACAAAGGTTTTTCAATTTTGGCGATTGTCGACGCGCTTTTTCCCGTAACCCTTCCGAGTCCGTCAATCGTGACCCGTTCCCTCTGCTGTGGCAATCCCATAGCCTTTGATAATCCCGTGTATTCAGCAGATGTTCCTCTGTACCTTGACATGGTGTTTTGAATGTCCAGTGGATTACCTCCCCCTAGCTTAAGCAAGCTGATCTCTTGTCTTTGGGCTCTTAAATTCGTTTCTAATTGACGTTGGCGCTGTAATGCCTCGTATTTGGTATACTCTTTCCCGTTATAGGTCTGCGGCTTCAGTTCGTCAGCGTTCATCTTGTCGAGTTGTTCGTCGGTATATGTTCGAACGGAAGCGCCGTCAACAAAAGGTATCATGTCGTGATAGCATGAAGCCCCCTTTAGTCCGGTCACTGTGCCGTACCCCGTGCTTTCAACAAGGTCTGGATAAAACGCCACGATGTCAACCTCCTATTTCGTTAATGAAAATCCCCACTGTTCAAGTTCTGCCTGCTTTCGCGCTTCCGCCGCCGCCGTAATTGTCGTAAAGCTGCCTAAGTTGGTGACTTTGCCAGAAGTACAGATTGAAGCCCGATATGAATCAACCGTCCGATCATTTCTTTTTTGGACTCCCGTAACTCCCGTTTTGTTTGTGTTTCTCGTGCGTCGATTTCTTGCCTGCATCTTCTTGTCTTCCCACCGGCAATTTGAAGGCTCGTAAATTCCGTTGTTGTCAATTCGATCAATGGTCAGCCCTTTTTTATACCCGTTATTTATCGCCCACTGATAAAACGGAACGAAGTCTTTATCCCATTCTTCACAAAGTACAATTCCTCTGCCGCCGTACCATTTATAATGGTAGTCGCTGACGATTTTGCATCTGGTTCTTATGCTTCTCCACACATTGTGAAGAGGAGTTCCGGTCATTCCGTGTGTTGAGTTTGATTCTTTAACTCTTTCGGAGTGTAGGCATCCACATGACAGTGCGTCACCGTGCCTTAATGAAGATATTGCGGTTGTCTTTTCTTTCCCGCAATCACACAGGCACAGCGCCTTTTTTCTTTTTTCTCCGTCCTCTTGAACAAGGGCAGTTACAATTAATCTTCCAAACCTTTTCCCAATTATTTCACCCATTCTACGCGGCATTTTCTTTCCTCCGTTTTTACTTCTATTATACCACAAAACGAAAGATAATAATGCTTTTGTTATTTACCCTTTCCACCTAAATACCCTACCTTGCCACGGAATATGTTCAGGGCGAGCGCCTGAATGCCATGTGGTTTCCCATAGATCGGTTTCAAGATCGTTGGCAACTTGTTTGTTAATCTGTGTCATAACCTGTGAAAATCCGGTCATTACACTTTTTCTAGCAGCTACAGCAACGCGACTGTGATATCCAGACTCATAATCGATCCACCTAAGCCCGGAGTTCGTCATTTGCTTGACTGTGCGTTTCAGGACCGTGTTGTAATCAAAAGCACCCGATGTGATGTCCCCGATAGCGTGGTCAAGTGTCTGCTGGTAGAATTTTGTCAGATCAAGCGCTTTTAGTTGGTTGCCCTGCTGCGTAATAAATCCCATTGACCGGGTAATGTTGATTAATTCGCCTTTTGTCTGTTCCTTGACCGCGCTCATTAATGACTGAAGTTCGATGTTGTCAGCAAAAGGAATAGGTACATTTCCGGTCTTTGTGTACAGATCAGCACTTTGGATATACTCCGCCTTTGCCGCTGTTGCATAGATATCATCGATTGCCGCATCCGATAGCTTGAGCGTGTCTTGAATGGCTGTTTTGATCGTTTGGTTGCTCTCTCCTAATTGCCGGAGCCTCGTTATTTGCCAGTCAGCAGAGGCTGTCACAGAGCCATTAATCTGAATGCGTCTGACTATGTCCTGCATAATGCGGCTCTCGAGGTCTCCAAATGGCTCAACCGGTCCTGTAGGGATCCCCTCAATAACGCTCGCTTGCATGTCATTCTCTCCTTATGCTGTTCTTACGCAGTGACCGCCCTGAAATGCCGCACAATTCTCTTGAACACATTCCGTAGATGACTGTTGTGAAAAATATCTCGTGTCCCAATGGAGTCCTGCAATAACATCTGTTGGATCATCCGAAAAATTCTTTTGATGCGTCTTTGGCATAGACTGTTCAACGTAGAGTGTTTTTGTGTTATATGGACACTTCATGCTGAACCTCCAAATGGCATTGTCTGCTTTACCGGGAAAGTGTCAGGCATTACGTTCGGCGTTTCCGGCACCCTCGATTTTGCTGTGGCTTCATCTTCTCCGTACTGTTTCATGCGATATTCCCACAGATTCAGCGCTCCCATTGCCACGTCAGCGCGATCAGATGTCTTATTCGCCTCTGTGTCGGTCAGGATGCTATCAGAGAACGTGCATTCGAAGTCGTAACCAGATGTATCAAGCTTGTTGTAGAAAGCAAGTGCATCAACCAAGTCAGAAAGGCAATCCTCGAGGTTGTCTTCGATTGCAATAACTCGGTTGAACTTTGTCTGTTTGGCTGCCTTGATCTCGATGCCCGTTTTCTCGATGGTGACTTCTTTTGACAGATCGCCATAGGCAAGACCGACGTTCTTTTCAATGCGTCGAAGCATTTCATCAAGCCCTGCAATGTATCCATCTCCCCGAAGTTCGGGAGAGAAATCCTCGTAAGGAACATCCTTGTCTCCTGTTTTCATTCCCAGCGTTCTGATTAAGCGTTCCTTTGGCCTGGTTACATATCCAAGATCCCCAGGCATCGGTACCGCGTCAACGTCAGCAATGATAGCCCGTTCTGCTGATTCGTATTCCCATTTGAGCCGGCCAAATTGCTTGTCGGCTTCCTTGATCAATTCAACGGCGGATTCATAAACAGACACGCCATTGAATGACTTGTCTACCCTGTTTTTCAGCGGGTTCTTGAAGTACCCAAAGTCCGGCTGTGTCCAGTCTGCATAAAAGATCTCCGGGGGCAGTTTCGCCCAATCCTCGAAGACTTCCAAGCCGATCTCGTGACCAAGATCATCTTTACCGCTGGACTTATATGCTTTGTTAGTGATTGTAAGCCCCTTGTCTGTGACCGTGTGCCGCTCAAGACGATGATAAAACGTGTTATCGCCCTTGCGTCTCAGCTCTGTGAAGATAACATCTGTCAGTCTACCCCTAGAATCGTAGGCAATCGGCAGAAAGTCGTCTTGAGATACATACTCAACCTGTCCGCCTACGCCCAAGGGCTTGATGCAGAACGATCCAAGGGCAATGCCCTCTTGCAGGTTCTCGTTAAGATCACGGATAGCCATTTTGTATATGACATCCAGCTTATCATTGTTTGTCTTGCTCTCCATCTCATTCAGGCAGACATCAGCAAACTCACGGGCAATAGATCCCTCTAATCCCAAGGAGCAGATGCCTAGCTTGTCGGACATCCACGGCGCTTTACCGTCATACATCTGTCTCCACAAAGTAATCCGTAGCGCCATCTCGGAGGACAGAGCCGCATTGTCACCAACGACAGATTTAAGGTCAGTTCCAGTAATCATGCTTTTCACCCCCGCAAAGAATGCCTTGATGTTTGTGATTAAAGACATTCTCATTCCTCCTCTTTACATCGTCATTTGACTAATTGGTGAATAAATATAATCTTCGCAAAGTTTTGGCTGTCGTTTGAAGTCATTAAGTCTCTGCGTTGATTTGTCAAAGTAGTCCTTGTCAAGTTCGAAGCCAACTGCATCAAATCCCATATCATGACAGGCAATTAGAGAAGATGCAGAACCAACGTGTGTGTCAAGTATCTTCCCTTGACATACCGCATAGTTCTTTAACATCCACTTGTATAATGCAACCGGTTTTTGCGTGGGATGAATTCTGTCGAGTTGAGCCGACGGAAGCAATAGTCTCTTTGAAGCACAATCAAAACTAGTCCACGCCATTTCAAATGATGAAAAACTCACCTCTTCCGAAAATCCCTTATCCCAAACGAGCCAGCATTGCGTGTTTTTGTTTATGCTTTCAATAAAGTGATTTGCTCCCCACACAATCTGGTTTTTGCTTATCCGAAAGAGTTCTTCAAAATAGTCTGCAGACGGAGACTCATTGTCCCAATACGCCTTTTTGTAATTGCTCGGCTTATCGCCTTTTCTTCGTCCGATGTTGTTGTTTATATTTATGCCATATGGCGGATCAACAATAGCCAGATCAAAGTGCTTGTCAGGATATCTACTCATTCCTGCCATGCAATCTTCGTTAAAATACTCGATCACCGGTTATTCCTCCTCTTTATCATCAAACGGCAGAAACCGCCTGATTTGTTTCCACAATCCGCATATAGCGTAACGAACACTATCCGCCGCATGGTCTGACTCTTTTACTGGTTGCTCTGTTCCCCGCTCGATTGACTTCTTGTCATATGAATACAGCCCCATTTCCTTGACAAGTTCCGGCTGCTCCCAAAAGGTAAGTACCCCAAATGTCAAGCATTTCTGCACTCTTGATATTCCTAAAGCAACCGCATTCTGTGCATCTCTAATAATGACTCGAGGAATAGCCCGTTTGATCTCTTCTGCCAATCCTTTTGCCGAAGGATCAATAAACGCGTATCGAACGATACAGTCGTAGGTAGATTCGATACGCTCCACAAACTTGACAAAATCTTTTGCGTAATCGGATGGACTGCGCTGATGTCCCGACGCTTTCCCTGAATGATAATACTCACCTAAGCCACCCACTTTCTTTAGCGACGTCCATAAACCAAATGCCTGGAACGTTGTTGCGTTCATCTGTCCGTAATCTATGCCTATTCCTACCACATCGGGCGATATCGGGTTATTGCGCTCGTCTGTCGGAGGCGGCATAACGTGAATGCTTTTGTCGAACATGTAATAAATCAATTCATCGATGCCAATACAAAAGCCCAGCCAGAGCCAGTTGTAAAGTTTCGGATCGGATATCTTCAATTGGTCAGCTGATTCGATTGACTTCCTGCCCACCCATTCAACCGGCCCATCTCGATAGTCTGTGTGTGTGTGCCGGCAGTCAGAGCGAAGGATCATCTTCTCGAGCCATTTCATGATTGGAGCGTTCGGGTTCTTCGGAGGATTGAACATGTATAGGATTTGGAATATCCCGTCATTGCCTCTTGAGAACGTTGCTTCTATGTTGAGCAGTTCATCCTCTCCATCGCCCCTGTCAAAGAACTCCGTTGCCTCGTCAATAATGACGTACTTGATCGGTTTGGTTTCGTCAATCATGCCCTTGGTATCATCTATAGAGTCATTGCCCGTGAAGTAGATCGTGTTTCCGTTTGGCAGATAAGTTATCTGCATCGGTGAAACAGTGATCTTGAGTTCTTCCCTTGATATTTTCAGGATCTTTATGGCTCTCAAAACTTCCTTGTAAACCGTCTTATGCAGTTTGTTATGGAATTTTCGAATGACCACAACAGAACAATCTTCATCTGCCACAATGTCAAAGGCCGTACGGATAGCTGCAAAGGATGACTTAAACCCGATTCGCCCGGATGTAATTATTTCATGTGTTCTTGACCTGTCTTTGAATACCGGTATCAGCTTTTCAATGATGTTCGCCTTTATGCTGACTTCTTCAACGACCTCTGTTTCATATTCCATAATTATCAGCTCGTTTCTGTTTAATGAAGTTCCTCCAACAGTTCAGGATTCTCATGTATGTTGCCGATGACAACGGCTTCGTGTCTCTTTACCGCATCGTCTAAAAACGGGGCGGCAGAACACTCGTTCCCCAGATTTTTCTCACACCATATACAAAAGGACGTCAATTCGTATTTAACAACCCCGCGCATGTAGAAACCATACGCCTCGAAATCCATAACATCTCCCTCGAAAATCTTTGTTCCGTTCTTGTCGAGAAGTCCGGTAAATTGTCCGACTGTTTCGGGATCAACTATTGTGCGGTAGGTTTCGTCATGTATCTCGTCTCTAACTGCGTGTGTCGGCGAATCTCCGCACTCGTGTAAGCCTACGTAAAATCCGTACTGCCATTCTCCTGTGTGAAGATTTTTTCCTCTAAATAAAATCTCTCTCATTTCTCTTTCCCTCCATTTTCATATGTCATACTTGATCACTGTCCTTCTGTTTTGTGTCGGGTCTGCAATTGCCTTAGTGGATGCCTTGATCTGGTCTATCCTCGCTCTCTGTTCGTCCGTTGCCATGTTCATGTGATTAGTCAGCCAGTCAAGGGCTTTCATAGAGTCGTGAAGCTTGATAGAATCGGTCTTGCCGGTTTTGACCTCACTGATCAGCGATCCGTTGATTTGGTCAGATGGAACAAATGTCATATTCTGGATTGTCTCTATTCCGTCATCCGTTTCAATGTCTCTAGGCTCCCATTTGATATAGTCCGTTACGTCAGCAAAGGCAATATCCATATACTTTTGAAATATATCTTCCGGCTTCAAGTAGGCGATCGTGTATCGAGCCTCTTTGAGCCGCATGATCTCGTCTCGGATAACTGCATTAGACAACAACATAAAGCCATGAGAATTTGCTGTAGAATAATCGCACTCATAAGCTTTTTGATAACTCTTTGTTGCATTAAATGACTTGCTGTAATGTAAGCAAAACAATTGCTGCTTCGGGTTCAGCCCCGTATTTGATAGAACGCTCTGTATTGCTATAGCATCTTTAGAACGTTTTGGTGTTCCAGCGTTCCAGTGTTCCTTGCACTTCCACCCTCTTATCGTCCCCTGGGGTTTATTCAGCTTTGCGGCGATATCGGCAAGCGACATGCCTGATTTATAAAGTTGCCGTGCTTCTTCATGCATATCACTCACCTTTCTCTCTCTTTTTTGTCCCCCGAAGGGATACCGATAGTTTCCAGCGTCGGTATAAGCACACGAAGTTTTTATCGAGGTTATCGGATCCTCTTGTGGCTCACGGACAGGAGGGATGTCCAATCGCGAGCGTGTAATGTGACATAAAAAGAGCGCCCCTTGCGGAAACGCTCTCGATACATCTACAAATCAAGAATACCGCTTTTCTAGCTACAATTCACTCTAATCTTTTGTTATGAGGATTCATCCCTCTTTCCAACAAACAATGTTGCTTTAATGTGTATCGTGTCCGTTGGAAAATCATACATTTTTTCAACCAACATGTTTGGAGCAAGCAAATGAACTATTTCCATCGGCGCCTTGTGTTGTATGGCTCGATCTGCCTCTTCAGGAGACATGTCGCCGGGAAGATCAAAAGTACATCCGAGTCGCTCCCATTGTATTGTTGACAATCCATAAATCGGTTGCATGATCTTAATGGCCAGTTTCAATGCATCTCTTCGGTCTTCCATCAAAGAAGGGTCTAACAACATTCCGCGCAGTGCCATTGTTGCTTTTTCAATCTCCGTCATTTCTTTCATTCTCAAACCCCTCCATCTAATCTTTTATCAAACAATTCCTGTATTACAAAAAGAATTTCATCTTTTTTCTCATCCGGCAGCTCCTTCCGAAGAATGCGAGAAAGTGCACTGTCACAAATGCCCATAGCATCCGCAACTTCCCACAGCATAATGCCAGCTTTCAATACCGCAACCCTTATTTCGATGTTGTTATTTATCTGCATTTCCAATCATCCTCCCGTATTCCAATAGTCCTTCGTTGTGCTTGTTGTATACAGACTGGTCACTGTAGGAGTACGGCATCTGATCATTGACAACAATCTCCCGCAGTTCACAGCAGATCACTGACCATTCCTTGAGTTCGCAATACCGTCTAAAGAGGATCGCCCCCTGTATGCCCTCCAGTTTCGATATGCGGCGTTCTATCTGTAGGCATACCCGTTTACTCTCATGTTGTCTGTCTGCATATTCTAGTCCCATGTCGCACAGTTCATCGTGTAGTCTGGTATAGTTGTCATCATGTCCGGATTGCACCTGTACAAGTTTTGGGATGCTAACCATTGATTCGATCTGCGCTCTGATTTTATCCATACGCTGCATAAGTTCCGACTGCGCAAGAGCGGCATCGTCATATCGGTCAAGATCCTTTTTGGCTAAGTCTCGATATTCTGCATCGGTCATCGCAATCCCTCCATAAGTTCTTTCTCATAAATTCCAGCGAAGATAATTTCAAGATTTTCCTGCGGGTATGTTTCGCGGTACATGTCCAATACGAGAAGCATTCCCCTGGTTGCTTTCCTTCCGGTCACAGAATCAATCCAAAACGTATTGCCCTTTTTCCATTCCCAACCGTCATCAGGAAAAACTCGGGAAGATGAAATCTTGAACCAGACGACTTTCTTGCCCTTATACCGGAATCCGTTTTTGAGGATCTTTGCGGTTTGCTCTTCTCTAGTCATACCGTCACCTCGGGCGCGGCAGAAAGCTTACGTCCGCAGTTCGGACAGAAGTTGATAATAAACACACTTCTTGCCGGAATTCCTCTCATACAACAATCCGCATATGGAGGGCAAGGATTGCACTCAGTGACAAGGGTATGCGCTTCTCCAAATGTATTGAGGCCGATCTTTGTTGTGTGAGTGTGTTCCACTTCCAAATTATTACCGTCGCACCATTCACACTTCGCCGTTTCGCGCGGGATTGTGGCGGATAATTCTTTGATGATCGAATTCCAAAAATCATCCTCTTTCGAATATCCGCACACCCCGTAGCCGTGCGGAGCCATTGATTCCATAAATCTTTTGGTGTCGTCTAACTGTTTCTGTGCAAATGCAATAATCTCATTTGTATTCATCGTGGTTCCTCCCTACTTACAACTGACGCAGTAGTGTAAAAATTCTCCGTCAACCTTTGCCGTGCGCCATTCTTCTTCTTTGATCTTTTCAAGTGCTTCGCCGAATGATTCCATTCCTCCGATTTCTTCCGTGCAACTGTCGCAGACGATTGAGTATTTACCGTATTCTTTAACGATGCTCATACCTGCTTGCCCTCCAAAATCTCAAGAATCCTCTGATATGCTCTGCACCTTGACATTATGCTAGGTGCTTCTGTGCCAAGAGAGTCTTTATGTATTCCCTCTAGCGACTTAATACAATCCTTGCACTCAGCTATCTCCGCTTCGTTTCGCTTTATGGCGGTGATGGCAAGTGAATCTCTGTAGATAAACTTTTGCAAATAATCGTAGTATTCTTCGTCTGGTCTATGAAAACCTACCTTTGGTACTTCGATTCTGTCGCGATTCGCCTTAATGTCTTTTTCAAAGGATTCAATCGCCCTTTTAGATTCTTCGCTCATTGTTCGCCACCTTTCTTAATCCAAACCGTACATTGAATTTTTAGGACAAATCTTGCACTGTTCAATCGGTTCATCATCTCCGTCGTTGTAACCATATCCCGTACATTTACCGCCCTGTTTTTCGGCTTTTGAACAATCGACGGTATGTTTAATGGGTTCCGCGTACAGCATTGATCGGACTGCAATTAAATCATCGGATGCTCTTTGCAATTCTTGTTTTGATATGATGTTTCCCAATTTTCTTTTGTTACGTTGATACTCTGAATTCGCCCCGGTTACCGCATTGTCCATTATTCTTTCAAGCGCCTCCCTCTCTGCCTCGCTGAATCGGGGCTGTAGGGTGTTCCATGCTTTAATTTCCTCTATGGCGTTCTCAAAATATTTTGTACGGAAGACGGTATTTCCCACTCCCAACAATTCAAACTCAACTTGATCGTGCTTTTCGAACATCTCGATTAGTTTTTCAACCGTTCCGCAATTCTTCAATTCACTCATGTCTTCTCCTCTACCCATACCGCCTGCCGTCAATCTCCGGACGCAGCATTTCCCTTAGTTTTTTCGTTATGTCCGATTCCGGAGCGATTTTATTTTCTTTGATTTCTTCGGACCGTGACAGCTTTTTAATTGCTTGTTCAAGGCTCATTTGATCACCCTCAATTCCATATCTGGATATTCATCCTTCCAGAGCCTAAGTTTTAGCGAAAATTCTTTTGTGCGTACTCCCTTGCTGTCCTCTACCCACGGGATCCCGTCGAGCCCCCAAGCGATAAAGTCCGGTCTGTACCGGATGCCACTCTCAAACAAAAACGATGGCTGCCGCTTAAATGACTTGATCTGACCGGCCTTTAGCAATAGCTTCAACTCTCCATACCGCTTTGCCTCTAACTTGCTGTCGAACTCAATTCCATCGCAAGTTGTTTTGATGTTGTGATACTTAGTGACAGCATCAGGCTTATTTGCAGATATACCTACCTCTTTGCGGTAGTCGGCCATGCTCATATGCTCGCTCACAATGTACCCTGCCTTTCTGGTATCTTGTCGCCGTAATTACAATATTCGCATAGACTATTCCCTGCTCCGTTATAGGGACAACTATCACAGTAATTCATCCAATCCACCTAACCCCTTGTGACCCCGCAGGAACCTCTTTGTATTGCCCGCAGGCCTGTTGTTTGAGTTTTATGTCGGTTGCCGTGCTGTGACTCAATCTCCACAATTCGCATTTATAAAAATTCTTTCCGTGATAGTCGATAGGGCAAAGATGCGAACATGTTTTACATCTCTTTCCCTCTGGCGCAGATCCGTGAAGCTGAATCATTGTTGCAAATTTACTTCTCCCAACCTGTGGCGGTTCCGGCTCAAAGGTGTAACCATCAATAAATGATTGCTGTTCCATAATTCACCTCAAAGATCAAACGGCTCGTTGTCGTCTCCAATTTCCGGATAAAAGCCCTCTGATGTTGTCTGTTTCGGTGCTGACTGCTCTTCACGTTTGGAATCGATAAATTCAACCTCATCGCACACAACCTCGCTGACATATATCTTCTTTCCGTTTGCATCGTCATATGAGCGACATTGCAGATTCCCGACGATGGCAACCCGTGAACCCTTCTGGAAATACTTCCCAAGGAATTCAGCCTGCTGTCTCCATGCTACACAGGTAATGAAGTCTGCAGTCTTTTCCCCGTCCTTCTTAAACTTGCGATCTACGGCAATTGTGAAGCCGCAGAAAGCTATTTGTGATTGTGTTGTCTTGATTGTAGGGTCAGCCGTGAGTCTCCCAATAATTATGACCTTGTTCATTGTTTTTCCTCCTAAAAGTCTTGTTTTGTTCCTTTTTTTGATGCGGTGTCAAGTATTTCTTTTATGTCTTCGCTTTCTACGTCTTTCTGAAAATATGTCTTGTCCTGTTTTCTGTCTGGACGCTCCCGACACATACAGCAAGGGAAGTTCGGATATTCACCAAGAACAAGCTCCCTGCCGTTAATGCACCCCTCGCATTTTGTTCCGATTAATCTGCTGTCCCAAATCATGTTGTCTCCTCGTATTCCCATCCATACGCTCTTGATTCTGCCAGGGTGTTTTTGAATCTCTTGCTTTCTTTTTCGTAATACAGCCCAACAAAGAAATCCTGCACCCCGAAATCCCTGTTTTTGCAAACCTCAATTACGTTCGAAAAATCATAAATGGGATTATTTACGTTCCACCCGAATGTCTGCTTGCTCAATCTTTTGAAATCCTCGTTGACCCTGTGAACAATAAACACGTTATCGACCATGTTCGTCAGGTCAGCGGTTCCGGCTATGTCATCCTTTCTTAAAAATCCTAGCGACTTTCTCGGATGAGCGACTAAAACAATATGAACGTCCTTGTCTACAGCAAACTTCTTAATCTCTTTGATAAACACGGACTGCTTTTCATTTTTGTCATAAGCACTTCCCAGGTTGATCGACATCAGATTATCCAAAACCACCATGTCAATCTTCTTTTCGCCGATGCAGTAGTCAATCCCGCTTATAATTTCGTCGGTGCTGTTTCCGTATGCGTTGTTGTATACAAACAATTTCTGATAGAGCCACCCATTGATTCTGTCCTTTATTCCGTCTCTGACATAAAAATAGTTTTCATAATCCGTCTTGATCGTGTTGTCTCTTCCGGCTGCCTGTAACTGCAACCAGTCCAGTACCCTGTCTTCTGTCAGTTCACCGGAAAACAAAGCTATTCGTTTCCCTGCCTCAACCACGTCAAGAGCTATCTGCGACAAGATACTTGACTTACCGCTTCCATTTAGTCCGGATATGCAGGTGACCTCTCCTTTGTTCAATCCGATGATCTTTTTGTCAAGTTCCGTAAATCCTGTTTTTAGGCTGACTATTTTTAATCTGTCCCGGCGTTTAATTTGTAGTGTGTTGAAAAACCACGGATCGCTCATAATTGGAATCCTCCTTCCCCGTTTGCTTTCAAAGTAGATTCTTGCCGTGTTTGTTTGGGTATTTCATCATTCCAGCGTTCCCCATTTAACCATGTTGCGGGAAACGGAATAAACTGCCCTTCGTCTTTTGTCCACTGATCAGACGTTTTCCATTTTTCAAGTGATTCAATAATTTGATTAAATTCCAAAGGGTTTGTTTTCATAAATACTTTTTCTGCTGCCTTTTTTGATAGCTTCTTTGGATATAGCGACCAAAATTGATTAAACAAATCAATAGCACCATTTGCTCTTTTCTTTCCCTTTACAATCTCTTTCTTATCTTGAATTACATTATCAATTGCATATGCAGTGTTTGCTTGTGTTTTGCTTGTCATTTTGCTTAAGCAAATACCTGTTGTTTCCCCTCCCTTTTTACCTGCTATTGCTCTTATCTCTGAAAGCTGATTATCGCGCACCATGCGCTCTTGTAGGATTTTTGAACCCTCTATTTTTATCACTCCATAAAAAACTAATTCGTCAAGTGCCGCAGCTATGACTTCCTCTTTAAACGGCATCTGCTTTTCTAGTCGGGAAGCAAAATCAGAAGCAGAAAAAATAATTTGCTTGTCATTTTGCTTAAGCAAAAACATTCCATATTCTTCGCTCCTGTGCATGATACACATCAACCGAATAAACACGCCGTTTGCGGCAGCACTGCAATCATTCAGCCTCCCATTTGTCATGAAGTCTTTAATATACAGAGGGAGATACGGCTGATCACGAAGTGCCATAATTCAATCCTCCGAGTGTCTTATTAAAATGTCAATGTTCTTTTTTAACAAGACGCCCAATAATTGTAAAAGCTCCTCTTCGTTCAAGTCATCAATTCGAGAAAAAGGCTCGTTTTCGTCAACGATGTTTGCACCCAGCAATAATATAAATTTCCCGTCATTCATTCCGCGCCTCCGAATACTTCTTAAATAGCTCGTCAATCTTGAGCTGGTTTTCTTTGTTTGGGCACATTACCTGTCTCTCCCAGTTCAAATACGAACCAATGGAAACTTCCAGCAAAACAGCCATGTCAACCTGCGATAAATTGTTCTTTTTTCTAAAGTCTTTTAACTCCATATAATACCTCCTTTCTTAATAGATTTATAATACCACTACTAATGTCAATAATCAAACAAACGTACTCTTTTAATTATTACAATACCGTTACTTCCACTGTGATTTCATCAATTCAATTTCGCTTCTTGTTGGAGTCTCTACGCCAATTTCGTGAGCTTCCTGGATTACTCCGTCCAATAGCCGTGACATCTGCAATGTGTTGTATTCGCTTGAGCCAAAGTAGCAAAGTAGTTGCGTTCCGGTCCCGTCCTTTGTCTTTCCCTTTTCCTCTGTCAGTCGATATGACCTTGTGAACATTTCAACGGCTTCATTCTTGACGATCACATAGGTAAACTGTCCATATCTCTTAAGCATAATCAGATACAGTTCATCTTTGGTTGTGTGCAGAACAGCCGCCATGTTGGTTAAAACGGCCCATAGGCAATTATTCGCATCAAGGGATCTTTTCTCGCGGTGCTGTTTTATGGTTATGGACAACAGTTTTTTATTCTCAATTATTTTTTTCATTATAGACACGTCAGACATAATTTCATTTTTTAAGCCAACTATTGATAAAACAATTTCCGGGCTCTCTCGTTCATTAAATTGAATTCGTATATTATTGGCAATCACAACACCCCTCCGCTCTCTGTTTGTTGAAGTATTTTTTCCTCTCTGCTTTTGTCATAATGTTCAAAGTCTGGATACCATTCGCCAAACAGTTTAGTGCTTTTGCTTGAATTGCAACACCGGCAAGCCGGTATAATGTTTTGTTTGGTATACTCGCCTCCCCTAGATAACGGAATAAAATGATCTTGTGTAAGCGAAAGCGATTGTCCGCAGTAAGCACATAAATTAGAAAAGAAATCTTTAATAGTTATCCATTCCTGTTCGGTTAACGTAGTCAATAAAAACTGTCTTGCCGTCCTTCTCTTTTGGCGAGATATTGAACAGCTGTCGGGATGAGACAGCCTCCATTTTGCAGTATTCCCCGAAATGTGTTTTCGGTTCCCTTTTCTTTGTTCTCTGTATTTCTCCCTGTTTTTTTCGAAATAGATTTTTTGTCTTTCTCGGATTTTGTCTTTGTTTTCTTCACGATATTTTTTGCTTTTAGTGCCGTCTGCTCGATATTGCTTGTCATATTCTCGCTTGCTATCTTTGTTTTTGACATAATATATCTTATCATTGGCGCGTTTGCGGTCCCCGTTTTTCTTTGAATACTCCTTTCTATAAGCAACTATTTTTTCCATATGCTGTTCTCTGTATTGTTTTTGATTTTTACAGATTTCTTCTTTGTGATTTAATCTATATTCTTTATCCTTCGCGCTCTTGTACTCTTTATTTTTCTCTCGCCATGCCTTACTGCGGATTGACCGGCAAACTCTACACGAGCCGCTGAGGCCCCCTTTATTTTGTTTATTTTTTTCAAAATATTCATTCGTGGATGGAAACTCAGCCTTACATGTAAAGCACCTTTTGGTCTTGTTTTCGCCTTCCGTCATTTCAACTCACCCACTAACTTGAGGTCGTCCTCGATAAGCCCAATAATATACCGCGTCATTGAAAACCCGTTCTTAACACAATAAAGCTTCATGATCTTGTGAATGGTATCCGGAACATAAACAGTAAGCATCTTCATAATTATCACCTCCGTTCTATTGTAATAGTATTATATTATTCTGTCAATACTGTAGGCGGATTTGGCTTGCCTGTGCTTTCATGGATGTGCCTCGCTGGATTCTTTAAGGGCTTTCATAAAATCCTCGTATGTCATGGTCTTTGCCTGACATTCTGGCTTTGGATAAATATCAAATAGCTTCTTGTCAACACGCCATGCGTTGTCATAAACATATCGACTCATTGCTTCTCTGATTTGCTGCATTGTGATCTCCTTCATGGATCAGCCTCCAAGTAATTAGTTTTGAATAGTTCTCTGAAGAACGCCCTGGAGTATTTTTTCTCAAATTTTCTTTGGTATTCTTCCTTCAGGGCTCTGTCAACTTCAATGCAGTTGTGAATGGCTTGCTTTCCGTTTCTGTGACAGTCCGGGCAGGCATAGACGGTCATGCCATACTTTTCAGATATCTTTCTGTTGGCAGTACCGTAGAACACATGATGTTCCTCAAGATAATCCCATCTGTGACACATCATGCATTCTTCGCGCTCTTTCATCTCAAGACTTCCGGAACGTCCATTTTCTGCGCCATGTCCTTGAGTTGCTCAATTGTCAGATCAGTCAGTTTCTTGACCTTTGCATCGGCTTTGTTGAGTTCCGTCAAGGTGGTTGAGTAGATGTCGTATGCCCATCCGTCAGGAGCGCCGTTGACCTTGCCTACACGGTCAGGGTAGATCAAACATCCGATATGGTTAATAATCGACTGTTTTTCAAATGCGGCCGCCTGTGCTAATTGATCGGCTGTAGCCGCCGCCTGTGTTGGCGTTACCGTTGCTGTCCGAGTATCGGCTTTTGGCGCCGGATCGGCTTTGGCGGTGTACTTTGTCGTGTCCTTGCTCCAATACACGTCTGCCGCGATTCCAAGAGCTTTGCAGGACACAGAGATAGCATCTGTCAGTGCCATTTTCCAGCACTCGTCTGACACGTATAACCCGCTTTGTTCTTTGGCGATAAACAAAGATCCACCTGTGCCAAATACGCCTTTGCTCCACTCTCCGTCAGCCTTATAAAACAGGTTGATGTTTACAAATGCCGCAACTTCGTTATTTGCGCCGGGTTCAAGCCACTGCTTGAGGATGTCGTAATACCAGCCGATACCGCACGGACCGAATTGTTCTGTTAGGCATTTCAGCCGCCATACAGGATTGATATCTGACTTGCCCTTTAGCCTGCCGCCTGTGATTTGAGTAAGTGCTTCCGGCGGTGTAGTTCTGACCTTTTCCCATAGTTCAAGATTGTTCATTTTATTTTCCCTCCAAAATATTTCTTACATCTTCCTGCGCTTTGGCATACCCGTAAAACTCTTCGTCTGACATCGGAGGAATTTCCCCGTATGCCCATTCACTTATGTTCTGGATAATAACTGCGTCCTTCATATCCGTCAGGCCTCCCTAATTTCGCGATAGCTGTACCCAAGTTGGTTCAGCATTTCAAGAAGGGCATCTATTCGCTCTATGCTATCAACGATTGCAATTCTGATTGTTGCTTCCGCTCTCTCATTCGGCTTCTCTACTGTTGGCGCGAACGGTTCAAATTCGAAATCACTCGGCTCAAAGTCCGGTACCGCAAACCCGTCAATCTCTTTTGGTTCAGGCAGATATTTCAGAAATGGTATAACGTGATCCGGTACGTCTTTGATTGTGCCAAACTTGATTATCTGTGCCGTTGTCTTGCCGCGTTTCGTGTCAACCTCAAGGATTTCACCGGCATAATATCCGACGTTTTCGGGCAGCAAATAGGAATAATCCCGCCCTGTAAATTCGCCATTGTCATCCTTGAAGAGCACCCATGCAACTTTTTGTAAGACTTCCTCAATCTCCGGTTCCGGTTCAATCTTTGAAGAGTCATCAAGCGTCAGCACTGATTCCGGTATCGGTATCGGCTTGTACGCTTGCTTCTGTGCCTCAATAGCGGCTTTCTGCATCTCGATAGCCTTGTGCTTTGCCGTGATAGTCAAGATCGCCTGTGATGCGTTCAGCGTGGGTATGTACTCAACAAGGATCTCCGCCTGATTGTCCAGAGTCTTGAACATTTCAAGTTCATCGGCAACCTTGTCAATAAAATCAGCACACTGCTTTTTGAGAGCCTCTGTGTTGGCTGTCTTCGTGACATTCAAGCCAACTCTTTCAAATGTAAGGAAATCGATATTTGAGTAGTTTAAAAGATAATCGGCAAAGTATTCTCTGATCTCTGCTTCCTTGACACCCTTGATTGCGTCCTCATATTCGTCAACTATCTTCTTGAGACGGCTTTCTGCATCAATAAGCGGAGCAGATATGTTTTTCTTGTAAGGCACAAGGAAATCATCGTATTGCTTGTCGAGCGCCTTGTTTAATCTAATGCGCTGACCTTCAAATTCTTTGAACATGTTGTTCAGTTCTGCCCTGCCTGACTTAATCGACTGAATGCCTTCCTTTGTGGGAACTATTGAAAGATAATTTGCAATCTTCTCAGCTATCAACGCATTCTCCGCTTCGAGTCTTGCCTCTATTGTCGGAAGAGCGTCGACGCAGATAAGTTCACTAGGTTCTTTGGTTTTCATGTTTGTACTCCCTCCTATAAATGCTATAGATTCCAGCGTCTTTATCTTGTTCGCCGAAAGATAGCTAGTCCACGTTAGATCGACAATGATCGCTGGTACGTAAGTCTCTTTCAACGGGACGCAAACCATAACGCCACCCTCGCACTTTTCCTCAAGGTGTTTCGGGATAAGATACGGAAAATCGTGACCCGTGGGTTTTCCGTTGTCATCCAAGAAATGCACCATTGCAACCGGCTTTTTCTCGACCGTCATATTAGTTTCCCTCCACTTTCATATTGTCGATGCAGTCAGCGCAGAACACGTTTCCGCAAATCTCGTATCTGGTTTCGCCGGTAATATCTTCGCTGCACTCGTCACATAAAATCTTTGGGTCCTCATATTCTGGAGCAGAGAGATATTTGTCCTCTGCTCGGTTCATAGCGGCTTGTTGTGCGTAATCGTTCATACGACCTCAACCTCCGTTCCTTCGTAAAAAGCAAGAGTGGTGATCGAGTTTGAAACGTGTCCCGCCCTTGCCAGTTCAGCGCCGGAAATCATGATAAGATTTCCCTCTACCTCGTATCTCTTGGCCTTGACAATCTTTCCGATGCACTCATTTGGCAGACAATACCCCGTTTCGTTCAAAATCTTAACTTTCATTGATTTCCCTCCTGTGCCTGTCAGCCCTTTGCGGCTCTTTCCCTTTCGGCTTCTTCTAATTTGAAAATTCGCGTAATGTCGTTTGCTCTTCGTTGAAATCGGTCAATCGAAGACTGAATGCGCGCGATTCTGTTGTCGATATCGGGGAAGTCTTTCTTCGTGGGATTGGGAGCATCGCAGCATTTCTTCAAGTCTTGTGTGCGACCCCGTGCTTCGTTTAGAAAAATCAAGGCGATGTTCAGATCGTCCAGTTCGGATTTGAGTGCTTCGTTCATTTGTTCTCCCTCTCGAACGTTTTCCCGCACGTTTCAGCGGATTCAATGCATCGCTTGTCGCAATATCCCGTGCACTCACGGCAGCAGATACGCGGGCAAAGTGCTTCTTCTGATTTTCTGTGACAAAATTTCATTTCTCAGTTCTCCTTATGTGTTCTTCTTTGGCGTCCTGCTCTGCGCTGAACTGGTTCCAAGTGATACAGACAATGGCAGCCAGACCGAGAAAAACAAACATTCCTATTGCCAATCCTGCGTTATTCATAGCAGTGTACGGAGGTCAATAGGTTTGGAATTATTGTCACTTACAAATAGTTCGCAAAGAGGCTTAATATTCGGGATGTCGCAAATCGGATATACAGGTGACATTTTGTCAAGTTCGCTTATATATGTGATGAGCTGTGTTTTTCTTATCCACGGCAACCCGATTGCGACGGCCAGCACCGCCGCCTTGCGTTCTGCAACATTCAAGATGATCGGTTCGATGTGGGGCGATGCAAGCCAAACAAGGAAATCCCTGGTATCCTGATAAGATGACGTTTCTCTTCTCGCCAAAAACTCTTCGCGTTTTTCTCTTTGTCTCATGTCTGATTCGGCGGTTTTCAGTGCCAGCAACCATTCAAAATTTGTCTGTTTCATCTTCTGCTCCTTCTGGGTTCGTATGCCTCGCCCTCAACATCGAATGGACTGACATCAAAAGTACCCATGTGCCGATATTTCTTCCGGTCTTTCTTTTGGAGATAGTCATTGATTGCAAAGGTCAAAACGAATATGATCGTACAAAGTGTCGAGATAATACCGATTGCGGCAAATACGAAAATAACTCCCATTTCATCCTCCTTTCACATAAGCTGACTGACGTTCACTTTCAATCCATCAGCTATTTTGTATAGTATCTTGATTGTCGGAGACCGTTCCCCTCGTTCGTATCTCTGGATTGATCGTATCCCGATACCGGCTTTTTCGGCAAGTTCTTTCTGTGTCATTTTCTTAGATTTTCGAATCTGCTCTATTTTCATTTTCTGCCCCCTTCCTTGTTTTGCTAATACAACAATAGCACCGTTCGGGCGTATCTGCAATGACCAAACGGGCAACAATATGCACAAAAATTCAATCAAAAACTTGTATAATATCACAAACAAATGGGCGTATGCGACTATTGACGCTATGACCAAACGGACATATAATAGAGATATAAAAAAATAAAACAGGAGGAAAAGGAAATGAGAGAGATTTTATTTAGAGGATGGGATGCGGAAAAGAAAATAATGCTTAATTGTGATACCTTGTGTTTTTGTCAGGGCGGCATTAAGTATAGCGATGGTTGCACGACCGATAAGTGGGCATATCGGAACAAAGGATTTGACAACATAAGGCAAGCAACAATTATCTTAGAACAATTTACCGGACTTTTAGACAAGAACGGCACAAAGATTTTTGAGGGTGATATCTGTAAGTCACAATCAGGAATGACCCATCTTGATGGGAGGCGTGCCAAAGGAGAATCTATTGTAACGTATCAAATTGGTTTTTGCGACGGGCATTTTTCAGAATTTAAGCTGTCGGATAACAATTGGAAAAATTATAAGTCAGAAGATTTTGCCCCTAGCACGATGTATAAAAGCGTCGTTGGAAAATACTTTGAAGTTATCGGCAACATTCACGAAAATCCGGAACTTTTGGAGGTGGAAACATGAAATGGTTTCTTCGAATATCGTTTACTATTCTCACCGTGTTGGCTGTCTTGATTGCAATCACAACATGGCGCATCTTTAACCCGCCGCACGTATCGGATTTAGCTATTTCTGATCTAACAATCACCGAACCGGCAACGATGGATTGGGTTAGAACTACCCTGTGCTGACCTCGCGCGTTACAATACCGATAAATAGAAAAAAGCCGCCTCAATCCCCGAAAGGAAAGAGACGGCTTTTACTTATGTCTTTTTGGTTCGATGTTTTTTCCCACAGTTCGGGCAATACGTCCAAGTAGAGAAGTCATTACAGTGCCGGCATTTCTTCTTTCTGAAAAACATATGCCACCCTCCTGCTATTTGATTGCTGATGCAGGGAACCAAGCGGTAACATACCCCGCGCCCTTTAGATCCATCCCATAAGGATACATTGTTCCCGCTGAAATCTTGAGGCACTTTCCGGGCATTGACATAGCGATGTAAGGTACCCCCTTGCCGTCAGACGAAGTATTACCCACGACAGCAACGGAATATGTGCCACCGACGACAATTCCCGTTGCCGGAGCTGAAGGAGTTGGCAGGATAACAGCAGGTGGTACTACTGGCGGTACTACCGCTGCAGCATATGCAATGCCAAAGTACGCAAGATGTCCCTTTGCCTGTACAATCCCGATATCCTCAATATGCGCAAGAATCCACTTGCAGTCCTCAAGGTTGTCATGAAATCCCCACTCAAAATAGACGCAAGGTGCATTCGTCTTGGTGACCTCGTGAAATGTGTACGTAACGATCTTTACAATTCTTTCCGGGAACGCTTTTCTGACTTCTGCCGCACAAATGTTTGCCAGTTTGGTAGATTTCAAAGATGCATTTGCCGCATTGAAGCACCCTATGTACGTGATGCCCTTTGTCAGCCTGTTGTTCGCGTTTGTGTGCGAGCAGGAGTGAATATCTGCACCCCATGCGTTAGATCGGTCTGTACGCTGTGTGAACGTGTCACCTGGTACGTTGCGCATGGTCTCGACACCGTGACGCTTGAGTTCGCGCTCCGATACATCATCTATTCTTTTATTGACAGCGGATTCGACGTATCCGGAAACCGCGCCAATATTACCGTCTTGACTTGAGGCTGATAAAAATACTTTCATGATGTTCCTGCTTTCTTCGCTTCGTCCGATTTGGCAAATGTGACCGTGTAGATACCCATTGCAGACGAAGCAACAATAACCGCATTAACAATAGCTATGGCGTATGCGTCAATTGCCCCGCCTGAGAAATACGTTGCCGCAACCATGATAGCCAAAGCCACAATATAGGCAAACACCCGCGTGTCAAGCTTTGCCATAAACGAAACCGTCTTGAAAAACTGTACGATAAGAAGCACTACGGGAACCGCGCCCGCCATTGTTAAAAGACCCGCCCATGTTACTAATGCATCCATAATAATTTCCTCCTATAAAACATTTAATCTTGCGTAGACTCCGAAGAATGATTCGGCCCATACGTTGTAAATCCACGCCGCGTCTCGTTCCGATCCATAGCGTCCAAGATAATATCTCTTTCCGCCTATTCTTATTTGTGGCGCCCACTTGCTTGTCGCTTTGTTCCAATACACGCCCTTATAGATTGAAGTTCCTCGCGGAGACATCTGATTCTGCTGGTTTTGTCTTTTTGTTACGTGCCGAAGATTTTCGCGCCGGTTATCAAGGCGATCTCCGGTTATATGGTCAACCTCTAAACCCCCATTCTTACCCATAATGACAGCGTGCATAAGCACTTTCTCCTGCTCCCCGCCGTCTAGGGCAATCGATCTAACGGCATACCCCTGATTGTAGTACCACTTGTGCTTAGACAATTCTTCAAAATCCCCGTCGTCTACAATCGTGACAAATCCTTGCGTCAGCTTAATTTCTCTCATGTTCGCCCACCCACGCATCAATTTTATCTTTGTCAAAAAATAAAAGGCCGCCTATGCGAACGTGAGGCATTCCCTCTTGCATCCACTTGTAAACCGTCACCCTGCTAACTCCAAATAGTTGTACAATATCTTTCATTCTCAACATGTGTATCACCTCCACCAACATTGTACAACTATTCAGAGAATATTACAACATGTTACTAATCCACTTTCTTTTATTTGCTTATTTATATAAAAATGAAACAACAGCAATAATAAGAATTACTCCGGCTGACACCCAGCCCCACATATCGCGACTGCCCTTGCTCGTTCCTGCCGACTCGTACTGTTTTTGCTCTACAACCTTAATTCGACTATCAAGCGTGTTCGTTACCTGTTGCAACTGCAAGGCAAGGGTTTCTGCTGTTTTAGCCATTGAAGCACGCAATGTCTCTGCGTTCTCTGCCATCTGATTGGCAAGAACTTCCGCCTGTTTTACGGCCATTTGATTTGCTACTTTTACCGCTTCAACGTCAACAGCGCGAAGAGAATTAATTCGTTCTGATTCTGCGGCCCTCTCTCTTTGCGAGGCTTCTACTGCCAGCTGCAATTTTTGATTTAGAAACTCTTGCGACTGCCTGTGCAGTTCCTCTAGGTATTTTGTAGCATTGCCCACCAACTGCAACACATTTGCCGATGGATCCCGTCTGTCCTCTCCGTTCTCTGCCATTGGTTTAACCCGCCTTTCTTCCATTTTTCACCTTCTTTTTTGCTATAAAAAAGCGCCTAAGCGCTGCGTGATTACTTGGGGCCTGCTCGGATTCTGATCATATGTAGCCTCCTTTTACGACACGGCCAAGGAAATATCACATGCTTTGTTACCGATCTCGTTTAGTAATGTTGCATTACCACATTGCAGCACAATTCCCGTTTGTTTTTTTATCACTGTGAATAGTGCAAGTTCTCCCGATGTAAAATATCTGATATTAAATATTGATCCTTCTATTAGCGTGACTGTTTTTCCCGATGCTCCAGCGACGGGTATTTCGCTAGATTGAGCGGTTCCAGATGATGTACTACTGAAAATTAATGAACCGTTAATTGTTGGGGGGCAAGCGATCTCGTCAGCACGTAAGCCGTTCAGTGTACGTGCATCTGTGTGGGCTGCTCTGGAAATTAGCGTCAGGTCCGAAGAGCTTAAGGTTCCACTTCGGTTAACATCCATTTTTGGGTACAGCGCTAACCCTGCGGCCTGTTCTGAGGGGTGCAGTACATAATAGGCTACAAGATCCAGATCCGCCTCATCAACGTACCCATCTTCATTCACGTCATAAATGCTCGTGACAAGGATTCCGTTTTTGACATAAATTTGAGGACGTCCATCAATTGATAGCTCAAAAGGCTTTGCCGCAGAGATTTCAACCGTGATCGTTTTCCCTCCGATAACTGCGGTTTCTAGTATTTTCGAATTGTCTAGATCAAAATAGGTTCCCCCATCTACACTTTGCATTTTTCCGGTGGTGACATTGTTTGCCGTCAGCAAGGAAGTGATGATGTGTCCCCCGCTGATAATCGTCGATCCCATTGCGGCGATCTCTGCCAGCGTATATGCGTTCGCCCAATCAGCCGCAGTATAGGCACCCGTGAGCCTCGTGACCGTGCATTTTACTATGTCGGTTACGTCAACCGGCACTTGCTGTTTCTGCCAGACATCCCCGATGTAGTAAGGCGGTGCAGGCTGCGTATAAAACGTCTTGTTCTTTGCGGCTGCCACTGTTGCTGCATTTGTTGCGGCAGTTTGCGCTGTAGCCGCATTAGTGGTGGCTGTATTCGCTTGAGTCTGTGCAGTTGCCGCATTCGTTACTCCTGTGTTTGCAGTGGTCTGTGCTGTGTCTGCATCTGTTTGAGCGGCCGCTGCGGCTAGACGCGCGACTTCAGCGGCGGATGCTGCCTCAGATGGGTCGTACCCGGAAGCGTAAGTAGATGATCCACTGATCGATACTCTTGATGCATTAACTACTCCTGCATTAATCCAGTCTGCATTTATGCCGATAGTATTCAGGACCCTTGCAAGGATGTTGCCGGTTGCGTCGTAACCAAGCCATGTAACGCCTCCGTCTGCGGAGTATGTGAATGTTGTGGCTGTCTGCCGCCAAATAAAGATACTGTCTGCCCGCAAAGGATGATCATGCTGATAGTAAATAACAGACCCGTCCGGCAGTGTTTCGGATGACGGGTAAAGCCCTGTTGATTGCGCGGAAAACTCGTTCAGTTGAAGCATTGCCAGCTGGTACGTAGTTAATTTTTGAACCGCGATTTGTTCTTGCTGCGCAATAGCCGATAGCTGTTTTTCGGCAGCCGGTTTATACTTCGCCAGAGCAACCGCCCTGCCCTCTGCCGACAAAATGGAATGACCGCGATATGAATAATTATGTGTCATGATAATCGTGTTGATTGATGTCGTATCCGGTAACACAACCGTAATACAGTCGGTTGCCAGAAAAGACGGATCGCCCTGCATATCACAATCGAAAATGTAATAGCTGGACGCCCCGATGTCCGCCCATATCCCGTCAAGTATTGCCTGCACGGGTTGACCCAACATAAACGGATTCTCCGCAAGAGATAAGCAGTAATCGTTTGTTCCGGCCCTATACGTTGTCTGGACATTATTGGAGTCCACCGCAACATATTCGACACCGGTAAGACTGATCTGTACGGGATCGACTTTCAAGACATCTCGAAGTGCAGGCGTGATTGTCACAGTTGGCGTTGTGCCATACCAGACAAACTCCAAAACCCCCGCGCGAGAGAACCTTGCTACCTTGCCGCAGAGCATAGCCAAATATCCGATCGCATCCCTGCAAGTCATTCTTGAACTTTCGGGAATCCCTGCGAGTGTGATTGTACTGTTTGTGCCGGATAATCCGGTCGTTGTAATGCTACACGCTAGGCAAATGTCGCTAAGAGCAGAACTAATCGAACAGGGGAACGTGACCCCCGCTAAGTAGAACGGGCGCTCCGTTAATACCATGCGGTCGTATGCCTTGATCGGTATTGTCTTTATTCCGCGAGGAGCCTCGACAATAATAAAATAGCCAAGGTTGACCCATTCACGGGAAGCAGGATAATCATCAGATGGCGTGCTTGTCAGGAACGTCATGGGCACTTCTGTTGCGGCAGACGATGCTACCTTTGTAAACACAAGTGCGGCTGTTGTTGGTGTAACAAGCTGATAGACTACTTCTGCGCCCGTCGTCAATGCTCCTGTTGTGGAGAGGTATGGCGTTGTGATGGATTCGCCGTTGTACGAAGCTATCCTCGCGTTCCTTTTCTCTAATACTCCGTTATGGCTTACCCTGTCAAAAACTACTTTGTCTAATGCTGTACCTATTCCGCGCAGTGCATCGGAAAGAGTAAACTCATAGATACCATCAGTAGAAGTGTACTTGTAAGTTCCTGCGGCAAGGTTGGAAGTGATGGGACTAGGGTATGTAACGGAAGGAGAATTTTGCGTGTAAGTGATGATGTCTGTAGTCATTTGAGCAGTAGTGTTAAACCATGAATTAGGGTACTGTTCCATCATGGTATCCATTTGTGCGGCAGTAGGTTCATTTCCTGCACCAAATGTCGCAGTAAGATCAATTAGACTAATGTTTTTTGCTTTCACAACCTTGTCAAAGGCAGTTGCGGCATCTGCGTATTCGCTCCTAAAGTAAAACACATTAGATGCAGTCGCAGGAATAACTATTCCCGACATGTCGTACCAAGTGTTTGCAGTTGGTCCATACACAAGTCTCGAATATTGGTAGTCATATAACAATGCTATATTTATACAAGCAGAATCAGTAACCAGTATTTTGGCACTACAGTAATATTTATGTCCGATTGTTCCTGCGGGCACAAGTTGATATGCATCTTTTGCTAAACCATCGCCATTTCCGGTTAATATAAGGGTATTATCACTTACACTTCCTGCTGCATTCTCAATTCCCCATATTCCCCGCCAAGCATCCGGTGGTACATCACTAAAATTACCATTTGTAATAAGGTTTGTCGCCCAAACGCTTTGTGCCTGACTGCTCAATCCATCTTTAGCGTAGTAGTCAACGTCTAGCATTAATCCCACCTGATCCAATAACGCGCTGTTCTGAAGAGCAACACCATCCAGCTCCCCGGCGAGATTCAACAATGTAAGATTCAATTCCGACATGACTGTTGTTCCGATGGATATCTCTCTCCCGGAGGCCGTTGATTCGGAATATTTCATCGACCCCAAAAGAATGTTGTCATCGTCCAGTACGGTATTCGGGGATCCGTAAATCGTGACAGATGCAGCATAGTCTCTCGCTATTGTCGGATCGGCTAAGATTGCCAAATATCCAGCTGTCATAATTACAACTCCTCAAAGTTAATCGTGCACTCATTAAGATCATCGCCTAGCATGTTTTCGTCGCTTGCCCTGACCTTGAACGTGCCCGTTACCTGACTACCCCTGCAAAGATATGTCATGCTAAACGTGGGATTAGCAATCAAGACCCCAAAAGCCGCCATTTCGGTATCGTTAAATGTAAACTCGACCGATATCGTTACCTTGCCCGCCCGAATACGCTGATCCCAACTTACACCGGTTTCAGATTCTCCCGATTCCGCGATAACGTCTTTTTTGCGCACAGAATATGAATTGATGTTGTCGTCCAGAGTTGTTGATCCGATCGTTAAAATTGACATCTCTTCACCTGTTTTTCTTAATGGCGTAATTGTCCGCCGCTTTGACAACGATTTCCTCGATCTGGTTACCGCCTACAGAAACCGGAATGATAATAACCTCCGGACCCTTTTTCAATGTATCGGATGCACCGGAAGAACCGGACGACATTGAACGAAGTGCCGTTGACTCGCTAGGAACAGAGCGGCTATAGGCCTGCCCTTGCATCTGGCTGATCGGGTTAGCATAGGGATTTTGAGCCTCTGGTATGATTGCCTCACCCTTGTGAGCCAGAATAACCATGTCTCGCGGAAGATACTTTGTGCCTTCTGCAAACTTCGGAATATTGAGGTAACCCGTTGTTGACAGTGGAGTACTGATTTTTCCGTTCGAGTCCAAAACCACTTTGACATGGATGTCTGGAAGCTTCGTAGCAGCAATGCCCAGCCTAAGCCCTCTATCAAACTCAAATCCCGTGCTCTTTCCGGCTTCGTATGCCGCTCCTGGTGCTTTGCCCATTTCTTCTATTGCCGCTTGAGCCGCTTCTTTTGCGGGCGCACGCCACGATTCTACCCATGCCGCTACTTGTTCCGGTGTCATTTTTGCAAGGTCGTCAATGATCTGATCGTATGTAGGACCTAGTTTTTCCAATTCGGCAAGCACGTCCCCGGGTACTTGTTCGGCAATCACTTTCAGTCCAGCACGCCAGTCTTGATAGTCCTTAACCTGCTGATCACGGTTCTTTTTCAGTTCGGCAGCAGTTAATTTGCTTCTCTCAATTCCCAACGTCTCAAGGCTGCCCATTTCGGAAAGATGATTCTCAAACGATTTTTGCAGATCATCGTAATATTTTTTTGTGGCGTCTTCCTGTTCTTTGAGTTTTGCCTTTGTTTCCTCTGCAGTTAATGTTACCGATGCAACCATATCTTTGTTTGTGTCTATGACAACTTTCCCTGTTTTCAAGATCGAGTCTGTGTATGGGATGGTAGCCGCTCCGCTTTGACCGATTGCGTCCTCTTGCGTCTTTGCCATTGCGGCATTTTCACTAAGGGAAGTGGTCAGCAGATCAACGGCCTTTTTGGCGTTCATGATCGCGTCCCAATCGTCGGAATACATGTGTTTGTTCTTTTCGTCTTTTGCCTTTGCGTCCGTCAACGATTTTTGTGCAGCAGTCATAGCGTCGGTTAGTTCTAGTTCTTCTTTGTATATGCCGAGTAGCCGATCTTCGTTTGCCTGCAATTTGATTTCAGCCAATTTTGACTTAATCAGCCTGTCGACCGCGTCTTTGTTCTCGCTCAATAATCCGGTCTGTTTGTCAATCGTCAAATTCAGATCAGGCATCAGCCCGTTCAATTGTGAGACAAGCGAAGTCATTTCTTTCTTTTCGGCGTTGGTTTTTCTTTGCTTGTCGGAAAGAGCGAATAATTTATCAGACAACTTCTGTGTCACGGCTGCATTTATGTCGGCTTCACCGCTTTGCTCTGCAAAAGCTTCTGCTGAATCCTTACAGGATGTAATAAGATTTTTTGATTCGTCTAAAAGCTTCTGCGTGGCTTGAGTTGCAACATCCGTATGTCCCCCAAAAAGCACAAGGGCGGTACCGAGAGCCGCTATGAGTCCGATTAAGAGTCCGGCAGGGTTTGCATCCATTGCCAAATTCAACAGCCATTGTGCCGCCGTAGCGCCTGTAGTTGCCGCCGTTTCTGCCCCGATGATTCCAGTCAAGACAAGCTTTGCCGCCGCCATGCCACCCGTTTTGAGAGCACTGATAACCGCAAGGGCATTGCTTATCTCAAGTGCCGTATTTTGAATAAGCAGAACGGTATTGTATGCGAGCATTGCGCCCGTAACGACCCCGATAACCTTTGCCAGCGTCTCCGCGTTTTCGATAATCCATGTAAACAGATCGATTACAGGAGACAGAACGGGAGCGATTTCTTTGACAGCTTTAATAAGCCCGGGAACCCCGTCCTTTGTGAATGCTTTTGTTAGTTTGTCGATAGCAGTAAGAGCAGTAGGAATCAATTTATCTTTGATTGCCGCCGAAATCGGTTCCATGACCTGACCAAGGAAAGCGTTTGCGTTATCTTTGAGAGTGGAAATCATGCCGTCCGTAGTCTTTGAAGCAATTTCCATGCCCTTGTAAAACTGCCCGCCCTCTGATGTCGCCTTTTTGAATGCGGCTGTCATTTCATCTGCAGAGATTCCACCTTTGGACATTCTGTCGGTCAGTTCGAGCATGGTCTCGCCGGTTGTTTCAGAGATAACTTTTAAGGGATTGAATCCGGCCTCTATCATCATCTGCACAGATTCGCCGGTAAGTTTACCTTGTGAGGACGCCTTACCGAATGCTATTGTCAGACGGTCAAGTTTGTCAACCGAACCAAGAGATATATCTCCGAGCATGGTCAAATCTTCTGTAGATTTTTCGTTTGCAATACCAAAAGCCAAAAGGGTGGTAGTTGCCTTTGCCAGATCTCCCATTTCGTAGGGAGTTGCGGCAGCCAGTTTCTTGAGCTCCTCAACCTTTGCAAGCGCCGTAGCTTCGTCTCCAAGCATCGTGGTAAACGACGCCATGTAGTTCTCCATTTGCTTGTTGTAATTAAAGCCTGCGACCACGGCAGCGCCCATAGAGGTACCCACGGCAGCAATGGCGCCCACAGCGACCCCGCCCATGACCTGCGCGGCCTTACCAATTACCCCGAATCCTTTTTGAGCGTACCCGCCTAAGCCGTCCAGACCCTTTTTCATACCGGTCTGGTCTAGTTCGGTTCCTATCTTGATAGTACCGTCGTTCAATGCGCTCACCACCTTTTATGTGATAAAATCATCGGCACAACGGCACTACTTGATTTTGATTTCGAATTCCTTTTTGCACTTCTTCCCTTTGCATCGGACAAAAAGCCCTTTGCTCTGACCTGTATCGTCATACCATATCGGCATATCATACCCACAGTGCGGACACTTAACCCTGTGACCGTGCCCGTATTCCATGAGTTGAGACGCACAGTCTTTTATGTCATCCATTTCAATTCCAACAGACCCAGAGAGGATATCAAGTTCTTCCGGTGTAATTGCTCTATATTTGTCCACTGTTGACCTCGCTTGCTCTTCTGCTGACATATTTCTGCATATCCGCGTTTCGTTTTGCCAATGCCATTTTACTGTCGACGTTCGTTTCAACATCCAACGCATACTGACTTTTCATTTCGTTGTAAAACTTCTTTTGACCTTTATCCATGCCGGTTGTGTTCGTGAGTCGATAGCCCATGATCTTTGACATTTTCAATTCATCATCAAGGGATTCGAACAAGGCTTTAAATTTCCACCAATGCAGGTCCTTGCTGAACAGTTCATTCAGATCAAGATTGTACTGCGTTTTGAATGCTGAATAGATATAAGCCGCGTCCTGCTCAAAACAATAGCAACGCTTTGCATTCAACCCCTTACTCTTTGTTTTCTTTTCCTCGACTCCGCCGCGATAAAACCACATCATTTTTTCGAATGCCTGTGAGGGATCCGGAGGAACGTCGACATAAAAGTAATTCATTGCGGTTGCAAGCCGTACATTGTCGGATATCTTTGTGTCAAATATGCAGATCTCAATAAGAATAAATGTTCGATACCCCCAATTGACAGGGTAGTCAGCACCGTCTATCTCGACCGATTCCGGAAGTGCATCAAGCAGAATGTTCATTTATCTCACCCGTTTAGGATCATACTTCTCCACGACATATGATTTCTGTTTTCCGACCGCTGTAATAAAGTCGTAATATGCCTCTGATGCGGCATTGGAGTTTTTGCAAGTAGCCAAAACGTCAACCCCTGTAGCTGTCTTGAAGAACGTACGGAACATGCTGATCATGAAGCGATTCATTGCGGACATCTTTTCCGTTGCCTTTGCTTCAATAAGTGCCTTTTCTTCCAGATCGAAATTCTCAATAGCTTTTTCATATGCTTCAGACTGGTCAATGTCGAAAATATCAAATTCAAAGTCAACTTCGTTAATTTTCATAGTCATAAAAATTTTCTCCTTATTTTAAGTTTCATGTAATATTTATTTGTATCTTCCTCTGAAACGATAAATCCATATTTATCATAAACATGCTTTGCTACTTCATTATCTTTGTTTACGGCTAAAAATTTACAGCCTATTGTTTTTGTTGCATAATCTAATATCTGATAAGATAATCCTTGTTTCTTATAGTTATCATTCACTCTGAGATTCTCTATATTTTTTCCATCCCACCAGTCAAAGCTTGTAAATTCAGCTACTGGTTTATTTTGATTGTCCATCCATTTATATTGAATTCCTGGTGTTCCCGATAAATCTACTTTTGCAATAGACATTTTGAAATTATCCAATTTAATATTCTCTTTATACGCTCCCGATTTCATGACCGTTACTCCTTAAAGGAAAGCGGGGCCTTTCGACCCCGCCCGTTTTGATCGTCCTGGATTAAGCGGTAGTGAAGTTCTTTCCGACCGTAGCAAGAGCCTGACCGTACACGTCAACGACTCCGGCAACCGATACGATATAAGATGTTGCGGCAGTCAGATCAGCAGCGGGTGTAATGGTGATGATCTTCTTCGTTGCATCCCATGCGGCAGTGCAAGCAACAACATTCCCAGTTGTACCGTCAAACAGGGCGATCGCATTTTCAGCAATGGCATTGTTGAACGTGATGACAATGGAAGCATCAATAGCAATGGACGGAGCACCGTCGGCAGGAACGATTGTCGAAAGAGCAACTGCGGAATACGCACCGGCAACATACGAATATGTAGCAGGAGAAGAACCGACCTTTTTCAGATCGATATCAAATGCAGAACTCTCTCCGGCAGCGCCGCCGCCCTCGGAGTTGACAACAATAGACACCTGTCCAGTTTCGCCCACGCCCGTAAGCATGTTGAAATAGACATAGTTTGTGATACAGGCGTTCCCCTTACCCTGTGCGCGCAAGAAGTTGAGCATGTAGTCCTGTGCCGCGTCGCCGATGTAGCGATCTCCTGCGGGCTTGAACGTCCGCTGGTTGCCCGTCTTGATAGACGACTGACCGGCGCGGATGTAATTCTTCTCCGACATAATGGGATTGAGCTGTGCATCCAGTCCGCTGATACCGATTTCGACCACAGCATAAGCCGTGACCGCTGTCGGGATGACCGCTGTCGGGTCCAGATCAATAGCAAGCACCATATCGTCATTGGTTGACCATCCGGTGAATGCGGGATTCGGCGTAATGCCGGTCATGAGTGTGGATAAAAGCATGTTATACCTCCTCGTAGTATGTGACTTTGCACTGCAACATGTATCTCGCGGTGCAGGTTTCGAGATTTACTTCTGCTAAGTTCGCCATGTTCTGTAGACTTTCGATTTTTCTGGCCTGACATTTCACGCCGAAATCAGGGAATATCTTCGCGGTGTTCTGCGCGTCGATCCATGCCCCGAAAGCATCGGCCATATTCATAGCCAGTAGATTTAGGTCATCCGTAGCAGACGAATGTGTTTTTGTGATGATGATTGCAAAACCGTACTCTTTCACACCTGCATTTCTGGTGTACCTCTTGACCCATTTGTCAGCGTACTGCGTAACAAAAGCCATTGTGTCAGGGATGTCGGTTGTGGCGTTGAAGTTCAGGACGTTGGTTGATACGGTCAAAACTTGAGGCTCCAAATAAGCCTTCATGATGTCATGCTTGCTCATAATCAGCCCCCTCTCAATTTGATGTAGTTCTGTACCGCCTTTGTCAGATCAGCCTTGCGAGCGACCAGCATTGCCCTGTCCCAGTGTGATGTGGCTGTCGGTTTGGAATAGTGCAGGTTTCTGTCCGTCACCGATTTAGGCGCATTACCAACCATGACTTTACCGCCAAACTGATACCGCGCATAAGGTGATTTGTACTCAATGATCCCTTGACCCTTTTCAACATATGTAGAAACGTTTTTGACAAGGATGTGATTAAGTTCCGGCACATACGGCTGCATCAACTTTCGCGCTTCATTTGCCATGAATAGCAGCGTTTTGTCGCCGCCCGTCGTTTCTTCAATGATCGTCTTTTCCAATTTGTTAAACTTGAAATCGATCTTCATGTCAGCCACCCAACCTGTAATGCGGATCAATCCCTCTTGAATTGTCTGCACAAGCTGTTACCTTAAAAGCGTTTGGCTTGTTTTTTGCAAGGATTTGTGCCGAAGTATTCGGGGATGCGTTTGTTATGGTGTCCGTAGAGCTGTCTAAAATCACAATATCGTCATTGTGCATTGTAAAGAAGTTCGCCCGCACATTTGCGGCTTTTGCCACCCACTTTGCATAAGAAAGATACAAGACCGAGGCAGGGATTCTACACGTGTACGCGCCCGCCATTTGCGAATTAAACCCACTGTTGACCTGTTGCGTTACACACTTAAAAAAACACTTTTCTATTTCGCGCTTGTACCACACGTCGCCCGTACCCGCTGGATTGTCCGCGCCCTTGAGGCAGTTCCAGATAGTGATTGTGTCAACATAGTTCGGATTCACAACAGTCACCTCCGATGTACGTGATACCGCTTCTCAGGTTGACCCCCATTTTCATGAGGATCGTTCCGGACAGGTACTTCTTTGCAATGCCCCGGATTGCCTGCGCCTTTGAAGCGTCAGTGATTCCGGCACTGTTGAAAGTACCGGATTGACCATCGTTTGAGTACGATGTCAGCAAGCCGCCCAATGCCTGATTGAATGTCTTTTCGTAGGTGTACAGATATTCTGCAATCTCGCAAAGACATCCTTTCAGATCAGCCAAAGTCAGCGTGTAAGTCTGGTTCAGAACGATGATCGAGGCGACCGTTGACGCAACCGTAACAGATGGAAGAAGACCGCCGGTCTGACGGCCTAGTTCCCACTCTGCCTGTTTCTCGTAAAACGGAAATTCGGTGTCCGTCATGACCTTCGTTGAACCGGATCGGTAAGCGGTGTAATCCGCCAATATTGCAAAAGCCATGATAGACCTCCTTAAACTTCGTGATGTACTCCGACCACGATTGTTTCACCGTCAATCTTCTTTACCGGGATCTTCTTTACCGGGATCTTTACGATCTTCTCTGTAGATTCACCAGGTATTAGTCCAACTCGTCTCATAATATCTCCTTTCGATTAAACGGCCGGGAGCCTTTCGACCCCCGGTCACTCATTGATTGATCAGGTTGCCTTGTTGTTCAGGTAGATGCCGGCGACCTTGTTGGTGTAAGCATCACACAGAGCATACAGACGATAGCGATATGTCAGAGCATCCGCGTCGAAGTTCTGGTCAGCGCCGGCAACAAGGGAAACCTTGTGCTTTGTGTACTGCAGAACGGACTTCGGATGGATGACCATGAAATTGATATCTTTTCCCGCAACGTCTTTGGCATAACCGCCATCTTCTTCGCCGGCAGTTTTGCCGTCAAGCTGGTCAATGGCCGTGTAAAAACGATCCTGCGGTACAGCGACGATCTTCGAGAAGTTTTTCAAGACCTCTCTGGATTTGGTTGAGTCAAGATCTTCCCATAAGCCAGACAGGGAATCCTCAATATAAAGGATTCTTCCGGATTTCGGAATCTTGTTCGCGTTCATCTGCGTTGTAGCAACGCGAAGCGCAGCGATAACAGCAGCGCCGTCAGCAAGGGTAACATCCGCCGGCCCAAGACCGTGAAGAGATGCATACTTTGCAAAACGGAAAGCGTCAACTTCGGGTACAACTTCTGTTCTCTCGAATTCTCCTGCGAGCATTCCAAAAGCAATCCCCTGTGTCTCTTCATCGTCCATAGCATCAACGGAGAATTTGCCGCCACGATCAAAGTTGTATGTGACAGTGTTGTACTCAAACGTCATGGTTCTGTCGACATATCCGGTATTGCGTCCGTAGTCAGCAAGCCCCTGCAGTGTCATTGTCGGGATAGCGATCTCGTTTGCGTTTGCGCCCGCTTTAGCAAAGGCCATATCGCTGTCAAGATCCGTGGTAAGGGCCTCGACTTCATAAACTTCGTCGATCATTCCGGTATATTTGGTGATCAGATCAATTGTATTAGCCATTTCTTAAATCCTCATTTCTCTTTTTTGGTTGCGGGCAAGCCGAACGCTTTTCGCATTCTTGCATCGTCCG
>JGI24131J36419_10000033_pt1 | contig 40813 bp, 27 predicted proteins | sample BarGraNGADG00211_2_FD_36419 | JGI IMG/M metagenome (IMG submission 36419) | reverse complement strand
TGTTCACTTGTAATTTCCGAAAACTCCTTTGTGAATGTAATAATAATGACATTGTCAAGACCGGCTTTCCGTAAAAGCTCAAGTTTTTCTTCCTGTGAATTAATAAGCTTCAATCCTTTGCCGATGCTATCGGGATAAAGAACTTTCCGGGGGTGGGGATCGAAGGTGATAAGTACAGATTCTCCGTTTTCTTTTTCAGCCAGCTTCTTAAGCCGGTTCAATATTGTTTTATGTCCTATATGAACACCGTCGAATGATCCGGTTGTCACAACTGCATTTGTTATGATCTTTGCTTCTTCAAAGCTTCTGAAAATCTTCATATTGGAAGCAGTGAACCTATAGTCTGTTTTCTTTGACAAAATATGCAACCTTCTCAATAGAGGTTATCATATCATATTCTTCAAGGTAAATATCTGAAGGTACATTCAGAGAAATGGTTGTAAAATTCAGTATCCCTTTTATTCCAAACCTTACTGCCTCTTCTGCTATTTCACTGGCAAAATCGGGGGGTACGGTAAGAATGGCTATACTTATATCAAGCTCTTTCACAATCCGTTCCATATCCTGGTAAGAATAACACTTAACACCTGAAATGACCTTATTAATCTTCTGGGGATCATTGTCGAAAGATGCAACCAGGTTTAGTTTTGATCTTTTCCCCTTAAAATAGCCGGTTACTGCCCGTCCAAAGTTCCCGATACCAATAATGGCTACATTCAAACTCACCGGGGAATCGATTATTTTTCCGATTGTATCAATCAGTTCTCTGACATCATATCCTTTTCTGAGAACGCTTGAATAGCCAATCAGCATAAGATCACGCCGGACCTGAACAGCAGTAATATGTATGCGGGCTGCCAGGTCATGTGAAAAAATAAAGTTTCTTTTTTCATTGAGACATTCCAGAAGTGTTCTTCTGTACTCGCTAAGCCTTTCAACAGTTTTTCCAGGTAGTTTTGTCATTTTTTATGTAATAGTTAAAGGTTTCTTTGGTAATCTGATTGTGAATGTAGTCCCTACATCAGGTGTACTTTCAACATTTATTGTTCCATTGTAAAGTTCAATAACTTTTTTAACAATTGATAAACCCAGACCACTTCCTGAAATATTCCTTGTCTTTTCGTTTTTTATCCTCACAAACTCCGCGAAGAGGTTTTCTGAATCTGTTTTATTTATTCCAATTCCTGTATCAGAGACTATAATAATTACCTCACTATCAGAACAATCAATTGTGATTTCTGCTTTACCGCCAGTTTTATTATACTTGACAGCATTTGAAATGAGATTGTTTAATACAATTTCCATATCCGACGGATCAGCCATAATAACGGCATCAGACCGTACATCGAGGTTAATATTAACCTCCATCTGAATGGCATAAGGCTGGACAGTAACAATTGCATTTGATGCTATCTCAGCAAGGTCAACTTCCTGAATTTTTTCTTCTTTCCGTTCAAGCCTTATTTTCGTAAAATCAAGGAGATCCATAATAAGGTTTCTCATTCCCTGTATCCGCTGAAGCGACCGGTCAATCGGATCTGCATAGTCTTCAATACGGTCACCCGCCTGCTTTTCCTGCATCATCCTGAGGTAACCTTCTATAGCATTAAGGGGAGCTTTCAGCTCATGGGACAAAACAGAAAGAAACTGGTAACGGATTTTTTTACCATCCTGGTTCAGTTTATGAGTTATCCTTTTAAGGTATTGCTGCTTTGTAATGTTTTCGATACTGGCTTTAAGCTCCTGTGGGGTGAAAGGCTTTGGAATGAAATCAGTAGCTCCATCACGTGTTGCCCTGACAGCAACGTCCAGCGATGCGTAAGAAGTGATCATTGCAACAACAATGTCATAGTTTTTTTTCCTGACATATTCCAGCACCTCAACACCCTGTATTCCGGGCAGTTTATTATCAAGAAGAAGAATATCAGGTTTATCGCGGTCAAGTATTATGATTCCATCCTCACCTGTTGCAGCCTCTATAACCTCAAATGTATAATCTTCATCCATAAATGGATAGGTAACATGGAAGTTATTAAGTATTCTGGAGACTCCCGACCTGATGCCAGGTTCATCATCGATAACCAGTACTTTTAAGATGGCCATCTTACAGTTTTAAAAGTTTCATTACTTCCTGATCAAGTTGTTCAGGCCTTATTCCTTTCTCGAGGTACCGGTCAGCTCTGATCCACGATTTTTCATTTTCCGAATCGAGACTGAATGATAATCCTGTCTCATGCGACACTGCAGTTGCAAGAATAACAGGAACATCAGGATATTTCTTCTTCAACTTATAGCATAATATGAAGCCGCTATCGTCACTTTCCATCATCAGGTCGAAAATTGCAAGATCGGGCCTGAACCGGGATATAACGGATTCTGCTTCAGCCTGACTTTCGACCGTAACAGTTTTGTAACCTGCTTTTTCCAGATAATAATGAGTCTGAAAAAGATAATCCGGATCATCATCTGCAATCAATATAGTGTAATCACTTTTCTTCATTTCAATACAAATTTCTAAAAAATCATTAAATCAGAGCATTAATATGATAAATATGATTTATTGTTAATTTTTTAACGATCGGTTTAAATTCTGCTTTATACAGTTTTCGAAATAAATTAATAATTTTTGCCTTTAAAAAACCCACTCCTAACCCTTTATCCCTTCCTTCTCGGCAATACAATTTTAAAACTCGTGCCCGTTGGTCCCTTAGCCGGGTCGGTATTTGATTCTGCTGTTATCTGTCCCTTATGCATTTTTACTATACCATAAGCTGTTGCTAGGCCCAGACCTGTACCGATACCTATTGCTTTTGTTGTAAAGAAAGGTTCAAATATCTTGGCACGATCATCCTCCTTAATGCCGGTTCCTGTATCTTTTATAATAATGATGACGTCTCCGAGAGTATCCTCCAGCTTTATGGTAATTTTTCCTCCCACCGGCATTGCATCTATCGCATTCTTGATAAGATTAGTAATTACCTGCATCATCTGTTCCCTGTCGAGCATAGCTTCGGGGTTAGTTGAGTTATCCATAATATTGATGCTGACATTATCAGGGACAATCAGACTTTCGAGGCTGTTATTGATAAGTTCCTTAATATTAACCAGTTGATGATTCACTTGATTCTTCCTGGCAAAATTGAGTAATCCTGAAACAATTTTCTTGCATCTGCCGGCCTGTTCAACAATTAATTTGAGGTCTTCCCTCACAGGGTCTCCCTCGGCACTCTCTTCATAAAGGATATTGCTGTACATTATCACCACTCCGAGCGGATTATTAAGCTCATGAGCGATACCTGCCGAAAGTTGACCCATATGTGCAAGCTTTTCAGATTGTTTAAGAGCCTGTTTCATTGAGCTTAGCTTTTCGTTTGACAGGGCAAGATCTTTAACTGATTTATGCAGCTTATCGATTGTATAAGGAAGACACATTTCCACCTCAGCCAGACCTTTTTTGATAGCGATTGCATGTTCAACACAGCTTTCATAGCCNCAGGCGCCACAGTCGAGNTGATCTTTTTTGGTCCTCTTGCCCATTGAGATCAGAACTTCATTAACCTCTCTTTCTTCAGGAAGATCAACCCTGTGCTCTTCCGGCTTATGACGAAAAGAGAGGTCAAGTTCAGTGAAACCATCAAATGCTTTCTGCCAGCTGTCAAAGTCTATTTCCTTCATCTTTGCACTGGCGTAAGAACTGACAAGAGCTCTCCTGTTATATTGTTTCCCGTTTTTTGACAACCCCGGACCCATAATACATCCTTCGCAGCAGAGCAGCTCCATGTGCTGATTCTTTATTAATCCGGCTTCAAGCTCTTTCAAAGCTTCCTGAAAATCAATTCTCCCTTCTGCAGCAATTATATTTCCGGTTATTGCATCATCATTAATATTTGCTGTCTGAAGCAATCCCCTTGTAACAGGGAAGATTGCACCTCTCCCGCCAAATGGCGGATCAAAATCAGTCGGTTTGGTGTTATCAGCTGTTATACCCAACTGTAACAGGAGATCTCTGAGTTCCGTGTAGGTAATAGCTTCATCTATTTCGGTGCTTTCAGCTTTTTTTGCCACGCAGGGTCCAATAAATACAATCCTGGTTTCCTTTCCATATTCCTCACGGATAACCCTGCTCATTGCTACCATGGGTGATACTATAGGTGCCAGTTTATCAACCAGTGCCGGATGATAAAATTTTATATAGTTAACAATTGATGGACAATCGGAAGATATGTAATAATTATGATTCCCGTTGACCAGTTTCTTATATCTGTCTGCCACCAGGTCAGCGCCAAATGATACTTCGGCAACATAATCGAATCCAAGGGATTTTATCATTCCCACAAGGATACGATGATCGGGGTAGTCGGAAAACTCTGCCGGGAAGCTTGGAGCTACAATTGCAGCCACTTTTGTTTCACTTTCTATGAGTTTCATTACCCTGTCGGTGGTATTAAGAAAGACCTTTGCTCCCTGGCTGCATACCTTTGTACAGTTCCCGCACGCTATGCACCGTTCGTCGATTACTTCTGCTTGTCCTCCAACTATACGAATAGCTTTTGCAGGACACTCCCTTACGCAGGTGTAACATGTGCGGCAAAGTTCTTTTATTGTATAAACAAGCATGGCAAATTCATTTTACAATCAAAGTAAAACGTTTCTCTTCTCAAAATGAGTAATAAATATCTTTTTGTCTGCAATATCCTTATTTTCTTTCAAAAGCTTATCATATAAATTTATGACAGAAGGTGATTTACAAGGCAGATTAATAGCTTCGGTTTCATCGGACTGGTAAATGAGCCGGACCCTGTTCTTAATATCTTCTTTCGACATATTGAAGGATAGACCGGCGCCATGGACACAACCACCCGGACATGTCATAACTTCCACAAGGTCGTAATTTTTTCCCGATGCCAATGATGAACGGAGTTTTTCCATACCCGTAAGTCCGTCTACAACAGCTACTTTCAATTCATAATCTCCAACCGGTATTTCCACCTCCCTGAATGAACCGGCAGATCGAAGCTTTTTAATAAGCTGCCTGTCAACCTCTTTCTTAAGTTTCAAATAGTAATAGGATCGAATCACACCCTCTGCCAATCCTCCTGATACTTCAGCCAATACAGCAGAAGAACTTCTTCCTGACAGTGGTTCATCGGCAGGTTCCTGATCAATATTAGTTGTATCTATGCCATATAATCTAATTAGCCTGGCAAGTTCCCTGACTGTCATTACAGAATCCACATCACTTATTCCTTTCCTCATCATTCCATCACGCCGGGCTTCGAACTTCATTGCCATACATGGTGTTGCCGAAACGGAAAAAACATTTTCCGGTTCAACACCATGCTGATTTGCAACAAGTGTTTTAATGAGCACACCTGTTATCTGCTGCGGTGATTTTACGGTTGATAACCTGGGGATCAGTGATGGAATAAACTGCTCGACATATTTAACCCATGCCGGACAGGCTGAAATATATAAAGGGCCTTCGGTTTTATTCTCAATTTTTTCCGATAGCTGTCCTGTGATCTCTGTTATACAAATATCAGTGCCTGTTCCGGTTGAATAGACCCTGTCGAAGCCTATCTTGCGTAAGACCGAATTCAGCTTTCTGTCAAATTCCCTGGTGTATTTCAATCCAAACTCTTCTGCAATTCCTGCAGTTACAAGCGGGGAATACTGAATAACTTTTACCATTCCCGGTTTATTAAGATACTCCTGCACCTCGTTAATATCATGTTTTTCATGAAGAGCTCCTGTCGGACATACGAGGACACACTGACCGCAGTGAATACAACTTGAAAAGTTGAAATCCTTGTCCATTGCTGTACCTACGTGTGTGTTTTTTCCTTTGTTAATAAAATCGATTGATGTTGAGGTAATTACCTCTTCACATACTCTGATACATCTTCCACACAGGATGCATTTTGAAAGTTCACGGACAATAGCCGGACTTGACTGATCGAGACGAGGTTTTGTTTTTTTCCCGCGGATACGGCGTTCCCTGATATTCAATTCTTCTGAAAGACGCTGAAGTTCGCAGTTCAGATTCCTTTCGCAATAAAGACAATCATCAGGGTGGTTCGAAAGGAGAAGCTCCACAATGGTTTTTCTTGCAGTGATCACCCTGGGGGAGTGTGTTCTAATCTTCATCCACTCCTCAACCGGCTGAGAGCATGCCGTAACAAGCCTGTCGCGACCTTCAACTTCGACTACACACATCCTGCAGGCTCCTGTGGGAGTAAAATCTTTCATCCGGCAAAGAGTCGGAATAATGATCCCATTCCGATTCAGGGCCAAGAGTATTGTTTCTCCCTTTTCAGCTTTGATTTTTTTATTATTTACCTGTATTGTAAAAAACATAAAGGTTATTTAATTGTAATTGCACTGAATTTACAAATATCGAAACAGATACCACAGGCGATACATTTTTCCTCAACGATAAAAAATGGCTGAAGCCTGGTTCCGTATATTGCATTCACCGGACATTTTGCAGCACAAGCTGTGCAACCGGTACATTTATCAACGTCAATAGAAAAAGTTCTCAGTCCCCTGCAGAAATTAGCACGGCATTTCCTGTCGAAAATATGTTCCTCGAACTCATCCCTGAAGTTTTTCAGAGCGCTGACGAAAGGATTGGGAGCTGTTTGTCCAAGGCCGCACAGGGAAGTATCTTTCATCACGGAAGCAATTGTCTCAAGCTGCATCACTCCCTTAAAACGTTCAAGAGTTGTTCCTGATTCCTCGTTTAAAGGTTTTCTTATCACATTCTCAAGTATTTCGAGCATCCTTCCGGTACCTTCACGGCAAGGGATGCATTTGCCGCAGCTTTCATTGCGAATGAATTCCATATAGTATCTCACAAGGTCGACCATACAGGTTGTTTCATCAATTATTACAAATCCTCCTGCACCCATTCCTATTCCCTTTTCTTTCATAACGTCGAAATCGACAGCAAGATCCAGATCTTCACTTTTGACAAAAGAGCCTGATGCTCCACCAAGCTGAATTGCCTTAAACTCTTTTCCGTCTTTTATCCCATCGGCAATATCATCAAGAATGGTTTTCAGGGTTGTGCCCATTTCAACTTCCACCACACCTGACATACGACCCCTGCCGGCCAGAGCAAAAACTTTCGTTCCGGGACTGTTTTCTGTTCCCAGGCTGCGGAACCATTCGGGTCCGTTTTGCATTATCAGAGGTACATTCATTAGTGTCTCCACATTGTTTATCACGGTTGGCTTGCCATACAAACCAGCTGTTGTGGGGAAAGGAGGTTTAAGCTGTGGCATACCTCTTTTACCTTCCAGACTATTGACAAGAGCTGTCTCTTCACCACAAACAAATGCTCCGGGCTCATGTTTGACGACAATATCGAGGTTATATCCGCTTGAGAAAATATTATGACCAAAGATTCCGTAATCTCTTGCAATATCAATAGACTTCTGAAGCTTTCGCCTGGCAAGATCAGACCCTGATCTGACGTAAATTATTGCATTGGATGCTCCGATTGCATAAGCAGCAATTGCCGTACCTTCAATAAGACGGTGAGGATCACTTTCAAGGATTGTCCGGTCAGTAAAAGCCCCGGGGTCACTCTCTTTTGCATTACAAATGACATATCGTGAATTTGACCCGGTATTAAGAGCATTTTTCCATTTAAGGCCGGTGGTATATCCTCCCCCGCTCCTTCCCCTTAAACCACTGCGTTCAATTATTTCACAAACCTCTTCATAGGTGTAATGCCGAATAGCTTTAACAAATGCGCGGTATCCGCCCCTGGCAATATACTCATCAATATTTTCGGGATCATAACAACCGCAGTTACCAAGTATTATGCGTTTCTGCCGGGCGAAGAATGGCAGTTCATTAAAAAACGGGATCCCTGGCCACAATCCGAATCCATTTGGTCCCATCTGACCTGCCATGTCTTCCTCATTGATATCATTGTGGAATACGCCATTAAGAAGCGGCTCGACTTTTTCTTCCGTTATATTCCTGAAATAGAGTTTATTCTTACCCGGAAGTTGTATGCAAACCAGAGGTTCAAAATTTGTCGGTCCGGTACAACCCATTCTTATCAGCAGCGCATCAGGTTCATTCTCGGCAATATAAGTATTGACAGCTTCAATTGTTTTTTCCGATCCTGCAATAATACTGCTTGTACCAGATGATACATAAACTACAGGAAGGTCCGTTTTTTCCCTGCGTATCTGCTGAAGCGCCTTCTCAGTCTCCGGTGGTAAAGTATCTGACTCAAACAGAAGGACCTTTTCAATAAGAAATCTTTTTAGATCTTCCATTTAGTCATTTTCAATAACATATTTCAGTTTGCTGATAAGTTCAGGCAATTGATCAGCTTTTATGTTGGTTCTGTATTCTCCGTTAATTTGAATTACAGGTCCATTTGAGCAGCCACCCATACATGTTACCAGCTCAAAGCTGATATTCCCATCCCTGGTAGTCTGTCCCGGCTGAATTCCTGTAAGTTCCTTTATTTTATTTATGTTGGCAAGTGATCCGTTAAGGTAGCATGAAGTTCCATTGCAAATCCTGATATGTATTTTACCCCTTGGGACAAACCTGAACTGATCATAAAATGTGGCCAGACCATAAATTTTGGTTGTGCTAAGCCCCAGGTAATGNCCCACTTTGACAATAGATTCTTCAGAAAGGTAGCCTGCTTCTTCCTCTATTTCCTGAAGCAATGGAATAAGTTCCTCTCTTCTTCCGGGTTTATATTTTTTAATAATTGAATCAAGCTCTGATGCCATCCTGATAAATAATAATGTATTACACAAATATAGTTTATTTTATTGTTAATAAATAAACATTGTTATTTTATTAACAATAAAACTGTAANTTTNGCGATNCANTAAATTAATTGTATTATATTGATTATCATTTATTTAATATACATTATACAAATAGTTTTTATTTTTCCCTATCTGGCTGTTTAGAAAAAGTGATCCATTTTGAATACAATAATTTGAATTTCTGATAAAACCATTAAGAATTCACTAAAGAAATAATTACTACTTTTGATGTTGTTGTTTATTAATGAACAGTAAATGATGGCTCAAAGAGTTGAAATGCATATTTGTCTGGGAAGTTCCTGTTTCTCAAGGGGTAACAAAGATGTTGTCATGTTCATAAAGGATTACATGCGAAAAAATCATCTGGAGGATAAATTCATTTTTAAAGGCGCCCGATGTATGGGTCATTGCAGCAACGGACCGAATATTATGATAAATGATGAGTTAATCGAAGGAGTTAATCTTTCGAAGATAGAAAGCATTCTCGAAAGAGAGGTTGCCAGATTAAAATAGAAAATAAAATCAGGATTGGGATGGATAAAAGAAAACCAGTTCTCATTATAAACGACAAGAAATGCAGAAATTCATATTCCTGCGTTCGTGTCTGCCCTGTCAATGCCATTGAGGTCAAGCCACAGAAGCCGCATCCGTATATTATTCCTGAAAGATGCATCGGATGTGGGTTATGTTATGTCTCATGCACTCCGCATGCCATTGAATTCCGTGATTCAAAGGATGAGGTAAAATTGCTTCTGTCATCAGAAAGAAAAACAGCTGCTCTTATAGAACCGAGTATTGCTTCTGAGTTTGATGACATAACAGATTACAGGAAGTTTGTGACGATGATCCGTCAGCTTGGTTTTGATTATGTTCATGAAGTCTCTTTCGGAGTTGACCTCATTGCTGGATCCTATGCAAAACTGTTCAGTAAAGCTGAAGGAAAATATTATATTTCAGCTAATTGTCCTTCTATTGTTAAGCTGATTGAAAAATTTAATCCTGACCTGGTTCCGAACCTGGCACCGCTGGTCTCTCCGATGATAGCTACCGCAATGGTTGTGAAAGATTTATATGGCCCTGAAGTGGCGACTGTTCAAATCGGACCATGTATAGACGCAAAAGATGAAACATTTATTTACGAATCAGGAAAACTTGTTGACAGTGTTCTGACGTTTATTGAACTGCGACAGCTTTTTGAAGAGTTCAAAATACAGGAGAGGCTTGTTAAAATGTCGGAATTTGACCCGCCCCACGGGAACTGGGGAGCCCTCTACCCTCTTCCGGCCGGCATAATACAGGCAGGCGGNATAAAACGTGATATGGTTTCGAGCCGGGTAATAACTGCTTCAGGAAAAGAGGAAATACTTGAAGCTATAAATGATTTCGATAAATATATCGACACGATACACCACCATTTTAATCTCTTTTTCTGTCATGGATGTCTGCTTGGACCAGGAATGGAGCACCACACAGAACGGTTCAGGAGGAGATCGCTGGTAAGACATTATGCTGAGAAAAGAGTGGGAAAACTCGACACTGCATTATGGCAGAAAAACATGAATAAATGGTCAAAACTTGACTTTTCCAGAACTTTTACCCCGAATGATCAGCGCATTCCCGATCCTCCCCAGGAAGCTATAGACGAGATACTTAAGATAATCGGCAAACATAATCCGGATGATGAGATTAACTGCGGAGCATGTGGTTATACATCATGCCGTGAATTTGCCTCTACTGTTGCAAAGGGGCTTGCAGTACCGGAAATGTGCCATACCTTCAATCTCAGGAATAAACAGGAATATATTGAAACATTAAGGCAAACAAACAGGAAGCTGGCCGACACAAAAGAAGCTCTTAAAGAATCGGAAGAACTTGCTAGAAGGGAAAAAGAGATTGCCCAGAGCGCTTCCGACATGATGAATAACATGCTTGAAAAGCTGCCTTCCGGTGTAGTTATTGTGGATAACAATCTTAAAATACTTCATTCAAACCAGAGCTTCATTAATATTATAGGAGAAGATGCCAGGGCAATTTCCGATGTGATACCCGGGCTTGCAGGTGCTGATATCAAAACCCTGATTCCATTCAATATTTATAACATGTTCACTTTCGTGATAAAGGAAGATCAACCTGTTGTGAGCAAAGATGTCCATCTTGAGGACAAGATGCTGAACATTTCGATATTTCCCATCAAGAAAAATAGGATGTGCGGAGCGATAATACGCGATCTTTATTCTCCTGAGGTTCAGGGAGAAGAAGTAACTAACAGGGTAAGTGAAGTGATTGATAAAAATCTTGAGATGGTACAAAAGATAGGATTCCTTCTTGGTGAAGGTGCCTCTGAAACAGAACAGATGCTTAACTCAATAATTGAATCATATAAATCAAAAAAGAGTAATCTGAAAAATAATCAAAAGTGATAGTTTGTGAGAAAAGACTTCTATATTGAGGTTAACAGCCAGCAAAAGAGCTATGACGGAGAGAGAATTTGCGGCGATGTATTCCTTTACAGGTATATTAAAGAAGAAGACAGGGTAATAGCCGTATTATCCGACGGGATGGGGCATGGTGTAAAAGCAAATATCCTCGCCACTCTCACAGCTACTATGGCGCTCAATTTCACACAGGAACATAAGGATGTGGACCGTATAGCCGAAATAATAATGAATACCTTGCCTGTGTGCAGTGAGAGAAAAATAAGCTACTCGACCTTTACAATAATTGATATAGAGAGCAGTGGTCGCGTCAACATTCTTGAATACGATAATCCATCAACTATAATCCTGAGAGGCAACCAGTTATTTGATCCGTCGTGGAGCAAAGTTGAGCTGAAAAAAGGGAAGAATTCCGGAAAGATACTCAAAAGCTGCACCTTCGTACCTGCAAAAGAAGACAGAATAGTTTTCTGTTCTGATGGTGTTTCGCAGAGCGGTATGGGCAGCGAAGCTTTCCCCTTTGGCTGGGAAAGGGATAATATCGCTGATTATGCTGCCCGGCTGGTCAACAGCGAGGCATCAATCTCTGCAATGATGCTTGCCGGAAAAATAGTCACAATGGCTCATAAAAATGATAATTATAAAGCCAGGGACGACATCAGNTGTGCAACAATATATTTTCGTGACCCNCGCAAATTGCTTATCTGTACCGGTCCGCCTTATGAAAAGGATAAAGATAAAGAGCTTGCAGAAAAGGTAAGCGGATATACCGGTAAAGTAATCCTCTGCGGAGGTACTACAGCAGATATTGTTGCCAGAGAACTAAACAGGACTATTGTTGATGAGTTGATATTTGAAGATCCCGAACTTCCTCCTGAAAGCTTTCTGGAGGGGATTGACCTTGTAACTGAAGGAATACTTACATTACAAAAGGTAAATGAGATATTGAAAAAATACAATAACAGCGTACGGCTTGGCAAAGGACCAGCTGATAAAATCGTCAGGCTGATAATGGAAAGCGATGAGATACATTTCATTATCGGTACAAGGATCAATATTGCGCATCAGGATCCCAACCTGCCAGTTGATCTGGAAATCCGCAGAACAGTGGTAAAACGTATTGCACGACTGCTTGAGGAAAAATGGCTTAAGAAAGTGAGTTTTGAATATATCTGATATAAAGACAAAAGACAAAAGTAAAAAGACAAAAGTCTAAGCCCGGCCTTGCAGGGTAAACTCCGCTAATATCCCATTTCAGCGAGGGGCGAGGGGTGGGTTTTTCTTTTCGATATATTCCAGTGTCCTTCTATAAAGATGCGGCTGAATATCGGGATGGGTCAGATTTTCAGGAAGATGATCTGATAAAATAGTCTCTGCAATCTCTGAAATATCAGGGACAGGGCCAAGTTCCGTTACTTCCGCCAGATAAAGTCTCCCCCATCCCGTCTCGCCATCCTTGTTAACAGAATATGTTGCAATACATTCAATACTAAACAGTACAGCGCCGGTCTCCTCCATAAGTTCCCTGCAAGCAGCTTCAAGGGAGGTCTCTCCATTTTCAATATGGCCGCCGGCAATCTCCCATGTGATTCGTTTCTTGTGACGGACAAAAATCCATTTGTTTTCAAATTTTGCCGCAATGACAGAATATATCAGAACTGAATCAGGTTCAAATATGGGATCAAAAAATTTAACTTCTGTCATAATAAAATCTTAACGGCTCAAGTTCCTGAATACTTATTAAAAGAGAATCAGAGAAATAAAGATAATAGATTTTGGGAGGATTGAATCCTGAATCTTAAATTTTGAATTTTTATTAATTACTTTTACCTGAAATTATAATCAATGGAACTATTTCTATTTCTGCTTATCACTGAAGTACTTACGCTTATCGTTTTGCATCAGCATTTTCACAATACTTCACGACCGGCATATTATATAGTGTTTTTGTCGCATATCCTCCTGAGCGTCTGGTTATGGATGCTTTTTGTAAGAATAAGCATTTATAATGGCGATTTTGATGCTCCTCAGAATATATGGCTGCGAATGAATCTCACCGGAATGGTTTGTGCTGTGGTTGTACCGAGGTTTATTCTTTCTTTGTTCCATTTTACCGGAAAACTTTTTAAGCTAAAGAAAAATAGTCACATAAGATCATTAACCAATACCGGTTTAATAATCTCATCGATCTTTTTCATAACAATAGCATCAGGAACCCTGTTTGGTAGATTTAATTTTAAGACAGAAGAGGTCATAGTAAAAATAAAAGGGTTGAATAAGAACCTTGATGGTCTTAAAATTGTACAGATATCAGATATTCATCTTCCGGGTTTTTATCACCACCAGAAGCTGCTTAAAAAATTAATGAATGATATTAATAGTTATAAACCTGATCTGATCATAAATACCGGTGACTTCATCGATTACGGGTGGAAGGAATTTGATGGAAGCGATACCATTCTTTCTATTGTAAAAAGCAGGTATGGTAATTTTGCAGTGCTGGGAAATCACGATATAGGGACATATCATCCCTCTTTCACAGAGGCGGATATAGTAGTTAATATTTCAAAAATGAATCAGCTGATAACTGCTTCGGGATACAGGGTTCTGAATGATGAAAATGTAATACTTGACATCCACGGTGAAAAAATAGCTTTGATTGGTGTAATTACCCGCGGGAGACATCCCGGAATGATTCACGGGGATGTTACAAAGGCAATGGTGGGTACCGACAGCGCTGATTTAAAGATTTTGCTGGCACATGACCCGAATCAGTGGGAAGCAGATGTAAAAGGTAAGACTGATATTGATCTTACTCTATCGGGACATACGCATGGTATGCAAATGGGTATCCTCACAAAAAAGTTCAAATGGAGCCCATCACAATATTTCTATCCGCATTGGAGCGGACTTTATACATCAGGAAATCAGTATCAATATGTAAACAGAGGGCTTGGAGTTCTGGCAATTCCTTTCAGAATCTGGATGCCACCCGAAATAACCATAATAACAATTCGATCTGAATAGTATTTAAAGTTAATTAGTTGAACAATATTATTAAAGAAAAGGGTAGCAGTATGAATTGCTACCCCGTAAACTAACCCAAACTGATTTTCAAACTAACCTAACTAACCTAACTAACCTAACTAACCTTAAGATAGTCTGAATGATATATTTTCTATAATCAGCTGAATTAATAAAAAAATTAATCTATGTTTTATTTCTTCAACAAAGTTACAATTATTAGACAAAAGTGACATATATAATATTCCGCTTAATTCTTTTTTTAGGTTTTTTTAACAAATTGATATCAATAAGCAGGTTCAGATTAACAAATTATAAAAGCAATAAATGGCTGAAAAAGAGAAAATTTATAAAGCAGGTGAAATTGATGTCAGGGTAAAATATTCAGCCAGAAGAAGTATCGGCATCACGGTCCAGGCTTATGAAGGTGCAATAATAAGAGTGCCTTACAGAACTTCCGGAAAATTAATTGAAAAAATCCTTCTGGATAAATCGAAATGGATAAAAAAAGCAGTTGATCATTATTCTATAGTAAAAAAGCTGGATCATGATCAACGATTTTCCGAAGGTGAATCAATTATGTTTATGGGCAAGAATCATTTTCTTAAAATAACCGGATCAGGGAAATATTTTGTCAAACAGTCAGATGACATTATTGAGGTAGGCATTAACGGGATAAATGATCCTGAAATTATAAAGGAGCTTCTGGAAAAATGGTTCAAAACCATAGCGAAGAAGATATTTACTGAAATGTTTTTCGAACTTCTTGAAAAATATACTGATTACGGTTTCTTTCCGACTGACTTTACTGTCCGAACTATGAAAAAAAGATGGGGAAGTTGTACCTCTAAAGGGAAAATTTCAATAAGTTATGATCTCATCAGGCTTGACAGGATTTATGGCGAATATGTTATCACCCATGAGCTATGCCATCTGATTCATCATAATCATAGTGCAGCATATTACAAATTACTATCTGACGTCATGCCTCAATGGAAGCAGGTAAGGGAAGAGTTAAAACAATATATAAGATAAAGAAGCCTTATTACAATATTGTATACTCCTGCCCGTGTGCCGGTATCTCTATGTTTTTGTATCCTTCTTTCTGAAGCTCCGCAACATATTTTTTCTGGGTTTCATATTCGCCATGCACGATAAATGTCTTTTCCAGACCATTTTTTTCCTGGCAACTTAAAAAGCTGATCATTTCCCTGTAATCCCCATGACCGCTGAACGATTCGATTTTCCTNATATCAGCTTTGACCTCATGCACAATACCAAATATCGAAACTTCTTTATCGCCCCGGACTATCCTGGCTCCCAATGTCGTTGGAGCACAGTAGCCTACCACCAGAATGGTATTTTTAGGATCAGAGATATTATTTGCCAGGTGATGTTTTACACGTCCGGCTTCCATCATACCCGATGCAGAAATGATAACGCAAGGCTCCTTATGATCATTCAGTTTTTTGGAGTCTTCCACTTTCGTAATATAAAAGAGGTTACTGAACCCAAAAGGATCGGTATCAATTTGAAGCACTTTAAGGAAATCAGCATTGAAGCATTCGGAATGCATTCTGAAGACAGTAGTTGCGTTTACTGCAAGAGGGCTGTCGACAAAAATATCAACTCTGGGAAGCTTCCCTTCGTTAAAAAAATTATTAAGAGTATAAACTATCTCCTGAGTCCTTCCTACGCTGAAAGAGGGGATTATAAGTTTACCTTTTTTATTGACACAGGTTTCAATCATTATATTCAAAAGCTCTTCGTCAGCTTTCTGATTATCCTCGTGTATCCTGTCGCCGTAAGTCGATTCGGTGATAAGGATATCGGCTTGTGGAAATGGTACAGGCGGGGTAAGAAGTCTACTTGACGGACGACCGATATCACCTGTATAAGCTATCCGTTTTATCTGGCCATTTTCAATAATCTGCAGATTGGCCACTCCGCTGCCGAGCATATGACCTGTGCTTGTGAACCTAACCTTAATATTCTCATCGATCCTGAATTTCATTCCTAAGGGTACACCTATAAAAAGATTCATACACGCTTTGGCATCTTCCTGAGAATAAATAGGAGTCACAAGAGGCAGTCCTTTTTTTGCACGTCTTTTATTAAATGTGTATGTATCATGTTCCTGTATAAAAGCTGAATCGGCAAGCATTATCGCACAAAGATCGCGGGTAGCATTTGTGCAGACTATTGATCCTCTGAAACCAAGTTTGTATATGTAAGGTATTAATCCGGAATGATCGATATGAGCATGTGTAAGAATCAGATGATCTATATTTTCGGGTTCAAAACCGAGGTCCCTGTTCATACTGTCAGTCTCAAGTCCTTTTCCCTGGAACATTCCGCAATCGAGCAGTATTTTCTTCCCTGAATCTGTTGTTATAAGATGTTTACTTCCGGTCACTTCCCGTGCTGCTCCTATAAATTTTATTTTCATAATGTTATATCTATTTGTTCAATTAGTGTCAGAAATTAAAGATAGTAATTTTTTTCAGGAAGGCGACAGGCATCGGGCTATATCCTTACGCCAATAATAGTTATATCATCAACCTGGTCAGTATTACCTTTCCACTTCTCAAATTCATTTTCAATTATTTGTTTCTGCTCTGCCAATGGCAGGTAATATATATCAAATAATAGCTTTTTAAGATTTGACTTTTTGTATTTACCGCCATCAGGACCTCCAAACTGGTCAGTTAAACCATCAGAAAAAATATAGATAACATCTCCTTTTCTGATATTTATCTCATAATTTGTAAATGAAACTTCATTACCGTAATAGATTCCTATTGGCATTCTGTCTGATTTATATTCCTTGAATTCTCCCTTTGTAAAAATATAGAGCGGGCTATATGCTCCTGAGAACTGGATGCTTTTCTTGTTTTTATGAAGGACACAGAACGAAATATCCATACCATCAGTTGCTTCACCCTCTTTACCAGTCTGATGGAGCGAATTTTTTATTTTTTCGCGTAACAGATTCAGGACTGTACTTGCCTGGAGATCACAATTATTAGTAATGATCTCATTAAGCGCTGATATACCAAGGGTGCTCATAAATGCTCCGGGAACCCCATGGCCGGTGCAGTCGGCAACAGTCAAAAAAACATGTTTTTCATCCTCACCTATCCAATAAAAGTCACCGCTGACAATATCCCGGGGTTTGAAAAATATGAAGAATTCAGAGAAAGATTGCTTAAAGAGTTCGGTCATTGGAAGCATCGCCCTCTGTATCCTGCTGGCATATTCAATGCTTGAAGTAATCTCCTTCTTCTGAGCTTCAATTTCAGTTGTTCTCTCTTTTACCTTTTCTTCAAGGATCCGGTTTTTTTCATGGAGCTGCCTTTCCCTGAAACGTACAAACAGGAAGAAAATAAGTAATCCAACTAAAGCCAGCAGAAGATAGAAAAAAATTGTTTTTACGAAAGGTGCCCTGATCGTAAATTTCAGTGAAACAGGGTCCCCGATATTTCCCCACAGGTCTTTAGCCCTTATGAGTAATGTGTAATCACCTGATCTGGGTATCACCTTGCTGTAACTTGTCTGTGTCGACCAGGGTGACCATCCTGGCATGGCTTTATTAATAAAGTATTGATATTGTGTTGTATTCCCTTTAACATATGATGGAGCAACAATATCAAAGTTTATGATATTATCGCCTCTGTTAAAAACTATATGGGATAAACTAAAACTTGTTCCCTTATCATTGTAAATATTTTTTACAAAAAGATCTATTTCGGGATTGATTTTTGAAGATTTATTACGATTGATACCAAAAAGGCGGTTCTCTCCGTCAATAATCCAGATATAATCTTTTTCGGTATTTATTGAAACAATTTCATCAAAGATTTTAAAAAGACTCAATTCCCTGTTATTAATTTGTTTTTCTTTCTCAGTATAAATCCAGTCATTGTCATATCCTATCAGGGGAATGTTTGAAAGAGGAAAAGAATATCTTTTTACTTTTGATGAAAATGACAATATGCTTTTATATGGAATAAAACTCTCTGTCGTGTTATCATAAAAATGTACTCCTGTTTCGGTAAAAAGGAAAACAGAATCATTTATCATTTCCAGGAGATACCTTTGAGGGAAAAAATTCTTTATGCTAAAAGGCACCCTTTTTACTGCAACAGTATCAGTACCCAGATAAGTTTTATAAGCAATATTATCGCTTCCCAGCCATAAAATATTTTTCTCAGTTTGAATTACAGAATAGACTGGATCCGTGAAATCAGGATCAGGAATCTCAGTTGACCATTTGCCATTATGGTAGCTCACAAGAAAATAGCCATCCCCTGTGGCGACTGAATATTTACCGTCAAATGGCTGCCAGCTGATGGAATTGATATAACGGTTCCTGGCAATAACTCTTGCTTTGTGATCATTAATAATAAAGAGCCCCCTGTTTGTTGCAGCAAGTATTCCATTCTTTGTAGAAACAAGCTGCCGGCATTTTTCATTAAAACCGTCAACCTTTTTATAAATAGAGTTTATTGATTTCAGTTTGCTTACTTTCTTCCGTGTGTATCCGACAAAAGGAATCATCTTAACAGTATCGATTTTGATTACTGCCAATGTCGGGATGGTCTCTTTCGAGGGCGGGGTAACCTCTTTCGAGGGTTGGATAGTCTCTTTGTTTTTCGGAACAATTTTTTTCCCAAAGATCCTGGTGAAAATATTTTTCCTGCTACCTGGTTGTTCCTGTACTTTTTCCTCCTGTACCTTTTTTTCCTGCACTTTTTCCTCCTGCACGGGAGGAGAAGAAGTCGATATTCCCGGACTGTTTTTTACAAGGACCTCAACTTCAGAATAGTTTTTCACATCCGTCAGGTAGAATACACCTTCACTTGTTGCCACATAAAGTTCGTTATTATGTCTGACAGATGAGGTAAGGTTGCCTTTCAGACCCGGGTATATGCTGAAATTTCCTATCGGAAGGTTAAGGTCTGCCCGCGTAAGACCATATTGATGCGAAATCCATAACCCGCCACTATTGTCAATCCCAATTGCAAACACCTCATCGTCAGGCAATTCGTTTTGATTATTAATTAGAAACCTGATCTTACCGGTATATTTTTCAATAACAACAACGCCTCCGTCAAGAGTTGAAAAAGCATATAGGCTGTCGTCCATAGTAATCCCCTCGGATAAGATGTTATACCTGATATATCCATCATCTTTAATCTTATAACCATAATATTTTATTCCGTCAAAAAGTGAAAGTTTCCCATCGCCTGTGCCGACCAGTACCATATTCTGATTGTAAGGCAGTGAAAACAGAATGTCAACTTTTTCAGTAAGATAACCGGTAACGATCGGAAAGAGGGTATCGCTTTCCAATCTGAATAAACCTTTATTCAACACATTAATAAAAGTGTTCTTAGGTGTGATAAACATTCCTGTAAATGGGAATCCGGTTTTTGATTTAAGCCGGAGTTCCAGCTTATTGGTCTTAAAATTGTGACAGCTTATTGTCTGTTCGCTATAAAACCAGGTAAGAGAATCACTGAATATTATTTTTGTCACTACGCCAAGGTCAGATGAATCGCCTGAAAGGGAGACATAAGTGTATGATCCCATGTTATCCTTTTTAAGGAGACCGTAGTCATTGTCACTTCCAACATAGATATTTCCGTTCTGAGGATTTTTTTGCATAGAGTAAGGGATAATCGGGATCCTTAAAGTTAACCACTCCTCTCCATCAAAAGATAATATACCTTTGCGGTTTGCAAAAAGCATCACCCTGTTTACATCCTGGCAAATTGCCCAGCTTTGATTTTCAATTTCACGGCTCTCTTTATAATGAGTAAGAAGAGGAGCGCCTTTCTGTGCCAGGAGAGCAGATCCAATAAATACCAAATAAACCAGTGAAAATATTTTTTTCATGGTTGAAAATCATCAAGTTAACTGATCCTTTTTCAGGATTGTAAATTTATAAGAAAAATTTAATTATTTTCATTAAAAACTTACTTGAAAATTGTACCTATACAAAAAGGTTCAGAACCAGAACACCTATCAGCCCGCAGATACCAATAGATGTCTCCATTACACTCCAGGTCTTCAATGTATCTTTAACACTCAGGTTGAAGTATTCTTTAAAAAGCCAGAATCCGCCATCATTTACATGTCCAAACATCAGACTTCCAGAACCAATTGCCAATACCATTAATTCAGGTTTTACTGCTCCGCCTGTTGCCAATGGAAGAATAATACCTGCTGTTGTAATCCCTGCCACGGTAGCAGAACCGACACAAAAGCGTAAAATGGTAGCAATAAGCCATCCAAGAAACAAAGGAGAAAGAGTAGATTCACTTAACAACTCCCCAATGTATTTACTGACTCCACCGTCAACAAGAACTTGCTTTAAAGCTCCGGCTCCTGCAATAAGGAGCATAATCATTGTGATACTCGTTACTGAATGAGACAGGGAATTCATAATGTCTGTAATTTTTCTTCCCCGTGCAAGTCCGAGTGTGTAAACAGCAAATAAAACTGAAAGCAACATAGCAAAAACCGGATTTCCGATCCATCCCAGCACTTTCCTTATCTCATTATCCTCTGACAGCAGGAATCCTGCAATTGTTGAGATAGTGATCAGTATAACCGGCAACAAAGCAGAAAAAAAACTTATCCAGAAGCCAGGCATCTCCTCATCGGTCAATACCTTCTGGTTAATAAATTCCTGTAAAGGTTTTGCTACTATTTTACCTTTACTCAGAACTTTTGAAAGAAAAGGTCCGGAAATGACAATTGCAGGAATGGCGACAATTATTCCATAAACCAATGTCTTTCCGATGTCGGCATGGAACATTGCTGCAATAGCAGTTGGTGCGGGATGAGGAGGCAGATAACCATGAGTGACAGAAAGAGATGCAAGCATCGGTAAACCTACATATAGTAATGGAAGTCCGGTTGAAGCTGCAATGGAAAATACCAGTGGGATCATTATGAAAAACCCAACATCATAAAACAAAGAAACACCAACAATGAAACCTGTCAGCATTAAAGCCATCTGGATGTGTTTTAATCCGAAAGCTTTCACGAGTCTTGAGGTTATTTTCAGCGCTGCCCCGCTTTCTGAAACTAATTTGCCAAGCATGGAGCCAAAACCGAGTATCAGCACAAGAAATCCCATTGTACTGCCAATTCCGTTTTCGATTGAGATAATGGTTTTATCAAGGGTCATCCCTTCAGAAATGCCAACTGCCAGAGAAACAATTACAAATGATAAAAATGAATTTATTTTTACTACAAGGATCAGAAAAAGAAGAAGGCAAATTCCAAGTAAAACAATTAGTAGTGGCATAAACAATCTTTATATGGGGTTCAGAGGAAATTTAACAGGTACATTATCCCTGGCTGAACGGTAAATTGATGTGAATAATTCGACCGTCTTGCGTCCTGCCTCGCCTGTCACAAGAGGATCTTTGTCATTTCCAATTGCTTCTAAAAAATCTTCAATCTGACATTGCATATAATATACTGTCGGATCACAATTATTAAATATCTCAGTATCGATCCTGTTCCATTCTTTCAGCATATTTTCCTCACCTGGTACTGTCCAGAGGTCATTCACAGGGGGTTCGGCAACACCGGTCAATCCAGCGATAAACATAGGTCCGCCATCGGTCTGTACCCCGACAGAGGATCCGTTTTCTCCATGAACGTGTACTTTTCCATAAATACCTGGTTTCTGTGAGTTGCTGACCAGGATGTTCCCGATTGCTCCGCTTTTGAATTTTACTATTGCTACAGCAGTATCTTCAACTTCTATATATGGGTGGTTCAGGTTTCGCCAGATACCGTAAACCTCATCTATATCCCCCATATACCACAACATTATATCGAGTTGATGAGGTGACTGGTTAACAAGTACACCGCCACCCTCCATATCCCAGCTACCTCTCCATGCATCGGAATCGTAATATGCTTTATCGCGCCATCCCAGCATAGTAACGGTTGCCAGGACGGGCTTCCCGATCTTCCCATTCTCAATGGCTTCTTTCACTCTTCTCACAGGCTCGTACCATCTCCTCTGACTTATTACTCCAAGTTTCACATTTTTGTCTTTGCAGGCATTAATGACGGCATCACAATCATCGAGGTTTGAAGCAAGCGGCTTTTCAACCAACACATTCGCTCCTGCAAGCGCTGCCTCAACAGCAGGCTGCCTGTGAAACATATGGGGAGTGCAGACTACCACAAGGTCAACTTTGTTTTCTTTGACCATTTTGGTGATATCTTTATAAGGTTTTGTTTTATATGTTTCAGCAAAACTCTCAGCCGTTTGTGAAGTTCTGCTCCAGACACCTGTAAGGCGGGCATTTGGAATATTCTTAATGGCTTTGGCATGCAGATGAGCCACTTTTCCGCATCCTGCAATTGAAATATTATAAGTTCTATCTGACATAGTTAAATAATTAAGGAACAAGGATAATCTTATTCAGATCTTCCTTCTTATTATAAAGCTTATCGAACCAGTAAGCACCTTCCGATAATGGGGCAACCTGTGATATCTGGTCATCAACGCTAATTTTGCCCGTTTCCAGTAAATCAAGGACAGCTTCATATTCACCTCTGATTGCACAGCTGCCCAGTACTGTAAGTTCCCTGGTAACAACTTTTTGCAGCGGAAAATCAATTGAAGAAGTGATGTTACCGATAAGAATAACCTTACCCCCTTTTCGCACTGATCCGATGGCAATATTAACAGTATCGCTTAACCCGACAGCCTCAAAGGAGAGGTCGGCGCCCCTGTTCCGTGTGCATGCTTGTATTTTTTCTTCAATCTTTTCATCACCGGAAAGCAGAAGTTTAGCAGCGCCAGCTTTACCTGCATTTTCAAGTCGTTTTTTATTTATATCAATGGCAATGATTTTTGAAGCGCCTGATAAACTGAGCAGTTTGATAAGGAATATACCAATCGTGCCGGAGCCGACAACGACACAACTATCACCGGTTTTCATACCTGACAGATTAATGCTATGAAGTGAAACAGCGACAGCTTCGACCATTGCAGCCTGTTCAAATGTCACATTATCAGGTATTTTGTAAAGGATATGCTGTGGAATTGCTATATATTCCGCGAATGCTCCATTTCTCCTGTAAGTGCCAGGAGAGACACCAAGCACTTCACGATTGTCGCTTAAATTATACATTCCTTTAAGAGAATACCAATCATTCAACGGATAGACAGTTGAATCAAAAGTTACCCTATCACCTGATTTCCAATCTTTTACGTCGGTACCTGATTTGACAATGATACCCGAAGCTTCATGTCCCATAATCATGGGAGGGATTCTTCGGCCTGTACTTCCGTCGAGACCGTGGACATCGGAGCCGCAAATACCGCAAGCCATCACTTTTACAAGTACCTCATTACTACTTATTACCGGGTCAGGAACATCTTTATAAATAAGATTGTTATATTTTTCGAGAACCAGGGCTTTCATGCAGTTAATCCTAACTCGTTTTCGTCCAATCCCGGTAATTGGTTGTCAGCCAGGCCGGATCGCCTGTGCCGCCGGTAAAGCGAAATTTAGCCGGATCCCATTTAAGGGGTGTATTGTGGTAATAGAGTTGATTAATCAGATGACAGCATATAGCAGTGCGTCCTCCTACTTGTTCATTTGCTATCGGTTTCTTACGACTTGCAACACTAGTCAGAAAATCTTCGTAGTGTGACTTGCTGTCGTACAGTTTGATCTTTGCATCTCCAAGGAGCATCTGTTCCGCTTTATTGACTTCGGCTGCACATGTAGTACCTTTGCTCTCAGCACCGACATAGGAGGCGATTGTTTTGCCCTTTAGTATCACTTTAAATTTGCCCCTGTTAACCATAACTTCACCATCACTGCCGAAAAAGTGCACACCAAAACCATTATCTTTCCGGAAAACGGTTATACCACTGGCATAGAGCAGTGTAGCATCCCCATTTGTAAAAAGAACCTCAACCGGACCGCTGTCATCCATTCCTAGTCCCCACTGTGCGATGTCCAGATGGTGGGCACCCCAATCGCCAACTCCGCCGGTTCCGTATTCCCTGTAGTTACGCCAGTTCGGAAAATTATCGTGCATACCACGGGGACTCAGTATCGAATTGTATGGGCGAAGTGGTGCAGGACCAAGCCAACGGTTCCAGTCCAAACCCGGCTCCATAGGCTCTTCCTTGAGATCGCAGAGCTTTGGAGGTCCGCCAAAGCTGCAATCGACGTGATCGATTTTACCTATACAACCGTTGCGTACAAGTTCGCATGCGACCCTGAATTCCTTGCTTGAACGTTGCATCGAACCTGCCTGCAGGATACGTTTGTGTTTGCCGACCATCTTAATAACATCAACAACTTCCTGTATGTTATGCGTCAAGGGCTTTTCACAAAAAACATCTTTACCTTTTCTTAGCGCCAGCAACATTGGAGCTGCATGCCAGTGATCAGGTGTTGCAATACAAACTGTGTCAATATCTTTTCGTCCAATCAGTTCGCGATAGTCGTTGTATTCTTTGCAGCCGGCAACGCCCTTGTCACTATTATCTGTGTAGAACTTGTCGACTGTTTGCCGGGCGTTTGTACGACGTGTAGTGTCAACATCGCAGACCGCCAGAACCTGAGTCTGACCAATGAATTTGGAGAGCAAATACCGAGACTGTTTGCCCATGCCAACAAAGCCCATGGTAAGGCGGTTGCTGGGTGGGGTTGCCCACACTCGAGATGGGAGAATGAAAGGCACCGCAATCAAAGGTGCGGCAGCTGTCTTGATGAAATTACGTCTGGTTGTCTTCATGGTATGAAATCTTATTTGGTTGTCTTTTATGGGTTATTTTATAAATGTCTGTCTTTAGAAAGTTATGCATTATTAATAATTCTGCAATTTATTAAAAACCCGGTAAGAATTGTCAATAAAAGGGGAAGGATATTTTCTATTTTTAGTTTCATAAAGCAATTAAAGGAATACATTTGAGGGAGATCCTGCTGAACTGTAAATGAATTTGAAAATGACTTTGCATTGATTTTTATTAGTACTAAAATAGAACTTTTTCGATAAATTTGATACTAAATTGTAATTTTTAATTTTTATTAGAATGATAAAAGAATTAAACCCGAACACCAGGGTTCTGATGGGACCTGGTCCAAGCGATGTTAATTCACGTGTTCTGAAAGCAATGGCTACTCCATTAATAGGCCATCTCGATCCCCAATTCATTCAGATTATGGATGATGTAAAGGAGATGACGAGACAATTGTTTCAGACGAAAAACGAGATCACTTCTGTAATCTCCGGAACAGGAAGTGCAGGTATGGAAACCTGCCTGGTAAATCTTTTGGAACATGGTGATGAAGCAATGGTTTGCGTGAGTGGTGTCTTTGGAACCAGAATGTGCGATATTGTGGAACGTTGCGGTGCAAAATTAATACGCGTGGATGCTCCGTGGGGTAAGCCTATTGATCCGGTTCAGGTAAAAGAGGCGTTGCAAAAATCCAGTCCCAAAGTTGTGGCCATAGTACATGCAGAAACTTCCACAGGAGTGTTGCAACCACTGGTAGAAATCAGCAAGATGGTTCATGATTCGGGCGCCCTGTTCCTGGTTGATGCAGTAACTTCGTTGGGAGGAACGGAGGTGAAGGTAGATGAATGGGGTATCGATGCAATTTACAGTGGTTCACAAAAGTGTATCTCTGCCCCTCCCGGACTTTCGCCAGTATCTTTCAGCCCAAAAGCATTAAAAGCGATGGATTCAAGAAAAACGAAAGTGCAGAGTTGGTATCTTGATATGTCAATGATTCGTAATTACTGGGCAGGTGCAAAGCGAGCATATCATCATACAGGACCAATCTCTATGATTTATTCTATTCACGAAGCATTGAGGATCGTGCTTGAAGAAGGTCTTGAAAAAAGATTTGAACGTCACTACAGCAATCATGTCTTGTTGAGAGATGGACTTGAAGCAATGGGTTTTGAGTTTCTGGTAGAACCAAAATACCGTCTGCCGATGTTAAATGCAATAAAGATCCCAGCCGGATATGATGATGCTTTGGTACGCAGCAGGCTCCTTAACGAATATAATATTGAAATTGGAGCTGGTCTGGGCGAATTTGCAGGCAAAGTATGGCGAATTGGCCTTATGGGCGAAAGCAGCTCCCGTAATCATATAAACATGGTATTATCTGCATTAAAGCAGATTATGGGATAAAATTTAACCTTTGACTTTTTTCTTATTAAGTAAAATAACAGTTAAGCCAATTAAACCCAATACTATAGCTAAAATCAGAATATAGAGGAAACCTTTCGACACGTTTGAAACAGAAGCAACCGCAGCTGTTTCTATCATCTTATAGGCAGGAATTACCCAAGGTGTAACGTAGGCCTGAATAATTGTGAGGACGCTAATTACTAACAGCATGATAAAACTATGTTTTAAAGTGAAACGGAAAAGTTCCGATTCTTTCCCAACGAGTCCAACAGCAGCTGCCCCTATAGCAATAGATTGCGGTGAAACCATTTTGCCGACAACACCACCTGAAGCATTTGCCGCAACGGTTAATAAAGGGTCAACCCCAATAGCTTCAGCTGATGTAAATTGAAGTTTGCAAAACAAAGCATTTGATGAAGTATCTGAGCCGGTAAGAAACACACCCAGCCACCCCAGAACGGGAGAGAAGAACGGGAAGAGTACACCTGTGCTTGCTAACGCCATGGCCATTGTAATCGACATTCCAGAATAATTTGCAATAAATGCAAATCCAACTATAGATGCAATAGTAATTATAGTATATTTTAACTGATTCAATGTTGCAAGCAAAACTTTAATACCATTTTTAAAACTCATGCCAATAAGAGGCAATGATATAAATGCTGCAAATACTGTTGCAGTTCCAGCACTGGAAAGAAAATTAAAATCGAAAGGTTTTACATTCAGGAGGCTTCCATCTGGTTTCAAAATAGCGTTTTGCAAGCCTGGAATATAAAACTTTACCTGACCTATAGAATTCAAAGCGTCTTTTACAGGTTGCATTCCCCATGCAACAATTAATAAAGTCATAAAAACAAAGGGAGACCAGGCCCTGAAAATCTGGCTCGATGAATACTTTAGTTCCGTATCTATTGTTTGTTGAGGTTCTTCTTTAAACCGCCACACAGATTTTGGTTTCCAATATTTCAAAAACACCGTTAAGCAAACAATTGACGCCAGTCCTGCAAGAATACCAGGAAGCATTGGGTTAATAAAGTTTGATGCTAAAAATTGAACCACTGCAAATACAACACCTGAAATCAATATAGCAGGCAATACTTCAAATGATTTTTTAAAACCCGACATTAAAATGACTAAATAGAAAGGCACTATTAACGCCAGAATAGGAAGCGTTCTTCCCACCATCTGTGAGACAGCCATCTCAGGGATACCGGATACCTGAGCTGCAGTAATTATTGGTATACCAACAGAACCGAAAGCAACGGGAACCGTGTTGGCAATCAGGCATAAACCTGCAGCATATAGCGGATTAAATCCAAGTCCGACCAGCATCGCAGCAGTAATAGCTACCGGGGCTCCCATACCTGCAGCACCTTCAATGAATGCACCAAACGAAAAAGCAACTAAAAGTGTCTGTAACCTCCGGTCAGAAGTGATAGATGCCATAAAGTTTTTAATTACTTCAAACTGTCCGCTCTTGACAGTAACATTGTACAGAAACACAGCGCCTATGATGACCCAGCAAATAGGGAATAAACCATACAAAGCACCGTGGACAGTTGACGAAACAACAAGTTTAAATGGCATACCATACACAAATAATGCAAAAATAATAGCAACTAATGTTGTAAGTAAACTTGCTAAATAACCTTTCATTTTCTTTATTATCAATGCCCAAAAAATGAATAAAATCGGCACAGCAGCAACCAAAGCTGATAACCCAAGATTGTTAAGCGGATCAATAACTTGTGTCCAATTCATAATAATTTTTAATTTAATATTCAGATAATAAATTGATTTGTTAAACCTGTTGCTGAAACAAAGTCATGTATGTTCTCTCCGTTTAATATTTTTAAAGTACCACTAATTTATTTAAACAATCCAAAGTATCCCTGATAAAATTAATCAATCAATACTATCATCAAATCCATTACATTAGTTTGTGTTGGTCCTGTTATAATTAATCCTCCCTCCTGTTTGAAAAAATGGTAAGAATCAAAATTATTGATGTATTGTTCCATATCCAGGTGAAGATTTGATGCGTTTTCAGCTGTTAAGGAATCGACAACAGCCCCTGCAGCATCAGTTGGGCCATCTGACCCATCGGTTCCTCCTGATAATAAAGTAATTCCCGGAAAATCTTTTATCAGCCCGGCAGTAAGGAGTGCCAAATGCTGATTCCTTCCTCCCAAACCCTTGCCTTTCACCTTTACTGTAGGTTCACCTGCAAATAATAAGCATATCTTTTTATTGATCGTTTCCTCTTTCTTAACATTTATTGCTGTTTCAACAATATAGCTGGCAACATCATTTACATCACCATCTATCTTGTTTGTCATTATTTCAGATTTATACCCAAACGATTCTGCCTTCTCTTTAGCTGTTTTCAGCGCTAATTTGTTAGTGCCTATTATTAAATTGTGAGTATTAAGTATAACCTCATCAGATTCTTTAAGTGTTTCCTGTCGTTTTTTGTCAAAACCTTCCTGAAGCACCCTATATATCTGTTCTGGTATCTGGCTTTCAATTTTGTATTTCCTGATAATTGAGATGGCATCAGCAAATGTTGTCGGATCCGGAGCTGTTGGGCCCGATGCAATTACGTCAAGTGGATCACCAATAACATCTGAAAGGATTAAACTTACAACCCTCGCCGGAGATGCTGCTTTAGCTAATTGACCTCCTTTTACTTTCGATAAATGTTTTCTGATGCAGTTCATTTCTGTAATATTTGCACCTGTCTTCAATAAAATATTACTGACTGTCTTCAGATCGTCGAGAGTACATCCTTCAGGAACATCTGCCAAAAGAGCGGAACCTCCCCCTGAGATTAAACAAATAACCAGGTCATCTTTTCCTGCTTTTTTCACTATTGACATTATTTGTTCAGTTCCTTTAATTCCATTTTCATCAGGTACCGGATGTCCAGCTTCTGTTATTTTAATAAATTCCAAAGGCACAGAATGTTCATATTTTGTAATAATATGACCTGCAGTAATTCTGGAGCCCAGAATGGATTCCATCGCTTGGGCCATCATAGCGCTGGCTTTGCCTGCGCCAACTACATAAATATTCTTTAGAGCTGAAAGATCAAAACCAATTTCTTCAATTTGAAGAACGTTATGGTTTATTGAAACATAACGTTTAATAAGGATGTCGGGCTTTACACTTTCGACACCGGCTAAAAATATTCCGATTGCTTTTTCTCTTTTGTCCATTTAAAATCTCTTTTAAAAAATAATCTTTTAACCTGAAATATCCATAAAAGAGGGATTGTGATTCTTATTATTGCCTTTATTTTGACCGGGCTCTGGTACACCAGAGTTTTTAAATTCTGAATTGATCTTCATTTTAAGTCAGTACTATCACCTCATGATTTAAAATAGAATTTATTTGGAATTGACTCCAACCGTCTTTTACAATGGCAGAAATTTTTTGACCGGACACAAGCAGGTTCAAATATTCTCCTTTTATGTCTTTTGGAAGTTTGATCTTTACTGAAAGCGGTCCTATTGGGATATATTCATTTACCGGCTGGCGCCATGTTCCTTCGCTGATCAGATTTGTAATATGTAAAATCATGCGACCGGGTTGTTGATATAAATTGCAATCAACCAGTCCAGCACCCTCAACAACAAGTGGGATATTGTCTTTCGAAGCCCAGTGTATTATATTCGTAATCAGGTTACCATGATCAGGCAGGTTATAACGAGCAAACTGTCTGTCGATATCTGCAGGCATAAAAGCAATGCGACTTCCATTAGGCAATGTATTCAGAATCAAACCCTGGATATCTGTCTTTGGTTCCCGCATCCATGCTGTCTCAGGAGGATAAATAGGAAACTCCGGAATAAAAGTCATTATTACCTTAGCTTTGGAGTCAGTTTTGATAGAATTCAGTAATCCACCATAAGGTAGAATGTCTGTTTCGTCAAAACCTTTTAAAACAGCATGCCGCTCACCAATCACAGCAGGTTCCGTTCCGGTTTGAGGTCCATAAACGCGGCTACGCATCTCAGGATTTAACCGAAGGTAAGTATGAAGAGTGCGGTTCATTGAAGATATGTCTTCTTTCCTGGGTTTAGACACTAAATGAGCCCCAAATAAATCACCCAAAGCATAATCATTCAGTAATTCGCCAGATTCATTGTACAAACTACTGTTTCCTGTCGCAAACAAATTACCGCCTCGCTCTACAAAACGTTTTACACTTGCGACTTGATTAACTGACATGCTTCCGATATTCGGTAACACTAATAAACTAAATTTTGAAGCATCGCGGTCTAAATGGTCAGCGTGAACCGGCTGATAAGGTATGCGGGCACGTATCAGCGCCTGTATAATACCACGCCATGGTTGATCTACCAATACTTCAGAATCATCACGACCATAGAAATCTGTATTTTCCTGCGACCATACTACTCCGATTGTTCCGATAGGGTTTCGGTTGATCAGGAATTCTTCATTTGCTTTATACCATCTGTATATTGGTTCTGCCGTGTGATACATTCGACGATCTTCATGATAAGCAGCAACATGATGCCACCATGGCTGGATCCCGCCTGCAAAACCTTCTATCATCCACATATGAGCTTCCGCAACAGGTTTGCTTGCTACACGGAATTGAGGTCTTCCCTGCTGGTACATAGCCATACTATCCGGTATCAGCTTGTCCCAACCTAATATTCCGTGAATTATTTTACCCGTATCAGCAAGATTTTGAAAACCACTGGTATCGCTGCGCGCCTGGTGGTCAAGCATAATTATATCAGCCCGACGACATATCTCTTTAAAGTCGCGAAAACTCCTGGCTTGTCCACTTATTGAGCCACTGTTCATACCGGCCCAGGTGCAATTTGGTCCACCGGCTGCTTTTGTTGTCCGATTATTTAAATCCCAGATTTCAAGCCTTCGGTCATAATTCCATCTAATCCACTGGCGGTAAACCTGATCATCCCAGTTCTTTGCCTTTGGTATTTCCTTACCAGTTTTATCCCGGAAACTCTTTTTACAATTTTCACAATAACAAATTGATTCACGACCCAACCCACTCCAACTGTTATCAGTGAATCCTTCAGGATGATAAAGATTTTCAATTTCAGTAAGGATTGATGGGATAAATTCGTTATAATACGGGCTATTGACACAGGTTATATAAAGGTCAGCAGCCCTGTAAGGATTGCCATTTTCATCGATGGCAAACCAATCGGGGTGCGCCTTGTACAACTCTTCATGTGCACGGTTAGAATCCATGCGTGCGAACACTACTAATCCATCTTCATGGGCGGCTTTACAAAGATCACCAAAAAGGTCACGCCCCTGCAAATACTGAGCCTTATAATGAAATGGTATTTTGGTTGGATAATAAGCCACTATGCCACCAGCATTGACTATAACACCTTGTGTCTGTGTGTTCTTCCAGTGATTACGCCACCAGCCGATGTCATAAATTATGGGATCTTTTTCAGTAATGTTTGTCTGACCCCACCGTGTTATTCGTCGATACCATGGGATTTCATTTTGCGGTGCAGTACCCTTGACAGGACTCTCTGCAGCGGAAGTAATTAAATTCGTACCTGTAAGTGTTACAGCCGCAGCAGCTGTAGCCTTTTTAAGGAAGGAGCGGCGACTATTACCTGAATTATTGCTTTGGTCTGAGATATCCAGATGTTTTAATTTTGATTTGGTCATAAAATATTTTTTTAGATCAGGAACTCTATATCAACCCGGATGAAGATCAATACTCACCCTATGAATATTTAAAAATTCTTATTAAGCTTTATGATTCTGACCTATTTCAGCTCCTTGCTTTATAAGTTGACTCCTCAACATCTCCACATCAACTTCTTTTGGAGTTTTCTTTGTTTTTACTGCAAGTGCAGCAGCTGTACCGGCAGCTTCACCCAGACACATAGTCGGGGCCATAGCTCTCCAGGATTCATACGCCTGTTGGTTAGAAGACATGCATCTGCCCGTCACCAATAATCCTTCAACTTTCTGAGGCAACATACATCTGTATGGGATCTCATAACCGATATGCTCCAGGAAACGTCTATATCCATAATAACTTATTATCGGCTGAGCAGACATTGCTATTGAATCATCAAATCTCCTACCTTCAAGTACATCCTCAGTATTTATCTGATATACTCCTTTAATAAACCGCGTTTGCCTTATTCCCAGCATGGAAGCCGTTTCACTAATGTATGCACCATCCAGTAAAGGAGTGCTTTTTTCCTGAATTCTTTTAAAATTGTCAAATACTGCTAACCTGGTATCAATTTCAGCTTTTGTCAATTCATCAGCATTTATACAATTCGAATCTGAAGCAGGTCCCCAGTAAAGTTTATCGTTATTAGTAATAACTCCTCCAAGCTTTTCAGAATACTTTGGATCTATAGTAACTTTATACATTAGGCAATTTTTTAAATAATTGTCCTTCCCAATCTCGGCCTGCCAATAGGGTACACCAGCTTTATATGACACATCAGCATCACCGCTGGCATCAATTATTACATTTCCAAATATGGCTTGTCTGCCTGACTTATTTTCAACAATAATACCTGCAATCTTATTCCCTTCCATTATAGAATCCACAAATATTGTATGGAATAAAATATTAACACCTGCATCATAAATCAATTTTGTAAGAACATACTTTGTTTTTTCCCCGTCAATCGGATAGCTATAGTTCAGATCGCCTTTTGTTGTTGTATATTGTTGTGAAGCCTTATAACTGGTCGATTGCCCAAGCCCGTTTATTTCCTTGAGCCTGAGGATCAACTCTTCAGCAATGCCTTTACTGGTTTGTAAATTATCCGGTTTCACCTGATTCCGGTAACCAACAATACATGTCATTAGTGAAGCGGTCCCTGTCCCTCCAAAGAAAGGAAATCTCTCAACAATTAGTGTCTTGGCACCATTCCTCGAACTTGACAGAGCAGCTGCAAATCCTGCAGGACCACCGCCCACAACTATTACATCGAATCTGCCATATATTGGTATGGCTTTCTCCGGTTCTTTATAAACATTCTTTGACTGAGTTGTAAAAGAATCGTAATTCTGACCTGTTAACTTCCCGCCGATTAATGAAAATGCACCAACAGCCATTGTACTGTTAATGAATTTTCTCCGATTGATTTTTGATTGTTTCATAATCTGCATTTTTAAATTATAATTTTACTTAAATTCATTTTTCCAGATCGAAAAGTTTTTTTGCTCTCACAGTTATCTGCTCAGCACTTAAACCGAATGCTTTCATCAGTTCCCATGGTGCACCGGATTCTCCAAACTTATCATTTATGCCGACCATATCCATTACAAATGGTTCTGAGAACTTTTTGGCCTGCGATATAATTCCGGCAATTATATTACCGAATCCACCCACCTGGTGCTCTTCAACAGTCAATAATTTACCAATTTCTTCAGCAGCCTTTACTATCGCATTTTTATCAATAGGTTTTACGGTATGAATATTGAGTATCCGGGTTTCAATGTTATATTCCTGCCTGAGTATCCAGGCTGCCCTCATAGCTTCTGCGACCATTGGCCCGCAAGCAACGATGCAGATATCCTCGTGCTCATTTTTATATTTAGTGCTAAGGATTATATCGAATGCATCAATGAAATTATTTTGTACCTGACGGAAGCGAATGATATTGGCTACACCAAATTCAAATACGGTATCTGGTCTTGTCACAACAGGGGTTGCTTCACGGCCGTAACGTATGTATCCTGGTCCATCAATTTTTGTTATAGCAAAAGTGGATTTTCCGGTTTCGATTGAATCACAAGGAACTCCAAGGGTCATATTTGGTAAATAATACATTAGCGGAATTTCTTCAAGAGCCTGATGTGTAGCTCCATCTGCGCCAACAGATATCCCTCCATGAGCACCGGCAATTTTAACATTAAAATTATTATAACAACATGTTGTACGAATCTGATCCCAGTTCCTGCCGGAAATAAAAACTCCATAAGATCCGATGAAAGATTTTTTGCCCTCCTTTGCCATTCCGGCAGCTACTACGGTCATGTTTTGCTCCGCTATACCCATGCTAAAAAATCGTTCTTTTCGCTCAGGATGATTTTTATAAAAATCATCCATCTTTATCGAACTGGTGATATCAGCTCCAAAAGCAATTACATTTTTATTCTCGCCGATTTTTTCCAGAGCATTACCAAATCCCATGCGGGTAGGATCCATCACCACTTTCATCTTTTCTGTTTCATTCCACCAATAGTTTTGCTTATATACCGGCATAATGTCTTTTAGCTTTTTATCAACACTTGCCTGATAATCAACAGCTATATTCAGTAAACTATCTATCTTTTCTTTAGTAAAAAAAGTATTTGCCCCTCCATAAATATCCAGAACTGCCCTGTCAAGGGATTCATTACCACAGCGACCGTCCCTTGGAATAATACCATGATATCCTGCAACATTTTCAGCATACGATACGCCTTTCCCTTTTATTGTATGCGCGAGAATAATAACAGGTTTATTTTTAATCTGTTCTGCCTGATTAAAGACTGCTATAAGTTTTTCAATATCATTTCCATCGGTATGAATTACTTCCCAGCCGAATGACCTGTATTTATCCTCCAAAGGTTCAACATTCATTACTGCTTCAGTTTTACCATCAATCTGAAGTCCGTTAAGATCTATTATTCCTACAAGGTTATCCAATTCATAATGACCTGCGCTCATTACTGCTTCCCAGATTGAACCTTCCTGCTGTTCCCCATCACCCATTATACAGAATACACGGTAATCTTTTTTATCCAATTTTGCCCTTAGTGCAGACCCCACAGCTACTCCTAATCCTTGCCCCAGCGACCCGCTTGAGAGTTCGAGCCCGGGAAGTTTAAACTGATTCGGATGCCCCTCAAATCCTGACCAGAGTTTTCTCAGTTTAACCGTTTCTTCAATCGGAAAGTACCCTGCCATACCAAGAGCGACATATAATGCCGGCGCTTTGTGACCAACAGACCAGAAGACACGATCGCGGTCATCCCACTTTGGATTAGCCGGATCATGCCTGATTACTTTCAGGTAAAGGACAGCAGTGATATCCATTATGGATAAAGTTCCACCGGTATGTCCTGATCCAGAAGCACAAAGAGATATAAGATTATAAACACGCATTTCTTTTGCTTTTTGAACCAGTTCCTCTGATGAATAGTCCCTGACTATCTTCAATGTTTTTGAATCAATAATAGGCATTTTTTCTATTTTTAGTTTTTATAATAATTCCCAGGCTGTTTTGAACACTCTTATTGAATTTGCCAGCACAATANTGCTGTTTCCCCCAACCATAGGTTTAACTTCAATATTCTTTACTTTATATTCCATTCAGATGGTTTTTCTCCCATTTCTAATACCAGGGTCCCTCCGTTAATAAGGTCATTATGCGAAAACCAGGGTGTTGTTAATATCTTTCCATTTAATATAGCCGACTGAATATACTTATTTGTCCTGGAGCTATTTTTTGCTATAAGTGTAAATGTTTTCCCATTATGTAAATTGATGGTCACTTTACTAAACACAGGACTGGTAATTGTGTACATTGGAATGCCGGGTTTTAACGGGAAAAAGCCCATAGCTGAGAATACAACAAAAGATGACATAGATCCGCCATCTTCATCTCCGGGTACACCGAAAATATTGTCCTTAAACCATGTATCTAATAGTAATCGTGTCATTTTCTGGGTTTTCCATGGGGAACTGGTATAATTATACAGGTATGGAATAAAAAAGGAGACCTGGTTGCCCATTCCAAAAATACCAATCAGACCGGTCTGGTCAGGAAATTTTTCAAAAAATGCAACTTTTCCGCGATCCAATCTTTCAGTAAATAGCTGATCAAGACGTTGTTCAAAATTCTTTTCTCCACCCATCAACTGAATTAAACCCTCAATATCGTGCTGTACGTAAAATAAATAAAGCCAGCCATTATTCTCATTGTAATAATCTCCGGAAGAACTTTCAGGAAATTTTGGATCAATATCAATCCAATTACCCTGAGCATCTTTGGGAAGAAAAAACTTTGATACTGGATTCCATAGATTATTATAATTTCCGGATTTGGGAGCAAAACGGTTATAAACATCCGTATTCCCTAATTCTTTTGCCATCTCACTTAAAGCCCAGGCATCGTAACTATGCCCTAAGGTAATGGCAACTGCCGAACGTTTCTGACCGCGCTTTCCCAGAACTGTAGGATCTGTTTCTTTTTCTCCGGGATGGAGTGAAGGGTAATATCCTTTTTCATTGTAAAAGTCTTCCAAAGCACCCTTGGGTCCATTCCTGGAAGGAAGCATGGTAGCCTGTTCTGCACTTTTCAGCATACCTTCAAATGCTTTATTGACATCAAAATTGCGTATCCCTTTACGGTATGCATCCAGGAACATAATTGCTGAATGAAAACCGAACATTCCTTCTCTGTCGCCAAAATATTTTGGATAATCGGGAATCCAACCGCTCTGTTCATACATTCTGACATAAGATTGAAGAAAATCAGCTTCTTTTTCAGGATTAAGGATTGCTTGCAATGGATGAAGCGCTATATAATTACCCCATGAATAATCATCATTGTAAAAAGGTCTCTTATCCACATGAACAGTTTTATCGTATCCGCTGAAATATTTATCGCCCTCAGTCATGTTGGCCATTCGTGCATAACACCTGTACAAAGAAGTATAAAAGGTACGTCTCTGAGATTCTGTTCCGCCTTCAACTTTTATCTGATCAATAACCTTTTCCCAGGCAGATTTACCTTTTTCCTTAAGTGTCTCAAATGCCACTCCGTTAAGTTCTTCAAAATTTTTCTTAGCCTGCTCACGGCTTATAAATGAAATTGCATAACGAAACTCAACAACTGAAGGATCTTTTTCGGAATAGCTTATCCAGGCTTTCTCTCCCTCCATTCTCTTTGGTTTTGCACCTCCCCATGTGCCAACGGAATATTTGCCCCAATCTTTTTCGCCCTGACTCTTCCCACTCTGAGGAGTACCTGTAAAAGTTCCATAAACAAATGCTGTCCCTTTCTGTTGATGAATTGCATCGACAACAAACTCAGTACCATAGATTTCATTCTTGTTGTTAAAATCATAAAGGCCCCCGGTATAACAATGTGACAGTAACAGATTCTTTTTTACTCCTTTTGGAAAAGTAAACCGGTAGATGCCCGTATGTTCTCCTACGGTAAATTCAATCTTAATATCATCATCAGTAAGCATGTTTGAGTAATACCATGGCTGATTCACTTCGAAGTCCTGATCATAATTCAGTCTCCTGTTCCAGCTTGTATCAGAAACCTCACCAATAGATGGTTTAACAGAAAAAATAACCTGCGGTGTTATTATATTTAATGCAAATAAAGGGTACCCGGTTATCTGGAGATCAAGGTGATCATAACGTAAAGGGAATACCCTTACCATCTGATTTGGAAGGTGAACTACAGGGCGATTGGTATTAAGTAACGGAGCTACATTACCAATGGTAGGATCGATATATTTCAGGTTTGTGTTTTCCTGGGATCGAGATTGGTTTGAAATAATAATTATAACCAGTACTACCAATACCAACCTTCTCATAATTTTTTGTATTGTTGACATAATCTTTAATTTATATGATAAAAACGCAATTAATTCCTAAAAAAAACACGATTGAATCGTTGAATCATTTAAAATTAATTGAACTGCATCAGGATAGACAGATAAATGGTTTTAGAATCCTGTAAATTTCTATGGGAAGATCACCCTTCCTTTTTTATATTCCTTAATCGTTCCTGGTTGCCAGTTTGTTGCAATTTTAATGTCCTGATCTGTTTTTTCAATTAGCTCAGGTATATTTATAAAGCCTATCCTGCTGAAAAGCGCCGGTTTATATTGTGAATCATAAATAGCTGCATACTTCGCCCAAAAGGACGTGGCATTTGTAAGATGTTGAATAGCATCCTCCTGGTCTTGCTTAAGCCCGTAAAAATTGTATAATGCCAGGCTGCAAGCACCTCTTATTTTTTCTGCATAATAATTTCCGATTGTTGCAAATGCTTCGATGTCGCCAAGGGTAAGGTCCAGTTCATCTGACGGGTTATTTTTACGTGCAGGTAAGGATTTCAAGCTTATCAGAGCCATTCGTGCATACTTGCTTAAAGTATCAGCAGTTGCAAGCGGGGAGATTAAACTGTCGGGACGGTTCAACATATAGTTCTGAGCCCAGCGGATTACATTACTTATATTGCTACCGGGCTGAGGTTCAACTTCCATAAAATCTTTAACTGTGTAAAAGCCTTTAAAACTTTTTCTGCTTATGGAAGCTTCGGGGAACCACTTAAAGTCAACGTCTCCCCATGAAAACCTGGTAGCCCACGGGAAAATCATTGAAGCAGCAGACCATCCATCCATAAGTGTTTGGGAAGGAACGTTTTTAAAACGAGTCTCAATGGTTTTGAGAAATAAGTCATCCTGAAGATTTGGATCATAACTTAATCTTCCCCATAACATAAAGGAGTACCATTGCTTTTGAATAATTAATGGGCGAGGCAAGATATTATCTTTCCCAAGAAAATCTCTTCCCCAGGTATAACCATCGGGTCCCATATAGAAACCAACAATTTTCTCAGGTTCGGGAATAGATAAAAAGTATTGCCTGGCAAAGGTGGGATTTCCCCACCGGAAACTATATATATCATCATTACGGACAGTGAGCCAGGTTTTCAACTTTGAAGAAAAAAGATTCATAACAGATTTAATATATGGAGGATCCGGAACTGAATACATATGAGCGATAGAATACTTGTAGCTTAAATCCAGAGTTCCCGGAAAACCCTTAAATGCATCCAAAATCTGATTAAGATTGGTCTGGTGAAAACGGTGAATTAACCGGACTTTCCGTTGTGGCTGTTTGATTAAAGCATCAATAATGCCCAAACCATATGTTTTCCAGAGCCATTGTTCATTGCTATATTTACTTTTATTTCCTTCCATATTTTCTCCTGCCGTGATGCCAATACCGTCTAAATCAGGGTATGTCAATACCATTTCACGCACAGCTGATCTGTAGTAGGCAATTGTTGTGTCATTATTTTGCCTGTCGTTGATACCGTACTTCCCTTCGATTCCGTATGTAAAAATATTCCAGGTAAACCAATAGACTTCAATTCCCCTGTTATGCGCGTATTCCATCACTTTTCTCCAAAATGCTATTTTTTCATCAATTGTTATTTTCTTAACAACTTCGTAATCCTTAAGCATATCGGATGTAAATAATCCAATTCCGGATAGATTATAATTATCACCTATTTTAACTTTTGTCCGGTAAACATCATTCAGGGCAATTTTAGGAAATTCAGGTATTTTTACGAGCGAAGGAAATGGGTTTTCACTCCAGAGTGATATTACATTATACCTGTCACGAGCCATTTCGTCAAATTGTTGCTGCCAGAAATCCATTTCCCATATAACAGGAATATTTTGTTGCCCGGCGTCGCCCATATCACTATAACTTGGGGTTCTGAGATCGAGAGGAATGTTGAATTTGATACCACGTCGTGCCAGGTATGGCTTAATGTCGGAATCAGAAATGGAATTAATTGTTCCTAAGCGAATTGCTTCGGCAATATCCAAACCACCATACATTGCACCGGTTTTATCACCCGATAATATGTAAATGACTGTCTGGCTACCTGTTTTTTTGATTCGTACAGAATAACATTGCCATCCAAACTGTTCCGGCATTTTTAGAACATCAATCCCGACAGTTTTTACAACTGCGACAGAATCGGAAATGATTTTTACAATCATTTCGTCTTTTGATTTTGCATTTAATGATTTAGACAAGGTTACTACGTAGCCAATGTTCTCTGCTGCCTTCTTTATTTCGTCGCCTGCAAATGAGAGTTGTTTGTCGGTCGAACTAATCTGGATAGTAATCTTATTCTGCTGTGAAAATCCAGTACTGATGCCAGCTATCAAAAAAATAAATAGTGACAGAATTAATAATTTGCTAGTTTTTGTTTTCATGATAATCATTGAGTGCATTAAATTTATTCAAATTTGGAAATATCAAAATTAATTATTGGATTATTATTTTGCCTTGAAGGGGACTTATTCTCTCAATAAAGACAAAGCATCATTTCAAGTGATTATGCTAAAATCTATTCCAATAATCTCGTGATCTGATATTTGGGTTACCTTAAGTGCAATCCGCCCATTATTAAATGTATATTGAGGGTCCTTCTCTCTCATTGGTAAATGTACTCCGGTTACTTTTACTTTCTCAGGTACTTTAATGCTAACCTCAGCATCGACAGGTATCAACTCGCGGAATGGCC
>JGI24131J36419_10000025_pt1 | contig 43272 bp, 39 predicted proteins | sample BarGraNGADG00211_2_FD_36419 | JGI IMG/M metagenome (IMG submission 36419) | reverse complement strand
GCCTCAACCTCAAGCCGGGCGGATTGGGTGGCGGATGACTGTCTTGAGTTTCTCCGGTGCTGTGCGGCGCGGGTCGCCCAGGTAAATCTCGTGATGACCGCTTCGTTCTGCGATGAATCTATTAAATTACCAGCGTCAGTCTGATCAATTGTACTCGAAGTGGTAAAGGATTGTTAGCATTTCAGCAAGTTGGTATGTATTCGCTGTTCGTATCCGCTGGTCGATAGTTCGAATGCGCTTTTCCTCAAAAATACCAAGAGCGTCCATTTCTTGGCGTTTGTGATTTGCATTAGAGCAGTGGAAAAATTAAATTAAACCAACTGGCATTCACCAAAAATGGGTGGCTATAAACCCAGCATGAACTGGAAACTCAGGTCATGGAAGCCCGGCAAGTTCTCGTGGGTGAAATCAGGATAAACCTTCATTGTTTTTTGGGAGACGATCTTGTTATAGGCCGCGAACTGGGAAGCGGGTCGGCTTGATCCACTATTGGAGACCCAACTTCTATGTATCTTGCAGGATGCGCTCACCAATGACAGGACACACGCAGGTGCCAGGCGTGAAGAAGGGTGAAAGTCTTTTTCGGGCGGGGGTTCGCATCCTGGCATCGGTAAAGGAGATTAAATTTACCTCAAGTTCCCTGTTGACATATGTTTATCGCAATTATATAATTTGATTAGGTTCAATATTCGAAATGGCATTTCAATATATGAAACACACTGAATTCACTGCTAACAATTCTGTCAGGAATGCGATTTTAGTGCTTGAATATCTGGCTTTATCGGATACCCCACAAAATCTCTCAGCAATCAGTAAAGGGCTCGGAATGAATAAGAGCACCGTATATCGCCTCCTTGCAACTCTTGTGGAGAGTCATTATGTTTTTCAAGATGAAGATAGCCGACAATATTCACTAGGAGCGAGGAGCTCCTGGTTATCAGCTAAATTTACTGAAAAGAATGAAATTCTCAAGGTAGCTCGTCCATTCTTGGAAGCATTGAGCAAGCAAGTTCATGAAACAATCCATCTCGGTATTTTGGAAGGATCTGAAGTCATCTATATAGACAAGATCAATGGACGAGAGGCAATCATTATGGCGTCCCAGGTTGGTGGCCGAACGTCAATTCATTGCACTGCCTTGGGAAAGGCAGTGCTTGCTTATCAATCAGAATCAAAATGGCAAGAGTATGTTGAAAAGAATGGATTACCTACAAAAACCAAAGCTACAATCACTGACCCAAACCAATTTTACAAAGAGTTAATGAAAATCCGCACTCTCGGAATTTCCATCGACAACATTGAAAATGAAGAAGGAATCCGTTGTGTTGCCGCTCCTGTCTTTGACGCAGACAATCATGCGGTTGCAGCGGTCAGCATTAGCAGTTGGATCATCAATATGACGTTGGACAGAGTCCAGCAAGTCACTCCATTGCTTCAGAAAACAACCTCGGAAATTTCTGTACACCTGGGACGATGAAAATATCATTTCCGGTAACGTATTGGCACGTCAGATTTTCTTCGAATCAAAGGAGGCAATTTGAGCAAATAATTTACTTTATCTATCGCACCCGTAGTAAAGCAAGACCCGCATAGGAAGGATGCGCCAAAATAGTCCTTTATTTGTGGTGAAAAAGGGCTACCTAATTTTGTGACAAATTTGATCCAAAAAAAAGAGGAGATATACATAATGAACATAGCACTTGGTATTGTTTTACTGATTACATACTTCATTTTTATCTACTATGCCGCAAAGGGCGGCAACCTGCTGCTCGGTCTTTTCGTGATGGCAATTCTGTGGGCTGGAATTAGCCTGATTGGCGGCACGGTGACATTAAAAGATATCAATGTTGGAATTTTCCAGGGCGGTCCAGAAACCTTTGGCCCCACCGCCATCAACATTATTTTTGGTAGCTGGTTTGGCCGAATTTTGATCGAAACTGGTATCGCCAGAACCATCATCCGCAAAGCAGTAGAGTTGGGTGGCGATAAGCCAAGCCTGACTGTAATCCTGCTCTCCATTGTTGTGACCGCAATTTTCACCACCGCCTACGGTGTCGGTGCAGTGGTTGCCATCGGTGTGATTGTATTCCCAATCATGCTTTCGTTAGGTGTCTCCAAGAATCTTGCCGCGGCAGCTTATTCCATGGCAGTTGGAGCGGGCCTTTGGTTGAACAACGCTTTGTTAAGCCAGGCTGCTGGTACTATGGTGCTGAACGATTCTGCCAAATATGTCATCGGCTCGGATTGGTATCGATTTGGTGGGATTGCGGTAGCCGTTTCTGTTCTAACATATATTGTCATGATACTTATCAGCACCCGCAAGCTGAACAAGGTACATGCTTGGGCGGCTCCGAGCACCGACACCGGTGCTGATGCGCAAGTCAAAGATGTCAGCATCTGGGCAGCGATAACCCCAATCATCCCAGTTTCCATCGCGATTGCTTTTGGTATCAGTTCAATTCCTGCCATTATCATTGCTGTAATCTGGGCTCTGGCATGGACTGGATATATTGGTAAGGGCTGGAACGCAATTGGTAACGTCGTCGAAAAGACATTCCACGATGGTGTTGCAGATGTAGGACTCGTACTCGGATTCCTGCTATTCCTTCAGATGTACATTAAATCTGCCGGATACGCCAAGACTCTGCTTTCTCCGATCGTATCCCCAATTCTACCTAACAGCCTTTTCCTGTTATTCCTGGTCTTTGGTCTATTTGCAATCCTGGCTTTGTTCCGAGGCCCCCTCACCATTTGGGGTGCTGGTGCGGCAACATTTGCGATCATTGCTGGACAAGGTATCTATCCCATAGCTATTTTGTTCCCGCTTTTTTATATTACAGCCACTGCCATCAATACGAACATTTGCCCAACACAATCATGGAATGTCTGGGCAATTGGCTACACAAAGATCACAGTCAAGGATTATCTGATGCAGACGCTTCCTTATGTTCTGCCAATGGCATTTGTCCTCGAAATGATTGCTTATTTCATGTTTGCGGCGGCTTAACTTTTGGCTTTTTAACAACTGAATAGGCAAGGAGTACCTTGATCAGGGTGACGGATGGAAGAGAGGATACCCTCCTCTTCCATCCTCATCCCGGTTCACGGAATACCTCGTTCTTTTGAGGCTCTTGAAACATTGGTAAAAGTAGAGGAATTACTTATGAACGGGAAGAAGATTCGTGTAGGCATTGATGTGGGTGGTACGCATACCAAGGCAGTCGCCTTAGATAACGAAACCCATGAAATTGTTGGTGAATCAGTTGTAATGACTACTCATGACCATCCGATGGGGGTGGCAGCCGGAGTAATTGAATGTTTCGAAAATGTTCTGACTAAAAATAACATTGATCCCGCCAACGTTGTGTTTATTGCTCACAGTACAACCCAGGCGACCAATGCTCTTCTAGAGGGTGATGTTGCCAAGGTAGGCATTATTGGTATGGGCGCAGGCGGTATCGAAGGATTCCTGGCGAAAAGACAATCCAATATTCCGGATATTGATCTAGGTACCGGAAGAAAAATCCATACCTGCCACACTTATCTCAAAAATAAAGATTGCACCGAAAAGAATATTGAAAACCAGATTGAAGGTCTGACCAACCAAGGTGCATCTGTCATTGTAGCCTCAAAAGCTTTCGGTGTGGACAGCATCAAAGAAGAAAACATTGTCCGAGATGTTGCTGAAAGACACGGTGTTATGGTTTGTGCCGCCTCCGATATCAGCAAACTCTATGGCTTAACACGGCGAACCCGGACGGCGGCCATTAATGGCAGCATTCTTCCGAAGATGATGGAAACGGCAAGTAGTACAGAACAAAGTGTCAGACAGGCGAACATCCATTCTCCATTGATGATCATGCGTGGCGATGGCGGTGTCATGGATATTTCAGAGATGAAAAAACGACCCGTTCTGACGATGCTTTCCGGTCCTGCTGCGAGTGTTATGGGTGCCCTTTTGTACTTGCGCGCCTCCAACGGGATCTACTTTGAAGTTGGTGGAACATCAACGAATATCGGCGTGATCAAAAATGGCCGGCCTGCGGTGGAATACAGCGTTGTGGGCGGGCACAAAACTTATATCAACTCTCTGGATGTACGAGTACTGGGAGTCGCCGGTGGCAGTATGGTGCGTGCCGATAATCACACTTTAGTGGATGTGGGACCCCGCTCAGCGCACATTGCGGGCCTTAAATATGCAGTTTATACCCCAGTCGAAGAGATTGTGGATCCACAACTTGAGTTCTTTGCTCCGAAAGAGGGCGATCCGGCAGATTATGTTTGCCTCAAGCTCGCCAGCGGAAAAAGGGTCACGATCACCAACAGTTGTGCGGCTAATGTTTTAGGTCTGGTAGATGAGAAAGACTATACGTATGGGATCGCCGAATCAGCCCGTCTTTGTATGCAGCCACTGGCAGATTACCTGGGTGTGACTGTTGAAGAAGCAGCCCGTCAGATCCTTCAAAAGGCTTACGAAAAGATTAAACCTGTCCTCGAAGAATTGACATTGAAATATCGTCTTGAGCCCGACCAGATCACCCTTGTGGGTGTTGGAGGCGGGGCGGCAGCACTTATACCGTATACTGCTCAATCCATGAATATCAGCTATAAGATCCCTGAATTTGCAGAGATTATCTCCTCCATCGGTGTCGCACTTGCCATGATACGGGATGTAGTTGAAAGAATTATTCCCAGTCCCACGACCGAAGACATCTCGCAAATTAAACGGGAGGCAGCAGCGCTGGCCATCAAGAACGGGGCAGTTCCAGACTCCATTGAAGTACATATTGAAGTAGATTCACAGACTTCAAAGGTAACCGCAATTGCTTTGGGCTCAAACGAAGTTCAGACCACCAATTTACTCAGTAAATGCAATGAGACCGAAGCAAAGAAACTGGCAGCGGATTCGATGCGAACAGAACCTGCTGAAGTTCAGAATATTTTATTGAATGACTCGTTTTATGTTTTCGGCCGCAAAGTCGGAGATAAGCAACAAGTACGATTGGTTGACCAGAGAGGTTTTATCAAAGTTCAATGCAGTGATGCCATCGTTTCCTCATGTAATGCGTCTGAATGGGACCAAAGGGTCACCACGCTTTGGAATTCCACACTGGGTTACAAGCATCAAATGGTTCAAACACCTGACGTATATTTATGCATCGGTGCCAAGGTGTTGGATTACTCAAATACATTGAGTTTGGAGCAACTGTTGACGATCATGCGTTGTGAATTCATAGGTGTTGGAAAGGACGAGCCGATTATTCTCATCAGTGCTCGTGCTGAGAAAATCATATGATCGAGGCCTGGGTCGAGGATATCTTAACACTCACGGATGAGGATTGGAGTAGGTACGCTTTTAATCGTGATCCTTTTGTGGTGAGAATAAAGCCCGATCAGCAAATGAACTATACACATGAGGCAATGAATTGCGGTAAAAATCTGGCTCGTCGATTAAGGACCGAATATGGTGATGTTTCCCCTGAAGAATTGGTCAAACGGATGGGACTTCATCTTAATTATCAAAACGGACAGAGCAGTGATGGTTATCTGATGTTTGCCTATTTTGAAGAGCCGGATTCGATCACCCTCTTTTTGGATAATGCAGATGCGACAGATGCTTTGATAGATGAACTCGGAGTTCGTGATTCTTTAGGAGATGTAAAAACTTCAGATTTGCTGCTCGCCCATGAGTTGTACCATTACCTTGAGCAAAACCAGCCAGACATTTATACAGCTCAAAAGCATATTACTCTTTGGAAAGTCGGACCTTTCGAAAACCGCAGCAGGATCATATGCCTCGAGGAGATCGGGGCGATGGCATTTGCCAAAGAACTAGTGGGTCTCAGATGTTCAGCCTATTTATTTAATGTGCTCATGCTCTGTCCTAAAAACCCGCAAAGGGCGCGAGAACTTTATGAAAACATAATGGCATTCAAGGTAAAGAAAGAGGTACTACCATAATAATTCTTCTTGTATCAGCAGTTATCTGCATTTTACTTGTTCTCTTCACAGTTATCGGCCTAACAAGAAAACAGCCTGGAGCCGAGAAAGTCGAATTAATGCGGGTATCTGAAACAAAGGTCACCGCCATCATGGGCTATTTGTTGTTTGCCATGGGACTATTCATTTTATACATGAAGTACTTGAATCCAGAAATTGCAGGAACTGATGAGCTTTCCTACCTTTATGTGGCTGGAATTGCATTGTTTTCTGTGGCAATTGGCTGCGGCATCATGTTTTACACTTTTCTGCGCAAAGTGATCGTTTATGAGGATGGACTTGTTTTTGTCTCAATGATTGGAAAGAGTAAAAAAATATTTTGGAAGGAAATTAAGGAGATCAAAGTTCCATCCCTTACCAACAAAGCTACTTTCATAGGAAAAAATGCAAGCATTACTGTTGGGGGTGAACCCAAAGCTTACAAAGCGTTCCTGAAAATTGCTATGAAATATATCAAACCGGAAGTTGGGAGTGATACTCTGGCAACGCTTTTGAAACGCTCTTTATTTTAATTGAAGTATTCGAATGTAGATTGTTAAATTGACTTAATTTAATGGAGGATGAAATGGTTGATTGGAAAAATGATGAAGAATTGTTCGATATGATGAAAAAGGAAGTATATACGGGCGTCTTGTGTGACATGCTGGATTCAATCGGATACAGTCATCAATATCTACCTCATGATATCCAGGCTTTGCGGCCGACGGACGTCATGGTCGGCAGGGCATTTCCCACTATTATCTGTGATGTATATGGAGAACAGGAAGAACCCCTGGGATTGCTTCCTGAAGCAACAGATCACATTGAGAAGAATGAAGTTTATATTGTCACGGGTGGTGATCGGCGCTGCAGTTATTTTGGCGAGATCATGACAGCAACGATTCTTCAAAAAGGCGCCGTCGGAGCCGTGATCGACGGGTATATGCGCGATACTCGCCAGGTTTTGGAACAGAATTTTCCGGTGTTTTGCATGGGGCGGGATGCACAGGGATCACTCTACCGAAACCAGGTCATCCGGTATGGATGCTCGGTTGAAATTGGAAATATTAAAATCAATCCCGGTGATTTGATCTTTGGCGATATCGATGGAGTTGTTGTTATTCCGAAGGAGATCGAGGAAAAAGCGGTTTCGATAACGCTGGCAAAAGTTCGCGGTGAAAAGGATACACGTGCTGCAATTGAAAAAGGGATGTCTGCAGTAGATGCGGTAAAAACCTTCGGAACCTTCTGATTTAGAAGACCCTGTGCAATCCATGGGTCTGTTATTAACGATCTTCCTGGCAAACTGGAAGGATTCCTTAATGATCTGGACAAGGAATTATTAAATTGGGAGAATGAATGGATAACCTAGAGCGAATCGGGAATACGGGGCTTGTTCCTGTAGTGGCTATTGAAAATGCTGATGATGCGGTTGATGCCGCCAGGGCTTTGCTGGCTGGCGGGATCGATGTAATNGAAATTACGATGAGGACCCCNGCAGGGATTGAGGCTATTAAAAATATCCGCAAGGGTGTTCCAGAAATGTTGGCAGGTGCAGGTACCATTCTGAGTCTTGAAAAATGTAAGGAAGCGGTGCAGGCTGGCGCTCAATTTATCGTCTCCCCGGGGCTAAATCCTGTGATTGTAAAATGGTGCCTTGAAAATGGTGTCACGGTGACGCCTGGTTGTGTCACCCCGACCGAGATTGATACTGCATTGAGCCTGGGACTTAAAACTGTGAAATTCTTTCCGGCCGAAGTTTTTGGAGGAGTTAAAGGATGTGCAGCCTTGTATGGCCCATATCAATCTGCAGGCATTAAGTTCATTCCGACTGGCGGGGTAAGTAATGAGAATCTTACGGAATTTGCAGATAAACCGTATATCCATGCCGTAGGCGGTGGATGGCTCTGTAAAACAAGTGACATCAAAGAGCACAAGTATTCAGCGATTACCGAGAACGCTAAAAATGCGGTCGAAATCCTTTTAGGCTTTGAGGTGGCACACATTGGAATCAATCAGGACAATGAAGAAGGATCGATTTCTGTTGCTCATGCTTTTAATAACGCATTTAATTTTCAAATCAAAGAGGGTAACAGCTCGAATTTTGTTTCCGACGCCATAGAAATAACCAAATCAAAATTCCTTGGCAGACACGGACATATTGCTGTAAAGACGAATAGTATCCCCCGGGCAATTGCTTATTTAAAAAGAAAAGGAATCGAAGTTGATATGTCGACTGCCAAAACAAAGGGCGATCGATTGATCTCAGTTTATTTGAAGGATGAATTTGGCGGCTTTGCGGTTCACCTTTTGCAGAAATGAGGAGAGAGGAATGAAATACTTAACATTCGGCGAAATCATGCTTCGGCTCCGATCATTGGGGCATGAGCGCCTATTTCAGAGCCCAACCCTCGAAGCCACTTTTGGAGGTGGTGAGGCAAATGTTGCTGTATCTCTGGCTAATTTTGGGGAAGATGTTGAATGTATGACCGTGTTGCCCTAAAACCCAATCGCTGATGCCTGTCTTGCGGAACTGCGGAAATTCGACGTTGGAACCAGCAGGATTCAACGAGGCAATGGTCGATTGAGCGCATTTCTTTTAAGGAGGAATCCCAAAAGGCATCAAAATCCGCCGGCCTTGGGTTAATGCCCTGATATTTTACCAATTCGTCAAAAGAAAGGTCAAAGGTTAATGGCATCGTTTTCCTTTATTGGGCTTGGATAAAGCCGATTCAGCATCTGTGTAAATCTTGGCTGATTACCTGCTACTCAAAAACCAGTTCAGTATCTAAATCGATATCTGAATAGGTAATCAACGATGAATTACTTCTCAAATCCACAAATAATGTGGCATGTTGGCCTTGATTTGCCCAGGTTAATGAAATTTTCTGGTCGCTGCATTGGTTTATTGTAACGTTACCATTAAATGCTGGGTGCGAGTTCCTAAGATGGATCAATCTGAGCAGTTTTGCCACGATGGGCCTTCTGACTTGCTCATCAATCTCCTCAAGGGAGTAGTTATGGCGGTTTAATTCCCGCCCCTCCCCGGTTCTTAACACCGAAGCTTCATCATTTTTGCCGGCGAGCAAACCTACATAATAAATCTGAGGAATTCCCGGGGTGAAGAGCTGGATGGCTCTTGCGGCGAAGTAAGCCTCATCGTCACAACCCATCAGGGAATAAATGGTTCCACGGATTTGATGGACGTCAAAGCCATCGGGGTCTTTATGTTCAGGTGATAAGATGCGGCTGAGATTTGCACCCCTGCTAAGGCAAAGGTCAACCACTTTCCTGGCATCATCAGGCTGGTAAAGCCCATTCAGGTCGGGCTTGACGGGTATGCCATCATGACAATCCAACATGGTAAATTGATTACTGGGCCGCGTTCTCAGATATTCCAATAGTTTCTTGCTGTTCTTGTTAATGAAAGTATCCAGAATGGTGTAGGGCAGGATGAAATCGTAAATCCAGTAGCCTTGCTGCGCCAGGCGGTATTGGATTTCGTAGTCCGAGTGGATTTCTGGCAACAATTCGATGCCCAAAGAATTCGCAACGCCAGAAACCCATTCCAAAAATTGATAAATCTCGGGTTCAACAAAGAAACAGGACGTGCCAGGTTTCTTGATGATGTAACCCACCGCGTCGAGGCGCACAATTTTTACGCCATTCCTGCTGAAATTCTCCAAAAAGGAGACGAACAATTCCCGGGTTTCTGGCGAAGTAACATCCAAATCGATTTGTTCGGAAGGAGACGTTTTGCCAAAGGTGGTCCATACACGTTCGGTTAATCCAGTCTTCTTAATTTGGAACTTAGAGAATGGTTCAGCCCGCCGCAGGAACATTTTGTCAATGTCATCTTTTACGGGTTGGCCATCAGGCCAGAATTTATCCAGGGTAATGAAGAGCCCTGCATATTTGGACTCCCGTCCATTCTCAATAAAATCCTAAAAAAAAGTTGATTTGGCTGAGATGTGGTTGACCATCAGGTCCAGCAAGATGGCATGTTTTTCAGCAATGTGATTAATGTCAGCCCATGTGCCAAATTTTGGTTCAATCTCAAGATAAGTGAGTGGCGCAAAACCGCGATCTCCTGAGGATGGATAGGGCGGTAGGATGTGAATTCCCCCCGCAAAAAGGCCAGGAAAGTACTTTTCCAGAACCATTTGCAGGCTTTTCAGGTCTCCCCCCAGGGAATCGGGGTATGTGATGAGTTGAACCTGGTTTTTCACACCCAATGCAGCCTCCTACGCAACCATGCTTACTTCGAAGTCATCGTTAATCACAAAGTCTGCCAATTGTTTGTGGCCGGCGATAATTTTATGCTCGATAGCTAAAATATTTTCAGTAAAAGGATCATTGACTTCATTTCCCCGGTTACGTTTCTTGCGATCTTCCAGAGTTTTCAGCCAATTGCGGGCGATAAACACCTTTATATCTACGTGTTTGAGTAATGAGGTATAAGTGCCTTCGGCGATGATGACCTTTATGCCTTCCAGGCTTATGGTCTCTTTTTCTATCTTATTTGCGTTGTAATCAACCTGCGGTTTGGTGATTTCGGATGAACCACTGACAGCATCGATGAGATTTTGTTCAAAAACGCCAAAATTTACCTCAACGTGAGGGCCAAGCCAATCTGGATCAGCGCGCCTTTTTGCCGTGTTGGATTTGGGTGGAAGAAAGAAATAATCATCCTGACCCAAGAGAACGGAATTGATTTCAAGCTTTTCCAACGCATTGGCAATAGCCAAGCCGGTTTCAGATTTACCGCTGCCAGATTCGCCTGCCACTGTAATCACAAATCTTGATGGCTTTGTTTTAACCTTTTCTGCGATTTGCGAGACAATAATTTCGGCTGCATGAATATGTTTTTCACTGAGTAAAATGATATCGCCCTTCATAAACACCTCACAAAATTCAGTTGCACTTGTCAACTATTTGAGAAATATCTCATCGGAATAATTGCAGCTATATTAATTCTAATTCCACTTTCCGCAAAGGGTTGGTACGAATCATCGCCTGAAAGGGACAGCACATGCAACCCAGACAATCTCAGCTTCTGCCCAGGTGTAAATGGTAGAAAAACTGGGGCAGAAGAATTCTCCTGCCCCAGTTGCTGCTTAGAAGTGATGATTAATCCGCTAGTTTTGTCTCATCCAGGCCCTGGCGCAGGCGGCCCAGGCGCAGCTCACGGTCGGCCACAAAGTGCTTGATGCCATCCAGCACCCATTGTGGGGAAAGATGGGATTCATCGATGACATCTTCCAGCCTGCCACCGGTGCGCCAGCGGTCATCCCAATCGGACGAGAGGGCGTAATCTTCGGCAACCCGGGTGAATAGCCAGTCGTGCATCAGCCAGCGCGCCTGGGTGGTAATAACGGTTGAGTCCATCTGGTCCGCGAGCGTAATGACTTTACGCTGGTACTCTTCGCTTTGGAGAGCGAACAGTTGCGGGCTGGTGGCGCAAATGACCTTGACGTTGAGTTTCTGCTCATCCAGCAGGGGCAGAATCTTGACCACCGATGCCATGGCGCTGGTGCCTTGCACAATCACCGCGCCGCCGTGGGGCAGGCCGGGTTTATAATCGCGGGCAATGTAGGCACCCTTGGCGGCCTCAAAGTGGGAGGGCATGCCCAGCTTTTCCCTATCCGGTATCCCGATGGACGGGCGGGTAAGGTGCAGGGCAATAATGGGAACATCCACAGCCAGCGCGGCCCCCAGCAGAACCGGCACCTCGTTGTGCTCCCAGGGGTACAAATTGATGACCTTGCCTTTGGGGAAGAGCTGGGTGACACCCGGAGAGAACACCCCAAAGTGGGTGCGGCTGTCGTCTGCTGTTTCAGGGCCGGAGTGGCCGGCAATCCAGATGACTTTGCCAATCTTCAGCTGGCAATCCTGACTCAACTGGGAGAGCAGGCGGAACATGCCGTATTTGAGGTAGGAGAAGGAACCATAGGTGGAGCAGGCTCCCCAGAAACCGTCAAATTCTTCCATTGGGTTTTGGGAGAGGTTGACTGTTGCCAGGCCGCTCATGATACCGGCGTTGGCAAATTCAGTGATTTCCTGCGGAAGGATGACACCTTCATCCGTGCCAAAGCGCTTGTACCAGCCGTAGCCGGGGAAGTCGCCCCACTTGGCACCAAAACCGCTCAGATTGGTCGATTCAGCCAGGTCTGCGGATGCCACTATGAAGAGAGGGCGGCTGTACTCTTTTGCGCCGAAGGCATTCACCCAGGCACCCCATTTTGCCAGGGCTGCCCGGTTGGCAGCGCTCTCGCCGGGTTTAACATAGAGTTCCGCGGGATAATTGCGGTAGTCGTAAAGGCGTGTGTCTTTGAAGGGGTTGCCTTTGGTACCCAGCACCACGGAGGAAATTTGCTCTGGAACGCTATCGCCCAGCTTTACCAGGGTATCTGCCAGGTAATCCACCAGGTTTTGGTCAGATCGCAAAACGTCCATGACGGCTTTGAGGTTGGCTGAAAATTCCTCTTTGATAGCTACAGGGTCAGCCGGAGCTGCCCCCCCGAAGTTTTCAAATTTTGCAGCGTACTTTTCNACAAACTCCTGCTTGGTCTGCCAGAACAGCGCGCTGTTCATGGCATGCGGAGCGCCATGGGAGGCGTAGTCATACTTGAGATAACCCCGCCCCTTGCGGTTCTTGAACCAGATGCCTTTGGGGCAGTGGTCAGGGTTGGCGGCATTGACGGCACCCAATAGTGTTTCAGTAACAGCTTGCCAATCGCTGCCGTTTTCATGCCCAAAGGCTTGCCAGCCGTGGCTTTCGAACCACAGCTTGGGAGTTCCGAAAACGGCTGAGCTGACCGGATGGCTGTCGATGCCGAAATCATTCCAATCCAGCACAAAATACAGGTTGTCCAGCTCAAGCCCATAAGCTGAGTTGAGCGTTTCCTGTGCGCCGCCTGGCGTAAACCCGCCCTCACCGTCGAAAGCGAAAACTTTCACTTCACCGGCACCAGCGCGTTTGAGCGCCAGTGCTTCACCAGCCGCCGCCGGCGCGCCGTGCCCGGAAGGGCCAGTATTGAACTTAAGGAAGAGGGTTTTGCCTTCCATTTCGGCGTGGCCCGAAAGCCCGCCGCGCTCGCGGAAGTTGATCAGGTCTTCCCAGTAGAGGATCTGTTCCCTCGGATGGGGGTTTGCGTAGTGAGAATCGCCAGTTTGTTGATATTTCAGGCGCATGGCCTCATTGAGGACGGCCAGCGTACAGTACACCAACGGCACGGTATGTCCGCCGACGAGAACAAAGCGGTCGCCAAAGCGCTTTTCAGGATGGCGGATATCCCAGCGCATCACCCCGCTGAGCAGGGTGGTGATGAAGGCGTGTACTTTTGAGCGTGAACCCCCCGGATGGCCGCTTTGCCGGTAATTGACGATGATATCGATTAATTGATCCACCAGGTCTTTGGTTTTTTCCCAGTGCGGAAAGTTTTTGCTTAATTCAAGTAATTCTTCTTGCAAGTTTTGGTAATATGGCATGTCAATCCTTTGTTAGTATTTTTGAGGCCGGGATTCTACTTGCTCCCAGGCGTTATTCCATGTTTCCATGATGTTTTCCAAGATAAAGGCCGTAGTCTCACTGCCGTGAGGGCGGATTTCGAAACCTACCCAAGGGAGGTCTTCTGAGGCTTGATTTTCCTTGAGATAACCAGTGGCCAGCAGCGCTTCAAGAAAAGAGACCAGTTCGGGAGTGCTGTTCATGCCGCCATCAAAGCCAAAGCGGGGGTGTTTATCCCCAAAGGCATTTGCACCAGGTGTGAGCACGCAATTGCCGAGGTGCACTTCGGCTAAAAGTCCTTGCAACAAAGCAAGTGCCTGGGCAGGCGTTTCATTCAGAAGGGGCATGTGCCCCATGTCATAGAGCAGGCCAAATTCAGGGTAGCTGAGTCTGATTTTTCTTGCCAGTGGGGCAGCTTCAACCGAGGGACCCACCAGGGCTTTTTTATCCACAGCACGGTCAAAGACCTCCAGCACGATGCGTATGGCATATTGGCGGGCATGATCTGCCAGCGCCAGGATGCTCTCCTCCAAAAATTCATATGCCTGCTGGCGCTGGTCATCGCCTGGGTCTTTGCCAGAGAGGATGACAAACGATCCCGCTCCGATTTCGGCAGCCTGGTCAATGCCTTCTTTAATTTTAGTTCTGGCAACCAGGCGGGTTTGCAGGTCGCTGGCATTAAGGTTGAGGTTTTCCCCAAGAATCAAGGGCTGGGCGCCCACTGCAAGCTTGAAATTGCGCTGGCGGGCTATCTGAAGAACGGCTGCCCTTGCTTTGGGGTTATTGATCGTCCCCATTTCCAGGGCACCAAAGAAATTCAGGTCCCCCAGTTGATGTATCGTGGAAACAAAATCCCCTTCGCCTGATTGCATTTCTGGATAGGCCATGAAATGAACCAGGCTAAGAGTGCAAATTTCCTTCCAAGATTTCACAATATTGATTGTCCTCTATCTACTTCTGCGCGGCACCGAGGTAGGCGGCCTTGACACGCGGGTCTTCCACCAGGGTTTTCCCGGGGCCTTCGATGACAACTTCACCATTCTCGAGCACGTAGGCATAATCTGCCATCCTAAGGGCAATCGAAGCGTTCTGTTCAACCAGGATGATGGTCATTTTTTCTTCACGATTGAGCTTTTTCACCAGTTCAAAGACCTGGTTGAAGACTAANGGCGCAAGGCCCAGGGAGGGTTCATCAAGCAGNAAGATTTTTGGCCCGGCCATCATGCCTCTGCCCATGGCAAGCATCTGCTGCTCGCCGCCAGACATGGTGCCTGCCTGTTGATCGGCGCGTTCTCGCAGAATAGGGAAGGTGTCGTAGACCAGTTCTTTGCGTGTTTTCATATCTGTCGGCGAAGCCAGATATCCGCCCATAATGAGATTTTCATCGATCGTCAGCGAAGGGAATATCCGGCGCCCTTCAGGTACTTGAATGATCCCGGTGGCCACAATTTTGTGCGGACTGGTTGGCAACTTCTTTCCGTCAAGCAGGATACTGCCCGATTTGATCTTAACTAAGCCTGAAATCGTATTCAGCAAGGTGGATTTGCCAGCCCCGTTGCGCCCAATGACCACAATAATCTTGCCGTCCGGGACGGTGATGTTGATATCATGCAACACTTCGATCTTGTTATAACCCGAATGGAGATTCTTTACTTCAAGCATTGGAAATATCCTCCCCAAGATAGGCTTTGATGACGACCGGATCTTTCTGAACTTGCTCTGGAGTGCCCTGCCCGATCTTCTTNCCAAAATCCTGGACATAAATCCATTCACACAAACACATGATTACCTCCATNCGGTGATCAATCAGCATGATGGATAGGTGCAGTTCGGAGAAAATGTCCTGAATCAATTTGACCAGGTCCTGGACTTCGGTTTGGTTCAAGCCTGCACCAGGTTCGTCCAACAGTAAGACGACGGGCTCGCTTGCCAGGGCACGGGCAATCTCTATCCGGCGCTGCATCCCATAAGGCAGCGATTTGGNAACAGAATTGGCATGCGCTGTCAAACCTACCCGGTTGATCCAGTGCATGCTCTTTTCTTTGATCTCTTTATCAAAGCGGCCTACCCGNGGGGAGGAGATGAGGGTCTCGATGGGGTGGTAAGGTGCACGCCAGGAATAAGCGGTCATCACCGTGTCGAGGACGGTCATATCTTCAAAAAGCCGGATGTTCTGGAAGGTGCGGGCAATACCCATGTGGTTGATTTTGTGAGGTTCCATCCCACACAGGTTTTTGCCCTTGAAGATAATTTCACCAGAAGTGGGGGGATAAATCCCTGAAACCATGTTCAGAATGGTGGTCTTGCCTGCGCCATTAGGGCCGATGATGCCAATGATCTGGTCTTCCAAAACGTGCCCCGAAAAATTATTGACAGCGCACAGGCCGCCAAACATTTTCGTGAGATTATTCATGTCAACAATTACAGCCCTGTCCATTATTGCACCTCTTGGTGTTTTTTGGGTCTGAACAGGTTGATGACCGGTTTAAGCGACAACTCCCAGGTACCAAATAAACCGCGAGGGCGCAGATTGATGATCACCAAAATTAGCACACAGTACACCAGGGTGCGCCAGGCTGTAGTAAAGCGCAAAGCTTCAGGAGCGGCCAGCAGAATGATAGAGCCAAGAACTGTACCTGTAAGGCTATCCCTGCCGCCAAAGAAGACGATGATGATCCAGGTTACCGAGGTAATCCAACCGTACATGGCAGGTTCAACATAACGGGTATGGAATGCCATCAAAGCTCCAGCGTAGGCTGCAAAGGCAGCAGAAAGGACGAAGACGGTCAGCTTGTGCTTGAAAACGTCAATGCCTTCCACTTTGGCTGCCAACTCGTTGCTGCGGATGGCCAGGCTGTCTTTTCCGAAGTGGGACCTTCTAAAGCCCCATACAAAGACGATAGCCACTGCCAACGAGATAAATGCTATGGTTGGAGTGGTGAGCCTGGGGATGTTCGAGAAGCCCATGGCACCGCCAGTTACGTTGACCATTTCGGTCATTAAGCCGGTGACGGCCTGTCCAAACCCGAAGGTAGCTAATGCGAAGAAGTCTTGCCGGATGCGTAAGGTGGCAAAGCCAACCAAAACTGCCAAACCCATGGCAACCACGATGGCTATCAGGATGGCGACTGCGAAAGGCAAATGGTAATTCACCACCATAATGGCAGAAACATAGGCTCCCAGCCCCATAAAAGCTGCCTGCCCCAAGGAGAACAAGCCGTTCATACCGGTAAGCATGAAAGTACCTAAGACAGCGATGGAGTAGGCCGCAATCGATAAAGCTACTGTAAGAATAAAACTCATAAAATCATCCTCCTCAGCATCAGGCTTTATCCATAAAGCTGACACCTGCAAAGCCNTGGGGCCTAACTAGCAGNAATGTAACCATCAGCAAGAAGATTACAACGGGTGCNAGGCCAGAGCCGATGGTCGCTACCAGGAAAACTTCAAAGACACCCAGAGCAACCGCTGCCATGGCTACACCTTTCAGACTGCCTAAACCACCCAGCACAGAAGCAATAAAGCCCTTGACGACAATTTGCCCGATCTGGGGGGACAGGGAAGCTGAAATACCGTATAACACCCCCGATAAGCCGCCTAAGAAACCGGAAACAATGAATGTGGCCACAATTATCTGGTCAACATTAATTCCCATCAAACTTGTAGCTACCAGGTCATTGGAGGCAGCCCGGATGGCAATGCCGATTTTGGTCTTTTTCAATATATAGAGCAGAACACTAAACGCGATAATGGTTAAAACTAATGATAGCAAGTATGTAATGGAGACCGTGAGTTCACCCAGATGAATGACTTTTACTTTCAGCAGGGTGTAAGGGTAAGACTCAAAAGAGGCGCCGAAGCGAATAATCAATACTTGTTCCAAAGCCATCAACATGGTGACCGAGGTGACAAAGAAATACACAAGTTGTCCTTTTTGAAGGCGGATCCAACGGAAAGCGATAAGTTCAACCAGGACTGCGACAACCGCACCTGTCAGGATGCCCACGAGAATAACCGGAATCAGCGGCCAATGCAATTGGTTGGCAACAATGTACCCGGCATAAGCACTGATTCCAAGCACGCCGCCATGCGCAAAGTTGGAGAACTTGAGCACGTTGAAAACCAGGGCATATCCCACAGCAATCAACGCATAGACTGCCCCAAGTGACAGGCCATTAATTACTTGCTGTAACAAAACTGTTAATTGCATAAGTCACCTCACCATTGTTGGGGCTCATCTTAAAGCGAGCCCCAACAATATATCACCCGATTACAAAATTACTTTACTGCTGGACCTGTAGGTGAATACCAAGTCACGAATTCGGCATTGCCTTCTTTAATGGTCATGATGGCCATGGGCAAGGCTTCTGGTTGATGGGTTGTTGCAGAGAGTTTGACAGTACCCTGGAAACCCACATACTCGGTGCCTTTGTTCAGTTCAGTGGTAAGGCATGCGGAAGAGACATCGTTACCGCAGGCTTCAATAGCTTTAACAATGATACCAAATGCATCTGCACCAGAGAAGGACTGGGCGATGGCATCGGTGTCGAACTTAGCCTTGTAAGCAGCAGCCCAATCCACCAGTACTGGATCTGAAGGATTGATACCGTATGGGTAGAAGGTGTTGGTGGTGGCGGCAGGATCGGTCAAAGGAGCTAAACCGGTGGGGGGAACAGAGTTGCTGCCGAACATGGGAACATTGAGGCCAAGTTCGAATGCCTGGGTGTAGATCAATGGGATCTCAACAGGATAGGAGGGGAAATACAAAGCATCTGGTTGAGCAGCCTTGATCTTGGTCAACTGGGCGCGGAAGTCCTTGTCCGTGGAGGTGTAGGTTTCATTGGCAACAATTTGGCCGCCGCTGGCTTCAATAACCTTTATGAAGGGATTTGCCAGACCAACAGAGTAAGCGTTTTGTGAATTGTACAGAACTGCCACTTTCTTGACGCCTAATTCTTTCACAGCGTAGTTGGCAATGATATCGCCTTGCGTTGTGGCAGAGTTCTGGGCAAGGAACATATAGGTCCAGGGAGCGCCGCTTTCCTGCATGGTGCACTTGTCATCCATGAACAAACCGACAACTGGGACCTTGAGTTCTTCTGATACAGGGGCAATGGCAATACCAATATTGGCAATGGGTGGCCCAAGAACGATGGAGACNTTATCCTGCTGGACCATACGGGTGTAAGCATTGATGGCTTCGTTGACATCACTGCGGGTATCGTAGGTGATCAGTTTGAGCATACGGCCATTAATGCCACCCGCTGCATTGATTTTTTCAATCTGCAGGGTAGCAGCAAAGGTGAGGGCGCTGCTGAGGGCTTTCATACCGCCAGACTCGTCCTGCAGGTTACCAATCAGGATATCGCCTTTGGGTGCTTCAACAACGGGGGCTTTGGTGGGTTCTACAGCAGCAGGTGCCTTGGTGGGCTCTACAGCAGCAGGTGCTTTGGTGGGTTCTACAGCAGCAGGTGCTTGGGTTGCAGGGGCCGCAGGGGCACAGGCAGTAAGCGCGAGCGCGAAGATCATCACAGCAATCAACATTAAACTCAGTTTTTTCATTTTTCTCCTCGAGAAATTTTGGTTGGTAATTCTTCTTGCAGACAGATCATTAGTGATTTTTGTATAGGTCAATCAACTCCCTTCTTTATTNTGAGATGTGTTTTCATCAAAATATTGGTCTTGCAATACCTTCCAAACCCGTTCAGGGGTTAGGGGAAGATCATGAAAGAATACGCCGGTCGCTTCGGCTACGGCCAGGCCAATGGCCGAACCGATGGGAATAATGCCGCTTTCCCCCGTGCCCTTGGCCCCGGAGGGCCCAGAGCCATCGAGGTTCTCGACCAGCATGGATTGCAGAATATCTGGGGTATCCAAGGTGGTTGGGATGCGGTAATCCAACGCGCCAAGGTTGAGGATACGCCCTCTGTCATCCATAATCAAATGTTCCATGAGTGAGTGGCCCAAACCCTGGATGGCGCCGCCCTCATCCTGGCTTTCAACCAGGGTGGGGTTGATGGCTTTACCAATATCGCCCACAGTGACCAGCTTGTGCACGTGCACGCTGCCGGTTTCTTTATCCACTTCAACTTCTGCGCCAGCGAAAATCACTTCGTAAAACGAGACCCCGCCCCCCAGGGGATGCTTGGAATCCCGGGCTTCTTTGTAGGTGCCGATGCCGATTACTTCACCCGAAACAAAGCCAAAGTTGGCTTTGAGCAGATCGGTGTATTCAAGTTCCCTGCCAGGGATGCAGACTTTGCCATTTTCAAAGCGGATATCTTCCGGCCAGACCCCGAAACACTCCACGGTGATCTCGCGCAGTTTTTCTTTGAGGTCCTTGCAGGCAAGCTGGATGGCATTACCCATGAAGACAGTGGAGCGGCTGGAGGCCGTTACCGAATCAAAGGGCACAATGCCTGTATCGCCATTCACGATCTTGATGCGGGACATGGGGATTTGCAGGCCATCGGAGGCCAGTTGGGCCATCACCGTTCTTGAACCCTGACCCATTTCGGTGGTCCCGACCAGCAAAGTAATGCTGCCGTCGTGATGCATGCGGATGATCGATTGGGATACGGTTGCGGGGGCAGGGGTTTTGATGCCAATGCCCAGGCCACGGCCGTGGTTGGGCTTGAGAGGTTCGCCCCAGTGGATGGCTTTCGCGGTTTTTGTCAGGCCTTCAGCCCAATTACCATCGCACGGTTTTTCACCATGAATGAAAACATCGCCCTTTTTGGGTGTGTTTTTCAAGCGAATTTCAAGGCGGTCGATTTCCAACTTTTTAGCTGCCATGTCCATAATGGAATCCAGCGCCCACATGATCTGTGGAGAACCGAAACCGCGGAAGGCAGTTCCAGGAACCGTGTGTGAAAGGACGGCGCGGGCATGAATATGAACATTTGGCGGGTTGAAGATGCCGCAGCCGGCAACCGCTGCCTTGGCTGCCACACGCGGAGAGGCATTTGCGTATGCGCCAATTAGATAATCAGCGAATACCTTCATGTAGGTCAGCTTTCCATCGCGCTGGAAACCTGCTTTAACCCGAACCGAGCTTGAGTTTCTGCGGCCAAGTAAGAAGGTTTCTTCCAGTGAGAGGCGCAGCCGCACGGTGCGCTGCAACTTCATGGCGAGGAATGCCATCAGGGGTTCGAATTTTGGGTATCCCTTGCCGCCAAAACCGCCGCCGAGTTCCGGAACGATAACGCGGACCTGGGATACCGGCATGCTTAGGGCGTGTGCCACCACGCGCTGCAGCAGGAAGGGATGCTGGACTGTGCTGGTGATAATCACACCGTCATGATCAGGTTCAGCAATGAATACATGCGGCTCGATCGCAAAGTGCGTGGTCATCGGGAAGGTAAAACTATCTTCCACTTCAAGATCAGCCGTTGCCTTGTCAGGGTCGCCCCAGCCGAAAGTCCATTCATCCAAAATGTTGGTTTTGGAAAGGGTTGGATGCGTGTGGATAGAGGGGTCCTGTACCAGCGGTGCATCGGGTGCGAGGGCTTGTTCCAAAGTGTAGACACCTGGCAATTCCTCGTAATCCACCTTCACCAGGCTGGCTGCTTTTGCTGCAAGCTCTTCAGTTTCTGCCACGACCGCGGCAACCGGGTCGCCAAAAAACTTGGTTTCTCCGGTGGCAATGATGGGCTGGTCGTTCAGGAAGGGGCCGTAGCGAGGCATGGGAACCGGCAGATCTTTATCGGTCAGAACATAGTGNACGCCTTCCAACTGACAGGCCTGGGTGGTATCAACGGAGAGTATGCGGGCANGGCCCACATCCAGGCGAACCAGCTTCACATGTAATGTGCTGGCGAATTTCATGTCNGCCGCAAACTTGAGCCTGCCGCTGACACGTTCTTCTATGCCTANCCGTTTTACCGATTTTCCNATTTCTGACATTGTTTTCTGGTCACCTATACNTGAAAGTCCTGCAGCATGGTGTTTTTGACCATGCTACAGGTATCAATAATCGTTAGTTTACTTCCTTGACGATGGCAACGAATTCTTCATCCGAAACCAGGCCCCTTTTCTCCAGGGAAAGAGTTTTAATCTTGTTCAGGACAATGGCCTTCTTTTGGTCGTCCAGCTGGGGCATGCCCAGGTCATCGAGCTTCATAACCACCGATGCCAGGCCGGATTTCTTGCCGAGCACGTACCTGGGTTCCTGACCAACAAACGAGGGCATAACGCCGAAGAGCGCCAGGGGTTGGGTTTTGACCAGGTCCACGCCCATCCCGGATTCGCGGGTGAAAGCCCGTTCCCCGATGATCGGTTTTGAAGGCGCAATCTGGAATTTGCTGATCTCGAGCACCTGCCTGGAAATGTCATACAACCTGTTGAATTTGATGTTGCTATCCACGCCGTAGAGTGCTTTGGCCGAAATGGCGGCTTCGTCGAGGGGGGTGTTGCCGCTGCGTTCACCAAGACCACCAATGGAGGCGTGCACGACCTCAGCACCGGCTGTTAAAGCTGCCATCGAGGTGGCTACACCCATACCAAAATCGGTATGCGTGTGCACTTCAATGCGCTTCTTGGTGATTTCTTTCATTTGTTTCACGAGGTAGATGGCAGCCTGCGGATGCAATGAACCCGAGGTATCAACAAGGCTGACCCCGTCAATGGCGGGTAGGGCTCCTACTTCGGTGAGCACACGGGTGAAGAATTCGGGTCGGGCGCGGGTGCAGTCCATCGGGAAGAGCACAACTTCCAGGCCTTTGCTTTTGGCAAAAGTGGCCCAGTAGGAGGCTTTTTCGACGACATCGTCTTCCGTCCAGTTGGGGAACTGGTACTTGAGGCGGGGGATACCCACTGGTAGTTCCAAAATGATGCCGTCAACGCCGCATTCGAGAGCGTTTTCAACGTCGCTGGCCATGCCGCGGCAAAGCACAAAAATCTTGGCCTTCAGGCCGAGGGCAACTACGTCCTTGGTGGCGCGTTTGTCCTCATCGGAGACAGCGGGCAATGAAACTTCAATACGGTCCACACCAATTTCGTCCAGCAGCTTGGCAATGCGCACCTTATCTTCAGCGCGGAAGGCCACGCCTGGGCTCTGCTCGCCATCGCGCAGGGTCACATCGTGAAACTGCACTTTCTTTGGCAGGGTGAACTGTGAGCGCACCTCGTCCATGTAGTTGTAAGGACTTACCCAATAATTCTCGTTGTGAAACAATTGTTCTTCCATGATTTTCCTTTTCCTCTAATCTTCTAAAATGGCAACGGCGCGGGTCCAACCAGCAGAACCGCGTTCGATTTTGATGGGGAAGACAGCAACTTTAAAGCCCGTGGAGGGTAATTTGTCCAGATTTGCCATCTTTTCAACTTGCAGGTATTCAACCTTGCGGCCGTAGAAGTGGGAGGGCCACAGGTCTTTCTGATTGCCGGTCTTATGGTAAGACTCAACCATTTTGGCTACAGGACGGTCAAGACCCCAGCCATCAATGCCGATGCACTTGACTCCTTGCTTGAGAATATACTCGGTGGCATCCATGCCCAAACCGCTTTGAGCGGGCAGGTAGGCATTGGTTCCCCAGAATTTATCAGCACCGGTTTGCACCAGCACGATATCGCCTTCCTTAAGGGTGTGGTTAATTTTCTGCAAGGCAGTTGTTACGTCTTTCAGCGAGATTTCAGAGCCTTGTTCGAGATGGCGGAAATCGAGCACGACGCCGTTGCCATAACACCATTCCAGGGGAACCTGGTCGATGGTTTTGGCAGGCTTTCCATCCACGGTGGGGCCGTAATGGTAGGGGGCATCCATATGAGTGCCGGAGTGCGTGCTGGCAGTCACCTGGTCAGAGGCTAAAGCCATGCCGTTTTCAAAATCAGAAGGGTCAATTTTGGCAAGAGCTGCCAACCTGCGGGCACCTTCTTCATGAGTGGTGTGGGTGATGGATGGTGGATACGGTTCGCTTGCAAAGTTTTGATGCGCCAGGCTTAGGTCGATAATTTTAGTCACAATTCTTCTCCTTAAATTATTATTTATATTTACTCACACGTGAATAAATGTATTTAACGACTCAATCTTCTCTTCCAGACCAGTTTCTCCAACCAGCGTGCGCCGGATGCCAAAGAAACGAATCTCATGGATGCCTTCAGATGCAAGCAGCTGCTGCATTTCTTCAATAAAGATGCCCGACTCGGGCTGTTCGGAAGTGTCGCGGCTGGTGCCGAGCAGAGTGCCTTTGCCTTTGGCGGTTCCAACGCCGCAGGAGGGGCTGGGGTTCATACCGAGCACGCCAACAATCTCAAAGCCCAAGGCACGGTAATCTTTGATTTGGTTAACCACTACCTGAGCATGCTTGCGGAAGCACGCCCGCAGGTTCTCCCCTTTGAGTTCACCATATAGCCATTTTTCCAGGCCGAGGCACTCGTATTCGGGGCAGGGCATCTGGATGAGGCCCAGGCCGCTATCCAGCAGGGTCTTAATGAGGGGCACATTAGCGCCTTCGAAGGCGCAACCTTCAGGGAAGCGGGTATTGATGTTCAACCAGCAATGGCTAATGAAGATCACCCTGCGGGCGCGTTTGTCACTCAGGAAGATGTAGCCCAGGCGGTAGGCATCGGCATAGCTACCTTCAAAAGCAATCTCATTAGTGCCCCAGATACCAATAAAGAAGGGAAGGCTGCCATCTACCACCCGCTGCAGAGTCTCGGCTGAGCATTTCAAGACAAAGTCAGCATTGACTGAAGTTGATGGCTTGAATTGAGTACCATCTGAGACCCAATAATAAGCAAGGCCTTCAACCTGCCAGGCGATGACCTTGTGCCAATCCTTCAGGCGGATGGGCGTGAGGCTGTTCGCGTTGGCTTTCTCAAGCAGCGCGGCCAGCAAATCGGTGACCTTTACTTCAGGAACGGTCATGCCTGTGCCTTTGCCTGGTTGTTTTGCGAAACAGAGAGCACAGCTTGAATGATGCGGGAATATCCGGTGCAGCGGCAGAGATTTCCGGCCAGCGCAACCCGTACATCTTCTTCACTGGGGTTGGGGTTGTTATTGATGAGGTATTGAGCCGCCATGATCATGCCCGGAGTGCAGAACCCGCATTGTACCGCGCCAGCATCCACAAAGGCTTTCTGCATAGGCGACAGGCTGTCGGGACTGCCCAGACCTTCGATGGTGACGATTTCTTTGCCATCGGCTTCCACGGCCAGGATGAGGCAGGCGTTGACGGCTCTGCCGTTCAGTAAGATGGTGCAGGCACCGCACTCGCCCACGCCGCAGCATTCTTTGGGGCCGGTGATATCCAATTGGTCCCGCAAAACGTCCAGCAGCGTATGCTGGGGCTCTACGTTAATTGCGTATAGGCGTTTATTGACGACGAATGAGACCGAATGCAAGTTTTGTATTTCCACGATGATCCTAAGCGCCTGACCCTAAACGTTTGAGGGCAGTGACAAGCACCCGATAACCAAGCACGGCAAGCATGGCCTGGCGGTACTCTTTGCTGGCGCGCACATCCGTGATGGGAGTAGCTTTTTGCATAAGGCTCTCAATGCATGCCCTTTTTGCCGTTTCACTCTCGTCAGGGGAACTGAGCAGACCGTCTTTTTCCTCCACGATGACGGGCATCGGGCCAACCGCTCCCAGCACAAAGCGGGTGAGGCCGTTGGTGTTCACCTGGCAACATAGGTTGATGGTGGCCAGGTCCACACCTTTGCGGCGGGTAAGGCGAGCAAAAGCGGCCGCCTGGTTGGTGGGGGGAATGGGCAGGATGATTTGCTTGACAATTTCATCCGCTGCCAAGGCCGTTTTGCCTGGACCGGTAATGAAATCTTGCAACGCAAGGGTGCGCTCTCCGCGCGGGGAAAGGCAAACAACAGAAGCCTGGTAAATTAGCAAAGCAGGAGCGCTGTCGGCTGCAGGGGAGGCATTGCATAGGTTGCCGGCCAGGGTGGCCCGGTTGCGGATTTGCACGGAACCGACGTTATGGACGGCCTCTGCCAGGGCGGGGTAGCTTTGTTGGATACGGGGGTCGGACTCCAGATCGGCCATCAAGGTCAGTGCAACGATTACAAAGGCTTCTCCTACCCGTTCAATCAACCCCTGGATTTCGGGGATCGCTTTTATGTCAATCACAGCCTTCGGTGAAATTCTGCCTGACTTCAGGCGCACCAACAAATCTGTGCCGCCTGCCAGCAGTTTGTATGCGCTGGGATACTGCTGCATCAATTCAAACAAGGCGCTCAGTTCGGTGGGGTGGTAATAGGAGAAGGTCTGCATGGGAGCTGTTAGAGTTGAGCGGCCTTTTGCGCGTCCAGTTTTTCGAGGGACTCGAGCAGATTTACCCGCGAGTAATTCTTGTGCTGCTTTAGAATAGCAATGGCAGTTTCAAGATTTTTATTTTCTATCATCTCAACCAGACTGACATGTTCAACCAGGGAGTGCTCGGCCATGTTGGGTACCAGGGCAAAGACACTGCGGCAGCGGTTTAGCTCGGCTTTGTTCCATAGGTCATCTATGATGTTGCACAACATGGGAAAGTTGCTGAATGAGTAGATATACATATGGAAGGCACGGTTGATTTTGCTGTAGGTGTGATGATCTTTTTTCTCAACTTCTTCCCGCATCTTATCCAGATAGGTGTGAAGTGTGGCAAGGCCACTTTCGGTAAAATTGGGCAAAGCCAGCTGCAAGGCCAATTCTTCCATGTGGTAGCGGATAGTAAGCACTTCGTTGGTATCTTTGGAAGAGAATTCTTCTACACAAGGGGAGTGATGTGGGTCCTGGTGGATCAAACCTTCGCTGGTCAAACGCCGGATGGCATTGTTAACGGGAATGATGCTGACGCCCAGGTTTTTTGCCAGGTCAGTCAGGCTGATTTTCTGGCTGGGGAGCAGATCGCCACTGAGGATGGCTTCTCTGATGGCTTCGTACGCGAAATCTTCGCGAGAGATAGGAACCATTTTTGTGAGATACGGAAAATTAGTCATAACTCCCAACATTCTTTATGTTTTATAAAATATATTATATAAGCGACAGGAAATTATGTCAACTGTTATTAAGCTACGTTAACATACGCAGGGCTGCTTATTTTGCTGCGTATAGCCACAACGTCCGCAAACCCTTCATAGTGCGCCAATGGACCCCGGGTTATGTTTTTGGCTGGCCACTGGTGCAAAAGTATACATTGCCACCCAGGTAGGCTTCCTTCAAGATGCTCCCCCCGCAGCGGGGGCATGGTGAAGCAGCAGTAGCGGGGCACATGCTCACGGCGTATCCGCCGGATTGGACTAAAAGGTCTTTTTCGGTACTTCTGCCGCCCAATCGGGTCATGGAGGCAAGGGTCTGCTTGAGGGTTGAGAAAAGGTTTTCAAGTTGTTCGACAGACAAGTTGGCTACCTTTTGGCGCGAGTTCAGACCGGCCAGCCATAATATGTCCTGCAGGCAGCCATTACCCAAACCGGGGATACGCTATTCGGTGGCTAAAGCGGCTTTGAGGCTGAGCTGCCGGACTTTCTCGATTGAGAGCAAGCCTTCGAAGTTAGCGGCGTTGAAGGCATCCGAGGGGGACGAGGTTTTTTCGAGGGCTATTTGGTAGAAGGCATTTTCGAAATATTACCATGCTCCCAACACAGCAAACCGCCATACATAGCCACGGACGCTCTAAGAGTGCTGCCATCCCCAAATTCCAAAAGAAGTTGATGCTTGGCAGGTAACGCACCTACCGCTGGGTGTCTGCGCAGATTGACGTCGTTGCTGAAAAGCGGCGTGGCACCACTGGTATTGATTTGCACGAAGCTGCCGAGAGCCTCTGCTAAAAGAATGGCATTTCCCATCAGGTGGGAGGGGTAGGATTGCGGATCACCATGGTACCTGGCAAACTTGTGCGGGCTTTGCGCCACAGTCACCGTCTGAATGGTCTTGTTGGTCAAATATTCGGCGATATGTCGGGATACGGTGATGGATTCTGGAAGCTCAAGCAGGGTACACTCCTTATATTAGAAAGCTTCCCAAAAAAGTATACCAATTTACCTTTGACTATGTGCAATAGTTCTATAATTCACTCGTTGGCATTTGAAAATTCACGTAAAAAATTCGTGAAAGTCCAAAGTTTTATCAAGGAGAATTTGATGAAGAGATGCTTTTATTTTTGTCTGCTTGTGTTGAGTCTAATCATTCTCAGTAATTGTGCCACGCCTCCTGCCGCCACCTCAAGTGTGGGCAACACGAGCCTGCCGCAAGCAACCCAAGCCATCCCTGTGCCTACAGCTACTGAGGCAGCTCCCGCTCCCACAGAAGTTGCCCCCACAGCAGCACCTACACCCGCGCCTACAAAAGCGCCTATCCTGCCCTGTGCCATTGCTTTCAACAGCGACCGCGACCAAAACCTTGAGGTCTACAGCATGAGCCCTGATGGCTCCAACCAGGTGAACCTTACCAACAATTCCGCGGAGGATTTTGACCCGGTTTGGTCGCCCGATGGCAGCCACATTGCCTTCGTTTCGAATCGTGAAAGCGAGGCCGGTGGCGGGTACTTCATCTACACGATGCAACCCGACGGCAGCGAGGTCGATCAGGTTTCCAAGGAGACTGAAAGCAAATACCCTGATTGGTCACCCTTGGGCAGCCAGATTGCCTACAACAGCCAGGGTGAGATTTACCTGGTGAATATCTTTGAAGGCACCGAGATCAACCTGACTAAGAGCCCCGAACACGATGAACAGCCCAAATTCTCACCGGATGGGCAGCATATCGCCTGGCTGAGTGGGGAACCTCAGAACCGCCAGATATTTGTGATGGATTTGGATGGGGGAAATGCCTTCCAGGTGACCAATGGCGGTACAGTGACCGACGCTGAATGGTCGGTGGATGGGCGCATTTTTACACATTGGAACCAGCCTGACGGCATTTGTTTCAACTGTGTGGTGACCGCAGATGGTAAAGAAGTGATCGATGCCGGTGGCAAAGGTACCATCCAGCAATTTCTGCCATTCTGGACGGACGAGGGCGAGCGCGTTGAATTGGTGTCTGCCGACATCAAGGGTACGGGCCATGAAGACATCACTTTGGTGAGCGAGTCATTCCCAGACATCTTCAAATCCCTTACTTGGGATGCAGGCAATAACCGCAACCCTGACACCGCGGCGCTGTGCGGCCCCTACCACGGTGCCAATATCTTCCCAGAGGAAAGCGCAGCAGTCCCAGCCACAACCAAGCCCAGCCAGCCAGGTGGAAAATTCGTGATAGGTTATACGGGTTCCATCGACCCGGTCATGCAAAAGGATTTTGACCAGGCCTGTTCTGAACTCGATGTGGCCTGCCTGCCCGGTAAGGATATTGCTGAACTGACCGCAAAGGGTGTGGATGCCATCGTCAATGCTTCGAACCGTTGGGCTGTGATGGGCGACTTCCCGCCGCGGCGGGAAGCTCTCAACAAGGGCATTCCCTTCTTCCTACTCAACGCTGAAGCCCCTGAGCAAGGCGTTTATAACCTCTCGGCTGAGAACGAAATTGTCACCACCGCGCTTAACTGGATGTTCAAGAGCATGGGAGGGCAAGGTGAGGCTGCCTTTTACAATTTTGGCGCGAGCGATTTCATGCAGCAAATCGTTGACACTGTGCTCAAAGATTTCCCTGGTATAAGCGTCATCAAGAAGGAAGCCAGTTACGACAAGAACCCCTTTACCGATAACGCCGTCCAAAATTTGATTGCCGAATACCCCAAGCTGGGCGCCATCTGGTCCAGCGAGGTAAGCAATGACCTCTACTGGGGTGTTGTGGATAAAGCCAACAGCCATATGCCGTTCATTGAGTGCCCGGCACGGGAAGATATACTGATTGCCTGGAAGAATGAGCTGGATGCAGGCTCTCCCGTGCGCTGCATATCCTTTGTGCGCCCCGGCGGCACGGCTTATGAGGGCATCTACGCGGCTTATTATTACCTGAGCGGGCTCAAGTTCAGGCCAGAGATGCTTACCGGTGATGCCAAAAACACGCTGCACTATGCAGTACCTGAAATCACCAATGAAACTTTGCCCGAGTGGCTTGGCAAGCTTCAAGGTTTCCGCGTTGGCGATTATGGCATGTTGTATTTGCCGCCCATGAGCCCTGAGCAGATTAAAGAGACGTGGTTCCTTCATTAAATTACACTGTATTTACAGTTAATGATGAACAAGATCAACGGCATTCCGTTGACCCTGCTGCTTGTAATTATCTGCTCATGAGCAGGATGATTCGATTTCTTACAAGCTCTCATGCAGTGCTTTTCGCCATGCATACTGCACCTGTCTACACGGTTGCATACCTCATATGAAATACAAGATACTGGCGCAGAGGGGCAGATGAATAAAAACAGGGCTGTCAATTTACGATAGCCCTGTTGAATTAATCGATATGAATTATCTTTTCCCACCATCCCAGACCAGGAAGGGCATATTTACAACCACACCTGACTTAGTGGTGGTTAGTTTTCCATCCTTTTCAGCTTGCAGAATCTCAGCCGCAGATTTCAGTTCAACCGCCTTTACGCTATCAGCCCACTTGGTGAGAATTATCTGGCGTAGGGGTGAATAACCGTCTGTGCCGGGTGGATTGTTGAAAACATCGGGTTGAAACCCCAGGGGTCCCTTGCCTGTAAGGCCATTCTCAAAAACGTAAACATTTGCCAGGGCTGATTCAGGAACATTGGCCAACGCGGGCACATAAAGGACCGGGGATTTCATCATATTGCTCAGCTTTTCAGCAATACCACTGTCAGAAGCTTCGGTGTGCGTAAAGAAGATTTCCTTACCCTCTGCGTAGGCTCGCCCCGCAGGAACCTGGGCAAAAGTGCCTGTGACCTGTGTTTGTGTGCTGCAAGCCGCCAAGAAGACGGAAATAACGAATATCGAAAAGATTATGACCTTGATTTGCTTTGATTTGAACATCAGTAAACTCCTTTAGATGTGTATGACTAAATTTTTTTTGTGCGCAGCCGAAGGCTGTTTGTTACCACGAAAACACTGCTGAAGGCCATGGCACCGGCTGCCAACACTGGCACCAAATACCCAAGCGCTGCTGCAGGGATGAGGATAATGTTATAGAAGAAGGCCCAAAACAAGTTCTGTTTGATGGTGCTCATGGTGGCCCGCGAGAGTTGAATTGCCCTGGCAGCGCCTCGCAAATCACCGCTAATCAACACCACGGGAGCAGAAGCCATGGCTACATCCGCGCCGGTTCCAATGGCAATACCTACATCGGCCTGGGCAAGGGCAGGCGCATCATTGACACCGTCGCCCACCATGGCGGTTACATAACCTTGGGCCTGAAGCTTTTTGATCTCAGCTGCCTTGTCGCCCGGAAGTACCTCAGCAAAAACCTGGTCAATGCCCACCTGTTTGGCAATGGCTTGAGCAGTTTGCTGATTATCACCGGTGAGCATGGCTACTTTGATGCCCATCTTGTGAAATTGCTGGATAGCCTCGATGGAACCTTCCTTGACCGTGTCTGCAATGGCAATAGCACCAGAAATCTGATTATCGATGGCGACCAAAACAGTGGTTTTGCCTTCACTCTGAAGGCGTGAAACTTCTGCATCAAAGGTGCTGGTATCAAATTTGCGTTCCGCCATCATGCGGGGGCTGCCAACCAAAACCTGCAAGCCGTCTACCTGAGCTCCAACACCATGCCCGGCGGTGGCACTAAAGCCTTGCGGCTCGGAGAGTTTCAGTTCGCGGTTGCCCGCCTCTGCAACTACAGCCTCACCTAAAGGATGTTCGGAACCTTTTTCCACGGAGGCCGCCAATCGCAAAATGTCCTCCTCTGTGAAGTGTGTATTCTTGACCACAATATCCGTGACCGAGGGCTGCCCTTTGGTGATGGTGCCTGTTTTATCCAAAACAATCATCTTCACATGCCCGGCACGTTCAAGCGCTTCAGAGGTTTTAAGTAAAACGCCCATTTCAGCACCTCTGCCCGTACCAACCATGACTGCTGTAGGTGTTGCCAGGCCCATTGCGCATGGGCAGGCGATCACAAGTACGGCCACCATCGAAATTAAAGCCCGTGTAAACACGCTAACATCAGCATTGATTGCTAAGGGAGGGCCAAAGAACATCCAGGCAATGAAGGTGAGCAGGGCCGCTCCGATGACGGCAGGTACAAAATATGCCGAAATTTTATCCACCAATTTCTGAATAGGGGCTTTGGATCCTTGCGCTTCTTCCACGAGGCGGATAATTTGCGCCAGGGCAGTTTCTTTGCCGATTTTGGTGGCTTCGAACTTGATCATCCCCAGTTTGTTCAGGGTTGCGCCGATGACGGCCGCGCCGGGTCCTTTTTCTACGGGCATTGATTCGCCAGTCAACATGGATTCATCCACAGAAGAGCGACCTTCCACCACTACGCCATCGACTGGGATTTTCTCGCCGGGTCTCACAATAATCACATCGCCAACCAGCACATCCTCAACAGGCACTTCCATTTCCTGCCCAGCGCGGATGATGCGGGCGCTCTTTGCGCGAAGTCCCATAAGCTTTTTGATGGCTTCGCTGGTGCGTCCCTTGGCCCGTACCTCCAGCAGTTTGCCCAGCTTAATCAAAACGATGATTACTGCCGCGGTTTCAAAGTAAACATGGCCTGGCAGCAACCCTAAAGTTACAGGGAGCGAATAGAGAAACGCGGCCGAGGATCCAAGTGATACAAGTACATCCATGTTGGCTGCCCCGTTGCGCAGTGATTTGTAGGCACCGACATAATATTGCCAGCCCACGTAGAACTGGACGGGGAGAGCAAGAATAAGCATGAGCCATTTGATCCAGGACGAGTGGGAGACCGCCATGGGAAGGAAACCAAGGTCACCCGACATGGCAATTATGAAAAGCGGGACGGTAAAGATTAACCCGATGGTTAATAGCCGTTTTTGTTCGTCGATTTCTTTTTGCCGTGCCACTGCTTCAGCATCTTCGGCTTCACCCCCGGTTTCAAGCGCTTCAAACCCAGCCGCTGAAATGGCTCGGCGCAGGTCGGTTTGACTGACCAGTGTTGGGATGTAACGCAACTGAACTTTTTCAGTCGCATAACTGACATGCACATCACTGACACCTTCAATGGATGAAAGTGCTTTTTCCAGCCGGCGCGCGTCATTATCATCACTCATGCGTTTGATGATTAAATCAGCTTCGCCTTCAGCAATATCGTAGCCAGCATGCTGCACATGCCCCACCAGGTCGTTCAACGAAGAAACCTGCGGGTCAAATTCCACCGTTGCCCTTTCAGATGAAAGGTTCACTGAAGCGCTCTTGACTCCCTTGTCTTTCTTTAACGCCCGTTCTACCGCTGCAGAACAATTGGCACAGGTCATGCCGGTGATGGGGAGAGTAATCAATCGTGTATCGGTCATAATTCCTCGTTTTCAGAAGATTTGTTTATAAAGTTTTCAATAGCAATCAATCTTATTCAATTGAGTTGACTGCTTCAATAGGCTATCCCCCCCATGTACAACAGGCCATTATGCCTATATAACGGATCAAACTGAAATGGTAAACTCATACAACTTTAAGATGCCAACTGCGTCTTTATTAACTTTCTTATGGAGAGCGAATTGAATAACATACTGATAGCATTTATCACTGGATTGACTACCGGCGGCCTAAGTTGCTTGGCAGTGCAAGGCGGCTTATTGGCCAGTTCACTCTCAAATCAAATCGAAAAAGATTTTCAAGTTGCCGGTGTGAAAGACCGAAAGTCCAAGAATAATCCCAAGCAGAAGCCTTCAAAATTAGCAGTGCCGATCTTGGTTTTTTTGGTTGCAAAGCTGGTTGCTTATTCTATTTTAGGTTTTTTACTTGGAATGGTTGGCCAGGTCTTTCAGCTTTCTCCCATCGCCCGCGCCGTACTACTAATCGCTATCGGTATCTTTATGCTGGGAAACGCCCTGCGTATGTTGAATGTGCATCCCATATTTCGCTTTTTTGTTTTTGAACCGCCAGCATTTTTACGGCGGAAATTGCGAAAAACCGCGTCGGGTGCGGATGGCTCTTCATTAGTCACCCCTGCATTTTTAGGGTTTATGACCGTACTAATTCCATGCGGGATTGCCCAGTCCATCATGGCTGTTGCCCTGGGAACTGGAAACCCGCTTCAAGGGGCAGCCTTGATGTTCGCTTTCACCCTGGGAACTAGCCCAGTATTTTTTGCAGTTTCCTATTTTGCCACCCAAATTGGCTCAAAACTCGAAAAGCAATTTGTGCGCTTTGTTGCCATTGTGGTGCTAATACTGGCGATCGTAACTATTAACAGCGGGCTCACACTGGCAGGTTCACCCGTCAACTTATCACGTCTGCCCATCAGCTTTTACCCCCAGCCGCAACGGGTGAATGCAGTCCAGGCTGGACAAACAGCGCAAGCAATTGACCCTGCTATTGCATCGCCAACAGAGGCAAACCCGAATTTGGCGGACACTGAAGGAAGCACCATCATTATCAATGTTGAGAATTACGGCTACAATCCGCCAGAAATCCATGCCAAAGCCGGGGTTCCGGTCACACTGAAACTGATTACCGATGATGTAAGGTCTTGTTCCCGAGCATTTATTATTCCTTCTTTAAATGTACAAAAAATGCTTGACCAAACTGGCGAAGCCACGATCCAAATTCCCGCCCAGAAAAGCGGAGCAAAAATCAACTATTCCTGTTCCATGGGTATGTATGGTGGCAGAATTATCTTTGATCTGTAGAGGATAAAATGACCAAACGGGTAACGCTGAAGATTGACGGAATGGAATGTCCGAATTGTGCCATGATCCTTGAAAGCATGGAAGACAAGCTAAAGGGTGTGAAAAAAGCCGAAGCCAGTTATCACAAGGCACAGTTGATCGTTGAATTTAATGAATCAGAATTATCAGTTGACCAGATCAAAGCTGAAGTAAAACGTCTCGGTTATGTGGCTACTGCGGATGAAAAGAAATTGGATCAGAAGATCTAATCTGCATCCAAAACTTTTGTACTTATCAGAACCGTGGTGCCTTCACCGGGCATGGATTTGATTACCAATTCTGCATGCAGAAGGTCTGCGCGCTCTGATAACCCAAGCAGGCCATAATGCCCTTTTTGCGGGAATTCTGCAGGGTTACTGGGGGCTTCAAAACCCTTTCCGTTATCCCGGATCTTAACAAACAATCGATTTTCTACAAATTCGAGATCAACCCAAGCCTGGGACGCGTGCGCGTGGTGGACCACATTATTGAGTGATTCCTGCACCATCCGGTAGATGGACATTTCGCTTTTCGGGTCCAAACGCTGTTCCTGGCCTCTGGTTGTAAATGCAATGGGCAAGTTGGAAGATTGCTCGATTTCACGCACCAACATTTCCAGGGAGGCAACCAACCCCAAATCTTCTAGATAAATGGGCCGCAAACCCCGGATCATCCGCCGTAGATTGGTCATGGTTTGCTCCACAAGGGATTGAAGCTCACTCATCGGACTGTTTTTTTCCTTGGGAGTGTTCAATAAAGCTAACTGAATCCTCTGATTAAGGGCAATCAGCGCTTGAATCGTATCATCATGCAACTCCCGGGCCAGGTTTTTGCGCTCGCTTTCGACCCCTGCGGTAATCGCGCCAATATAATTATGCAAAGTTTGCTGCGCGGTTTTCAATTTCTCCGCCATGTCAATCAATTCTGCCTGCAGGTTGCGAATCTCTTCTATGCCGCCAACCGGTGGGTTTATGGCGTCAAAATCTCCCGCTGCCAGGTTTGCGGCTTGTTTTTCCAGCTTCTGTAAAGGTGTGACGATACGGCGGGCACCGAACCAGATGGCAAGTAATGCCAGCAAAAACACGGGTACCAAAATCAAGGGTGCCGACTGAGTGTTGACCAGATAAGGATTAGAAATATCTTCCCAGCCCTCTTCAATAACCAATCCCCACCCAACTGGTGATACCGGACTGAATGCCGCAACATGTTCACCGTCACTGCTCTGAAAATAATCGATGCCGCTTTCCCCGTTCATTACCTCCTGGATTCCAGGATGGGTTGGCACAATTTCATCCACCTTAAGTGGACCGGTTTGGTATAGGACATCAAACCTACCAGTAACGCTCGCTGGACTGATAACCAGGAAGGTGGTTTGACCAGAACCCACAAGATTTACAATTGATTTTTCAATCATCTGACCTGGTAAAAATGCTCCGACCAGGATTTTATTTTGGGTGGTGATTGTACTGACAAAAATATAGGGGTTGGAATCTGCAGCTGAAGAGATCAGGGAAGAGAATATGGGTGTACTGGGTCTTGAGTCAGTTTCAAAAGAAGCCGGAATTTGATTTGGAAGGTTTTTCCAATCTATCTTGGAAGAGGAGGACTGTATCAAACTGCCATTGGTGGCAAACAAGGCTAATCCACCATCAAACGTGGATGAGATTTCGGCAGGTGTTAAGATCAGGGAATTGAAATCTGAATTACCATCCAGGCTACGAGCCAAAATCTGGATTGTCTCACTGACGTGCGACACATCCCTTTCCAATGAATTAGCAGCCGCGCGAACCGTCCGTAGATCACGATCACCTACCAGGCTGCGCATAGCATCATGGTGCAGAGTTTGACTGCCAAAAGCCACTCCTAAAACCAGAATTGTCAATGGGATGACGATGAATAAGAATAATTGCAGGGTAAAGCCGCGAAATACTGGAATACTAAATATTGGCTTCTTTTTTTGAATGGGAGGTTGGGTAGGTTTTTCCAAGAAAGCCTTTTTCCTGTAGACAATATGGAGTCTTCAGGGAATACGAATTGTTATGAAAATTCCGCAATATTTACCGAGATTAANCCGAGAGANACCGCNCGCATAACCATTTCAGTNCGGCTTGCAGCATTCATTTTTTGGAAAATATTGGCCAGATGATTTTGTACAGTCCGGTCACTGATCGATAGCTGCATACCAATGGCTTTGTTTGTGAAACCTTTTGCTGTCAAAGTCAGAATCTGAAGCTCCCGGTCAGTAAGCGGATCGAATGCGGCCTCCTCCGATTTACTCGAGAGCCTGGTTATCAGCTTTTGCGCTATGGCAGTATCGAGTACAGATTTTCCGTGGAACACATCTCTGACCGCGTCAACGATTTCCTGCGGTTTGGCAGTCTTGAGTACATATCCATTTGCTCCGGCTTGAAGAACCGCTTGAACATAAGGCTCTTCATCGTAAGCGGTTAACACCAATATGCCGATGGACAAATGCTTTGCCCGAATCCAGCGGGTTACTTCGATACCGCTCATGCCGGGCATCTGGATGTCCAGGACGGCCACATCGGGGGCAAATTGTTCCAATAATTTGCAGGCTTCCTGACCGTCTGAGGCTTCGGCGACTACCTGAATATCCGTGCTTTGCTCAAGAAATTGGCGGATGCCAGCACGTACCACAACATGGTCGTCGGCTAATAAAACGCGAATCGGGGTTTGGATTTGGGTTTTCATTATTCAGTAATTATACTCATGGATCGATCAACTGATATCCATGGAGATTGTTGCGTAAGGTGGGCGTCCATGAATCAGTAATTGTTTGGCGATGGACCTCCATTAATTTGCGCTTTCCGCGGTGAAAATTTTGTACTGTCCTTCCCAAAGGTGGCAGTGAACTGGAATCCCTCGAAAATGGTGATCTGTCTTTCAGAAATATAAGGATGAAAGAGCGGCACAAAGCTAATTAATGTAAAATCATCTACATAAATTCAGTAGTCTCCCACCCAAGTAAAAATAAGGGCACCCGCAAATATAGGATGAGAAAGTCTGTCAGGTATAAACAATGATTTTTCCAACAGTGAGCGGAACCAATTTACTCAGACAAAAACTAACCCTGCCGCAGGATTTTGAAGGCAATTTCAATCTGCTCTTCATTCCTTTTCAACAATGGCAGCAGTCGGAGGTGGATTCGTGGATAGCTCTGGCCAGGGAGTTGGAAGCGCAATACACCGGTGTTGTTTTTTACGAACTACCAACCATACAACTGCGAAATCCTCTCTTCAAAATGTTCATCAATGAGGGCATGCGGGCTGGAATCCCCAATCCGAAGACTCGCGAACGCACCATTACCCTTTATCTGGATAAGATCGACTTCCGCGCTGCCCTGGATATGCCGGACGAAGAGCATATCTACCTCTTGGTAGTCGACCGCCTGGGGAATGAACTCTTCCGCACCCGGGGTGCGCATAGCCAAGATCAAGAAGCGGCGTTACGCCGTTTCCTTGAGCAGCCATTCAAATAGGAGAGTGAACTATGTCCTTGCGCACCACCCTTAATCCTGGCCTTTATCATGGATTGAATAAAAAACCGCCCTTTTTTGAAGGATGGTATTTTAAGATGATCAGTGCCGATGAGCGCCACAAAATTGCCATAATCCCTGGGATTTTCCTGGGGCAGGACGCGCACGCCTTTGTGCAGGTTTTGGATGGGGTGGAGGGAACCACTGCCTATATCAAATTCCCAACGGCGGATTTTCGGGCAGACGAGCAACGCTTTGCGATCCAGATTGGTGAGAACCGATTTGACGAAAGTCAACTGGTTCTGGCACTGGATAGCCCCGAGTGTCAGCTCTCGGGCGAAATTCATTTTGGAAAACTCAACCCCTGGCCGGTCACCTGGCTTTCACCCGGCATCATGGGCTGGTTTGCCTGGGTGCCCCGCATGGAGTGCTACCACGGAGTGCTCAGTTTTTTTCATTCCTTGCAGGGCACCCTGACCCTCAACGGAAAAGTGATGGATTTCAGTGGCGGTCACGGTTACATCGAGAAAGATTGGGGGCAGGCCTTCCCGTCGGCATGGGTCTGGTTTCAGAGCAACCATTTTGCGGGTGCAACGGCGAGCATAACGGCTTCTGTGGCCATGATCCCCTGGCTTGGGCAGGCCTTCCGCGGCTTTATTGTAGGCCTTTGGCTGGATGGCCAACTGCATCGTTTTGCCACTTACAGCGGCGGGCGGATTGAAAAGCTGCAGATATTTGACGACCATGTGAACTGGGTGCTAAGAAATCGAAAATCGCGCCTGTTCCTGAAAGCTTACCGGGCCAAGGGTGGTTTGCTGCGTGGCCCAACCCGCGTGGATATGGGCCAGCGAGTGCCCGAAACCCTGAACGCCACCGTGGAGGTGCGCCTTGAGAGCCTCACTGGGGTGGTGCTTTTTGAAGGCCTTGGCGAGCATACTGGTTTGGAAGTAATAGGTGATTTGGCGCGCCTGATGCAGGGTTAGTGGTTCTTGCTCGGGCGAGGGGGGTGGTGACCTCTACCTCTGCAGAAAGAAAATATAACAAAGAGGTTGACGGATAAGTTAGCCTCTAAAGCATACAAAAACGACTAAAGACAATCGGCTTACAGGCCGCGTTCACCGCGAACGTAGGGCTCACCGAGGGCGGCAGGTGCGCCGAGGCGCTTGCGGCGCGCAGCCGACGAGCCCCACACCAGCGCGATGATGGTCAATAAGTAAGGCGCCATCTGCAAAAAGAACACCAGGTTGTGGTCATAAAAGAAGGGGTTTTTCAGACCGAGCAGCATTGCAGGCCCCTGTAGGTCGAGTAGCAAGCGCCGCAGCATGCCGAACAGGTATCCGCCGAGCGCGGCGCGGGTGGGGTTCCATTGGGCAAAGATGACCAATGCCACCGCAATCCAGCCCTGGCCACTGGTGGTCAGGTAGCTGTACCAGCCGGGGGAGATTGCGATGCTGATGGCTGCGCCAGCCAAGCCGGCGAAACATCCGCCCACGAAGGTGTACAGATAACGGAGGCGATATACATTGACGCCGAGTGTGTCAGCGGCGTCCGGTTTTTCGCCCACGGCGCGCAGGTGCAGGCCGGGTTTGGTCTTGAAGATGAATAGCCAGGCAATTGGTATCAGCAGATATCCGAAATATGTGAGCAAATTTTGGTCGGTAAAGAAGATCTGCCCAAGGTAAGGAACCTGAGAAAGCAGGGGCACCGTGAGGTTGGGTATGGTGGCGGTGGTCAGGCCGGTTAGGCCTTCACCCAAAACCAAGGCTACCCCAGTACCCAGGAAAGTCAGCGAGAGACCGCTGACGGTCTGGTCAGCCTGGAAAGAGATGGTCACCAGGCCGTGCAGAAGGCTGAGTAATCCACCTGCCAGGATGGCCGCTAGCAAGCCCAGCCAGGCGTTGCCGGTAACGTACGCGATTTTGAAGCCAGCCATGGCGCCCAGCAGCATCATCCCTTCGATACCAAGGTTCTGGATGCCGGAACGTTCAGCGAAAATCTCACCAATCGCGGCGATAAGCAAAATCGTGCCAGTGGCGATACCAGCGTGGAAGATGACGGTAAAGTTCATTTTGCCTCCTCAACCACAGTGGCTTTAGGTTGGACGATTTCACCGTCTTTGTTAGTACGGACCACGCGAATGGTGTATTTGAGTAGCACATCGCTTGAGATCACCAGGAAGAGGATGATGCCCTGGATGAGGAAAGACACGCCTGAGGGTTGAATTTCACGCCCAGCAACAATCAGCGCGCCGAATAGCACGGATACAAGGATGACGGCGAAGGGGTTTAGTTTGGCCAGCCAGGCGATGATCACGCCTGAGAAGCCATAATTGGTCGAGATGCGTTCTTGCAGGCGGTGCACCACGCCAGTCACCTCAGCCATACCCGCCAGGCCAGCCAATGCACCCGAGAACATAAAGACCAGCACGATGTTGCGGGTGATGTTGAGCCCGGCGTATTTGGCGGCTTTGGGGTTGTCACCAATTAAGGTGATCTTGTATCCCCAGCGGCTTTTGTAGAGGATTAACCAGACAATAACGGCTGCCACCAAGCCAAAAATAACGCCGACATGTAAAGTGATGCCGGAAAAGCTTTTGTACTGCTTGGCAAAATCGGACAACCTTGGCAGCCAGGCGATCTTTGGGAACATCTTGGTCATCTGGAAGCCAGCATCGCTGTACTTGCCAAAAATCCAGTAGTTGTTCCAAAAGACGGCGATGTAGTTGAGCATCAGGGTGGTGATAACCTCGTTGATGTTGTATTTGGCGCGCAGAATGCCGGGTATGAAGCCGTACAGTGCACCGCCAAGCATGCCCATCAGCATCATCAAACCCAATACCAGAAATTTAGGGGTGGTTTGCAGGTCGACCATGGGCAGCAGAATCACCATGCTCGCGAAAAAAGCACCCATGTAGAACTGGCCTTCTGCGCCGATGTTCCAAAGTTTCATCTTAAAGGCAAATGCACACGCCAGACCAATCAATAGCAAGGGCGTAGCTTTAACGATCACATCCGAGACTGCTCCCCATGAACCAAAACTGGCAGTCCAGAAGAAGGAGTAGATGCGAATGGGGTCAGCGCCGACGCTTAAAAGTATCAATCCGCTGAACACGAAAGCAAGCAGCACAGCGCCAATGCTGGTGGCGGCGGGTAACCATTTGGGGTAATCTTCAGTGCGTTTTTGGACGTCTATACGGAGGCCCATCACTCACCTCCCTGTTTGTTGATATTTGTTGTTGCGGCATCCTCGGGAGGACAAGTGGGTTCACCCCTCAGCGAACCGATCATCATCAGGCCGATGGTATTGATGTCAGCCTCTTTCTGGTCCATCACCCCGACGATCTCACCTTCGTACATCACTGCCACGCGGTCGGAGAGCGAAAGCAATTCTTCGAGGTCTTCCGAAACCAGCAGGATGGCACCACCTTTTGAGCGTTCTTCGAGCAAAAGGTCCAGAACGGCTTCGATTGCGCCGACATCCAGCCCACGGGTAGGTTGCATGGCGACAATCAGTCTTGGTTTGGAAGAGAGCTCGCGAGCTAAAATCAGCTTCTGCAAGTTGCCACCAGAAAGCTTACGCGCTTGCGTTTCGATGTTCGGCGCCTGTATTTTGTATAAGTTCTTGAGTTCCTGAGCTTGCACGCCTGCCGCGGTATAGTCTACTCGCCAGGAGTTGCTGATGGGGGCATGATCGTAACTCTTCATGATCACGTTTTTAGTCAGCGAGAGATTGGGGGCGGAACCTACCCCGATACGGTCTTCCGGAATATGGGCCAGCCCAGCTGAGATCGAAGCCTGTGGGCTCTTGTTGGCGATGTTTTTGCCTTCAAGCAGGATACACCCTGTGCATTCCCTGAGCCCGGTGATGACCTCAACCAGTTCTGACTGGCCGTTGCCAGCCACGCCAGCGATGCCCAAAATCTCGCCTTGCTTGAGACAGAGGTTGACCTTACGCAGCGCGGGCAAGTTCTTGTTGTTCACCGCGCAAACCTCTTGCAGTTCCAACACAACCTCACCGGCGGCCTGATCCTTCTTCTGCAGGTTAAAGATTACTTCGCGACCGACCATCAGCGAAGCCAAAGCCTCACGGGTGATGCCTTCCAGTGATATGCCTTCAGCGGTGGCGCGACCCTTACGCAGGATGGTCAGGCGATCCGCCACCGCGCGCACTTCATTCAGTTTATGGCTGATAAAGATGATAGATTTACCCTGCTTGGCCATGCCGCGCAAGGTTTCGATCAGTTCGGTGGCTTCCTGGGGGGCTAAGACAGCCGTCGGCTCGTCCATGATAAGGATTTGCGCGCCGCGGTAGAGAATCTTGAGGATTTCCACGCGCTGCTGCTCACCAACGCTGAGTTGCCAGATCTGCGCGGTTGGATCAATCTTGATGCCAAACTGTTCTGCCAGTTCTCGCACCTTCTGGTCGTATTTTTTGAGGTTAAGCACGAATTTGGGTTCGTCCAAACCGATCAGGATGTTCTCGGTTACAGTTTGGTTGGGCACCAGCATAAAGTGTTGGTGCACCATGCCAATGCCGCTTGCAATTGCATCCTTGGGTGAGTTAAAAGTGACGTGCTTGCCGTTCACCATGATTGTGCCAGAATTTGGCTTGTAGAGGCCCATCAGCACATTCATCAATGTACTTTTGCCGGCTCCGTTCTCGCCAAGAAGCGCGTGGATCTCACCTTTTCGCAGGGTTAAATTCACATGATCGTTGGCCAAAACGCCAGGAAAGCGCAGCGTGACATCTTTCATTTCGACCGCAAGGGTCTCATTTGTGGTCTCTTGGATGGTCATAGGCGGGACTTTTCCTGAGAAGAGAAGGATGGCTCAGGGAGCCATCCTTCCATTAATATAAGGTTCGGTTTAGAGGTCGGGCAGTTCAGCGGTGATATTCTGGTTCCACCAGTACATGCAGGTCTTGCAGGTGCTGCCGAATTCTTTGAAGCCATCCAGGTCGAGCTGTTCAAGGCTGACGCCGTCGGCAAGGACTTGGTTGCCCTTGTTGTCGGTGATGGGGCCTTTGAAGACGTCGAAGCGGGTGAATTTACCAGCCAGCATATCGGCCACTAGGCCTTTGACGAGCGCAAGGTCAGCTGCGGGGAGGTCAGCCACACCAGGCTGCATAGTCTCGCCAGCCATGAAGCCGAGTAGACCCAAACCACCGGAGTCGCCATCAAAGTAATCTGAGGAGCCCTTCCAAGTACCGGCGCGGCACTCTTCGATAATCTTGCCATAGATGGGACCCCAGTTCCAGTACATGGAGGTCAGGCAGGTGGGCAGGGTGCAGTTGCCACTATAGTCATAGGTGACTCCCCATTTGCCTTCAGGTGCGACAATTGCGGGGGCGGGGGTGTCAGCACCGGTCATAACGACCTGAGCGCCACCATCGAAGAGCGACTTGGCGCCTTCCTGTTCGAGGATGGGATCGTGCCAGGTGTTGATGAAGCGTACGTCAATTTTGCATTCGGGGCAGATTCTCTGGACGCCGAGCGCGAACGCATTACCGAGGCGCAGTTCTTCAGGAATGGGGAAGGTAGCCACGTAGCCGATCTTGGGGTTGCCATCTTTCATTGCACGGGAACCAGCCAGGATGCCAGCCATGTATTT